>Ga0137418_10001676_pt1 | contig 20504 bp, 20 predicted proteins | sample CZODoug3_1_2_16f_FD_122242 | JGI IMG/M metagenome (GOLD analysis project Ga0137418, IMG submission 122242) | Vadose zone soil fungal communities from Angelo Coast Range Reserve, California, USA - CZODoug3_1_2_16fungal (Hybrid Assembly) | ecosystem: Environmental > Terrestrial > Soil > Vadose...
CGAGAGCTCGTGTTGCCCGCGGAAACAGCGATTACCTCGCCCGTGGCGACGGTCACGGTGCGCGAAGCCTGGGAATTCGATCCCGAGCTCGCGCGCGAAGACCTGACGCGCACCTACGGTATCGCCTCGCTCGATGGGCTCGGCGTCGGCGCGGACGACGGGCCGGCCATCGGCGCCGCCGGCGCGTTGCTGCGCTACGCGCGCGAGCTGAAGCCCGGCGGCCTGCCTCATCTGGCGCGCCCCACCATTGTGCGGCGCGGTGACGTCCTGCCGCTCGATGAGATGACGCGGCGCAATCTCGAGCTCGTCGAGCCGCTCCGCTCCGCCGGGGTGGGGGACGCGGAAGCCGCCACCTTGCTCGGGGTCATCGACCGCACCCTCACGCCGATGGGCGGCCGGCTGCTGCGCCGCTGGGTGCTGGCGCCGCTCGTCGACCCGGCGGCCATCAACGCACGACTCGACGCGGTCGCGGTGCTGGTCGGTGACAGCCGCGGCCGCGAGCGGCTGCGTGAGGCGCTCGACGGCGTGCGCGATCTCGAGCGCCTGGCGGGACGCGCCGCACTGGGACGAGCCACGCCGCGCGAGATGGGCGCCCTGCGCGATTCGATCCTGCGGCTGCCGGACGTGGCGGGCGCCGTCGGCGGGTTCGACGGCCGCGAGCGGTCCGCCCTGCTCGAGGCGAGCGCGCACGAGCTCGATCTGCTCACCGATATCGGCGAAGAGTTGTCGCGCGCGTTCGTCGAGCACCCGCCCGCGCAGCTCGACGACGGAGACGCGATCAAACAGGGGTACGATCGCGACCTCGACGACTTGAAGGCCGCGCGCGACGGCGGCAAGCAGTACATCGCGGCGCTGCAATCGCGCGAGCGGGAGCGGACCGGCATCGCATCGCTCAAGGTCGGCTTCAACAAAGTCTTCGGCTACTACATCGAAGTCACGCACACGCATCGCGAGCGCATTCCATCCGATTACGAGCGGCGCCAAACGCTCACCGGGGCGGAGCGCTACGTCACGCCCGAACTGAAGGAGTACGAAGCGAAAGTCCTCGGTGCCGAGGAGCGCATCGCCGCGCGCGAGGCCGAGCTGCTGGACCGGCTGCGGCGCCGCGTCGGGGAAGTGATCGCGAGGGTCCAGGCGACCGCGGGCCACCTGGCGCGTCTCGACACCTGGTCCGCGCTGGCCGACGTCGCCGAGCGCGAGCGGTACGTGCGGCCGGCAGTGACGAGCGAGTTCGCGTTGCAGCTCGAGGGAAGCCGCCACCCGGTCGTCGAGCGGATGATGGCGCGCGAAGCGTTCATACCCAACGACGTGACGCTCGACGCGTCTGGTCGCATCGTCCTCCTTACCGGCCCCAACATGGCCGGCAAGTCCACGCTGCTCCGCCAGGTCGGGCTCTGCGTCGTACTCGCGCAGATCGGGTCGTTCGTGCCCTGTCGCCGCGCGACGATCGGCGTGGTGGATCGTCTCTTCACGCGCGTCGGCGCATCCGACAACCTGGTGCGCGGGCAGTCCACGTTCATGGTCGAGATGAGCGAGACGAGCGCGATCCTGCACGCCGCGACCAGTCGCAGCCTGGTGCTGCTCGATGAGATCGGACGTGGCACCTCGACGTACGACGGCGTGGCGATCGCGTGGGCGGTCACCGAGTGCCTGCACAACAGCATCGGGTGCAAGACGATCTTTGCGACGCACTATCACGAGCTGACGCAGCTCACCGAGGAGCTGGAGCACGTCCGCAACTTCAACGTGGCGGTGCGGGAGGTGGGCGAGGAAATCGTGTTCCTGCACCGGCTCGAGCCTGGCGGCGCCGACCGCTCCTACGGAATTCACGTAGGCCGGCTCGCGGGGCTTCCCGCCCCCGTCGTCACGCGCGCCTGGCAGGTGCTCAAGCTGCTCGAAGCCGGGCATCACGTCGCAAAGCAACCGGCTCCCGCACCACTCGATGCAACACAGCTCGGCTTATTCGGCAAGGGCCGAACCCCGAGCCCCGATCCCCTGCTGCTCGAGCTCGACGGGCTCGACGTCAACGCCCTGTCGCCGCTCGATGCCTTGAATCGACTCGCGGCGTGGCAGAAGCGCCGGAAAGATGGAGGCTCCTGACGTGCGATCGATCTTGCTCGTCGCGTGTGTGCTGACTGCGTGCCGCGGATCCCAGTCCGGCGGCCAGACGAGCCAGGCCGCGCCGCCCGAGTCGGAAGCGCCGGTCGCGCTCAATCCCGACATGCCGATCGCGTATCCCCCACGGCAGTTCGACCAGAAGGTCGAGGGGGACGTGACGCTGCGGCTGTTCGTGGACTCGACCGGCAAGCTGATCCCGGAATCCACTCGCGTCGCAGAGCCGAGCGGCTACGCCGCGCTCGATTCAGCCGCGTTGGCCGGTTCGGCCGCGCTGCGGTTTGCGCCGGCGAAGCGGCACGGTGTGGCGGTGGCGACCGCGTTTCTCCAGCCGGTCGAGTTTCGTCAGGTAGGCACGACGCGCACAGGGACGGCGACGCTGCCGCAGACTGCCACGCCGACGCCTCCACCGGCAGCCGCGCCGCCGCCCGCTCGACCGAGACCCCGCCCGCCCGTCGTACGCGACACCACGCGCGCGGATACAACCAGGATCCCCCCCCCCGCCCCCGTTCCGGTGCCTGTCCCTGTCCCGGCGCGTCCCGATACGACGCCACCGGACACGACCAAGGCGCGCACGGACACGAGTGCCACAGCACATTAAGCCGTACGCCAACGTCCTCGAGACGATCGGCTGGACCCCGCTGATTCGGATCAACAAGGTCACGCGTGGGATCCGCACGCCGGTCTTCGGCAAGGCGGAGTTCTTCAACCCCGGCGGATCGGTCAAGGATCGCATCGGTCTGGCGATGATCGAGGCGGCCGAGCGCGCGGGTAAACTCAAGCCCGGCGGCCTGATCGTCGAAGCGACCTCGGGCAATACGGGAGTTGGACTGGCGATCGCCGCGGCGGTGAAGGGTTATCGGTGCATCTTCACCATGCCCGACAAGATGTCGCAGGAAAAGGCGCGGCTGCTGCGCGCCCTCGGCGCCGAGGTCATCATCACCCCAACCGCGGTGCCCCCCGATCACCCTGACAACTACATCGTGAAAGGCCGCGCCATCGCCGCAGCGCACGAGAACGCCATCTTCGCGGACCAGCACTACAACCCCGTGAATCCCGACGTGCATTATCACACGACGGGACCGGAGCTCTGGGAGCAGACCGAGGGCAAGCTCACGCATTTCGTCTGCGCGCCCGGCACCGGCGGCACGGTGAGCGGCGCGGGCAAATACCTGAAAGAGAAGAATCCCAAGATCCGGGTGGTCGCGGGCGATCCCGCGGGATCGATCTACACCGACTACGCCAAGACCCGTAAGCAGGCCGATGGCGAGCCCTACAAGGTCGAAGGCATCGGCGGCGACAAGATTCCCACGTCGCTGCACTGGGATGTGATCGACGAATGGGTGGTCGTGAGCGACAAGGACGCCATGCAGATGGCCCGCCGCCTGTCGAAGGAAGAAGGGCTATTCGTGGGCGGCTCGACCGGCGTAAACCTCGTGGCGGCGCTGGACGTGGCGCGGCGGCTCGACGATCCCAAGGCGCTGGTCGTGACCGTCCTGGCCGACACGGGCGAGCGCTATCTCAGCAAGGTCTACAACGAAGAGTGGCTGCGCGAGAACCAGCTCATCGACGATGAGCGGCCGACCGTGGGCCGGCTGATCGCCGCCAAGAACAGCGACGCGCCGCCCCTGATACATGTGGCCCCGGAGGCCTCGGTCCGCCAGGCGCTCAATCTGATGTCGACGTACAACGTGTCGCAGCTGCCGGTGCTGGACGGCGACGACGGCGTCGGCGCCATCTCCGAACAAGCGCTGATGGCCCGCGCCATCGGACAGCCAAAGATCCTCGACAGCCCCGTGCGGGACGTCATGGACCCGCCGTTCCCAGTCGTCGATGGTGAGTCGCCGGTCGCGCTCCTGACCACGCTGCTTTCGCGCACGACGCCGGCGGCATTGGTCCGTCGCAACGGCAAGGTCGTGGGCATCGTGACGCGCTACGACCTGCTGCATCAGCTGGCGGGCATCCGCTGATGCGGATCACGGTGCTCACGGGGGGCGCGACGTCGGAGCGCGCCGTCGCGTTCGCGAGCGCATCCCAGATCGTGGCCGCGCTGCGGGGAGGCGCCCGCAAGCATCAGGTCCAGGTGGTCGATCTCGCCGGTGGCGTCCTGGACGAGCCCGCCGAGCGCGAGTTGCTGGGAGGCGCGGTCGGCCTGACGCCGCCGAGCGTGGACGCCCTCGTCGAGCGTGAGCGGCGCATGCTGTCGGAGGGGCTCGCGGAGCTCGAGCCGGTTCGGAACGCCGAGGTGCTCTTTCTCGCGGTGCACGGTGGCCCCCTGGAAGGGGGCACGCTGCAGGCCGTGCTGGACGTGATCGGCGTGCCCTACACGGGCAGCGGGCCGCTGGCAAGCGCGCTGGCGATGGACAAAGACTTGTCCAAGCGCCTGTTTCGGGCCGCCGGCGTGCCCGTCCCCGCGTGGTTTATGGCGCCTGTAGGCTCCGACGACGTGAGCACGGGCCTCGGCTGGCCGGTGATCGTCAAACCTTCCAAGCAGGGCTCCTCGGTCGGCCTCACGCTGGTGAAGAAGGCCCAGGACTTGGCCGATGCCGTCACGCTGGCGGCGCGCTACGACGATGAAGTCATGGCGGAGCAATTCATCGCGGGGAAGGAATTGACGGTGGGCGTGCTCGGCGACGTCCCGCTACCGGTGGGACAGATCGTTCCGAAGCACGAGTTGTTCGATTATGAGACCAAGTACACACCCGGGATGTCGGAGGAGACTTTCCCCGCCCGGATCGACACCGTCCTCGCCCGACAATTGCAGGAGTATGCGCTGATGGCGCACCGCGCCTTGAAGCTCAGCGGTTACTCGCGGATCGACTTCCGGGTGAGTCCCGAGGGAGACATCTTCTGTCTGGAAGCGAACTCCCTGCCGGGAATGACCCGCACCAGTCTGTTCCCTCAGGCCGCGCAGGCGGCAGGCATCCCCTTTCCCGAGCTGTGTGAGCGTATCGCAAGCCTGGCCCGGAACAACAGGGCCGGATAGGGTGGATAAAAACCAGACGCCCTAAAGGACACGTAGGAGAATAGATGGGCCCGCAGCGCATGTACGGTTTGACTCCATGGGTGCGACGACTGCTCGTCGCCAACCTGCTCGTGTTCCTGATCCAGAACACGTTGCTGACTTCCGCGAGCTTTGCCGATGCGTTCGCGTTTGCGCCGGCGCATGCGTGGGAGCGCCCCTGGACGTTCGTCACGTACATGTTCCTCCACGCCGGCATTCCGCACATCCTGTTCAACATGCTCGTCCTCTTCATCTTCGGCTCGTCGGTCGAAGAGCGGATGGGCGGCCGGGCGTTCTTCCTCTTCTATATCCTGTGCGGAATCGGTGGGGCGGTGGCGTCGTTCCCGCTGACGCAGGCCGTCGTGGTCACCCAGATCATCGGGGCGTCGGGCGCGGTGCTCGGTGTGGCCGTCGCCTTCGCCTGGTACTGGCCAGACCATCCAGTGTTCTTCTTTCCACTCCCCGACCCGATTCCCGCCAGGTGGCTCATCACCTTCCTCGTGGCCTTCGATCTCGTGCTCGCGTTGATCGGAGCGAGCGACGGCATTGCCCACCTCGCCCATCTCGGCGGTGTGGGCACCGCATTGCTCTATCTCAAGGGGCAGCACTGGTGGGCGACGCGCGGCGAGCGGGAGGGGCAGCAACTGTCGGAGTCGAGTGTCCTCGTGTCGCAGCCACCGCGCGTCAGCCGGGGTAGCGGGATTCCGTCCTCCACGCAGCGCACCAAGTCGCGCGGCGAGCCGGATGCGCGCGCGAATGCCGAGATCGATCGGGTACTCGACAAGATCATCGCAACCGGCGTGGAGAGTCTGACGCCGGCCGAGCGCAAGTTTCTCACCGAAATTAGCCGCCGGTTGCGTACGCCACCAAAGGCGTAGTGTCAAGTCGGAGTCGGTAACAAGCGACATTGACTCCGCCGAGTGCCTTCCCAAATTGGGCGGCAACCGGCGCAATGCTCGTCAATCTCGTTCCGGAGTTCCTCGCAACACTGGCCGCGCCAGATCCCTCCGCGGCATACCACGAGTACCTCGATCGCCATCGTCCCGTGTTGGGCGCGTACTGGCAGAATTACGTGCTCGATCCTGAGTCGCCGCATGCCGAGCCGATCATCGGCGCGGCGCTGCGCGCCGATCGTTCCGATCTCAAGGGCCTGCTCGAAGACGTGGATGTGGTCGCGATCGCCGAGGAGGCGCTGCGGCGCGCCACGGAGATGTTGGAAGCCGACTGTCCCATCGACCTCTACTTGATGGTGGGCGTGGGCGCGGCCAACGCGGGCGAGCTGGTGGTCGGCGGGCGCGGCATCGCGTTCGTCTGCCTCGAGCATTTCACCGGGCGCGCGAACGCGCAGACGTACGGCATGGGGCTCGTGCCCGAGCTGTTGCCGTTGTGGATCGCGCACGAAGTGGCTCACGCGCTGCGCTACACGTCACCGTCGAGCCGCGCGGCGATTCGGCGCCTCGTCGCCGAGCTGGGAGGAGGCGGCTATTACGACGGCTGGGAGCTGGGCTCGCGGGCGACGTTGCGCGAGCTCGTCGTCAATGAGGGCGCGGCGATCGCCGCCTCACAGGCGATTGCGCCCGGTTTCGAGCCCTGGGAGTACTTCGGCTATAACCGGCGCCAGTATCGCAGGCTCCGCGAGCTGGACGCCTTCCTGCGCCGTGCCTCCGCCACGGACCTCGATACGACGGGCCTGGGTCTCAGGCTGCGTTATTTGTCCGGCGGCATGAGCCCGGCGGCGCGGCTGCTCGCGGGCAAGGTGCTGCCCGAGCGCTCCGGCTATTACCTCGGTCTCCGCCTGGTCGAGAACTACTTCGCTGAGCATGGCGCTGCGTCCACGGTGCGGGCCGCGGTCGAAGAGGTGCGGCAGGCGGACGATCGGGCCTCGGGCATTCAAACGGCGTGAGCACGCGCGGCAAGAAGCCCGCTTCCCCGACGTCGCAAGTCCCGGAGCGCCGCCATAATCGGCCGCTGCGGGAGGTCCTGGACGAGCTCCTCAGCCATACGCGGGATATCGCCCGGCGCGCCAAGACGATGACGCCGGCAGAGCTCGACTATGCCCAGCAGCGGCTGGAATGGCTGGCGGATGAGGTGTGGCGGCTGTCGACAGGCGAGGCGAGTCCGCCCGAGTAGATTACGGAATGGCGACCCGCGGCGAATTCAAGGTAGCGATCACCAAGCAAGACCTCGTCTTTGCGGCCGCGCATTTCATTACCTTCGCCGGCCACCGCTGCGAAACGTTGCACGGGCATAACTACCGGGCGGGCGTCATCGTCGAAGGCGGGCTCGAGCAGGACAGCTGGTTCGTGCTCGATTTCTCCGCCGTGAAGAAGCTGATGCGGCGCCTCACCGACGAGCTCGATCACCGCGTCCTCTTGCCGCGCGATAACCCCAAGCTCACGATCTCCGAGGAGAACGGCAGCGTGCGCGTGGCATTCGACGGCCAGCCACGCTACGTCTTTCCCGCACGCGACTGCGTGATCCTCCCCATCCCGAATACGACCGTCGAGATGCTGTCACAGTATCTCGCCGGCCGTGTGCGTGCCGAGCTGGGCTCCTTGCACCTCAAGGCGATCGAGGTCGAGGTCGAGGAGAACTTCGGCCAATCAGCGAGTTACCGTGAAACCCTCGACTAAGCTCTCGTCCGCCGAGATCAGCGACCGCTTGAAGGGCTTGCCCGGCTGGCGGCTCGAGAACGGCGCAATTGTCCGCGACTACCAGACCGATGGCTGGCCCACCACGCTGATGCTCGTCAACGCGATTGGATTCTTCGCGGAAGCCGCCGACCACCATCCCGACCTCGCGGTGAGCTGGGGGAAGGTGCAGGTGAAGCTCTGGACGCATAGTGCCGGCGGCGTGACGGCGAGCGATATGGAGCTCGCGCAGGTGATCGAGCAGACAGCGCTGTGGCGGCCACCCGCCGGGGGGGGGAGCGCACTGCGCGGGACGACGAAGAAATTCGTGGGATCGTGACCCTCGTTCTACCTCTCGTTCCCGCTCCCGACCCTTTCGGCACCTGCGTCCGCTTCAGCGGACTCCCTTACCTCCTCTTTCTCGATAGCTCGGCGCAAGGCGCGCTGAGCCGCTATTCGTTCCTGGCGGCCGATCCGGTCGCCGTGGCGCGCACGCCGGAGGCGGCTCGCGACATGCTGCGCACCCATCATCACCGTCCACTCGCCGGCCTGCCGCCGTTTCAGGGCGGCATTGCCGGCTACATCGGCTACGACTGGGGTGCCGAGCTCGAGCATGTGACGCGGCCCCCGGCGGACCGTCTGACGCCGAACCTGCCTGACGTGGCCCTCGCCCTCTACGACTGGGTGATCGCGTGGGACCACCTCGAAGAGAAGGCATGGCTCATCGCGATTGGGAGCGAGGAACGGGCGACGGCACGCACCGCCTGGGTCCGCGACCGGCTCGCCGCTCCGCCGCCCGCTATTCGTGATCATCCGGCGTCCGCGCCGGTGCCCCCACAATCCAACTTTGCGCGCGCGGAGTTCGAGGCAGGAGTCTCGCGCATTCGCGAATACATCGCCGCGGGCGATGTCTATCAGGTCAACCTGTCGCAGCGCTTTCATGCGACGTTCGCCGGCTCGGCGCTCGCGCTCTATCGCCGCCTGCGTGCCCGTAATCCGGCGCCGTTCGGGGCATACCTCGAGTTTGCCGGCGCGCAGGTCGCCAGCATCTCGCCGGAGCGGTTTCTGCGGCTCGACGCGATAACGCGGGGGGCGGAGGCGCGGCCCATCAAAGGCACGCGTCCGCGCGGGGCGACGCCGGCCGACGACGCCGCGTTGGCACGCGAGCTCCTGGAGAGTGAAAAGGACCGCGCCGAGAACGTCATGATCGTCGATCTGCTCCGCAACGATCTCGGGAAGGTCTGCCGCCCGGGGTCGGTGGACGTCCCCAGGCTATTTGCGCTCGAGTCGCATCCCACCGTGCACCATCTCGTGTCGACGGTGACGGGGCAGTTGGCTGACGGCGCGGACGCCTTCGACTTGCTGCGCGCCGCGTTCCCCGGCGGATCGGTCACGGGTGCACCCAAGATCCGGGCGATGGAGATCATCGCGGAATTGGAGCGGGCCCCGCGCGGGCTCTACTGTGGCGCGATCGGTTACGTCTCGGCGACCGGCGCGATGGACTTCAACATTCCGATCAGGACGATCGTGCTGCAGGGCGGGAGCGCGACCTTCCACGCCGGCGCTGGGATCGTATGGGATTCCGAGCCCGCGGCGGAGTACGATGAGACCCTCGCGAAGGCCCGCACGATGATCGAAGCACTCACTTCCCCACGCAAAACGCCGCGAACACCCGATCGAGCACATCCTCTGGCGTAACCGCCCCGATCAACTCATCGAGGGCCAGCACCGCCGCGCGGAGATGGGTCGCCGTCGCCGCCGCATCCACTCCGGCCATCCGCGCCGACCAAAACGCATCCAGCTCGGCAAGGGCGCGCTCCAACGCGGTGCGGTGGCGCGCGCGTGTGACCACCGGCTCGACGTCACCCAGCGCAAGCAGCTTGCCGAATGCGACTTCCGCGAGTCGACGCCGCAGCTCCGCCATGCCTTGCCCCGTGACCGCGGACACCCCCACCCCACTGACGTCGGCCTTCGTCCGGACGACGACGACGGGAGCGCTGACTTCCGCCAGAAACGGCGCCCGCGATGCGTCATCGCGCTCCTCGCAGAAAAGCACGAGATCCGCGGCCGCGAGGTACTTCTTGCTGACCTCGATGCCGAGCCGCTCGATTCGCTCATCGGAGTCTCGTAGCCCAGCGGTATCGACGATCCGAAACGGGAAACCCTCGATCACGGCGTGGGCCTCGATCGCATCCCGCGTGGTTCCCGGGATCTCGGTCACAATCGCGCGCTCGGTGCCGAGCAGGGCATTGAAGAGCGACGACTTGCCGGCGTTGGGGCGTCCCGCGATCACGAGCAGCGCACCCTCGCGCAGCCGCTCACCCTCGGGCGCGGTCTTCAATAAATCGGCGACACGCCCACGCACCACGTCCCACGCACCACGCACGCGTTGCGGTGAGACGGGACCCTCATCCTCCTCCGGAAAATCGATGTCATACGCGATCAGCGCCTCGAGCTCGAGGATCTCGCCGCGCAGGCCGTCCAGGCGGCCCGACAAGCCGCGCTCGAGCTGCTGCAGTGCGCGGCGCCGCTGGACCGGTGATCCGGCGTCGATGAGATCTGCGGTCGCCTCCGCCTGGAGCAAATCCATCTTGCCGTTGAGGACGGCACGGCGGGTGAATTCGCCTGGCGCGGCAGGACGCGCGCCCGCGGCGACAAGGGCCGCGAGTGCGGCGGCGGGCACGACCAGCCCGCCGTGGGTCGAGATCTCGACGAGATCGTCGCCCGTGTAGGAATGCGGCGCCGGGAAGCAGACCGCCAGAACGTCGTCGATCGGTTCACGCGAATCGGGATGCATCAGGCGGGAGCGAAACACCGTGCGCGGCGTGGGCACAAACGGCACGAGACAGCGCGACGCGAGCGCAAACGCGCCGCGGCCCGAAAGGCGGGTTAGGGCGAGCGCTCCGCGACCCGGTGGCGTCGCCAGCGCGACGATGGGGTCGGAGAGCAGTCTAGGTCTTTGGCGGCGTCTTGGGGGGCGTCACCACACGCGTTCCCCCGCCGGTCACGGGCGCTTCGCGCAGGCGCCGCTTCGCGATCATGTATTGCTGCGGAATACTGAAAATATTCTGTGCCGCGTAGTACAGGTTCAGTCCCGATGCGAAGTTCAGGAACAGCACCGTCAAGAACACCGGCATGAAGTACACCATCATCTTTGTCTGCGGATTCGGCGGCACGCCGATCTGGCCTACCTTGGACAGCCCGAACATCGACAGCCCCATCAGGATCGGGATGATCTTGAGCGGGTCCGGGCGCGACAGATCCGGGAGCCACAGGAACGGCACACCGCGGAACGCGATGGTGTTCGCAAAGACAAAGAACAGCGCGAGCAACACCGGCATCGGCAGCAGCATGGGGAGGCAGCCGCCGAACGGATTGACCTTGTGCTCCTTGTAGAGACGCAGCATCTCGCGCTGCAGGCGTTCGGGGTCGTTCTTGTACTTGTCCTGAGTCTCTTTCAGCAGCGGGGCGACCGCCTGCATGCGGATCCCCGACTCCATCGCCTTCTGGTTCAGCGGCCACAGCAGGATGCGGACGACGATGCCGAAGAGAATCAGCACCCACCCGTACTCCAGATGCAGACGCTCGTGCATCCAGAGCAGCACGGTGAGCACGATCTGCGACACCGGCTGAATGATCGGCCGGAAAATGCCGCCATAGGGATTGGCGTCGTCGAGATCGTGGCCCAGCTTATTCAAGTGCCGGGAATCGAGCGGCCCGGTGAACACCTGATACCGGAATGTCCCGGCGGACGGCACCGGCATCGTGATGAGGACCTGGGCGCGCGATGCCGCCTTGCCGTTACGAGGTCCGCCGATGGCGATCGCGCCGGCAAACGTCGGCTGCCCCTCCTCCAACGCGAGCGCGGCAGCAAAGAAATACTTCGATTTGACGCCGACCCACTCGAACGGACCGTTGAGCAACGCGCGCTCACCCGGCTTGAGACTCGAAAAGTCCGTGCGCTCGGTTTTGGACGCTTTGGTCACGACCGCATAGTGGCGATAGTCGTCGACCGAGTCCTTCTCGGCGGAACGCAATCCATCGGCCAATTCGATCAGCAATACCGCGCCGCCGCTGCCCAGGCCCGTCACGGAGCCGTGCACATCGAAGCGATACTCTTCGGGCACGAAGCGGTACTCGAGCGTCACGTGCGATCCAGCGCGCTCGGCGTCGAAGCGCAACAGCTTCGCGCCCTGACCGGCGGAGGCGACGATCCCGGGCCCGTCGGGGCTCGGCGTGAAGTCCCAGTCATCGAGCGACACGGTGTCGCCGCTGGCGAGAACCAGGCGATGGCGCAGGAACGCGCTGCCCACGGGCACAAGCTCGACCGGCTTTGCGGAATCACCAGGGGCAAATGATTGGTATTGGGCCAGTTCAGCGGAAACGAGACGGCCCCCGCGAGTGCTGAAGCCGAGACGATAGAGCGGCGAGGTCACCCAAACGACGCGGCCTGTGTCGGCGGATGGGCGGATGGGCGGATGGGCGGATGGCTGCGCCGCAGCTCGCTCAGGCTGTTGTGCTGAATCGCGCACGGCAACGCTATCCGCCGATCCGGCGGTCCGACGATCCGCCGGCTTCTTCGGCGGCCAGATGAGCGACGGCGCGACGGCCACGATCATCATGAGCACGAACGCGATCAGCAGATTGCGCTTATCCACGTCTACGCTCTGCGTCCCGCGGGCAGGTCATGGAACGGGATCATACCCGCCTGCGTGGAACGGATGACACTTGAGGATGCGTCGGATGCCAAGCCAGGTGCCTCTCAGCGCTCCATAGCGCTCGACTGCTTCGTACGTGTAGCGCGAGCACGACGGCTCGAACCGGCATTGCGTGAACACCAGGTGCGACAGCGTCAGCTGGTAGCCGCGAATGAGACTCAATACGGCTAGACGCGGCAGTCGTTGCAACGTCACGTCAGCGTCTCCACGACTCCCGTCAATTCGGCGCGCAGCACCGCAAATGAGGCGGTGTAGGCGGAGCGCTTCGCGCGAATCACGAGATCGACGGCGGGGAGGTTGCGCAGCACGTCGCGCCGCAGAATCTCACGCAGCCGGCGCCGCAGACGATTGCGCGCCACGGCCGACGACTGATGCAGGGGGACGATGAGCCCGAGACGCGCGTGACCCAACTCGCTGTGACGCCAGGCCAAATCGAGATGCGGGGTGCGACGACGGCGACTCTCCCCTGCTTCCCAGCAGGCGGTGAGCTCCGAGCCGCGCGTGAGCCGCACGCGGCGCGGGTACCGCTCGCGCGTTTACCGGCTCCGGTGTTTGGATGGAATACGGACGACGAGCTGCTTGCGGCCTTTCTTGCGCCGGCGTGACAATGTGGCGCGGCCCCAAACGGTTTTCATCCGCGCGCGAAATCCATGTTTATTAATGCGCCGCCGATTGCGCGGCCGATACGTCGGACCCATAAATTCCTCGTGTAAGGCCGCGAAAGTTATCCGGCGTGGGCCGCACGGGTCAAGGTTGACTTTTCCACATGGGGCCCGTACTTTCGGGCCGCCCTTGCTGGACGTCCTTCCTAAAAGCAGAAAATCGTAATGGAGCAATCGGTAAACGAAGCTTGGAAGCGTCTCCTCGACGAAGCTCGACGTGAACTTCCCGAGGCGACGGTGCGGACGTGGCTTGAGCCATCGGAGCCCATCGCGCTGGACGACGGCCGCCTGATTCTTGGCGCGCCCGATCAGTTCGCCGCGGAATGGAATGAATCCAAACACGCGGGGTTACTGGCGCGTGTCGCCGAGCGCGTGCTGGGGCGGCCGACGACGGTCGTCTTTCGCGTGCAGGAAGACCGGCAGCGGCGGCCGCAGATGGATTTCTTCGTCGCGCCGCGCGAGAGCGCGGCGACAGCGACAGCCACCAACATCGGGACCACACCGCTCAACGAACGGTACAGTTTCCAGACGTTCGTGATCGGAAAATCGAACGAGCTCGCGGCGGCCGCGGCGCACGCCGTCGCCGAAGCACCGGGCAAGACGTATAACCCCCTCTTTATCTACGGTGCGACCGGCCTCGGGAAAACGCATTTGATGCAGGCGATCGCGCACGCGGTGCTCGAGAAAAACCCCGAGACCAGGCTGCAGTACTTCGGGGCGGAGCAGTTCATCAACGACGTGATCGAATCGATTCACGCGCGTACGATGTCCGAGTTCCGCCGGCGCTACCGCAACGACGTGGACCTCCTCCTCGTGGACGACGTGCACTTCCTTGAAGGCAAGGAAATGACGCAAGAGGAGTTCTTCCACACCTTCAACGCGCTGTTCGAGGCGCACAAGCAGATCGTGCTGACCTCGGACCGGCCGCCCAAGGAAATTCCGGGGCTCGAGGACCGCTTGATCTCGCGGTTCGAGTGGGGCATGGTCGCCGACATCGGCCATCCCGATCTCGAGCACCGCATCGCCATCCTCCGGAAGAAGGCGGAGCAGGATCATCTCGAGCTCACGATTCCGGACGACGTGCTGCGCTTCATCGCCGAGCACATCCGCTCGAGCGTGCGGGAGCTCGAAGGCTGCATCATCAAACTGTTGCTGTTCGCGTCGCTGAAGAACCGCGAGGTCACGATCGAGCTCGCCCGGGAAGCGCTGTCGGACAAGATCCGCCAGGGCGAAGAGGGATCAGGATATGGCGGGAGCCAGTCGGCGCCCAGCATCGACCGCGTGCAGGAAGTGGTCGCGCGGCGCTGGGGCGTGACGCCGGAAGGGCTGCGCTCCAAGGCCCGCACGAAGACGCTCACCGTTCCGCGGCAGGTGGCCATGTACCTGGCGCGCGACATGCTTCAAATGCAGCTCGTCGAGATCGGACAGGCGTTCGGCGGCCGGGACCACTCCACCGTGATTCATAGCGTGGACAAAGTGGAGCGCCAGATGATGCGCGACCGGACGTTCAAAGAGCGTGTGGAGATGGCGCGGCAGGAATTATCCGCACTGTAACTAACATTTGGGAAATGGGGATAACGGCGCAGGCTGTGGGTGATGGGGAAATCGCCAGAGCTATCCGCAAAGCGCCAACAGTCCCAACAGTGCGCCAACATCAGGTGACCCATGGCAGGTGATGCAGCAGTTGCGCTTGAACGACATCGCCCACATATCCCCGATGTCTACTACTACTACTAGTATTTCTATATAGAGAAGCAGTAGTAAGACTTTCCACCATTTCCGGAGACGTTGGCGGCAGAATGAAGTTCACGATCACACGAGAACAGCTGCAGGAAGGCTTGGCGGCGGTGGCGGCAGCCATCCCTGCCAAGACGACGTTACCGGTCCTCGCCAACGTCCTGGTCGAGGCCTCCAAGCAGAGCGGCGGTCTGCGTCTGTCGGGAACGGACCTCGACATCGCCGTCAGCACCACGGTCCCCGCCGAAGTGGATGCCGACGGCGCCGTGACGCTCCCCGCCAAGAAGCTGGTGGACATCGCCCGCGAGCTGCCGTCGGGTCCTGTGCGCGTGACCGCCGCCGGTGAGGCACGCGTCTCGATCGAGTCGGGACGCTCCAAGTTCAAGCTGCTGGGCCTGCCTCGCGAAGAATATCCGTCGTTCCCCGCCGTGAAGTTCGAGAAGGCGTGGAAAGCAGCGGCGGGCGTCGTGCACAAGCTGGTCGGCCATGTGGCGTTCGCCGCCTCGACCGAGGAGAGCCGGCCGATCCTGAATGGCGTGCTGTGGGAGCTGCGGCCCGACCGCATGCGCATGGTCGCGACGAACGGGCACCGCCTCGCCAAGATGGATGTGCCGGCGACGGGCGGCTCCACCGCCGATTTGATCGTTCCCCCGAAGGCGCTCGAGCAGATTCGGCGGTTGTACCCGGGCGATGCCGAGATCGAGCTGGCCAAGAGCGACAACCATATCGGCTTCCGCGCCGGCGGGACGCTGGTCTTTTCGCGCCTGATCGAAGGCCCGTATCCGAACTACGAGCAGGTGATCCCGCGCGAGAACGACAAGCAGGCGACGGTCGACAAGCTGGCCATGGCTGCCGCGCTCAGGCGCATGAGCGTCGTTGCGAGTGACCAGACACACCGCATTCGCCTCGCGTTCTCCGGCGGGAGTGTAAAGTTCTCCGTCCAGACGCCCGACTTGGGGGAGGCGCAGGATGAGCTCTCCGTGACGTACGAAGGCGAGCCGCTGGAGATCGGGTTCAACGCGATGTACCTGCTCGAGATCCTCAAGTACATGCCGACCGACGAGGTGCGCTTCACGTTCAAGGCTCCAGAGCGGGCTGCGACGATCGAGCCCGTCGGCTGGAACGATCCTGCGTCCTACATGGCGCTCGTGATGCCGCTACGGCTGGTAGACTAAACGAAGACCTGCAAAGACTCCCGAGTCTGGGTGGTCCCGTGTCGTATCGGGAACCACCAACGTGTCGACGACCACCGTGTCTAAGATTGGCGGGAGGGCCGGTGGCTCGATGGTGGGAATCTCAGGGATCGAGTCTTCCAAAGCGGGCGGGACTGGCGTCTTCCCACCGTAGTACCGGGCCAGAATCAAATCGCGGCGCGCGAACATGCGCGCCGGACGAAACAGGGGGTTGGAGGTTCGGGGCTGGGGGAGCGTGGCCGCCAGCTCCGCGGCCTGATTAGCGCTCAGCGCGGATACTGCCACGCCGAAGTAGGCTTTGCTCGCGGTCTCGATTCCCCAAACCCCAGCCCCTAATTCCGCATTCTCCAGATACAGCTCCATGATCCGGTCCTTGCTCAACGCGAGCTCGAGCCGAACCGCCGTGACCGCTTCTTTCAGCTTCCTGAAGATCGAGCGCGACGGGGACAAATAGAGGTTCTTAGCGAGCTGCTGCGTGATCGTACTCGCGCCGCGGCGCCCGCCGGTGGCCCACGCCTCGCGCAACTCGATGAGATCAATCCCGTGATGTGTTTTGAACCGCGAGTCCTCGGCGATGATGATCATGCGCTCGAGCAGCGGCGAGCGAGCGGATCGGTCCGACCGGCCGACCGTCCGGCAGTCCGACCGGAGCCGCATCATCGCCGTGCAGCGCGGCTCGTGAGTCCGCCACCACACCGGCGGCGGCCAGACACCGAACAGCCACACCAGAAAGAATGCGGCCGTCCATAGCACAACGCGTCGTGCAATCCTATCTTGTCCCACCGCCATGGACCTCGTAGCCCTCCAGCCGCGCCTGCAACAAGCGCTTGGACAGGAATTTACCGTGGGCCCCCTCCTGGGTGAGGGGGGCTTCGCCGCGGTGTTCCGCGCGCGCGACAACGTCTTGAATCGAGACGTCGCGGTAAAAGTGCTGGATGTGGAGCTCGCGCCGGAACGCGTAGTGGCGGAGCGCTTCCTGCGCGAGGCGCAGACCGTGGCGCGGCTCGAGCATCCGCACATCGTGCCGATCTACAAGGTCGGTCGGCAGGAAGAGATCTTCTACATCATCATGCGGTGCATCGACGGACCGTCGCTGCGCCAACTCCTCGAGACGCAAAAGAAGCTGTCCGTCGGGGACGCCGCCCGCATCGCCCGGCAAGTGGCCGACGCGCTCGCCTACGCGCACACCCACGAGATCGTGCACCGTGACATCAAGCCGGACAACATCCTGCTCGACAAGAGCGGCCACGTCCTGGTGACCGACTTCGGGATCGCCAAGGCCGCGCAGGCGGCCCATGCGAAGAAACCCGATTCAGCCCAGCTGACCAGCGAAGGGATGATCGTCGGGACGCCGGAGTATATGAGTCCCGAGCAGGCATCGGGCGACCCGCTCGACGGCCGCTCCGACATCTACTCCCTCGGCGTCGTGCTCTACCAAATGCTGGCCGGCGCGCCGCCGTTCGAGGGCCCTTCCTCCGCGTCCATTCTCGCGGAGCAGCTCACGCAGGCGCCCGTCCCGATCCGCCGCCACCGCCCCGACGTGCCGGAAGAAATGGCCGTGGTGCTGGAACGGATGATGGAGAAGACTCGCAACAAGCGATATCAGATGGCCAGCGAGGTCAGTCGTGCGCTCGTGGGCGCACTGCCGACCGCGGCGAGCGATCGCGTGCGCGTGCCGCTGCGCCGCCGGCTCCGGTTGATGTTCTACCGGTCTCTGGTAGGCCTGAGCGTGGCGGGTTGTCTCCTCTTCATCGCCTTCGCCGGCGGCGCGGCGGCCGTGGCGTACTATGTCTTCAGCAAGCCGCCGCGCATCGAGGCGCGCCGGCCGCTCCCCGTCAGCCTGGCAAGCATGCTGCGCGCGCGTCGCGCCCTCCTCCCAGGCGACGTCGCGATGTTCGCGTATCAGCCTGCCGGCCCGGAAGACTCGACCTTGTTGTTGCTCACGCGCCGCCGCACCGTCGTGGTCACACCGCACGAGGTGCGTTCGTACGCGCGCGACAGCGTGCGACGAGACATGGATCTCATTCTGCATGGCGGTTTGGCATATCGACTGGTGATTTACGGACGGCACTCGGCAACCGTCGCCGACACGGTCTACCGCAGCCTCTCGTTCCGCGACATGGTGCAGCTCAGAACGGAGCTCAACCGGGCACCCGAAGCGGCGCCTGCGACACGTCCTGCCGTGCGGCCGCGCGTGACTACTCCGCCACCACCGCCGGCGCGTCCGCCCAAGGCCCGGTCTACGCCGCGAAGCCTCCCCCGCCCCCGCACGCGACGGCCGGCCTAACGACGCCGGGTCGCGGCCTCTCGCGTCACCAGCCCGTACAGGCTCAGCCCGTCGATCTGAGAGACGTCGCCGGGCGCGGACGCGACGGCGCCGAAGCGATTCTGTCCACCGATCGACAAGCCGAGCGCGAAGGCGCCGCGGCGCAGACGGTCATCCGTATCCATCCGGGCGATGATCTCGACGGGCCAGCGTGAGTACGTACCCGTTGTCCGCCAGCCGAGGCCAAAGGCGTACGATTCGACCGAACCCCGCGCGATCCGAGCGTCGGTCGACACGGCGAGGGCCGGAACGGGACCTGGATGCCAGGTCAAGCCGGGGATGAAGGCGAATCGCTGTCGCAGGCCCCGCACGATGGGCTGGCCGATGTTCGCGGCGACCATGCCGACCGTGAGCTGCGGCAGGGCTGTGTACAACGCGCCGAGATCCCAGCCGGTCGCGTTGGCACCGCTGCCGCTGTAGCGCGCGATGTCGAAGCCCACCGCAAGTCCCTGCGACCCTCCCGCGAGTCCCAGGCGCAGTGTCGTGCCGCGCGCGCCGTTGTCGAGGATGTCCCGCTGATAGCCGAGCGACAACCCGCGCGAGTTGAATCCGGCGTTTATCTGACGCAGCCGCCCTCGTGCCCCCGGATCGCCTACGTTGATCTCCGCAAACACGGACGCTTCCCGCGACACACCAAGACCCGCGGGGTTGACCCAGACGGCGCGCGCGTCATGGACGTCAGTCGGAAAGAGATAGGAGTTGGCGCGGTTGGGAGCGACTTGCTGAGCGGATAGCCGGATCGCCGGATTGGCGGATTGAGCGATCACGATGAGCAGGATCAATCCGCCGATCCGCCGATCCGTCGATCCGCCGATCACTACGGAAGCACCGTGACCGTAGTCTTCGAAGCCTGGGTGCGGGGGATCGTCATCGCCTGAATCGGCAGCGTGATCGTCATGGAGGTTGAATCGTGTGACTCCCCACCCAGGTAGCGTCCGTCCACGGCGATGAAGTCGATGCCGCTGCGCACGCCGCTCCCTGCCACTTCGAACCGCTGGCCCAACTGCTGGCCGCTTCCCTTGATCGTGAAGTCGGACATGACTTCGAGCCGGACGGCGCGCGTGCCGTTCCGATCTTCCCACGTCGCGGCGCGTGAACGATTGATGCTGCTGACCGTAACGCCACCGATGGCGCGATCGTTCTCGACCGTCGTATCGGTCCACGCCAGACCCACCGTGACGCCGGCCGGTGAGAGTCGAGGGAAGAAGTTCTTGAACGAGCCGACGATCGGCGACAGGGATTGGGCAGCCACGCTGTCGGAGGCGATCTGATTGCGGAACTCGCCCCGACGTGTCACGCGTCCCACGAACGACAGCGCCTTCGCTGCCCCCAGGTTGATCCCCATCGGGGCCGTCGTCCCGGAATCGGGGACGATGGAATCGATCGTGATGGTCGTCGGATAGCCGACGCTGTCGGCAGGCCCGGTGATCGTGACGGCGAAGAACGCCCGCAGCCCGAAATCGAGCGGCTGGTGCATACCCTGGAACTCTTGATCAATGTGGACCACGGTGTGCATCACGTAGCGCTGCGCGCTCGGGCCCAGTCGCACCATTTGCTGCGCCGGCGCGGGGGGCGGCGGCGGGGGCGGGGCCCCTGGCGGTGGAGGCGCCCCGGGCGGATTGGCGGGCGTGGGATTGGACGGGGGATTCTTTGGCGTGCAGCTGAGCGCGGTCAGCGCTGCCGCCAGGAACAGAGCGCGACGCATCGCTATTCCTTGGTCTTGGTACGCCCGAAGATGGCGACGACTTCGGTGTCTTCGCTCAGGACCTTGAGCAGTTTCCATCCCCGCTTCAGCATGTCGGTCCGCCAGCCGATGAGCTTCTCCCACTCCTCGGCGGTGGCGCGAAAGACCCGGAGGTCGGCGACGTTCTCCCAATGGGGAGGATAGGGCGCGGATTTGGAGGAACCGGGCGGCTGTGTGGTCACAGAGGAGGAAGTGGTGGGACCATAAGCCGAGTTCTGTTTACTCGTTGGTACGAGCAGATGGTCATCTCTCTGGGATGGCTGTCGCCAGCCACCTCGTGCAGCCTACCCGCAGCTCAAACGACCCGGGCCGGGTCTCGCTGCTTATTTGGCCTTGCTCCGACCGGGGGTTGCCGTGCCGTGCCTGTTGCCAGGC
>Ga0137418_10001678_pt1 | contig 20491 bp, 26 predicted proteins | sample CZODoug3_1_2_16f_FD_122242 | JGI IMG/M metagenome (GOLD analysis project Ga0137418, IMG submission 122242) | Vadose zone soil fungal communities from Angelo Coast Range Reserve, California, USA - CZODoug3_1_2_16fungal (Hybrid Assembly) | ecosystem: Environmental > Terrestrial > Soil > Vadose...
ATTGCCGGCAACACCTTCCTCGGCGTCGCTCATCCTCGCACCAACGTTCACGCGGCCGCGCGCCCCGCGCCTGCGCCCGGATTCGCGTTCCATCTCCAGGCGGCCGTTCCGAGCCCGCCCGCCCAGAAGCCGTCTCCGGCGCAGAGTCGCGAGAAGGCCCAGCAACCGATTTCCGCCTCGTCCTACATCGATGCCCTGAAGGCCGCCGGATTGACCGATCTCACCGTCGACCAACTCATCGCGCTGAAGGTCCAGGATGTCACGCCCGACTACATCCGCGGACTCCTCCAGCAAGGCCTGCATCCCGACGTAAACGAAATCATTGCGATGCGCGTGCAAGACGTCACCCCCGACTACATCCGCGACCTTCGTGCGCTTGGAATCGATGTCGACGGATCTCGCGTCATCGCCCTCAAAGTACAAGGCGTTACGCCCGAATATGTCCGCGGCCTGAAAGACATCGGCCTCAATCCCGGCGCGGATCGCCTGACGGCCCTCAAGGTCCAGGGCGTGACGCCGGAATACGTCCGCAATCTGCAGGCTGCCGGCATCAGCCCCGATGCAGACCGCCTCATCGCCATGAAAGTTCAGGACGTTACCGCGGAATATGTCCGTGACGTTCGCGCCCTCGGCCTGAAGCCTACGGCCGACCAGATTATCGCGATGAAGGTGCAGGATGTGACGCCTGACTTCATCAAGGCTCTGCAGTCGGCGGGATTCAAAGTCGACATAGACGACGTAATCAGAGCCAAGGTGCAAGACATCACGCCGGACTTCATCGACCGAGCCCGCAAGCACGGTTTCCAGAACCTGACCCTCGAAAAGCTGATCGAGTTGAAGCGCCTGGGAGTTCTCGAACCGCAGGCAGATATTTAGGAAGCGGTTGTGACCGGCACCGCCACAAGGCACTCGCCGCCGTCGGCGGTGTAGTGACCAAGGAGAAGACATCATGCGACTGCGTCACACGTTAACTTTCACAGTCCTCCTGTTCGGTCTGACTTTCGGCCTCGTCTCCACACAGGCTGCCGAATCGCGCACCGGCGACTGGACCCTCCACAAGTCCAACGATCCTGGCAAGGTGGAGTTCTCCCTGATCGAGCACCGCCGCGGCGGTTCCTCCCATCACTCCTCTGACTGGCCGGGCAGTGCCTTCGCGGGTGTCGACTTTTCAAAACCTGGGCGCCAGGATGTGCGCTTCACCGTCTCGCGCGACGCAGGCAAGATCGAATGTGAGGGCTACCTCAACAATGGTGAAGGTGCGGGCATCTTTCACTTCGAACCCGATCCCGGCTACTCGCGCGAGATGCATGCATTCGGCTTCTCCGTCGATGAAGACAAACAATTCACCATGGCCGTGATGGACGTCAGCCTCGACTTCGCCCGACAAATGAGAAACGAACACATCGAGGGTCTCGACGCGGAAAAACTGATTGCCTTCCGGATCTTCGGTGTCACGGCCGCGTTCATCGAGGAACTACGGGCTGAGGGCCTCAAGATCTCCGACGCCGACAAGCTCGTCGCGTTCCGCATTCACGGCGTCACCCCACAGATGGTGCGGGCGCTTCATCAGGATGGCTACTCCCCCGACGAAGACAAGCTCATCGCGATGCGCATCCACGGCGCCACGCCCGAGTGGATCGCGGATCTCAAGAAGCGCGGCTACGATCGCGTCGACCTCGACAAGCTGATCGCCTTCCGCATCCACGGCGTCTCACCAGAATTCATCGAGAAACTGCAGAGCCTCGGTTATTCCCATCCTGACCCCGATGAACTCATCGCCATGCGCATCCACGGCGTGACGCCTGACTACATCAGTGCAATGCGTAGCCGCGGCATACAGAATCTCTCGATCGACCAGCTGGTAAGCATGCGAATCCACGGCATCGACTAAGAATCAACACAGTCCCGCCGGTACCAGTTCCGGCGGAACTCTGCCTGACCGCGCAAGCCCCGCCTCATCCGCGAACGCCACCGGGTTAGCCAGCTGTACCCAAAAATGCGTGGACTGGAACGAATTGGGCCGCCCTCGCAGCTCCTTATATTGGGGCTCTACTCGTCGGGAATGCCCACTCTTGGCCGCTAGATTCCATTTGCTTCAGCAGCCGGATTGGGGCAGAATGTGTCGCATTCGGTCCTTGGTTTGGCGGTTGTACGCCTGATCCCGCCCATTGTAGGGGAACCATGGAAGCCTCATCACACGATGTCCTTCTCGTAGGTGGCGGAGGTGCGGGACTGCGCGCTGCCATCGCAGCGCCCGACGTGCATCCTAAGCTCAGCGTCGCCGTCGTTTCCAAGAGATACCCCATGCGCAGCCACACTGTTTCGGCGGAGGGTGGAGATGTGCGTGTGGTCAAGCCACACGACAGCCTGGATGAGAATGCCTACGATACTATCTCCGACGGCGACTGGCTGTGCGACCACGACGCCGTTGCCGCCTTCGTCCAGGAAGCTCTGCATGAGTTGGGTGAAGGGCGACAAACCCCCGTTGCTTGGCTAGACAAAGGGGAGCCCGGAACGGAGCGGGAACTCCCGTAAGGAGTACGTCACTAAGGGGACTGCCAAGGGGGTCTAATTGACCTTTCAGCTTGAAGATCGGCAGGGAAGCTTGGCAAAGGTCTGCCAGGCTCTCGGGGACCGCGGAGTGAATATTGTAGCCTTCCAACCGGTGATCTCCGAGGGGAAGGAGCGGGTTCGGTGCGCGGTCGACAACCCAACCTCCGCCAAGAAGGTGCTCAAGAACGAAGGTCTGGGTTACAGCGAGACTGCGGTCGCCCAGGCCAGACTTCGGCACCGACCCGGTGAGTCAGCGCGAGCCGCCGCGCGACTCGGCGAAGCCAACATCAACGTTCGCCACGCCTATTGTGGAGTGGGCGCCAGCACGAACACTCCAGTCATGATTTTTGGCGCTAAAGAAGTCCAGCAGGCGGCGATCCTCAATCGGACGGCTGCGGCAGCATAGATAAAGCTTCCGGTTTTCAAGGGTCGCCGGAACGTCGGAACAGTGAGACTTGGAGATTGCTCTATGAGGCAGACTTTTGCCGTCGGTATAGGCGGCGCCGCCGGTCAAGGGGTCGCAACGCCCGGTGACATTTTCGCGAAGATCTTCAGTCGTCGGGGACTGCACCTGAACGCTTACAACGCCTATCAGTCCATTATTCGCGGTGGCCACACTTTTCTGACCATTCGCACAGGTCCTCAAAAAGTCACCAACATGGGTGACCGTATCGACCTGTTAATCCCGCTGAACCAAGACAGCATCGATCGCCACCTGCGCCTGCTCACTGCGGGGGCTGCGTGTATCTACAATGCGGACACGATCAAGCCCGGCGTGCCCGCGGAGGGTGTACAGCTTTGCCCGCTTCCGGTCTCCGACCTGGCTGACATCACCCGGAACAAAGTGGCCCAGAACACGCTTGCGATCGGCGCTGGCCTCAACATGATGGGCATCAGCTTCCAGGCACTGGAAAACGTTCTCGCTGAGCAGTTCAAGAAGAAGGGCGATGCCGTGGTTGCCGAAAACGTGAGCATCGCGCGGGCCGGCTACGATTACGCCGCCTCGAAGTTCAAGCCCTTCGAAAGGCCGCTTCCCATGACGGAGCACCGTTACGCGGTGCTCAGCGGCAATATCGCGATGGCCATGGGGGGCGCGGCCGCCGGAGTGAAATTCTACTGTGCGTACCCCATGAGTCCTTCGACCGGGGTTCTGCACTGGATGGCAGCGCATGCGCGCAAGGCCGGCATCATGGTGCGCCAGGTGGAGGATGAGATTGGCGTGGTCAACATGGCCATCGGGGCCGCGCACGCTGGTGTTCGCGCGATGTGCGCCACCTCGGGCGGCGGCTTTGCGCTGATGAGCGAGGGTCTCGGCATGTCGGCCATGATGGAGACGCCGGTGGTGGTGATTGACTGCCAAAGAGCGGGCCCTTCCACGGGAGTTCCCACCAAGACCGAGCAGGGCGATCTGTGGCAGATGTTGGGCGCGGCCTTCGGTGACTACCCGCGGGTCATTGCTGCCCCGCTCGACATCGGGGACTGCTTCAAACTCATCCCCGAAATGTTCAACATCGTCGACCGGTTCCAGTGCCCGGGTATCGTGCTCTGCGATTTGTTGCTGTCGGAAGGCAGGCTCAGCGTCGACCCGAAGGATCTGAACTTCAATTCCCAGATCGATCGCGGCGAGCTGATCACCGCAAATGGGGTCCCGGTTGGGGCCGGAACGAACGGCGCCTATAAGCGCTATAAAATCACCGAGAGCGGTATTTCGCCGCGCGCCGTTCCGGGTGTGCCCGGGCACACTCACACGGCTTCGACCGACGAACACGATGAAGACGGCGTGTTGATCAGCGACGAGTTCACGAACACGGTCAAGCGCCGCGCCATGATGGAAAAGCGCATGCGCAAGGCGATGGGCATCGAGGCTTTGATTCAGGCGCCGGCGCTAAAGGGGCCACCTAATTCCGACGTCACCTTGATCGGCTGGGGCTCAACCAACGGAGTCATTGAGGAAGCCTGCGAGATCCTCAATGAGCAGGGAATCATCGCGAATCAGCTTCAGATCCGCTGGTTGGTACCGCTGCACGGCGAGGCTATTAACGAAATCCTGAAAGGTTCGCGGCACACCATCATTGTGGAAAACAACTACAGCGGGCAATTTGCGCGCTATCTGCGCAGTGAAAGCAGTTACGTGCCGAATGGGTACATCCGCAAGTACGATGGAGAACCGTTCATGCCGCACCACATTGTCGAGGCAGTGAAGGAACAGCTGACCGGGAAGACGCACCTGTCGGTTCCGGCTCACGAAGTCATGGTTTGAGGGGGACAGGAAAATGGCGACCGGTGTAGAGACTCCTAAACAAGTGGCGATGGCCGATCTGAAGGGCAAGGTCGATCCCGACTGGTGTCCGGGGTGCGGCGATTTTGGTGTGCTCGCGGCGGTTCAGAAGGCTTTGGTCGAGCTCCAGATCCCGAACCATAACGTGGTCACCATCAGCGGAATCGGGTGCTCTTCGAACTTCCCGGGTTTTATCAATACCTATGGCATGCACACTCTGCACGGACGCGCGTTGGCTGTGGCCACCGGGGTGAAGCTTGCCAATCACCAACTGACCGTGCTGGTGACGGGCGGCGACGGCGACGGGTTTGGTATCGGCGGCAACCATTTCGTTCACACGATGCGGCGCAACGTCGACTTGCTGTACATCGTGATGGACAACCAGATTTACGGCCTCACCACTGGCCAGACTTCACCGACCAGCCGGTTGGGCATGAAGACGAAGAGCATGCCCTTCGGCAATCTGGAGGCGCCGGTGAATCCGATCTCGATGGCGCTCGCAGCTGGCGCGACATTTATCGCGCGCGGATTCAGCGGGGAGCAGAAGCACCTGACGGAGCTGATCAAGCATGGCATCCAGCACAAGGGTTTCTCGTTTCTGGATGTCTTCAGCCCCTGTGTCACCTACAATCTCGACAATACTTACCAGTGGTTTCGCCCGCGGGTCAAGAAGCTTGAAGACGATCCAGCGTACGACTCCACTCACTGGCTCGCCGCGATGGAAAAGTCACTGCTGTGGGGTGATGAGATCCCGATCGGAAAATTCTTCGAGCGCACCGACGTTCCGACCTTGCACGGTGCCGAGCCCGTGCTGAACGAGGGCCCGCTGGTCGATAGTGGCATGCGGATACCTCCTGACGCTGCCCGCAAGTTCATTGAGGAGTTGATGTAGCCAAGGGCGGCGCCGCTCCGGTACTTCCTGGTCCGGATGCTCCCGTCGATCTTGCTGATCACCACGACCCAAAACTTGCTTTCGCTCCTCGCGTAGTTCGGAAAGACGAAGGAGAAGCCCGCACCTTTGGTTGCCCGTGCCATGAGGAGAAGAAGCCCGCTCCTCCGCCGGAACGGATGGATTTTGTCCATGCATTCCGACGCGTTTCTCTGGCCTCGATCCCGCACCCACTCGAACGGACTGGGATGCGGTTTTACGCCCCCGCGCCTGGCCGGGTTTCCAGTGAACATCTGCTTTGTTGATCTTGAGGGGCGAGCACGGACCTGACACGGCGCCGATATCTCCCTCTGCCGAAATATCGGCAGCCTGGAGAGATTCACAGTACGTCACCTACAAGCACTTACTCTATTGTGCCGCTAACTGCGGATAATCTGTCACTCCGAAGTTAACCTTGGTCTTATTCCGGTTCTGTTTAAGAGCATATACAAGGTGGCTCAGATTGGCCTAAGCTACTAACTGGAGCTTTCGGATAAAACTCAATCGAATCGTAGGGGAGGAGATTCGCCAACATGTCTGGCAGTGAGCTGATCCCTCATATTATCTGCCTGCGCAAACCTTACAAGCCACCCATGCTTGCAAAACTAAGCCCGAAACGCGCGAAGGTTGTTCTGGAGACCATTCTGGAAACCAAGTCAATACCGGGCGATGAACAGGCCGCCAAGCTGCTCAAAGAGATAAGCCGCATCAAATTAGAGAACCAATGACCAAGGTCAAATAGTGATCAAGCACACAAGCACAAGGGATGGGTGGGGCGCCATGTGACCTGGGCGTTCCACCGGTCAGCATATTCCGGCGTGCGGCCTTTTGCGGCAGTGCCGTTCTTAATTGTTTGCGAGGCCATTGCTGCTTATGGTCGCTGCTTTCCCGACTGATTCTGCACTGCACGGCGGGCTCGCCCACTCCACGATGTTTTGGTTCGCACTCTGGGCTGTGTTTGCTGTTTGGGTGACGTTGGACGCCTCTGCGTTATTGGGTCTTGTTGGACCTCGGCCAGATCCGTTGGGTCCCAAAGCGCTCAGGTTATCAGCGCTGGGTATTGCGAACATCGCCTCGATGTGCCTCTTGGTGATTATGACGCGAGGACAAGAGATCAGAACGCGAACTGCGTCCTCTGGGTGGCTTGCTTTGCTGCAAGGAGCGCGGTTTCGCCCGGGGCGAAGGATCTCCTGGTCACTTCTAGCAAAGAAGGCTACGCCATGAAAGGGACGGGCAGAAATAGAAATGCCGGGCGCGGTCCTGGGTAAGGCATTGGAACTCGCGCTGCCGCATCCAAGTGCGATTACATTGCGTAAACTTTGTCAACAGCGGATGAGGATGGCCTAATCTTTGATTCAGGCAGAGAATCTGCCACAAAACGAAACGTCCGACGCCTGTCCGCCAGGGGTTTTTAGCAAGCTCTGTGCAAGAGTGAACATCTTTGATGATTTCATTCTGACACAATGTTTTGGCTTTTGACGAACTCCCGAGAACCCGAGGGAGGCTCTGCCGTGTGGATCGACAAACTCACCTGCGGCGTGCTACGCATCTTGACGGCGCTTGGACCTCGTTACGTGACCCCGTCACGCCCACAACGCATTCTTCTGCTCTGGATGTTTCGGCATTTCCATACTCTGCCTCAGCAGGTCCTGAGCGGTTGGCAACAAGACCTGATCGATACCCTGTGTGCCGAGCACAAGTTCGTTTCAGCGCCGCACGACAACGTTTTCGAGGCGGCGCCCATCGTCGGTACTTTAGAGCGGCAGAACGGGAGCACAGGTTCAGCAGTTTTCAGCGCACCGGGCGCCCTTCGGACTTTCAGACTCTGTCATTGCGCGATGGTTGGGCATACGACATCGTTCTTGACGGCGGCCGCTGCCGCCGTAAGGCTGCCGTGCGCGTTACGAGAGTGGCAAGCTTCAGCATCGCAGCCGTTTCGACCAGCTCCGCCAAGAGGCGCTGGCCGAACTGGGCGAAGCTGCCGGCTGGGTGTTAAGCCTTCCTCGGATCATCCAACCAATAGACCGAGTGCGGGTTGGAGGGTTTGCGGGAGACGACGACCACACGGTTTACCGTCTTATTTTCGGCATCTAGCTTGGCGCAATCCGTTTAGAGTTGCCTGCCGCCGGTGCCAGCAACACGATCCTGAGGAGGCAGCCGCGCTCTCCCGGACCGGTGCATCCGATAATCCGGGCACTCCACATACACGATTCACACTAGGTGAAATCTTCTGGTGTAGCCGCACAAATTGCACGCCCAGGAAGTCCCTCAGTGCGTAATCCACCATTGCCCTGCATTTCCCTTTGGCCCGGGACGTGCTCTCGGCATCCTTAAGGTCGCGAGGAACTATGGTAGGCGTTATGACACGGCTGTTGACGATTGGTTCGTCGATCGCGCTGTTCTGCTGCTTCGGAGTCGCGCAGGAGGCCACTCGCTGGGGAACGACGTCTCTCAACTCGATTGTCGATGCCCTAGAAAAAACGCAAGCCGGAACTCGTCCACAAGTTTCCTATCAGGTGATTCGCGAGTACCGCCTATTCGGCGCGAACGATTCGAGCGCCGATTCCGCGGTGGTTGCGGAAGTAGATTTCAGGCCACCCTCGAGCAAGAATTACAGGATCCAGAAGTGGTCGGGCAGCAACCGAGGGCGGCAAGTTGTACGGCGTGTCCTCGACCACGAGGTAGAAGCAACCTCCAACGGCAATCAAGCCCAAACCGTCATCAGCCGGGAGAATTACGATTTCAACTACATCGGCGAGGCGGTTCTGGACGGCCGGCCCTGCTATCTCTTGGGATTAAAGCCGAAGCGAAAAGTGAAAGACCTGATTTCGGGGGAGGTGTGGGTAGACAAGCATTCGTTTCTCGTACGCCAAATCGACGGAGAGATCGCAAAAACCCCGTCTTGGTGGCTAAGAAAAGTTCGCGTCAAGCTCACATTTGCCGATCTCGACGGAACCTGGTTGCAGACCGGCATGGAAGCGGTAGCCGATGTACGGATTCTGGGCCCGCACACCTTGACATCACGCATTCTGGATTACCGTGGCGCAGCCGAAGTCGCATCGACTAGGACCCGCATGCGTTCTGCGGATCGCAAATAGTAGCGGCAAAGCGAACCATCTTCCCCGATCCCAGCCGTACCACCTCCGCACCACGGGTACTCGAAACACAAACGCCGCGCCCAACAGGGCCCTTCCTCCCCGTCCTTAGCGGCGGGGGACTCAAATTTGTGAACTGTGCCACGCTATGGATATGGGAGAGAAGAAGCCGACCTCAGACGAATTGCGCCGCGAAGTCCTGGAGCTACGGACGCTCCGCTGAGCGCTTAAGAAAGCGCTCCGACGAGCTCGTTACCCGTACGGGGGAACGGGCGAAGCGGGTGCAACGCAGAAAGCGCCGTTCCCCTGAGGCCAGGCATGGGCGCCAGTCCTGCCGGGCTGCTACTTGCTCGAACACACAGTTATCAATCTTGCGCGTGATCCTGCGCATGATCCGCGCGCCACGGAGCACCTGAGGCGGCCTTCAAGGGTGTTCGATCTGGACCACCTTGTTGCGGACTGCATACAGGACCAATTCGCTGACGGAATGGATATCAAGCTTGCGCATGAGATTGGAGCGATGTGTCTCAGCGGTCTTCACGCTCAGACCCAAGGCAACGGCCACTTGCTTTGTACTCTTGCCCTCCGCAATCAGCTGAAGGACTTCCCGCTCCCGATTCGTTAGGGCTGGCGGAGTCGCTTCACTGGCGCGGCTGAAATAGCCATCCAGGATCTTCGCCACCCGAGACGTGAAGAAGGTCCCGTGGCGTTCCAGGGACTGCACAGCGGTTGCAAGATCCTTTGCCGCGTCCGACTTGAGTACCAATCCGCGCGCCCCGACGCTCAATCCCTCGCGAATGACTTGGTCGGAGTCCGTCATTGTCAGGATCAGAATTTTCTGATCGATATTGTGACGGAGAATCTGACGTGCCGCGTCTAGACCATTGAGATTCGGCATCGCAATATCGAGAATGACTACGTCGGGTTTCAGTCGCGCGGCCATCTCGACCGCCTCGCGTCCATCGGAAGCTTCGCCGCACACGGACCAGCCCGCATGGGACTGGAGAAGCGAGCTAATTCCCGCGCGCACTACCTCATGGTCATCCGCGACCAGCACTCGCAACGACACACTCGCCTCCGTCGCACTCGAGGACTCCCGTGAGCCGACGAGCAACGTCCCGGCCCAGCCGGGAACACTCCGGTTCCACCGACACTCACCACGATACCTATAGCGCGGACGGGCGTAAAGTAGAGTGTATGCGTAAGCGGGTGGTCCGAGTTCCGCAGATTGCCCCAGCTTGGGACCAGGGTTGGCTGGACGTGGACCAGGCGGCTTCGGTCGAGGTCTCGTCGGAAGATCAGAATTACCCGATTGAATCTGCGCTTCTAGGAGACGAGCAGCGAGGCTGGCATGCGGCTGAGCCCGGAACTCAGACGATACGGCTCATTTTCGACAGCCCGCAAAGGCTCAAACGCATTTGGCTGGCCTTTGAGGATCGTGAAGCTTTCCGCACGCAGGAGTTCGTTTTGCGATGGTCTTCAGATGTCGGACAACCTTTCCGGGAGATCGTGCGCCAGCAGTGGAATTTCAGCTCACCCGGAGCAGTCCGCGAGATCGAGGACTACGCGGTTGACCTGGTCGATGTCGGAGTGCTCGAATTGATCATTGTGCCTGACAAGAGCGGCGCTGAGGCTCGCGCGTCGCTCGTCAAGATGCGTTTGAGCTGATCAAACCAAGGTCCTGTTCTAAGAAAGCTCAGGATTTCTCCCCTCACATGGCTGGCGGAGCGCCACTATCAGCCGCGACGGGTGAACGGAAGGGGCGCAAGGCGCCAATCAGCGTTTCGAAAGTTTCCGCGGCGTTGGCAAAACGAAACGTCCGTCCGCCGCGAGTAGCCCGCACCGACAGATCTTGAAGGAAAGAAAAGCCCGACTGGATCGGGGCTTTTCTCTATTTCGCTATTTTCCTATTTTCTATTTTCTCTATTTTCTCTATTTTCCTTGACTCCCGCACTCTGCGGGAGGACAATCCGCCCAAAAGAGGCTTTGCTCATTTGGGGAGCGCGGTATGTATCGTCCACCACCACTTCGTAGCCAGCCGGTTTTTGAGGGCAAGACAGTTCTGCTCATCGACCGTAACCAATCTGCCCGTGAAGTGCGCGCCTCGGTCCTGCGGAATCACGGCGTCGAGGTACATACGGCCGACAGCCTGCAGGCAGCACGCTTTCTGTGGCAACCCAAGCTGTATGACTTGATATTGCTCAACGCGCGCAGGCACTTGCCCGGAGAAGCCCTCGAATTCTACGAGCAGATTAAGGAAGCCGCCCCCACGGAGCGCTTCGCGTTTCTGGTCGGACCGCCGGTCTACCTCTCGCGAACCTGGCCCGGGGAAGGCACCGAGGTTGACGCCTCGCAAGGACAGTGGGGGGCGACGATTGACCGATTCCTGACCGCTGCCTGAATAGTTCGTCGTACGACAACCGAAGGTCAGAGGCGCTTCGCAGGGCACACCAAGGAACAAAACAAACGACTTGTCACCTAGCTCGGAAGGCTGGCTAGTCGCCTGCCGGTTCCAGCAACCCATCCCGCAGCGGCAAAAAGGTGTTGAACCGTGGGTTGGGGCGCAATGGGGCGCTCCAATGTTTTTCGGCTGGTAAACCGCTGATCGTTTCCTCCATGCTGTTCATCAGCAAGATATTGCGGGGTCCAAAGAACTTCATTGCCCGGTTGAACACCAAATCACCTGAGTGGAGGCTAAAGGCAAGTTCCTGACGTTGTTGAACACTGCCTGTCTGTCCACGCCTTAGCGAAAGCCACGCTGCTGCGCCGCGTTTTCTCGAGCAGGCCTTGCATGGTCGAAGTCCGGGCATCGAGTGCATTCAGTTTGGCCTTCGGTTTCGGACTTCTGCTGTGTCACGCTTTCCTTCAGCGTCGCGAAGTCTTCCGCTGAAATCTGGTCGCTGGCGGCAACGTTGAAAGGTGGTGTCGAGTGCCCCTTCGTGTCTCGATGAAAAGCTCGAACCATGCGACAATCGGCACTGCGGTTGTGTGGCAACGGATGAACCACCCTGGCAACAGCGCGGCAGCGGTTCTAGTCGGTATCAGCCCTTTCTTGCAAGGAGCAGTACTGGCTTTGCGCGGTTGCGTTTTCCACAGGAGGGCAATGTGCAAAACGTCTACGAAGTGCTGAGAGAGAAAGAACACGCGATTGAGCGGGTCCGTCGAGAAATTGAGGCACTGCGCTCGGTGAGCCCTTTGCTGGCCGACAAAATTGATGCCCGACTGAATATTTCCGAGCAGCCCGCCGCTCGCGGGGAGGGGAGGACGGACACAGTCAGCCAACTTAGAGAAGCGCTTCGCACAGTGGCTCCGCTTCTGGCTGACGGGACAGAAGGCCTTGACCCCGCAATCCGCGCTCGGTTGATCGAGGCCGGGGAAAACGATTCCAAGCTGAGGGGATCGAAAAAGATCTCGCGCCAACTGAGACTTATCGCGGCACCGTTGCTGGGGGCCAGTCTCAGGTAGCGTGTTCTGGCGGGCCGCCGTGTTTCTGGAGGACGCCCTCGGTGCAACGTGCGCCCGCTCAGCTACCTCCAAGTGCACGGATTGCGGCGTGTCCGTTTGCTCAGCTCATGCCCGGCGGTGTCCGTCGTGCCGCGATGCCTTTCTACCGTCCTGCCTGTCATCCCGTCGGACTCCGCCTGTGAAGCCTGCATCAGCCTCAGCGCCCACAGGAAAAGCGGAAGAGTCGTATGACCATCTTCGAGGGGCTGTGCACCAGCATTCTGTACATCCTCGGGTGCACGGCTCGCTGTGGGATTCGGCGAAATGGAGAAAGTTCGAGAGAAGAGCGGCGTATTTCCCCTAAAGGACAGGCGATTCGTTCGCCTTCTGTGCGTCGAAAATCTTCTGTATTGAACGCAGGGCGGTGACGCAGTATGGTACATCGCAAACGTAGCCTAGCCGCGAACCCGCGAATCCAAGCACTTGTCTGATGGAGGAGTCATTCATGCTGGAATTGCATCATCGCCCCAGAGCAAAGCACAGCGAATCCCCAAGTGGTGGACCCTGCGAATTCTGCAGCCGGAACGATCCGCACTTTGACAAGCGCAATCCGATAGACCAGTTGGTACGAGGAGAAGCGTATGTCGCTTCAGGACACTTGAGCGAAGACGGTCGTCTCGCTCATTTGCTCATTGAACTTCGGAAAAGGACACGCCTAGCTGCGTAAACTGTGGGCTAGGTTTCCGCGTGTGGCGCATCCTAGCCGACAAACTGTACTTCCTCCTCCGAGTAGTATTCATCGCGGGCCGCATCGTATATCCACAAGTGGCCCCTCTCGAACTGGGAGACCACGCCACACGGACAATGGAGTTCCCAGACTTTGAGCCCAGCCGGCATTCGGAGCCCGACGAATCCGCTGTCGGGAAGGAATCGTTTGTGGCACTGCGGACACTCAATCAGCGTGTGCAGATTCGAGCCGGTCATGATTCACCTCCCCGGCCACAGCGGTGGTCGCTCCAATAACGCTATCGCAACCCGGGAACCGACTCAATACGTCGAAATGCGGAAAACAGAAGGCGAACGAGGCCCCCAGGGCGACAAGCAAATGACGTCAGATCAGGCCAAATCATTCAGACCGAAAGAAAAGAAGGGATGCCCTGCCAAGAGGAACCCCGCGCGGAATGATCCGGGTTTTCATGAGGAGAGAACCCGGAAATGGGGTAATTGAGCGCGGGGATTCGAACGCTCTTACATTCACGCGAGGATAGTTCGAGATGAATGAAGACGAAATACGGGGCAATCTGTAATCCCCGCAAATCCATACCAGACGAACAAAAGACAAAGATGTGAATGTGTGCTGGGGATCATGGCTTCCATTCTGAGAGCAATTGATGGTGGGTCGCAACCGTAGGGGCAGACCATGCGACGTTAGGAGTGCGGTCCGAAAACGTCCAGGTTGTTCTGCAGGATCGACTATCATGAGTTCGCGAAAGACATGAATCTCGATGGGCAGACTTGTTCGCGAGCGAGGCTGTCACGCGATGCGCGTTTCGACGGCAAGTTCTTCATCGGTGTCGTCGGCAGCGGAGTTTACTGCCGCTCGATCTGTCCCGCACCGACAGCGAAAGAGAAGAATGTTCGTTACTTTCCGACTGCCGCCGCCGCTGCTGAAGCGGGTTTTCGCCCCTGTCTGCGTTGCCGCCCGGAATGCTCGCCCGGAACTCCGGCCTGGGCAGGAACGCAAAGCACAGTTTCGCGAGCTTTGCGGCTGATCGGTGAGAGTGGCCTGGCGGACGGTGGGATGGAAGTCCTAGCCGAGCGCCTGGGAGTGGGCTCGCGCCATCTCCGCCGCCTTTTCCTCCGGCATCTGGGGGCCACGCCTCGCGCGGTCGCTCAAACGCGCCGTCTGCATTTTGCCAAGAAGCTTATTGACGAGACGAGATTACCGATGATTCAGGTTGCCCTTGCTTCGGGCTTCGGTTGCGTACGACGGTTCAACGCTGATATCCGCAAGGTCTATCATCGAACCCCGACCGAAATCCGGGCCCTTGCGCGGCAGACGGCCAGGCAGCCGGAAAATCAATACTTCTTCCGCCTCCATTTCCGCCCACCCTACCACTGGAAGGCTATGGTGGCGTTTCTGGCAGCTCGCGCCACGCCCGGCGTCGAAATGGTGGAACTGGGCAGTTATCGTCGTTCCATTTCTTTGAACAGCGTCCACGGCTATTTTGACGTCTCGCTTGACGAGGGGAGTGACGCACTCGCCGTGCGGGTTCAGTTTGACGATCCACGCTCCCTCTTTTTCATTATCGAGCGAATACGGGCCATGTTTGATCTGAGTGCAGATTGGTCGGCCATCGTCGGAAGCCTAAGAACCGACCCTGTGTTGGCCGGGCGGGTTGAGACTGATCCGGGACTACGGGTACCGGGCTGCTGGAATGGGTTCGAACTCGCGACGCGAGCGATTCTCGGCCAGCAGATCACCGTCAAGGGAGCGACAGCCCTTGCAGGTCGCATTGTGAAAACTTTCGGGCGGCCCCTCTCCGCAGCGGCTGGCCTCACTCATCTTTTTCCCACACCCGAAGTTCTTGCCGATGCCAATCTTGCGAGCATCGGCCTGACGAAGGCGCGGGCCGAGACCATTCGGGCTTTCGCCCGGGCTGTTTGCGACGGACAGATCAGCTTCGAGGGAATTGTGGATTCGGATGCTTTCCTGACTCGCTTATGTGAAATTCATGGGGTCGGGGAATGGACCGCACAATACGTAGCGATGCGAGCGCTGGGGGAGCCGGATGCGTTTCCATCCGGAGATCTCGCGCTTCTGCGCAGCTCTGGGCTGGCCAGTGCTCGTGAGCTTGAGCGTCGCGCCGAAGCTTGGCGGCCGTGGCGAGCCTACGCAGCCATGTACCTCTGGAGCATCGCCAGCGAAGGCAGAATTCGGGGCAGCAAACTTGTTCCTTCCAAAACCAAAGAAGCCACTGCTGAAAAAACCGCAGCCTACCAGCAGGTCTCGATAGCCGGGTAACCGCCCAGGAAAGGGGCCCTACGCGGCATTTCGATTCGAGCCAGCGCGGAACAAACTCCGGATTGGTCTCCTGGATTGGTCGCCCATGTGGGATCGGGCTGAAGGGACCCCGAATCCTACAATTCTGCCTGACATGTTCCTATTGGTGCTGCCAGAGCAAATTCTGCGTAGAAAACCCTACGAAATTGGGTTTGGTTAGGAGCTCTAAAGGAGAGCCCCATAGAGCTGCTTAATTCGCCGCCCTTGATTCCGTCGATGGGGAGTCACAGCTGCGCCCGTCCGGAAACACGGGGCTTGGCTTCAGTACCGGGAGCACGCTACCCGAGATTGGCACCCAGCAGCGGCGCCGCGATATGTCTCAGTTGACGCGAGAACTTTTTCGCTCTGCCCATTTTGGCATCGTTTTCCAAAGCCTCGACTAGCTGAACGCGCATTTTGGCGAGAACGTCGTCCGTCTCGTCAGCCAGAAGCGGAGCTGCTGTACTAAGCGCGTCTGCCGGTTGGCTGACCGTCTCCGTCCTCACCTCGCGGCGCGCGGCTGGCGGCGCGGGAATAATCAATCTGGCGTCCATTTTGTCAGCCAGCAAAGGAGTCACGGAGCGCAGTGCCGCGACTTCTCGGCGGATTCGCTCAATAGCGTCTTCTTTCTCCCTCAGCACTTCGTAAACGTTTCGCAATTGACCTCCTGTCGGGAACGCGACCGCCCAAGTCAGTACTGCTCTGAGAAGGGATACCCATTCGAAATCGCTGCCGCGCCGCTGCTGCCAGGGTGGCTCATTCGTTGCCGGGCAACCGCAGTTTCGATTGTCACACGGTTCGAACGTTGCATTCGAGACACGAAGGGGCACTTCACAGGTTCTGTACTCAAAAGGGCACGCCTCTTCAAACCTGTTTCACGTCGCCGGCAAGCACAATCCACTCTAGTGGATCGACCTGGCGACTGCCGAAAGGCGTTGTTGGTGCTGAACCGATTGGCCGTCCTGCCGATGACCATCACGAGGATGGCCGCGAGCATCACGGCGTACTCTGCCATGGCTTGCCGTTGATCGTCTGCCCAAAGTTCGGAAAGGGTGGTCATAAACCACCTCCTTCGGGTCGAGGCCTAGCGGGATGGGTAGCTAGCGCCCCGGCGGGAGACTGAACTGTGCTCCAGGTCCCACGGCTTGTCAAGCACCGGGCGAGCACCGGGCGGCACCTGGCGACAAGGCACTGCGGGAGCTTGTCTGGCTGTCGCCTCGCACAGGCAGCGCCCGGCTTGATCGGGCCCTGGCTCCTTTGACCACCCATGCGCCAGGGCTGTGCTGCGCCAATGCGATTGAGAATTCCGCGGATTGTAGCGTTCCTAGGCCTGACGGGAACGGGAAAATACTCTTCCTGCGACCAGACTTTTCTTGGGATCCCGCCTCGCGCCATGGATCCGGCGTCAATGTCTGTCCCGTGTCCGTCGGTCGGGGAACCGCAGGAACCGCAAACCTTGAGGAGTCAGGTGCTTCCATGTATACTGCGACCCGTTCGGGCACCGATGAAAATCCCGGTTAGAAGCGCCGCCTCAGCTGCTAGCCAAGGAAGATATCCTTCCCAGCCCGCCGCGGAATACGCCCGGATCGGCGTCGTGTTCGCTGCGTACTTCGTTGCGGGCAAGATTGGCCTTGCGGCACCCTTCACCAGCGGTAACGTTTCACCGATTTGGCCCGCATCCGGAATCGCTCTCGCTGCTGTCCTCGTCTACGGGTATCGGGTCTGGCCTGCAATTGCGGCGGCCTCCTTTCTCGTCAACTTTCTAAGCCCCATTCCTCACATTGCCGCAGTCGGTCTAGCGTGTGGAAATACGTTGGCGGCATTGACCGGAGCGTTCCTCCTTCGTCGAATTCGCGATTTTTGCATTTCCTTGTCGCGCTTGCGCGATGTGCTTGGCCTGATTGTGTTTGCCGGGTTAGGCAGCACCATGGTGAGTGCGTCAATCGGAGTTGCGGTCCTGTTCGCAACCCACGTACGCCCATGGTCGGCTGTTGGTTCAGCGTGGCTGATGTACTGGCTGGGCGATGCAATGGGCGTGTTATTCGTGACGCCTGTGCTGGGAGCATTTCCCAATCTGTTCAGGGTGGTTGGCAAGGCTCGCATGCTGGAACTCGCGGCGTTGCTCCTGCTGCTGGCGATTGCTTGCTTCGCTATTTTTGGTGATCGGCCGTTCTTTACCATTAAGTTGCACGTCTTGGCGTTCGCAGTTTTTCCATTCGTCATCTGGGCAGCGATCCGTTTTGGCGTGGCCGGATGTGCCCTGGCCAATCTTCTGATTGCAGGCGTCGCCACGGTGGAAACTGCGGCAGGCTCAGGACCTTTCGCGCAAAATACAGGGTTCGTGAATGCAGCTCTGCTGCAAGTGTACTTTGCAGTGCTTTCCGTCTCGGGTCTGACACTGGCGGCGGTGGTCGTGGAGCGCGAACTAGTTGAAAGCGAACGGCAGCGGCTTGCGCGCGAGCAACTATTACGGGCGGCGCGGCTTCGGCTTGCTGCGATTGTGGAGTCCTCTGATGACGCGATCATCGGTAAGGGCGTGGATGGCACTATTACGGACTGGAATAAGGGGGCCGAGCGGATGTATGGCTACACTGCCGAGCAGGTGATCGGCAAGCCCGTCTCCATCCTGACTCCGCCGGAACGGCCCGACGAAATACCCCAAATGATGGAGAGGATCAAACGAGGTGAGCGAATCGAACACTACGAGACGGTGCGTGTCACCAAGGCCGGACAACGCATCCAGGTCTCACTCACCGTGTCGCCCATTCGAGACGAGGTCGGCAACATCACGGGGGCCTCGACGGCGGGGCGGGATATCACGGAGCGCAAGCGTGCGGACGAGGAACGTGAACGACTCGTCACAGAACTGCAGGCAGCTTTGGCCAAGGTCAAGCTATTGAGCGGGTTCCTGCCCATTTGTGCCGCATGCAAGAAGATCCGCAATGATGAGGGATACTGGGAGCAGGTGGAAACCTATATCCGGCATCATTCAGAAGCGGAATTCAGCCATGGTCTTTGCCCCGATTGTCTCGACAAACTCTATTTGGAAAAACTCTAACCAAAGTAGATGAGTGGGTGGCACAACTTCAGGGCGACGGAACGATGTAGCTGAGTGTCTTCGGCCCTGTCAGGTCAGTGCCCGCGGGCTCGAAAATGGTGGGCTGGGGCCCTTCTTGAGTCAATCGCACCCGGCTGCACTTTCGTTGACGCAAGGAACGCTGATGATTCCGCTGATGATTGCAGCCACCCGGAAACAGCCAGAGACGCCAGACCTCTAGCGCGAGCTTCGAAGCCAAGAAAACAGGATCCACACCGAATTGTTTTATCTTTATTTTACCGATGCTCGTCTTAGAGATGTCTCCACGAATCGCTCGAGAACGCCTGGTGTTGGCAGCGCCCGTGGTGTTTCTATTGTTGGTGTGTTCGATTGCCCGTCTCCTGGTCACTCAACATCGCCTGGAACGGGCGCCGGACGCGCTCGGTCGCGAGACCTCTCAGGACGGCCTGACTGAGTGTGGAACCGGGAGGCGATGCTCGAGATCCTGCAAACCTGAATCGGTTGTCCCGAGCGCCACCAGGAGGCGGTCATTATGGCCGCCGTGGACCACTTTAAGGCCATCCACGACCGCCGAGGGCACGCTACGGGTGAATGTCGTGCTGCGGGTGTGGTAGAGCGCAGGCGAATCGCCAGCCCTGATCCCGAAACAAACCATGGCTTTGTCGGAAATCTTGAACATCTCCTGTAAACGGTTACTTGGGTTACGCCCTGAAAGGCAGACCGGGTTCGTCTAGGCCGTTTCGACTTGCTCCCGCAGACTGTCCGACCGGCCGTGACCTCTTTGTAGCCCATCGATCTTTGTAGCCCATCGATCCCGTCAACGCGGGCCATCCCATTGATTTGGGTCATCGATTTGGGTATTGCACTGCCGATGGTGCAGGTCTAGACTGTCCCACGCCAAAAGAAGCACGGCGCTACGCCGTCTGGCTCGCGATCCTGGGCGTAGTGCCGGAACAGAACGGTCAACTTGGGGGAAGGGACCGTTCGGCGAGCGTCCCAGAGTTTGGAGCACGCCTGGGGCGCTTCGTTTATGCGCACCCAATTGTCGCCCTGCGCGTGGGAGGCACACGTGCCATATCTAAAGCCGGTTTTGGCCGGACTGCTCGCTTCCGTAATAACCTACTTTTGCTTTCTCACCTGGCTGCACTGGAAGGCATTCTCCCTCGTGAAGGAACAAGGGGCGACGGGGTTAGTTGGCGTCGACGGTGGGCAGGTCAACGTACTGCAGTCGCCGTCATTCTGGTCGCTGGCGATCCTCGCGTTCGGAGTTGTGTTTTTCTTGTTTCGCAATGCTTAGGTGTTGGGCGTTGCTTCGCGGCCCTTCCGGGTTTTCGGCTACTCCATCCCCTTGGTCGAAAGCGCACGAGCCAGTACCTGTCAGGTGAGCACTTTCGACGCACTTCCCGGGTCAACTGGCTTCCCACACTTCATCACTGCGTACCATGCTTTCGGTTAGATCCGGCCTTCCTTGGTCGGGCAGCACGCCAAAGGACGAACGACCTCGGTAGGCCGCTAAAACGTTCCGTGTGAGCTGGTGTTTGGTTTGCGGGGTAATCGCAATACTCGGGAAAGCCTGAACTTTCGAGCGCGTTGGGAATCGCTCTCAGTGAGTTTTGCCTCCACCGGTAGGTGCCCCACGCGCATGTCCCATTTCGGTCGACGGTCACGGCAACCGATGCGATAAGGACCCGAGCAGCGGCCATCACACTCTCGGCGTCTTCGTTAGATTTGCGCTTCGCAACTTCGGCATTAGCTGCGCCACCTTCTTCGGATCGGTCACGATTCTGGTCTGCGGCACGAAACTGGGCAACGACATACAGACGAACCGACCCTCAGTCGGGTAGCCCGTGGATTGTGTGGCTTCGACTCCCTATGAACGCCTGATGTTTCCCGTGAAGTAGCCGACTGGAGGGAGGTGCTGGGCACCGTACCTAGTCAAAAAGAGCCACGTGGTGGACAACCGCACTCCCGCGACCCGTTGCCCACACCCCAGCAGGCCTCATTTAGAGGAAAGAGCTGTCGCGCCCAGCGCCTCTTTCTTGGGCGCCTCTTTCTGGATGTTGACACTTCCCTTGAAGTACGCACCTTCATC
>Ga0137418_10001679_pt1 | contig 20489 bp, 17 predicted proteins | sample CZODoug3_1_2_16f_FD_122242 | JGI IMG/M metagenome (GOLD analysis project Ga0137418, IMG submission 122242) | Vadose zone soil fungal communities from Angelo Coast Range Reserve, California, USA - CZODoug3_1_2_16fungal (Hybrid Assembly) | ecosystem: Environmental > Terrestrial > Soil > Vadose...
CGAGGTGACCCTGCGAAACCTGCGGACCTCGTCAGAGAAACTAAAGGTCGCGACTACCGAGCTGGAGCCAGCCGGCCAAAACATCAAGCTATTCAGCGAGACGATTAAAACTCAACCGTGGCGTTTGATCTGGCCATCGACAAAGAAGTACGCCGAAGCATCACCAGCTCCCGCTCCTGCCCAGGGAACCATCACCGTACGCAAAAGCGCAAGAGCGAAGTCACGTGCGAGCGCGACGCCCACCTCGCGAACGAGCAGCCGATAGCGCAGCACGCCTCAAGTGCAAATGCCAGTCCGCCTCGGACTTTCGGGGCCTCACCGAAAAACGGTTCGGCCGACACGGAGCGCGAGGCGCCGCATCAGTGCCTGCGGTCATCCTGAACGCAGTGAAGAATCGCGCACAAGTCGATCGAGCACGCGATTGCTTCGGGTGTCCCAAATTTCGATTGTGAGGTCCCTCGCTGCGCTCGGGATGACACGCGAGTGGACTACCGTTTACGAGCCGTAGCTTTTGGTGAATTTCTTTTTCGACTCTGCTTCGGGCTCGGTCGATGTAAGCGGACGTGACGGCTCAGACGTCCCTGCCGTGGGTTGTTCTGCCGGTGCTTCGGGCTGCGCGGTGCCTTTGGGCGTCTCTCGCGCAACTTCGACATACGCCATCTGCAAGTTGGAAAGTGCGTTGCGTAAAACAGTTGCTTCTTCGTTAGTCAAGTTGCCGCGCGTTTTTTCCTGAATCATAGCCAGTTGATCGATGAACATCCTGGCCAGGTCGAGGTTCACTTCGCCTTCGCCTGTTTTCGGATTTGGAATTTGACCAAGAAACAGCGCGGCATTTTGCGCGTGCATCACGACAAATTCAATGAAGCGCTGCGAAAGCTCGCCGCTCAACGTGGTTTTCTGGACTTCAGCCATGGCTCATTTTTGTTTCGCAGCTGAACCGTCCGGAGGTCGCACCGTCGCCAAAACATACGGTTGATCGCGAAAATATTTCGCAGCCACTTGTTTAATGTCCTCGAGGGTTACTGCGTTCACATCATGCTCAAGTTGCTTGTAATAATCAAATCCGAGTCCGTAAAGCTCGTCGAGCGCGCTATGATAACCAAAGGCGTCATTGCTTTGGTTGGCGATTTCTTGTTGCCCAATCAGTTTCTTCTTCGCTCGCGCCAGTTCCTCAGGGGTTAATCCCTCGTTTGCGAGCTTGTGAATTTCATCAAGCAACTCGGTCTTGACCTTCTCAATTTTTTGCGGGTCGGTACCGAGATAAAATGCGAAGAGACCTGGCACCAAGCCTTGCATCTGGCTTGAGCCGACGTAATAGGCCAAGCCCATTTGCTCGCGAATGCGAATAAAGAAACGCGAGCCGAGATCGCTGCTCGCTTCATCGATCAATTCCAGCGCGTACCGGTCCGGGCTCGATAAACTCGCGCCCCGAAATCCAACCATGATCACGCCTTGCGCTTTGTCTTTGCGGCTTTCAACGGTCTCCGGTTTCCCCAGCGGCATGGAGGGCTTTGCGTCAGTCAGTGCAAGCGCGCCAGGCTTCATCCTGCCGAGCGCTTGCTCGACAAGCTGCTTCACCTCAGCTGCTTTAACATCTCCAAAGACGTAGATCACTCCATTCTTTGCGACCACGTAACGATCACGAAATTCGATGATATCTTTTTGCGTTAAACCCTTAACGGATCCCACGGAACCATTGCCGCGCAGCGCGTAAGGATGCTGCGAAAAAAGCGCCTGCCGCAGGATATTCCGGGCGACCGCCGTCAGTTGTTCTTCCTCCTGTTGGATCGCCGCGATCTGGATCTCTTTTTCGCGCGCGATCGCCTTCTCCGGCATGGTGGCGTTGAGTAATACGTCCGAGAGCAAGTCCACGCCTAGTTTCAAGTCGGGTTTCATAACATCAACCGATACTCCAAAGCTGTTATTGCCCGACTCGCTCGAAATGGAACCGCCTACAGCCTCGATCTCGTTGGCGATCTGCTCAGCGGTGCGCTTCTTGGTTCCTTTGAGCAGCACTTTCGCCATCAAATGCGTGATACCGTTGTCTTGGGGACTCTCCGCAAGAAGACCGCCGCGAAAAACAGCGCCCATCGCCAGGAGTGGCAAGCGAGGATCTTCGCGAACCAGGAGACGCAATCCATTCGATAGTTCAAATTTCTGGATCTCGCCGGCGGCAGCGACCTTCGGACCCTCAGTTCTGGTGGCGAGCGAACCTTTTGGATTCAACGAGGTGACCGTCAGATTGTTTTCTGTCAGGTATTGCGCGGCGACGCGCTTGACATCGTCCAGCGACACTTTCTGGATAGCGTCAAGATAATCGCGGCTAAAATTCAGATTGCGCGTGAGCAACCAGTTCGAGCCGATGTCCGATGCCTGGCCACGCATGGTCGTGAGCGCGCCCAGGTGATGACTGAGCATGATTTTTTTTGACTTGGCAAGTTCATCCGCAGTCACGCCGGCGTGTTTCACATCGTCAACAATGTGCAGAGCCAGTTCCTCAACTGCTTCGCGTTTTTTTGGATCGACCGTAGCATCTATCCCGAACAAGCCGGGATCTCCCGGTGTATAGGAAAACGCCGATATGCGAAACGCGAGACCAGCCTCTTCGCGAACGCGCCGGTACAGACGCGAGCTGCGCCCCTCACCGAGAATCGTTGAGAGCAGATCAAGCGCTGGTACGTCTGGGTTCGTGACCGCCGGGATGTGCCATGCCAATGAAAGATGCGTCAACTCTGTGGCAAATTCCTGATGCACTTCGCGTCGGCCCAGTTGCGGCGGCTCCGCCGGAATGAAAACCGGCTGAAGCGATTTCTCCGGGTACGCCTTGAACAAGTCGGCGAGCTGTTGGCGCACTTTTTCTGCATCGACATCGCCGACTACGATGAAGGTGAGATTGTTGGGAACGTAGCGCGTTTTGTAATACTGCATCACCTGCTCCTGGGTGAGCTGGTTATAGATTTCGATCTCGCCGATGACTGGGAACCGATAGGGGTGTATCTGATACGCGGTTGAAAAAAGGAGCAGGCCCGCCATACGGTCGGGATCATCCATGCCCATGGCGAACTCGCGCCGGATCACTTCCTGCTCCTTCTGGTACTCCTCCGGCGGCAAAGTCGAATTCATCATCGCATCCGCCAAAATATCGAGCGCGCTAACAACCCCATCTTTCGGAACATCGATCCAGAAGACCGTGCGATCGAACGATGTGTACGCGTTGATGTAACCACCCACGTCCTGAATTTTCTGCGCGATCTCATTTTTCCCCCGGGTTTTTGTCCCCTTGAAGAGCATGTGCTCGAGAATGTGAGACAACCCCGCTCCGAGATGCTGGTCCTCGTCGATGCTTCCCGTGGCGCACCACGCCTGCACGCTGGCTACGGGGGCACTACGATCTTCCTGGACAATGATCGTCAGCCCGTTAGGCAAAATCCATTTGTGCGCCGAGCTCGGCGGAAAAGTAATGGCGGGCGAGGGTTCAGTCGTAGCAGCTTTGAGATTGACCATCATAAATAATAGAACCGTTGAGGAAAACTTCGCCAGTGGTATGCGAGCCATTGAAGTGACGGCGACGGCGTCCTCAGCGATCAGTGATTGCTGATCACTTTCTCGATGCAGCAGGCTTAGGCGCTGGTAATTCCGCCCGTCGCCTCGTCACCGCTGGTTTTTCAGGCGCGAACGGCTTCACGAAAACCTCTTGGAAATCATAGACATTCCTGAAATCTTCGATCGAATCCTTCTCGGTTTTCCCGAATATCCCAGCGCCGATCAGATTGAAAACCATGTTTCCAATGTCCTCAGATGAGTGAATGCCCCAGCTATCGAAAACCGTCATGACCATTGGCCCGAATTCCTTGAGCGCGTACTGTCGCAAGCCTTCCAGTAGCTCCGGCCCGGACACATGGCGGACGCTGGTGCCTTTCGCTTTCTTTTGCCGTTTTGTCGTGAAATCGAGCGCGTCACGCAGAAAAACATACGCGTCACGCTCGTAACGCGGGTCGCTCTTTACAATGGAATCAAGGGCTTCAGCAAATCCAATTTTTTGCATGGGATGAAAAAGGCGCGTCTTAAACGCGCTTCCAAGCATAATCGCCAAACTCCAATCCGGCAACTGCCGCGCGTCGTTGGAGCGATGGAGTAATGGAGCAATGGAAAAAGAGCAAATCCCAACACTCCATCAGTCCATCAATCCAGTCCGGAAGTCTCGATCTGGTCTTCCAGCGCATCGAGATAAACTGAGAGCGGGTCGCGTCGCCTTGGCGCAGAGACCTGTGATTGGTTCGCCGCCTTGAGGTAATCGCTGAAAGCTCCGCTCTGATTTTCCATCTGCGTAGCTTCGAACCAATTCATGTAATCATCGATATCGCCCATTCGCGTGGCGAGTTCCTTGCGAGTACCATTGAGATACAACACACGCTTTGCCATTCCTCGTCGCTTTCCGCGTAGGAGTTGCGCTGCAATTTGCTGATACTCACGCGCGACCGGACGCAAGATCGGATGCGCCGTCCCAACAAGCAACAGTAACCCCTGACTCATCTGGTTGACCGCGGCCTTTTCCTCTGGAGACAGTTTGCGGCGCAAAAGCTCGCTAAGATTTGCCGGCTCAGGCCGCCCCCGATTGCGCGAGACATCTGAAACCTTGATCTGTAACAGTCCATCAAGGCGTCGCGCGCTTTCGGCAAATGTCAGCAACTGGTAAGTTTGATGCTCGCTGAGTCGAGCGACGGTTGAGTCCCATTTCGTTTTCACGTCGTCCCGCAACTGCGGAAAGCAAGTCTTCAAATCAGCAACTGGATCGTTCGATGCGTGCTTAAGATTAAGAGAGATGTACCGCGCCAAACGTGCTCGACCAGCGCTCTGGTCCAGGAGCAATTGCACGAGCGCGACGGAGTATGCCCGGTAGAGCGTGCGTCCGGCGGAATCGAGCAGATCGAAGCGCTCGCCGAGAAATTCCTCCAGCGACTTTCCCTTATTGTTTGTTGAAAGCGCCTCCGCCAGAGCCTGGCGTTCTTGTCCCGGCGTCAGCGCCAGCACACCTTCCACCAGCCAATCCGGGGGTTCGACGAGCGTCGTGCCGGCTGCAAGGTCACCCTCGTGTCGATAAATCAACTCGAGAAGAATGGCGCGCAGGAGCTGCCGTTGAACGAATGAACCGTCGAAATTTTGGCCAGCGGTCAAATCGAGTTGCAGCTTCACGCCGAATCCGGTCTGGCTGACTTGTAAGTTGGTCGGCGGAATTTCGGGGAGGTTCGCCTGTTGCGGTCGCAAATTGATTACAACCGCAGTTTTCCATTCGTCGCGCTGCCGCAACAGGGCGAGAAGATTTGTCTTGGTCTGCTCCGCGAGTTCCGAAATCGCTCCGCGCAACCTCGCATCGGCGCCGTAAATGACGAATTGTCGCGAAGGACTTACGCTGTGCTCCGGCAAAGCGCAAAGTTGGTGGCACGCGAAGACCAACAATATGAAAGTCGCAGCACGCCTCATCTTCGTTGTCCGGTAGGATAATCAGGGCGGCGACCTGTTGGCGAGAACGAATCAGTGCGAAACTCTCGTCCGATCCCGGTTTTTAATTATTAGACTTATCTCACAGACCGGTGCGTTGCACTCAGGGCAGGCACGATTGTGCTAATGCGCGCCCGTTCTCATCCGCCTGGTGTGATGGGCAAAATTCGTCACTGTGAGCTTGGAGTTCCTTAGGGCAGCACTGGCGCGAATCCGCCCGTCTCATTTATTTCTTATCAGCGTAAAAAAATCGAGACTTTCCAGCGTGGACGGTGTCTAATGATTAGAAACCCCAACTTAATATGAATCATTCAAAACTGGTACTTTCCTTGAGTTGCTTTGTTGCGTTCACATTGGCTGCTCCATTAGCTACGGCTGCGCCGCGCGGCGGTGGCGGTCACGGGATGGCCGGACGCCCCGGAATGGCTGGACGCCCCGGAATGGTTGGACGCCCCGGGATGGTTGGACGCCCCGGAATGGTTGGACGCCCCGGGATGGTTGGACGCCCCGGAATGGGCGCTTGGAACGGCCGCAATTGGAGCGGCCGCAATTGGAGCGGTCGTAATTGGAATGGCCGCAATTGGAACAACTGGAACGGCAATTGGCGGCATAATCACAATAACAATGATGTCATCTTCATTGGCAGCTTCGGCTTTCCCGGGTGGTGGGGCTGGGGCTGGGGTGGGGGCTGGGGATATCCGTATTACGGATACGGATATGGTTATCCGTACGGTTACTACGGCTACGATAATGGCTATGGATATCCCGGCTACGGATACGGCGATTCTGGGTACGGAAACGGCTATGGATATGGCTACGGGAATAGTAGCCAATACGGCTACGGGGATAGTAACCAATACGGCTCCCCTACCCGGTCAAAAGTAACTGAGCTACAACGCCGACTCGCCCGCGCCGGCTATTATCGCGGGTCAGTCGATGGAGTCCTGGGGCCTCAGACGCGGCGAGCAATCCGGGCCTACGAGGCGGATCACGGTTACGCAGACGCAGGCTGACCCATTTCCTTCCACTGATTTGTCACGGGGCAGTCGCTAGACTTTCGGTTGGTTGACCGGCGGAATTCGCAAGGGCGCAAAGGGCGAACCGCCGGTCGCCATTTTTTATTCCTTCACATCCCGCCCTGCCAGCTTTTTAGTCTTACTAAAGGGCTCCGCTAATTTTTTCCTTTCATCCACAGAGTTTTTGGCATACGACACGATCCCGGAGGAAATTATCTGTCCGGTTAGTCATCGAATCCTGCTCGGCATCGCTGTTTTCGTGTGGGTCGTTCCATCAGCAACAGGCGATCTTTTTCCAAACTCTGGACCTGTTGTGTCTGGAAAGACCGCGCGTCTTCGTTTTGGCAAAGCAGCTGCGCCAAAGAACGCGCCACTTGCAGTAAAACGCGCGATCTGGGCAGCCAATCAACTTCGCCACAAGCGATATCGGTACGGTGGCGGTCACAAATCGTTTGATGATCGCGGCTACGATTGTTCCGGAACGATCTCCTATGCGCTGGGCGCGGCGGGCTTGATCGGCTCGCCGATGAGCTCAACGGAGTTTCGCAACTACGGTGACCGCGGCCCCGGCAAATGGATCACCATTTATGCACGAGAAGGTCACACATTCGCTGTGATTGCCGGCCTGCGACTCGATACGACGCCATACGACCGTTACACCGGCAAATGGGCGCCGCGGTGGCAAACCGTTTATCGTCCGCCGCGTGGGTTCGAGGCAAGACATCCTATCGGTCTGTAGCCGGAAACGCCAAATCTCAAATTCCAAGCTCCAAAGAATTTCGAATCACCAAACTTCAAGGATTGACGGCTGGGCAGCCGTCGCTCTTTGAGGCATAAGGAGATTCGTATGCCGATCAATCGTTCAATCTTTTTAGCTCAAACAATAGCGCTGATTCTGGCGGCGCCGTTTTGCATCAACGCGCAGGAAAAATCTCACGTTACTTCCGAGCAAGTAACGCACGCGGTTCAGGAACTCGAAAAACTCGCACAAAAGCAAATCCAGGAAAACGTTGTGCCCGGAATTGCTATCGCAGTGGTGTTTCAAGACAAGGCGGTGTACGCGAAAGGCTTCGGCGTTCGCGATGTGAACACCAAGCAGCCTATCGACGCGGACACGGTTTTTCAGCTCGCGTCTCTGTCCAAATCGATTGGCTCGACAGTGGTTGCCGAGCTGGTTGGCGAGGGAAAAATCACCTGGGACTCGAAACTCAGTGCACTCGATCCGGCATTCGCGATGTTCGATCCGTGGGTAACGCGCGAAATTACAATTCGTGACATGTACGCGCACCGCAGCGGGTTGCCCGAGCACGCCGGCGATCTGCTCGAAGATCTGGGTTTCACGCGCGCGGAAATTTTGCATCGCCTGCGCTATCAACATCCGGATAGCAGTCTTCGTTCGCACTACGCCTACACGAATTTTGGCATGACCGAGGGCGGTATCGCGGCGGCGAAAGCGTACGGGCTGGATTGGGAAAAGGCATCCGAAGAAAAATTGTACCAGCCATTGGGCATGACCTCAACCAGCTCGCGCTACGTGGATTTCATGGCGCGCAAGAACAAAGCCTTCGGACATGTGCTGGTAGACGGCAAATGGCTGCAAAAGTTTAAACGCGATCCGGACGCGCAGTCGCCCGCGGGCGGAGTGAGTTCGTCGGTGAACGACGTGGCAAAATGGACGCGTCTCCAACTGGCAAACGGCAAGTTCGACGGCAAACAAATCGTGGAGGAAAAAGCGCTGGTCGAAACGCATCATCCGAACATGCTGACGGGTTTCAGCCCGCTCACGGGGCTGCCGAGTTTTTACGGGTTGGGGTGGAACGTGAGCTACGATGAGCAAGGTCGGTTACGGTTGAATCATTCTGGTGCGTTTGCGTTGGGCGCAGCGACTCACGTGAATCTTGTGCCAGGCGAGCAATTGGGAATCGTCGTCCTCACGAATGCATACCCCATCGGAATAGCAGAAGCGCTGGGGACGACGTTTTTGGATACAGCTTTGTACGGAAAGCCGACCCGAGACTGGTTTGCCATTTTTAAACAAGCATTCTCCAATCCAGCTGCCGTTGGTACCGTGCTCGGTTTCGATTATTCCAAAGCGCTGGCCTCGCCCGCGCCCGCTTTGAAAAACAGCGCGTACGTTGGACGCTTTACCAACGATTACTTTGGCGACATCTCCATCGTTGAAAAAGATGGCCGGCTAGTGATCGTTGAGGGCCCGAAGAACAAAACTTTCCCGATGCAGCACTACGATCGGGATACGTTCACCTACGAAACTGAGGACGAGAACGCTGTTGGCAAAAGCGGCATTACTTTTACTATCGCTCCCGATGGCAAGGCCAACCAAGTTGTCGTAGAAAATCTCAATGTGCGCGGCGAAGGAACTTTCAAACGAGCTCCTAATCAAAAATAAGAGTCGACCAAAGCTCCAGCTCCCAGGCGCAAGAGACGCAATTGTCATCCTGAGCGACGCGAAGGATCTGTGGTATTTCTTCCAACTCCCGATGCGATAATCGGAGATGTTTCGCTTCGCTCAACATGACAGCATGGAGATCACACGTTTAATTAAGTATTGGATCTTGGTGATCCGTTGGAGGTTGGATATTGGAACTTCGTGATTTCTCGGATTTTGGTTTCACACCTTCAGAGCTGCGTACGTTGCGCGCTTTGAAAACGCCTGCCGGCGTTCAGAAGTTTCTCGACGACCTGCCTTACAACCTGAGTTATACGGCGCGATCGCCAGAGAAAGTTTTGCACGATCGCACGGCGTCCTGTCTCGAAGGCGGAATTTTTGGCGCGGCCGCACTTCGTATTCTCGGATTTCCTCCGCTGATTTTCGATTTGGAAGCGGAACAAGATACCGATCACGTGGTCGCGATTTTCAAAGTGCGCGGCCATTGGGGCGCGGTGGCGAAATCCAACTTCACTGGCTGCCGTTATCGCGAACCGGTGTATCGCAGCCTGCGCGAACTGGCTATGAGTTATTTCAATATTTATTTTAACCTGCGTGGCGAACGCACCCTGCGACGGTACTCACGTCCAGTGAATCTCGCGCGATTCGATCATCTGAACTGGATGACCACCGAAAAACCGACCTGGTTTATCGCCGAATATCTCTGCGAAATCCCGCACATTTCATTGCTGACGCCGGCCACGGAAAAAAATCTCACCCGCGTCGATCGCCGCACTGTGCGCGGCGAAATGGTCGGCCACAGAAAAAAATAATCAGCGTGGGAACTGCATGAAATGACGAGCGACGAGTTTCGAAAGATGGCGCTGGAAATTCCAACGGCCGTTGAACAGTCGCACATGAATCATCCCGATTTCCGCATCGCTGGAAAGATTTTCGCGTCGCTCAGCGCACCCGACGCAAACTGGGGCATGGTGAAGCTCACGCCAGAGCAGCAGCGCGGATTCATCGAAAAAGCACCCGAGGTTTTCAAGCCGTGCAGCGGCGCTTGGGGCCGCGCAGGTGCCACGAATCTTTATCTTGCCTCCGCGAAAGCGAGCCTTGTGTGCGCCGCTCTCGACACGGCGGCGAAGAATGTCGGTCGGGTCTGAAGAAAAGTTGGCGACCGCGAAGACGCGCTCACCAACACGCGAGACGCGTGCGCTACCTGCAGCCTTGAAAAAATACGTTCTCGAAGGTTGGCTGGAACGGGCCAGATTTGGTTTCGCCGATTTGAAACCGCGGAGTGATTTCGAATTGCGTCGCGCAATGGATTTCCACGTCCATCCTGCCGCACTTTGCCAGTGACGCGCGCACCGTTTCCAGCGCCAGCTCGGGTGTGTTGCAATCTCGGCTAAGATGTCCGAGCAAGACGCGCTCGATTTTTCCCGGCAACAATTCCTCGATCACCCCTGCCGCGGCTGCGTTCGAGAGATGTCCGTGTCGTGATTGGATTCGTTGTTTCACCGGCCAGGGTCGATGCGTGTCGTTCTGCAAGAGTTTCTCGTCGTGATTGGTCTCGATTACGAGCGTTTGCACCTGACGCAGTCGTTCAACGATCATTTTCGTCACGTAACCCAGGTCGGTGATGAATCCGAGGTTTCCCGAGCCGGCGTGAAGCGCGAACCCCAGCGGATCGACCGCGTCGTGCGGTACGGGAAACGTTTGGACGGTGATGTCGCAAATCGAAAACTCGGCCCCGGTCGCAAAGATTCGCCAGTTACGATGCCGCTCGAACGAGGTGTCGCTTCGAACAGCTTCTGCCGTCAATGCGTTGCAATAAATCGGTACATCAAATTTGCGGCAGAGAACTTCAAGTCCACAGATGTGGTCTCCGTGCTCGTGGGTGAGCAGGATACCATCGAGCTGCTCCGGCAAGACGCCGCACTGCTCCAGGCGCAACACCAATTGCCGCGCGCTCAGCCCGCCATCGACAAGAATCTTGCAGTGATCAGTTGCTACCAGGGCGCTGTTTCCCGCGCTCCCGCTGCCGAGCATGGTCAAGCTGAACACGGGTCCCAAGATAGGCCGGTTGCTTTGAGTTGCGCAAATGGAAACAATGAGAATGACGAAGGACGAAGGAATGTCGAAAATCCGCTACGGCTCGACATGAGGCGCAGCGAGAATTACATTTGCGCCGCTTGAACCTACGACTTCTCATTTTCATCGCCGTAGCCAGCGGGCTGTTTGGAGGTGTAGATTACGCTGCGTCAGATGTGTCCGCTGCGAACAGCAGCAACCTGGATTTCAAGCAATGGGGGCTCGTCGCGATTCAGGACAGCGGTCGACGCAAGCCGGTGGACACGTTTGCAAAAGAAGCACTGATTCGAATTACTGGACGATCGACATACACAGACAAGACGGGGCGAAAATGGCGGCCGAACGATTTCGTCTTGTCGGCTTTGGTCGAGACGCACGATTGGAAAAATGAGCCAATGGTACTGATCTCGTCGGGCCAGTTGATCGAACAGCTTGGACTCGATAAAACGCAGCGGCGATTTTCGTTCGCGCAATTAACCGGATCGACCGAATTGCAGCGGCTTGCGACTGAGGCGCAAGCGCTCAAGCGCGCAGAGAAACCGTTGACCCGGGTCCAGCAGGAAGCACTCAGTGTAAGCGATCGGCTTACGCTTCTTTCTCACGTAATGGATGGAAGCGCATTGCTCATCGTTCCCGCGCCTACGACGGAAACCGATCCGTGGATCGATCCATCGGGATGGTCGAAGTATTATCCGGAGGCGCAATTCGGGCCGGTACAGGTTCAATTGCAAACGGTTGCGACCTCGTATGTGCAAGGCGACGGATTTAACTTCAGTCGCGCTGCGAATCAGCTTCGCGGAAATCTGCGCGACTTGAGTCGATCAATCTATCCGCGGGATCAGCAATTACGGCTCGAATATTTCTATAATCATTTCGAAGCCTTTTATCGGGCAATCTTGTGTTACGGAATCGCGCTCGTAATTCTGATTGCGGCAAATCTGCGCAAGCGTGGACGCGCGGTGCAAAGCATCGGCGTCGCAGTCGCGGTGCTCGGCCTCGCGTTTCACGCGGCTGGGATCGTGATGCGTTGCATGATCGCCGGGCGGCCGCCGGTGACGAACATGTATGAATCCATCATCTGGGTTTCCTTTGCGGTCTCATTTTTCGGGATGATCTTTTTTGCTCGTTACCGGGCGCCGATCTATTTGCTGGCCGCGTTACCGGTTACGCTCATCGCGCTGTTGCTCGTGCATCAAATGCCCATTGCCATGCCGTCGAGCATCGACCCGCTGGTTCCGGTGTTGCGCGATAACTTCTGGCTTACGATTCACGTGCTCACCATCACACTGAGTTACGCAGCCTTCGCGCTGGCAATGGGTTTCGGGCATATTTTGCTCTGGCGATACGCGCGAAATCCTGCAGCCGCACGCGCGGACGCGCCGATGCATTTCTGGCTTTATCGCGTGCTTCAGCTCGGTGTCCTGTTGCTCGCGGCTGGAACAATCCTCGGTGGAGTCTGGGCAAATTATTCCTGGGGCAGATTCTGGGGCTGGGATCCAAAGGAGACCTGGGCATTGATCGCGTTGCTTTGTTACATCCTGGCATTGCACGGCCGCCTGGCAGGTTGGTGGACGCAGTTCGGCCTCGCAGTTGCAAGCGTAGTTTGTTTTCTCGCTGTGTTGATGGCGTGGTATGGCGTGAACTTTGTTCTCGGCAAAGGTCTGCATAGCTATGGCTTCGGCATTGGCGGCGAGACGTACGTGGCGATCTTCGTCGCTCTCGATCTTTTGTTCGTAGCGTTTGCCATCTGGCGATACCGAAGGAGCACGAGCGCCGCCGTTGCGCCGCGCGAGATTGGAGCCGAGCGCGCGGCAGTGTAGCGTCCACAAATTGGATCGCAAGGTTTGACCAGAGTCGATTAAGCTTCGGTCTCTCCGTTAAAAACATCACAGCGCAGAAAGGAAAAGTCATGCCCCTAACCCGTCGCGATTTTCTCATCAGTGGTTCCCTGTCCCTCGCTGCTGGAGCGTTTTCACCGCTTGTTGTCCGGGCTGAGAAAACGAAGCCGAGCACGCCTGCCGACTTCAAAGATTGGGAATCAGTGCGCGGGGAGTTTGAATTGACTCCTGATTACATTCATCTCGCCCTGTTCTTTCTGGCGTCTCACCCCAGGCCGGTGCGGCAGGCGATTGAGCAGTACAGGGAAAAAATAGATGCGAATCCGTTCATTGCCGTTGACAGCGCGGTTTTCGAACCGACTAACGAGAACATTCCGCTGCAGGTTTGCCGGAGCATCGCCAGCTACATCAGTGGCGATCCACAGGACATCGCGCTTACCCAGAACACCACGACGGGTCTGGCTCTTCTCTATCACGGACTGCCATTGCGCGAAGGCGATGAGATCCTGACGACTACGCACGATCACTACGTGCATCACGAATCCATTCGACTGGCTACGGGACGTTGCGGCGCGACCTGGCGCAAGATTCCGCTTTTCGATTCCTACAACTCGATTTCGCTGGATGAAATCGCAGAACGTATTCGCAAGGCAATCGGACCAAAGACACGAGCCGTGGGCGTGACATGGGTCCACTCCAGCAGCGGTGTGCGCCTCCCGATCGCGCGTATCGCAGAAAGCATTGCGGACGCGAATCGCGCTCGCCAAGAGAACAATCAGGTGCTGCTGATCGTCGATGGCGTGCACGGGTTGGGAGTGGAAGATCCGAAGATCACCGCCCTCGGATGCGACGCGTTTGCGGCGGGCACCCACAAATGGATGTTTGGGCCCCGCGGCACAGGGTTCGTGTGGGCAAAGCCCGCACTTTGGCAGAAAATGCGCCCGGTAATTCCGAGTTTCTTTTCGCTCGAACCTTTCGAAGCCTGGGAACAGGAACATGCGCCGCAGACTCCGGCGCGCGCCGCATGGTTTTCACCGGGCGGCTTTCAGGCTTTCGAACATTATTGGGCGTTGCCAGCGGCGATTCGTTTTCATCAGAACATCGGGCCTGCTCGAGTCACCGCGCGCATACACGAGTTGAACGGTCAAATGAAGCAGGGACTTGCCCGGATGCCGAACATTCAGCTCTACACCCCGCGTGACGAGAATCTTTCGGCCGGAATGGTTTGCTTCGATATAAAGGGAATGAAGCCCCAGCAAGTCGTAAAGCACCTTCTCGATCAGCGAATTGTCGCTTCAACGACTCCTTATCGCGTGTCGTATGCGCGCTTAGCGTGCAGCATCGTCAATACTCCGCAAGAGGTCGACATGGTGCTTCGCGCAATTCGGCAACTTGGCTAAAGCGAGCGCGCGTTTCATCGGCCTTCGCGCAGCTTTGGCATGGCAGGCGGAGTCGCGGCTACAGGTTCGCGATGAGCGTGTCGATAAATTCGCGCGGGGTTTGGGCGTGCAGCAGCGCCGACCGTGTCGCGTGATCTCTCACCAGCCGGACGAGCGTCCCAACGCAAATCAGATAATCGTTCACTAACCGTTCTGGAACGCCGATTACAAAAATCAAACGAGCGCGCACTCCGTTGTGTCCGAATGGAATCCCGGCACGGCTGCGTCCAATGCCAAGGACTATTTCATCAACCAAATCCGTTCGCGCATGGGGGAATGCGACGCTGCTTTCGACCACACTGGGGTGCGCCTGCTCGCGCGCGAGCACTTGTTCAAAGAACGCTTCCGGGTTATCCGTCTTTCCGTTTTGCGCCAGCAAGCCGGTAATCTCGCGCAGCGCGTTTGGCAGTTTCCTGGAGCGCAACCCCAGGATCACCTGTTTTTCGTCAAGCAGATCGGTCAGCGTAATAGCCATTGGGAGCAGAGAGATTTATTGGATTATCCGGTAAAGGCAGTTATCCAGTTAAATAAGGAGCCGTGGCAACTGAAAACACAGCAGTAGCAGAAAACGAAGAGCGGACCGTCTCTCTGCAACGGAGCATTTACGACCCGGGCTATGTCAACGCGATGTCGCATTTTTATCGGGGTGAAATGGGCCGGATCATGGTGTGGCGGCAGCGGCTCGACGTGACGACAAACTGGGCGATCACCAGTACCACCGCCATCATCACCATCGCATTCTCCACTCGCGACGTGCCGCACATCATTTTCTTTTTCAACCTTGCCATCGTGTGGGTGCTTCTTTGGATTGAGGCTCGGCGCTATCGTTTTTACGATGCTTTCCGCGCGCGCGTCCGGATGCTCGAAGCGCATTTTCTTGTGCCGATGGTGATGGAAAATCGCGAGATGCTGCAGGGCGAATGGAAAAAACTCGTTTGCGAAGATTTGATTCTGCCTTGCTTCAAGATCAGCAAACTGGAAGCGGTTGGACGCCGATTGAAACGCAATTATGTTTTCATTTTCATTCTCATCCTGATGGCCTGGGTGACGAAGGTATTTTTGCATGCCAGCGAACCGATTAACGATGTGGTGTCGTTTTACCAGGCGCTGCGCCTCGGGCACATTCCGTCCTGGCTGGTGGCGCTGGTTTTTGCGGGCACGTTTGTGAGTGTGATTTCCATCACGATTTACGTCAGCAAGAAATCTTCCGGCGAAATTTCAGAGTTCGGCACGCACCGTTCGCTCTGGCGGATTTGAATGTCATCGAAGTCGAGGAATCCCGTAATGAAATCCAAAAATAACGCCGCGGGATTCTTCGACTCCGGTGCCGCGGAGCCTGTCCTGAGCGAAGTCGATGGACTCAGAATGACTGCTTTTGAAAACCTTTGCGAAATAGTCGCAAAGCTTCGCGCTCCCGGCGGCTGTCCCTGGGACCGAGAGCAAACCCATGAATCGTTGTTGTCCGCTTTGATCGAAGAGGCATACGAAGTGGCCGGGGCAGTGCGCGCCAATGACAGCGCAAATTTTCGCGAAGAACTCGGCGACCTGTTGCTCCTGATCGTGATGCACGCCGAAATCGCGAGCGAATCCGACCGGTTCGATATCGCCGGTGTGCTCAAGGATGTAACGGAGAAACTGGTCCGGCGTCACCCGCATGTCTTCGGCAGCAGCGATGCGCGCGACAGCGGTGCGGTGCTAAGACAATGGGAATCGATCAAGCGCGCCGAAAGAACAGGTAAACCTGGTCGCAACGCCGGCGATGCAGGCGGGCATTATCTCGATGATTTGCCCCTGACCCTCCCTGCTCTGATGCGCGCGCAAAAAGCGCAGTCGAAGGTTGCCCGCGTGAATTTCGACTGGACCGAAGTGCGCGATGTGATCGCAAAGGTCGAAGAAGAAATTCAGGAATTGAAACAGGCCATCCGAGAGCAAGATCGGAAATCGATCGAAGACGAAGTAGGCGATTTGCTCTTCGCAGTCGTCAATCTCGCACGGAAATGCAAACTCGATGCGGAAAGCGCGTTGCAAGGGGCGACTGACAAATTCGTAGCCCGTTTCAGTCGATTGGAGGACGAACTGCAATCTCGCGGCAAGCAACTCGGTGATGTCGACCTCGTGGAAATGGACGAGATCTGGAATAAGATTAAGCAAATGACGAATAACGAAGCCCCGAATTGCCAGCGTGATTGTTGAATCGTTAAATCGTCACATCGACCCTCCCGCTTCAACGTTTTAACGTTTCAACGATTTAACGGGCGAAGCATTTGTCATTCGTCATTTAACGTTCATATTTCCCGCCCCGTGAATCTTCTGATCAACCTGTTGTCAGTGTTTTTTGTTCTGGTGGCCCTGCTCATGGTGCTCGTGATCTTGATGCAACGCCCAAAGAGCGAAGGCTTGGGAGCGGCATTTGGCGGAGCGGTCACGGAGAACATTTTCGGCGCACAAACGACGAACGTGCTGGTGAAGTTTACGACCTGGCTCGCTGGCATTTTCTTCGCGCTCACGCTTGCGTTGTCGATTCTGTATGCGCACCGGGGCACTGGTGGAGAGAGCGCGTTTCGGCGCGAGCTGATGAAACCGCAAGCTGCTCCGGCTACTTCTCCCGCCCCGGCAACATCTGAGGCTTCGCCCGTTTCTTCTCCAGCAAGTTCGCCAATTCAGGCGTTTCCTGCTTCTTCTCCGGCGCCCACGGCGCAACCAACAGCGACGCCGTAAGGCCGGCGTTTCGCTGAAGCGGACAAGAAAGACGGCTGTCCCTTGGCTCGCCGTAGCCTTGGCGAAGGCGGCAGTGGTCTATTTTCCCTCGGCAGTTTGGAAGCCGCCGCTCCCCGACGGTTCGCGATAAAGTTCGCCGAATTGTTACTTCTTCGTCATACGCCTGTAACAATCGGTTTCTAGCCTCCACGCGTTCACTTAACCGTGTCCCCTCGGGCAACCATAACCATCACACCAAGGAGAAACGAATGTTTACTAGAAAAACCATCTTACGCGTGGCCGGAGCGAGTCTGGCTGCAGTTCTTTCACTGGCTGCACAGCCGGTGAGAGCTCAATCCGATGCCGAGCGGCTGCAAAAACTCGAACAGGCCGTCAACCAGTTACAAAAGCGCAATGCCGAGCTTGAACAGGAGGTTTCGGGATTAAAGAAGCGCACCTCTTGGGAACCTGTGGTTGGCGCGGAAGGCAAAACCAAGACGGAGGTGACCAGCGACGGAAAGACATACGTCGAGAAAGTCGTCCCCGAGTTGACGGAAAAATGGAAATTGTCCCCGTGGCTCACTGAGCTGGAGCTCTTCGGCGATCTGCGTCTGCGGTACGAATATCGCGGTGGCCGACTTCCCGACCACTTTCAGTTCGGTCAGGATCACAACAATGACTGGCAGGAGCGCGAGCGTGAACGCTATCGTTTGCGCATCGGATTGCGTGGAACCGTTCTGGATGATTGGTTCTTCGGCGTTCGCTTGGAGACAAGCGCGAACGCGCGTTCAACGAACGTGACTTATGGAGCCGATACATCGACGACCTCACCCGGTGGCGGCGGACCATTCGCAAAGGGGGATGACGGTGTCTTTATCGGCCAGGCGTATGGAGGTTACAAAGGCTTCCCTGGCTTTACGTTCACCGGCGGCCGAATGCCGAACCCGTTCGTCACTACTCGAATGGTGTGGGATGACGACATCAATCCGGAAGGCTTGGCGGAACAGTGGAAACACACGTTCACCATCGGTGGCGGAGCAGCGGAGCCAGTGTCCTACAGCAAGGACGGGAAAAATGTAGCCCCGCCACCTCCAGCGGAACCTTTGGTGAAAATCGACGTCTTCGCGAACTTCGGTCAGTTTGTTTATGACGATTCTAACCCGTCAAACCCAATTGGCACACCTCCAACAACGACGCAGCCAATAGGCGGTGAGACTCAGCAGACCCCGCTTGCCAATGCATTCCTGCTCGGCTGGCAGGTAGGAGCGAAGTTTGATTTCCCGCACATCGCGTACTTCCAGCTCGCGCCAACCCTCTACAACTACACCGGCGACGGCAACACGTTTAACATTCATTTCTCAGGCGATCCCGGTGGTAATCAAACGGGTATTAACAGTCTTTTGGTTTTCGACATTCCTGCCGAGATCGGCTGGAAAGTTGGGAAAATTCCCATGCGCGCCTTTGGGGATTTTGCAACGAACTTCGAAGCTGACGATCGCGCTACAGCAGCAGGCCATCCAGGAGGCGGTGGCCAGCGCTACGCTTATCAAGGTGGTCTCGGTATTGGTCAGCTAAAGAAGAAGCACGATTGGCAGATGGAGGCCTATTGGCAACACCAGGAACAATTCTCGCTGGATCCCAATCTGATCGATACAGACCTGTTCAACGCCCAGCTCAATCAGCAAGGCGTCGTCGTGACAGCCGGATACATGCTGGCTGATGCAGTATTCTTCAACGTCACCTGGTCGTATGCCTGGCGTATCAACGGCTCCTACGGTACAGGGGGAGTTCCCGACGCCATAACCATCAATCCGGAAGATCAATATCAATTATTCCAAGCGAATCTGAACTTTAAATTCTAGTCCGGTTAGGTCAATCCAAGTCCGCCGGGAGAGCCACACCTGGCGGGCTTTTCACTACGCGCAATCATTCCCGGCACATGAAAGCAAAGGCGACGAAGCACAAACGAGCTCGTCGCCCAAGTTCTCCGGAATCGTCACCCGTGACGATGCTTGCGTCGGAACTTCGCGCGCTCCAGCGCGATTTGCGCACCATTGCTAATGCATACACCACCCGTCTCGAAACTGATTTGTTAGTCTGCCTCGCCGCGCTCCGGGCCTATGGGCCCATCGAACAGGTGCCTCGGGAAATGCTGCACCAGATCCGTGATCTCACAATCATCGTTCGTAATCGCAAATTGAAACCTGAAAAAGGCCGTCGCAAAGACTTGCGCAAAATCGACTCGCTAATCGGCGATTTGGTTGCGACCATAGGACAAAAAAATTGAGTGCCACACCTCAGCGACGAAATTGCGTGATCAGGGCTGGAAATGCTGATCGCACCTGCTGTCGCAGAAGCGCTCGTCAGTAGGAAAATCGTCGCCAACAAAATAATGTATCTCTGACGTCTCTCCATGTGTAACGACCGGCTCGAACACACATTGCAAGACGAAACTCAATCTCTGGGAGATTTCCGCCACACAAACGTAGCAGTAATTTTTTTGCCGAGAAGCCGGTTGATTCTCACGCTTGTTGCTGACCGGGAATGCAGGCGTCCACTTTTCCCCTAAGAGTCCAGCGCAAATTTTCACGGCCTGCCGAACCCTCACATTTTCGTCTTGAAGTTGTAACAATCGGCTCCTAGCCTCGACCGCGTTTACTGGAACCGCGTCCTCTCAGGCAGCTGAAAAGCCATCATAACAAAGGAGAAACCGAATGTTCACCAAGAAAACCCTCTTACGGGCAGTGGGCGCGAGCCTGGCTGCAATTCTTTCACTGGCGGCACAGCCGCTAAGAGCTCAAGGATCCGATGCCGAGCGGCTGCAAAAGCTCGAACAGGCCGTCAGCCAGCTACAAAAGCGCAATGCCGAGCTTGAACGGGAGGTTTCGGGATTAAAGAAGCGCACGTCTTGGGCGCCTGTCGTTGGGGCAGAGGGCAAAACCAAGACGGAGGTGACCAGCGATGGAAAGACATACGTCGAGAAACTCGTGCCGGAGTTACAGGGCGGCGAAAAATGGAAATTGTTCCCAGCGATCACCGAATTGGAGCTCTTTGGTGATCTGCGTCTGCGCTATGAATACCGCGCTGGCAGACTTCCAAGTAACGATCCGACAAACCCAAACGACTGGCAGGAGCGCGAACGTGAACGCTATCGTTTGCGCATCGGATTGCGCGGAACCGTTCTGGATGATTGGTTCTTTGGTGTGCGGTTAGAGACGAGCGCCAGCGCGCGTTCAACGAACGTCACTTTCGGTGACGATACATCGAGTAGCTCAGCCGGTGGTGGTGGACCGTTCGCAAAGGGCAGCGACGGCGTTTTCGTCGGCCAGGCATACGGTGGTTACAAGGGCTTCCCCGGCTTTACATTCACCGGTGGCCGAATGCCGAACCCGTTCATCTATACTCGAATGGTGTGGGATGACGACATCAATCCGGAAGGGTTGGCGGAGCAGTGGAAAGATACGTTCGCCATCGGTGGCGGAGCAGCGGCGCCAGTGTCCTACAGCAAGGACGGGAA
>Ga0137418_10000289_pt2 | contig 20483 bp, 15 predicted proteins | sample CZODoug3_1_2_16f_FD_122242 | JGI IMG/M metagenome (GOLD analysis project Ga0137418, IMG submission 122242) | Vadose zone soil fungal communities from Angelo Coast Range Reserve, California, USA - CZODoug3_1_2_16fungal (Hybrid Assembly) | ecosystem: Environmental > Terrestrial > Soil > Vadose...
ACAGACGCTTCCGCAAAACTAATCCGCCGATCCGGCGCGCGTTGACCTCGGCGCGCGGCGCGTGCTACGGTCGCGCCCCATGATGCAGCGCAGGCGAATCTTCGCGGGTGGTGCGGTGCTGCTGCTGTTGTGCGCGGGCGCAGTGCTGCGCGCGCAGCTGCCCCTCGACATCGCTCGGGACAGGGCGTCCGCCGACCTCGTTCTCACCAACGGCAAGATCATCACCGTCGACGAGAGGTTCACGATCGCGCAGGCGGTCGCCATCAAGGGCGATCGGGTGGTCGCGGTCGGGACCAACCAGCAGGTCGGGCAGCTGGCCGGGCCGGCGACCCGGCGCATCGATCTGCGCGGGCGCTCGGTGGTGCCCGGCCTGATCGACAACCACATGCACCTGCTGCGCGCCGGCACGACGTGGACGCGCGAGGTGCGGCTCGACGGCGTCGAGTCGCGCAAGCAGGCGCTGGATCTGTTCGCCGCGCGCGCGAAGGCGATTGCGCCGGGCGACTGGGTCTACACGATCGGCGGCTGGTCGGTGGACCAGTTTGCCGACAGCCGCGCGAAGTTCACGCGCGAGGAGCTCGATCGCCTCGTCCCGAATCATCCGGTGGCGATCCAGGAGTCGTACTACCGCACGTACCTGAACAGCCGCGGGCTCGAGGCGTTCGGCATTCGCGACGGCGCGCCGGACCCGGCGGATTTTCCAAAGGGATCGATCGTGCGCGACGCCTCGGGCCGCGCGAGCGGCATCGTCGAGGGCGGCATGGGCGCGGTGCGCGCGATCGCCGCGAAGATGCCGCGCGTCCCCGAGGCCGGGCTCGAAGCGAGCACGCTCGCGATGATCAAGGACATGAACCGCGCCGGCCTCACGGCATTCGGGGTCGCGGGGTGCGATGCGAACCTGCTGCCGATGTACCGGAAATGGGAGGCGCAGCACCAGCTGAACGTCCGCATCTTCTGCATCGACGGCATCGGAGCGGGGACGCCGGAGCAGGTGGACCGCGCGCTGCCGCGGATCGCCGACATCAAGCTGTTCCAGGGCGACGACTTCGTGGACAGCGTGCTGTACGGCGAGAGCGTCTACGGGCCGCTGCACGACCCGATGTTCGACTCGAGCTCCGACCCGAAGCCTGAGCAGCTCGCGCAGTGGCGGCGGCTGGCGATGGAGATTGCGAAGAACCGGCTGCCGCTGCACGTGCACGCGGAGCTGACGCACACCATCGACGCGTTCCTCGATCAGATCGACGCCGTCAACAAGGTGTATCCGGTGAAGAACCTCCGCTGGATGCTCGCGCACTTCAACCAGTCGAACGCCGCGCAGCTCGAACGCATGAAGCGGCTCGGCATGTACGCCGCCGTCCACCCGTGGAACGTGATCAACGGCGGCATCATGCACGAGATCTTCGGCGACGACTCGTACGATCAGCCGCCGCTGGCGACCATCCAGGCGAGCGGCATCATGTGGGGCTTCGGGAGCGACGGCAGCGCCGCCAACCAGTACATGCCGTTCGTCACGCTGAGCTACGCGGTCACCGGGAAGATGACGAGCGGCCTCAAGGTGATGCGCCAGACCATCAGCCGCGAGGACGCGCTCCTCGCCTACACGCGGCGCAACGCGTTCTTCGTCTTCCAGGAAGACAACCTCGGCGCGATCCAGCCGGGGAAGCTCGCGGATCTCGTCGTGCTCGATCGCGACTACCTCACGATTCCCGCGGATCAGATCAAGGACGTCAAGCCGGTGCTGACGATGGTCGGCGGGCGCGTGGTCTTCGACACCAGCGCGGTGACGGCGACCCGATGATCGTGGATGGTGGATAGTGGGTGGTGGTTGCCACGAACCACGAACCATCGAACCGCGAACCACGTACCACCTAACCACCAACCACAACCGGGCGAGGAGGCTCGAATGACCCCAGGATTCGTTCGCAAGGTGTTGCTCGCGATCGGCATGTTGGTCGTCCCAGTTGCGGTGTTCGCGCAGGAGGCCGTCCTCACCGGCACCATCACCGATTCGACCGGCGGCGTGCTGCCTGGCGTGACGGTCACCGCCGTGCACGATGCGTCGGGCAACAGGTTCCTCGCGGTGACCGACGAGCGCGGCATCTACCGCATTCCCGCGCGCGTCGGCGCCTACCAGATTGCCGCGGAGCTGCAGGGGTTCGCCACCGCGCAGCGCGCGGGCGTCGAGCTGCTCGTCGGGCAGACGCTCGTCATCAACCTCCAGATGGCGCCGAGCGGCGTGGCCGAAACGGTGACGGTCAGCGGCGAAGCGCCGCTCATCAACGTCGCGACGTCGCAGCTCGGCGGCAACATCGATCCGCAGCAGGTGCAGGAGCTGCCGGTGCAGGGGCGCAACTGGATGGCGCTCGCGATGCTCGCGCCCGGCAGCCGCATGACGTCCGACACCGCCAACACGCCGATCGCCAATCGCGGCGCGTCGGGCGACGTGCGGCAGTACCAGTTCAGCCTCGACGGCCAGCAGGTGACCTCCGAGATGGGGTTCGGCAACCAGCCGCGTTACAGCCAGGAGTCGATCGGCGAGTTCCAGTACATCTCGAACCGCTTCGACGCGACGATGGGGCGCTCCGCGGCGGTGCAGGTGATTGCCGTGACCAGGTCGGGGACGAACCGGTACGCGGGATCGGTGCGCGGCAACTTCCGCAACACGCGCTTCAACGCGCCGGACCCCGTGCTCCGCCGGGTGGTGCCGATCGACAACCAGCAGCTCGCCTTCACGCTCGGCGGCCCGATTCGCCGCGACCGGCTGCACTTCTTCGCGCACTTCGACTACGAACGCGAGCCGAAGACGAGCATCTGGAACACGCCGTACGCCGCGTTCAACGTCGAGCTCCACGGCCCCGAGACCGTGAAGATGGGCGGCACGCGGCTCGACTACCAGCTGTCGTCGAGCATGCGGCTCATGGGGAAGATCACCGACGCCGAGCACTGGCAGCCGTTCACGGCGGGCAACACGAGCCATCCGGCCGCGACGGGATCGACGCTCGAGACCAACCGCGAGTACGCGGGGCAGTTCACGCACGTGCTCAGCAACCGCGCCGTCAACGAGATCAACGGCGGCAAGACCCGTTGGATCTTCGAGAACGCGAACCTGACAAACTGGTCGAAGCACTGGCAGGCGCCCAACGGCGTGACGACGGGGTCGCCGCGCATCACGTTCAGCAACTTCGCCATCGGCGGCAACACGTTCTACCCGCGCTTCGGCGCACAGGACAACTGGAGCCTGCGCGACGACTTCACCTATTCGTACGACGCGCGCGGCCGCCACGACGTGAAGGCCGGCGCCGACGCCGTCGTCATGGTGGACTCCGGCAACAACTGCCAGTCGTGCATGGGCGTCGTGGACGCGCGCGGCGGCGTGTTCTCGGCCGCCGACATCCAGGCGTGGTTCCCGGACCCGTGGAACGCGGACACGTGGAACATGAACGCCATCTCGCCGCTCATCCGCACCTACAGCATCGGCGTCGGCAACTACGCGACGCGCGACACCCGCCCGCAGTACGGCACCTGGTTCCAGGACGACTGGCAGATCTCGAACAAGGTGACGCTGAATCTCGGCGCGCGCTACGACCTGAGCATCAACGCCAACGGCAACAACTACGCGGTGCCGCCGTTTGTCGACAAGGGGAGGCCCGCGGACAAGAACAACATCCAGCCGCGCGCCGGGTTCGCCTATCGCGTCACCAGCAACACCGTCGTCCGCGGCGGCAGCGGCGTCTACTTCTCCACCCCGCTGCAGATCGACACGTTCTTCATGGCGCAGATCGATCGCCTCGTCGTCATCCAGTACACCAACGACGGGCGGCCCGACTTCGGCGCCAACCCCACCAACGGTCAGCCGCTGCCGGGCGTGACCCAGGGGCAGCAGCAGTTCTGCCACGTGCGCAACACGCCGACGTGCCTGCGCCGCTCGCTGCAGGAGCTGGTCGCGCCCGCCGAGTACTCGACGCAGCTCGCGCGGACCTGGCAGAACTCGATCGGCTTCCAGCACCAGTTCGGCGCGACGACGGCGGTCGAAGCCGACTACGTCTACAGCCAGGGACGCAACGAGAAGGACATCATTTCCAACATGAACCTGACGATCAACCCGGCGACGGGCGCGAACTATCCGTTCTCCGACATCGCGCACCGCGCGTACCCGGACTTCGGCGCCATCTCGATGCTCGTGCGCATGGGGCGTTCGAGTTATCACGCGCTGCAGACCGCGGTGACCAAGCGCTTCAGCAACCGCTGGCAGGGGTCCGCCACCTACACGCTCTCCGGCCTGTGGGACGCGTACCCGCCGGCGTTCAGCGGCATCGCGCCGGCGCCGATCGCGACCACGCCGGACCTGGGCGGCGAGTGGTCGCTGTCGTCGGGCGATCTGCGGCACCGCGCCGTGCTGAACGGCATCTGGGAAGTCGGGCGCGGCCTGCAGGTGAGCGGCGTGTTCTACACCGGCATCGGCGAACGCGCGACGACGACCTACGGCAACGACGTGCGCAACATCGCGGGCGTCGGCGGCCCGGAGTCGTCCAGCCGGCTGCGTGCGCGCCTCGACGGCAGCATCGTGCCGCGCAACGGCTTCGTGCAGCCGCCGCGCCGGAAGGCCGACCTGCGCGTGCAGCAGAAGATCACGCTGCCGCACCGCGTCGCGCTCGAGGGGATCGCGGAGCTGTTCAACGTGTTCAACTCGCCAAACTGGACCATCACGACGGTCGAGACCAGCCCGCAGTACCTGCAGCGGACGTCGGGCCAGAATCGAACGGCGCAGGTTGGTTTCCGCATTACTTTCTGACACGGGTTCCAGATACGACTCTCACGGCCAACTCCCAGGCAACTCAGCATTGCAACATCACGGGCCCTGGGAGTTGGTAATTGGTCGCCGGGAGTTGGGGCCGTGATTGCATGACCTCGCAGCCCAGGAGGCAACGCAACATGGCTCTTCGAGACAAATACAACTACGCGATTCAGACCGCGAAGAATCTCCGCTTCCAGGGCGGCGCGGAAGAACGCGACGGCAAGCTGCAGTTCAAGGGCACGGTGCAGACCCAGGACGAGGCGAACAAGATCTGGGACGCGATCAAGACCGTCCCGGGGTGGCAGCAGGAGGTCGTCGCCGAGATCCGCGCGACGGGTACCGCGCCGGCTGGCGCGTCGACCGGTGGACAGGGCGAACGAACTTACACGGTGAAATCCGGCGATACGCTCAGCAAGATCGCCAAGGAGATGCTCGGCGACACCAACGCGTACATGGACATCTTCAACGCGAACAAGGACCAGCTCATCGATCCGAACAAGATCAAGCCCGGCCAGGTGCTGAAGATCCCGCAGCCCGCGCACCGGTAACCACGATCGCGGCGTCCGGCCGCACACACGAAGGCCACGAAGACTCTCGAACTCTTCGTGGTCTTCGTGCAGGTCGCGACGCGACCTTCCGTGGTCGTGCGTCTACAATCGGACAATCGTCCGTCGTGATGCTGCACGTCCGTCAATTCGTCTGCGCGAGCGCGGTGCAGAAGATCAAGCCGTCGGCGACGTCCCCACGCGCCATCGTTCGCTCGCCGTGTTGGTGGTCGTCGGATGAGCGCGTTCAGCGCTCGTCGAACCAGCGCATGATCACGGGGTCTGCCGGGCGCGACGGTTTCGGCGGGACGTAGAGCGTCGTGATCGACCACAGGCGCGTGGCCGCCAGCTTCGAGAGCGGAAGGGTCCTGATCTTCGGCTCGCTCACCGGAAACTGCGCGGCCTCGTAGAGGACGATCCGATGCCGCTCGCCGTAATGCCTGCGCAGGACCGTCGCGAGGCGCGCGAGCCGTTCCGGCCGGCATCCGGCCTCTGTCGGAAACCCCGGCTCGCCAAGCACGCCAACCTGCCAGAGGATCAGCGCGCTAGTCGGATCGAACCGGCGCCGGTAGGCGAGGAAGTCGGTCGCCTCGAAGCTCTGACATCCGTGGTCGGCCGGGTCGATGCCGAGGTCGGCGAAGAGACAGTCCTCCGTCGAGATGCCGGGCAGCATGCGCGCGCGGAAGCCCTCGCGCCGCGCACGGCGCACGGCGTGGTGTCCGGGGTTGACGAAGACGCCCGGGTGTCCGTAGAACGCCGCGCACACGTACGCGCCGGTGCGGACGGCGGCCAGCATGCGTTGCACCATCCTGCGGTACGAGCGCTCGCGAGGCTCGCCGGGCACATAGCAATCGCGCATCGTTTCCGCCGCCCCGTTCAGGCGGTGGAGCCACGTCTCGGTCGCCGGATCGGTTACCAGGTAGAGAAGCCTGTCCGCGCGCTTGATGCAGTCGAGCGCCTCGAGCGTCGTCTGGTTCACCAGCTTGATGCCGGTGCCGACGACCACGAGCTCGCCGGCGCGCGCGGTTTCGCCCAAGGCCGGGCTATTTCGTCTTGCTCGACTTCCGGCCACCCTTTGACTTTGGCTTCGGCTTTCCTTTCACGGGTGGCTTTCTCGCGGTAGCTCCCTCGGGAAGTGCGGCCTGCCACGGCATGATGTGAAGCGCGGTGCGGATTGCCGCGGCGTCGCGCGTCATCACGGCCGCCCTTTCGTCCTCGGTGAGCGATGACTCATTGAGAATGCATGACGGATCGGCCAGGAACGCGGCCATCCGGTCGGGATCGGACGCAAGATCGACGAGGAAGTTGCTGAGGTTGTTGCTCACAACACCTCCGGCGGGTTGAGAGTCATGTGTAAACGGGGGGCCGATGGCGGCCGATGCTACTGTGCCAGTCCGACCGTTGCAAGCAGTTTCGCGAAGCGCGCATCGCTGCGAAGCTTGTCGAAGCGGGGATCTACTTTGATCCGAGTGATCACGGGGTCGTATGACTGCCTGGCCTGATCCAGCCACGCGAAGGCCCGGTCGCGGTCTCCGAGGGCCGCGTACACCGTCGCGAGCGCTCCCGCCGATCCATCCGCGCGCTGTCGTTGCAGCGCGAGCAGCTGGTCGATGACAGCGCGTGCGTCATCTTGCCTTCCGGCAGCGCCGTAGGCGTATCCCTTCTCCGCGAGTAGTTGGATCCGTTCGCCGCCGGACGGGGACGCCTTCTCCAACTCCGAGAGCGCCGCATCGTAGTCTCCCTTGAGGGCAAGCGCCTCCGCGAGCTGAAGATAGGTCCGGTCGATGGCCGCGCCGGTCGCGATGAACTGCCGCCGCGCGAGGATGGCATCGTCATAGCGGCGCATCAGGACGAGAAGCTCCCCGAACTGCCCATTGACGCCAACCGACAGTGGATCGAGCGCGAGCGCCGTGCGGATCTCCGACATCGCCTGGTCAAAGCGCCCCTGTCCGGCGAGGTAGAGCGCATACCAATGATGTCCGGTCGAATAGGCCGGTGCGAGCGCGACGGCTTCCTTCAGGTCGGCTTCCGCGGCGGCCCAATTGAACTCGTCGTGTGAGACGTAGCCGCGCGACGCGTGCGCCTCCGCAAGTGTCGGATCGAGCTCCAAACCTTTAGTCGCCGCGTCGCGCGCGCGTTGGCGGGCCTCGCCCGCTGGCATCGCACCGTAGATGCCGAGGAGGTGGTACGCGTCGGACAGGCCTGAATAGGCCGGCACGTACCCGCGGTTGATGGCCTCCTGGAAGTACTGGACGCTCTGCTTCAGCGACTCGGGCGTCCGCATCGCCCAGTAGTAGCGCCCCTTCAGGTACAGGTCGAAGGCGTCGAACGATGCGGCGCGCTGGGCGGCGGGGACGACGGCGTCGCGCGGCGGCGTCAGCTTCGCATGGATCCCGTCGGCAATCGTCGACGCAATATCCCGCTGCAGCTTGATGACGTCGCCCGCGACCGCCTCGAAGGTACGGTCCCAGAGCTGCGTGTCGGTGCCGGCGCGAATCAGCCGCGCGTTGATGCGAAGCCGTTCGGGCTCGCCGCCCGCGTCGCGCCGCGTGCCCGGCGACATCAGCACCGATCCCTCGACGACCGCGTCCACGTTCAGCGCCCGCGCGATTTCCGGGACCGTCTTCCCGCTTCCCTTGAACTGCATCGACGAGGTCCGTGAAATCACGTTGACGCCGTCCAGCCGTCCGAGCGTGCCAATCAACTCGTCGGTCATCCCGTCGGCGAAGTAGTCCTGCGACGGATCGCCCGAGAGGTTCGCCAGCGGAAGGATGGCGATCGAGCGGATCGGCGCTCCCGCCAGCGTCGCCAGCGTCTCGCGGCCGCGCAACGCCGGCAGCGCGAGCAGCGCCCCGGCGACGATGGCCGCTGCGATCGCCGCGATTGCGGCGATGGCCTTGATGCGCCGTCGCGACGGCGCCTGCTCCGGCTCGGCGTTCTCGCGCGGCGGCGCCGCCGTGAGCCGCAGCGTCTCCTCGTCTATGGACTTGAGCAGGTCGGCCTCGAGCGCTCCGGCGGTCAGATAGCGATCGGCCGGGTTCTTCGCGATCGCGCGATCGACGACCGCCACGAAGACCGTCGGCAGATCGGCGCGCGCATCCCGCAGGTGGATGGGCGCAGCGTGACGATGCTTGTCCTTCAGCTCCTCGACGGTCTTCGCCCACACGGGGAACGAGCTCGTGACGAGGTGATACAGCAGGACGCCGAGACTGTAGACGTCCGTGGCCTCGCTGGCGGGCGCACCATCGAAGACCTCCGGCGCGATGTAGAGGGGCGTCCCCGCGAAATCGGGCAGCCCGCGGCGTCCGCTCGCATCGATTTCGCGTCCCGTCCCGAGGTCCATCAGGACGATGCGGCCGCCGTCTTCGCGGATGACGTTGTCGGCCTTCACGTCGCGATGCAGGAGGCCGGCGCTGTGGAGGGCGGCGAGCGCGCGACACACGTCGATGCCGACGAGCGCGGCCTCGCGCGCGCCGAACGCGCCGCGCGTGTGCAGCACCTGTTCGAGCGTCTGGCCGCGCAGCAGCTCCATCCAGAGACCGACGCGCCGTTCGTGCACGTCGACGCCGTGCACCGTGATCACGTTGGGATGGCGCACGCGCGCCAGCAGCCGCCCCTCGCGGGTGATGCGCGAGGTCTCCGGGTCGTCGTCCCCGCCTGCCCGGAGCGAAGTCGAGGGGTGCACGCCGCGAAGGAGCTTCAGCGCGACCTCGCGTTCGAGCTGGCGGTCCCATGCGCGGTAGACCTCGCCGTAGGTGCCGCCACCCAGCCGCTCGAGCAGCGTGAGATGCGCCCACGTGCCAATCGCGGGCGTGGCGTGGCTGCGCCGGGCGGCGGCAGGCGCGACGGCCGGCCCCGGCCCCTCCGAGAGCGTGGTGTGGACCTCCGTCAGCTTCGCGAGGACGCGCAACTGCCGGACGAACGCGCGATCTTCAGGGGCGGCCTGGCTCGCGGCTGTCTCCCAATCGACCGACGTACCGTCGGCGACCGACTCGGCGAGCGCAAGCAGCGCTTCACGCATCGCCGGGCTCCATTTCGCGGGCGAGGCGCATGAGCGCCCGGCTGACGGCCATCCGCGCGGCTTCCGGCGTCGGCTTGCCGAGCGCCTCCGCAATCTCCTGGTAGCTCAACCCCATCTCGACGCGCGCGACAATCGCCTCGCGTTCCTCGGTGCGCAGGCGCGTGAGCGCCGCTTCGTATCGTTCCAATGCTTCCTGTCCGATGGCCTGTTCGAGCGGCGTCGCATCCCGGTCGGCGTGCCGATCGTCGAGATCGGTGTGCGCCGGCGCGCGCTTGCCGCGGCGCACCTCGTCGCGCACCCGGTTGACGATCGCCTGCCGCAGGTAGCCGTGCAGGGCCCCCTCGTGGCGCATCTCGAACCGGTTGAGTCCCTTCATCGCCCGGATGAAGGTTTCCTGCACCAGGTCGTCGGTGCTCATCATGTCGCGCGTCCACTGGGGCAGCCGGCCGCTGGCCCAGCGCCGCAGCGCGGGCAGGTAGCGCGTGAATATCCGGTCGAGAGCCTCGGCGTCGCCGGATTTCACCCGTTCGACCAGCTCGAACGTCGTGTCCGCGCGCGAAGCTCCGCCGCCCTTGGCCTCGGTCATCAGAGGTGCCGCATGATACGGGTTCACGTCTGTCCCCTCAACTTCCACAACGACGAAACCCGCCTGGCCGAACAGCCGCCGGCTATGCGCTGACTGAGCCGGCGACGATCCGCCACTTGCCGTCCTTTCGCGCCCAAACTCGAAGGAATTTCAGCGTGAACGTCCCCTGCGGGCCCTCGAACGTGCCCGTGCACGTGACGACGGCGGCCACCCCGTGATCGACGATCTGCACATCCGTGATGTCCACCCGCGTGAATTTCGGCCCCCGGCCCGGACGATGGGCCTCCACCACCTTCTGCTTCGCGAAAACGGGACGTCCACTTTCGTCGGTCAGGACCACCTCGTTATCGAGCAGCTCCTCGAAGACCGCTGGATCCGGCCCGAGCTCCGCCTGCCGCAGCCGCTCTTCGAGCTGCGCGATCTCGCCCCGCACCGTCGTCGTCATGATTGGCACTCCACGGAAGCGACCGGCCGGGGGGGGCAGAAGGCGGCTTATTTGTTGACGGGAATCGCGGGCGCGGTGGGATTGGTGTTGGTCCGCTCGCCCCACTGATTGTTCTCGATGCAGAAGTACTCGAGGATCTCGCTGTCCGGCGTCCCGAGCTTCGCGGTGTAGGTGACCGTGAACGGCTTGGTGAACGTTCCCGGATCCTCGATCGTCACGACGCGCTGCAGCGTGTTGAAGTCGGTCCGCGTGTAGCGTTCGACCAGGTGCAGCTGCTCGGTGTGCGGCGTTCCCGCGCTGTCGAGCCAGAACCTGTCGTTGAGGCCGACGGTGTCGACGACGAGCGTGCTGCCTTCCCAGCGGCCGATCGAGTGGCCGAACCACGTCGGCGACGGATCGTCGGGATGCTTGCGGCCGTCCATGAAGATCTGGCGGAAGCTGTGCGCGTTGCCTTCCTGCAGCATGAAGATGTACTTCGAGCGCTCGCCGGCAGGCTGCACGAGCCGCCACGCGAAGCCGCCGGTGATGCGGAGCGGGCCGCCGGGCATGCAGTAGAAATACGGGTCGTCCGATTCCTTCAGCGACGCCATCTTCTGCTTCGCCCACGGCAGCAGCAGGGTGTCGAGCTCGCCCTTCTTCAACAGGCGCGGGATGGGCGCATCGCCGCCGCCGGTCCAGATACCCGACAGATCGACGGTGCCGTCGGCAAGCTTCGGTGCGGGCCTGGCTGCCTCCGCAGCCTTCTTCGGACCGTTTTCGCCGCCGAGACGCCGCGGCAACTCCTGCGCACCGGCCAGCGCGGGCGCGGCAAGGCCGGCGATCGTGACCGCCGCAACAAGTAGCTTGTTCACGACATCCTCCGCGCTGCTTCAGTTACCGAGCTTCGGGACGAAGAACTCCTTGCCGTCGGGCCCCTTGAACGAGGTCACGATGGCGCGTTCGGCCACGCTGCGCCCCGCGAACCCTTCGACCGTCACCTGGGTGCCAATCGGCAGCGTCTTCCGCGACCAGCCGGCCCGCTCGAGCGCCGGCGTGCTCGCCATCTCGAAGTTCCAGGTCGTCACCTTCCCGCCGGCATCGGTCACATCCACGTAGAAGTGGGTGTGCGGGTTCGTCCACTCGACCTTCGAGACGGTGCCCTTCACCGTCACCGGCTTCTTCGCGTCGTATTCCGCGGTCCACGAATGGTGGGCCGACAGGGGCACCGCGAGCGACGAGAGCGCGAGACCGACAGCGAAGACCCCAACCTTCATGCTCATCTCCGATCCTCCTGATCGCCCGCCTAAAACCCGTATTTGATGCCGAACTGCATGATACGCGGATCGCCGGCCGACGCGGTGATCCGGCCGAAGGTGCCCGCGTCGAAATTGGTGACCGGGTTCCCCCAGTTGAAATTGTTGAACAGGTTGAAGATTTCCAGCCGCAGCTCGAGCTGCCTGGTGGCCGCGAACGACACCAGGCGCGAGAGCGCCATGTCAACGGTCCAGAATCCGGGCCCTTCGATGCTGTTGGTGACGTGATTGCCGTACTCGCCCGGGCCAGGCGCCGCGAACGCGGCGGCGCTCAGGTAGTTGTTCAACGACTTGTCGCCGTACGGGTTCGCGTTCACCTGGTTCACGCGCTGCGGCGTGATCCCCGTGCCAGCGATGTCGCGCGTCGACGTCACCGTCAGCCAGCCACCGGAGCGCGCGCTCGCGATGCCCGACACGCGCCAGTCGGAGGCGGCCATCCGCAGCGCCGCGTTGCCGAAGCGCGGCGTCTGCGCGCCGACGGAGACGTTAGCGATATGACTGCGGCTCTGCGAACAGTTGCCCTTGTCGAACGACGGATCGTTCGGCTTGGTGTAGCCGCCGGTGAACTGGCTGAAGCCGCCGCTGACGTCGGTGTCGGCGACGCAGTGCGCGAGCGTATAGTTGCCCGCCAGACTCAGGCCGGTGGCGGCGCGGCGTCCGAACGACAGCTTCAGGCCGCGATAACTCTGGGTGCCGGCGTCGACGTAGCGGACGATGGGGCCGAGGAACTGACCGGCGACGGGGTTCTCCAGGTAGAGCGTGCGGCGGCGGTCGGTGTTCGCGCTCACGGTGCACGACGGGTACGAGACGCCCGCGATCGTGCACGGTCCCAGCCCCATGAAGTTCGACGGGTTGATATGCGACTGTCCCCACATGCGGTCGGCGTAGCTTCCGAGGTAGCTCGCGGAGCCCTGCCAGGCGGCGCCGATCTGCCGCTCGAACGTGACGTTCCACGACTGCACGCGCGTGGAGTTGATGTCCGGATCGATCACGCCGTAGGCGCCGAAGCCCGGGAACTGCGCGTCGAACGGCGGGTCGCGCGGCAGCGGATGCGTGTCGCCTCCCGGCACGTTTCGATACGGATCCTCGAACGGCACGCCATTGAGCTCGACGCGGTTGCTGAACGGGGATGCCGAGGCGGCGATGTAGAGGAACTGCGCGCTCGGGAAGTCGTAGTTCAGGCCGTACGACGAGCGAATCGCGGTCCGCCCGTCGCCGCTCACGTCCCACGCGATGCCGGCGCGCGGCGACAAGTTCAGCCACTGCTTGTTCATCCCGCTCTTGCCGGCCGGAAAGCCCGGGTCGCCGGGATAGATGAGCCCCGCGGGCGCGTTGGCGAACCGCTTCGTCTTGATCCCCTGCCTGAAGTTGTCGAGGACGAAGTTGGTAATCGCGCCGTTGTCCACGTTCTGCCCGAAGTACGGCTCCCAGCGCACGCCCATGTTCAGGGTCACGCGATCCTTCACGCGCCACGTGTCCTGGCCGAAGGCGCCGACGTACCACTGGTTCATGTTCAGGATGCCGGGCGCGCCGTGGCGGACGAGCGACGCCTGGCCGACGAGGAAGTCGGCGAGCGCGAGGCCGGTCGTCTGGCCGTTGAAGTTGAAATCGCCCGCGGCGCGCGCGTTGTCTTCCGTCGCCGAGGTCCAGTGCGACGTCGTCACGCCGAAGCCAAGCTGGTGGCGTCCGCGCACCCACGAGAAGTCGTCGCCGGCCTGGTACGACGCGTTCGCCAGGCGGACCTTGACCGAGTTGCCCCCGGAGATCGTGAACGCGTTGGTCACCGCGATGCCGATGACGCCGGGCACGTAGGTGTGCAGCTTGATGCCGAGCTCCGGCGCGTCGAAGAACCTGTCGGGCGGATCGTTGAGGTGATTCGACGTGCGGTTCCACGTCACGCGGAACGAGTTCACCATGTTCGCGCCGAGCACCAGCGTGTCGCCGAAGGCGGACGACTGCGCCCGCGCGCGCTTGTTGGCGCCGAACTCGCGGCGCACCGTCAGCACGTTGCCCGTGCGCGACAAGGTCGGCAGCCGGCGCTCGAACGTGTCGATGTAGCGGCCGAACACCGTGTGGCTCGCGCTCATCTGGTAATCGACGCGCGTGACGTACTGCTTGTCGTTGTTGTCGAGCGGGACGCTGTAGTTGATCTGGCCGCACGGGTCGGTCGCGGTCGGCAGGTGCTGCGCGATGGACACCGCCGCGCGGCTGAAGAGCGCGGGATTGACCTGGTTGTTGGCGAACGGAGCGCGCAGCGCGATGGAACGGCCGGCATTGCAGGCCGGCGAGGCATACGCGCTGAAGTCGCCCGCCATCATCGCCGCGGTCGGCACGAACGCGATGAAGGACGGCGGCGTCTGGCGCGTGCGCGTCCCCTGGTACGCCCCGAAGAAGAACAGCCTGTCCTTGACGACCGGTCCGCCGAACGTTCCGCCGAACTGGTTCCGGTTCAACCCGTCGTCGGTGCCGGGCGGGGCGAAGTGATCCGACGCGTTGAACCGGGCGTCGCGCAGGAACTCGAACACGTTCCCCGACCACCTGTTCGTGCCGGACTTGGTGACCGCGTTCACGGTGGCGCCCGAGTGCGTGCCGTTCTCGGCGGAGAGGCCGCTGGTGGCGACACGGAACTCCTGCAGCGCGTCCGGGAACGGGAACGGCAGGTTCAGGTTGTCGTACGTGTCGTTGTGCATGGCGCCGTCGAGCACGTAGGTCACGCCCGAGCGCAGGCCGCCGGCGACGGAGATGGCGACCGCGTCGGATCGGTTGCGCTGGCCGCTGACGTCGCCGGTGTTCACCGCGGCGCCCGCCAGGATGATCAGGTTCGTCACCTGCCGGCCCTGCAGCGGGAGCTCGACGATCTTCTGGTTGTCCACGACCTCGCTGATGCCCGCGCTGCGGACGTCGACGAGCGGCGCGGCGCCCTCGACCGAGATCGTCTCCGCCACGTCGCCCACCGCGAGCGTCACGTTGATCGTCGGGTTGCCGTTGACCTGCAGGACGATGCCGGTCTGCGCGTAGGTGCGGAAGCCCTGCAGCGAGGCTTCGAGCTTGTACGGACCCGTCGGCAGGTTCGGCACGACGTAGGTGCCGCCGTTTTCGGTCACGACCGTCCGCGAGAAACCGGTGCCGGTCTGCGTGACGGTCACGGTCACGCCCGGGAGGACGCCGCCGCTGCTGTCGCGCACGGTGCCGCTCACCTGCGCGGTCGCCTGCGCCCATGCCGCTGCGTTTGCCAGAAGGACGATGACGAGCGCGCCGACGCCAGGCCTGGTGAAACGCCTCATGCAACCCCCGGTGAAATGTGGCGGGATGCTACTACAATTCACCACGCACGGGATTGCTGGACCGAGGCGCTCGACTACGCTTTGGCGTCTTTCGGCGGACGGACTTTGATGCGGCCGTTCTTCTGAAGATCCGCGGTGCCGTTGGCGAGCGATCGTGCGAGCGCGTCATCCCAGTCGCGCGCCACGCGCGTCCGCACCTGTTCGGGCATCTGCAGCACGGCGAGGTCGGCCGCAACGCGATAGCGCTTCTCGCGACGCTTGCGCTCGTCGCGGGGCATGCGCGCCCAGTCCGCGAGGACGCCCTCGCTCCTGCGGGCGAGGATCGCGAGATGCCCCTCGACCATCGTGCAGAACACGGTGGAGAACCCGTTGGCGTCGAGCGCGCGCACGGCCGACGGCGTGTTGAACGTCTGCAGGTGAAACGGGTTCATCGTGTTGAACATCGAATGCGATTCGTCGAGGAATTCCGCCTCGACGACCTCGGCATACAGATAGATATGTCCCCCCGGCCGGAGATGGTCGCGCACGGTCGCCAGGAACGCGCTCGGATGCACGGCGTGGGTGAACATATGCTTGCCGATGATGAGATCGAACGTCCCGTCGAAGGGGATCGAGAAGTCATCGAAGTCGATCGGACACCGCGCCGGAATCCCGTACACCTCGTGAATCAGGTACTGCTGATTCTCGAACAGCGTCATGACCGAGCAATCGGCGTGGTACAGCCGCTCGAGCGCCGCCGACAGCCCGCCCAGCCGCGATCGGATCTCCAGCACGCGCGGGCGCTCGAGGGGAAGGAGCGACCCGATGATTTCCAGATGAACGGCGTTGGCCATCCGATCGACCAGCAGCGCCGGGAGATAGTCCTTGCGCGACACGCCCGAGTGGTCCGACACGAAGACGCCGTGCGACGCAAGCCGTTTCAAGTGCTCGCGCGTCTCGTCCGTCAGCGGAGCGGGGCTGAGCGCCAGCTTCCCGGAGCGCTCCTCGCCCGGCGCCGCGCGTCCGATGGTTTCCTCGAAATGGTCGAACAGCCAGTCGTACCGTTCCCCGATCGGCCGTTTCGTCGCGTAGACGACGCCGCACTGGTGGCAGAGCGCGTAGTCGTACGTCATGCACGCGTCGTCCGGCACGCGCTCGTAGGTGATGAACTTGTTGTAGCGACAGACCTGCGCGGTCGCGTCCATCGAGCCGCACACCGGACACCGATCCACGATCAGAATCGGTCCCACCGGACAGACGCTATCCGGGCGTTCGGCCGCCGTCGCCGTGTTCACCCCCGCAGACGAAACTCCCTGCCAGGGCCACATCATCGGTACGGGACTGCTTTGCTTATAATCACCAGCAAGAAATGGCTGAGGTAGTAATGAAGCCGCTATTCAGAATCGCTACAGCTGCTGCCATTGTCGCATCCGTGGCGTTCGTTCGTGCGCAGGGCGGAGCCCCCGCGCGTTTCGTCACGCCGCCGTCGCAGGTGATTGCCGTCCGCGCCGGGCGAGTCTTCGATAGCCGTGCCGGCACGCTGCTCACCAACCAGGTGATCCTCATCAAAGGGGATCGGATTACGGATCAGGGTCCATCCGTCGCAATTCCGCCGGATGCGCAGGTGATCGACCTCACCACGGCCACCGTGCTGCCCGGAATGATCGATGCCCACGTGCACCTGTTCCCGGCAGACGATCTCTCCGAATCGACGCGTACTATCGTCGGCGTCGCCAACGCACAGACCGATCTCAATGCCGGCTTTACGACCGTCCTCGACATGGATTCGCGCGGGGGGTTCGGCACCGTCGATCTTCGAAACGCGATCAATCGGGGCCTCCTCATAGGGCCGCGGATGCAAGTGGTCGGCCAGTCGCTGAACCAGCGCGCCAGCGTTCCCTATCCGGCGCTCTTCAACCGCTTCGTCGATCGCTTCACGGAAGACAAGAACGTCAACTCGCCGTACCTCGGTCGGGCGGCCGTCCGCGAGGCGAAGCTGCACGGCGTGGACTGGGTGAAGATCTACACGACGCAGGACTTCGTCGGCGACGAGTACGAGGTCTTCAAACCCGATGGCACGCTCGTCAACAGCCCCTCGCTCACCGAGGAGGAAGTGATGGCGATCGTCGACGAGGCGCACCGCCTCGGCCTGAGGGTCGCGTGTCATACCTACGGCGGCGAAGGGCAGCTCAGTTGCCTCAAGGCCGGCGTCGACGCGCCGAACCACCTGACCGACCTGGACGAGGTCTCGCTCAAGCTGCTCGTGGACAAGAGACTCCCGCTCGAGATGACGGTGGACGACCTCGTCTCGCTCGAGCCCGGCGACCTGAAGAAGACCGGCGGAAAGAACAGCCGGCTGAAGATGGCCGAGCAGTCGTTCAGGAAAGCGCGCGCCGCGGGCGTGCCGATCGTCTTCGGCAGCGGCGCCACCTCCGCGACGATCCCGCACGGCATCGGCGCCGATCAGTTCGCCTACTTCGTGAAGTGGGGGATGACGCCCGCGCAGGCGCTGCAGACCGCCTACATGCCGGCGGCGACGATGTTGAACTATCACTGGGAGCAGCAGGTGGGCAGCATCGAGAAGGGGAAGTTCGCGGATCTGATCGCGGTCGCCGGCAATCCGCTCGCCGATGTCACCGAGATGCAGCGTGTTCGCTTCGTCATGAAGGGCGGCCGCGTCGTCAGGAACGACATGCCAGGCAGGACGCCCGAGCAGGGCCGCCGATGAAAGCGGCGTGGCTCGGCGCTCTCGTCGCGGCCCTCGTGTCGGTGCACGTGGCCGCCGCCTGGGAGATTCCACCCGACAACGGAACGCTGGGAACCGACGCCATTCGCGCGATCCTCGCCGGCAACGACTATCCGGCCACCACGTCGTACACGCAGGCGATCGACTTCATCGACTTCACGGCCCACGGGCAGCGCTTCACGCAGGTCGTCGTCACGCTGACACCCGCGGCGCCGCGGCTTCGCAACGGAAAGAAGCTCGTCGTCGTGGGCGCCGAGCCGGGCAGCGAATACGGCATGGACTTCGTCTCCACGGTGGAAGGGAAGGAAGGTCCGGGCGTGTGGCTCGCGCGGCGCGGCGTGACGTTCGTCGCGCTGACGCGCGTCGGCCGCTGGAACTTCCTCGCACCGGCCAGCGATGGCTCGTGGGAGTCGGTGCCGATCGGACAGCGGATGCCGATCTTCAACCGGGCGCAGAAGGCGCCATGGCCGGCGGCGACGTACGAGGTCAGGCGATCCGGCGTCGCTGTCAGCACGTCGCCGAGCGTGAGCGCCGTCTACCGGTTCCCGAAGACAGGCACCGACCTCGAACGGCAGATGCTGGCCGCGACGCCGCGCGTCTTTCTCGAGGGGTATCGTCTCGCGCTCGAAAGGGCCATCCCCGATCGCCGGGGCTCGCTCGTCCTGTTCTGGGGGATGTCCACGGGCGGCGCGAGCCTCTACCCGCTTGCGAAGTACTACACGCCGGACGGCTACCTTGGATGGGGGACGAGCTCGACGGGGCTCGCCTACGTCAACAACCGGACCGCGACCGGCAACTTCAACGACATCTACGAGCACAGCGCGCTGCGTGTCCGCGAGCGAGGTCTCGACGACTTCGAGGTCTATACCCGGCACGTCGATCCACGGACGCGCGCGGCGTGGTGGAAAGCGGCGCTGCGATCGCCTCGCTTCAAGAGCACGGAGGACGAAGCGATGCAGTTCGGCGCCGCCGCGCTGACCGAGCATGCGATGCGTCTCTGGCAATCGGACTTCCTGCCGGCTGCCGATCGCTCCGCCGGGCTCGCGGCGTTCGTGCAGGCGATGTTCGAGCCGAGCTATCCGCCGGCGGAGCTCGCGAAGCTGCCGATCCTGGACGTGAACGGCACGGGCGACGAAGCGCTTCCGCCGTCAACCGTGGACGCGAACCGGAGCGTCATGGAGCGCTACGCCAGGAAGTACCGTGTCGGACGCATCGAGGGACTGCATCATTACCTGTTCACGCAGGACAGCATCACGATCGTCGGCAGCACGTGGATGCGGTACATCGAGTCGGGGTTTTTCGATTGATGCCGGGGCTGGCGGTGGCGCACGTCGGGACCCCCGTCGAAGATCTCGCGGCCGCGGCGTGGGCGTGCTGGGCGGTGCCGCTCCTCGTCACGGAGCTCGTCATCCAGGGGCGCAAGGTCCTGGCAGTACGCGCGATCTAAGGCGGACCTGAAGGTCCGCCTCTACGTCCCAGTGGCATTCATGTCGTAGGGGCCGACCTTCAGGTCGGCCCACCTACCGCGTCGAGCGCTGTTCGCCTTCCGGCAGCGTCCCTTTCGTGGAGAACAGCCACACGCTGTCGCCGCGCGGCGTCTGCGCGAAGAGGCTCCCCGCCGAATAGGCGACGACGTACTCGTCGCCTTCGTACTCGAACACGCTGACGGGCGAATTCATGCCGGCGCCCGTCTGAAATTCCCAGAGCCGCTTGCCGTTCGACGAGCTCAGCGCGGTCAACCGGCCGTCGCTGCGCCCGGTGAAGACGAGGCCGCCCGCGGTCGTAACCGAGCCGCTGTAGCACGAGTCCTTCCACCGCTGCTGCCACACGAGGCGGTTGGTCTTCATGTCGAGCGCCGCGAAGATGCCGGCGGCCGGCAGCGGCGCGCCGCCGAACGCGCTTCCGAGGTAGCGCTGTCCCTCCGGCGTGATCGGCTGATCGTCCTCGCCGCCCCTGAACACGTTCGCCGCGTCGGTGGCGCAGACGTAGAGGATGTTGCTGGCGGGATCGTACGAGCTGGGCGGCCAGTTCGCGCCGCCGCGCGCGCCCGGCTTGGCAACGATCGGCTCCTTCCAGAACGGCGTGAAGATGCGTCCCTGGTTGACGAGCGGATAGTCCTCGGGCGCGATGTCCACCGACTGGGGGATGAACGCGTCGCCGCGCGGAATCGGCTGCGTCCTCGACGTCGCCTGCCGCGGCTCCTGCGGAACCGGCTTCTCGTCGATGCCGATGAGCGGCTTGCCGTTGGTGCGATCGAGGATGTACACCCAGCCCGCCTTGTTCGGCTCGGCGGCCGCCTTGCGGAGGGTGCCGTTGATCATCACGTCGAAGAGCACCACCGGGCTCGGCCCGTCGTAGTCCCACAGGTCGTGGTGAATCTGCTGGAAGTGCCAGCGATATTTGCCGGTCGCCGCATCGACGGCCACCATCGACGTCGCGAAGAGGTTGTCGCCGGCCCTGATCTTCCCGTTGAAGTCCGGCCCGGGATTGCCCGTCGTGAAGTAGATCATCCCGAGCTCGGGATCGACCGCCGGCGTCTGCCACACCGTCGCGCCGCCGTGCAGCCACGCTTCGTTGTTCTGCGGCCACGTGTCGTGACCGATCTCGCCGGGACCCGGAATCGTATAGAAGGTCCAGATCAGGTGACCGTCTTTCGCGTCGAACGCCTTGACGCGTCCGCGCGTGCCGTTTTCGCCGCCCGAGAAGCCGACGATCACCATCCCGTTGTAGTAGAGAGGCGCGGCCGTGAAAACGGCACGCGCGGACGCGTGAAGGCGTTCGACGCGAAAG
>Ga0137418_10001680_pt1 | contig 20483 bp, 22 predicted proteins | sample CZODoug3_1_2_16f_FD_122242 | JGI IMG/M metagenome (GOLD analysis project Ga0137418, IMG submission 122242) | Vadose zone soil fungal communities from Angelo Coast Range Reserve, California, USA - CZODoug3_1_2_16fungal (Hybrid Assembly) | ecosystem: Environmental > Terrestrial > Soil > Vadose...
GTCGTGTATAGGCGTAATACCCGCCCCACAACACCAGCGCGACCAGCAGGACCTTCTGATAATGCCCGAAAATCCACTCTCCCAGGTCTACCATCCCAGCCTCGACTCCGTCACCGCCCGCATAAACCCATCAGCCCAAGTCTGAGCCGTGAAGTTAGCGATATGTTCCAAGCTGTTCCGGGCCATGCGCCGCGTTCCCTCGCGATCCTGTGCCAATTGTCGCATTGCGGAAACCAGTCCGTCGATGTCACCGGCTGACACTGTGCGGCCGTTCCAACCATCCCTTACCAATTCCGTCGTAGCGCCCGCTACATCGGTGGCAATAACAGGCAACCCGCACGCCATGGCTTCATTCACTACAAGTCCCCACGGATCGGAGAACGTAGGAAACACGAGCGCTTCTGCGAGGCCATACAGCACAGCCAGATCTTCCCGCTGCAGGAACCCGGGAAAGACAAACTTCCCAGGCCAGATTCGTGCCGCATCCTCTACACTCTGCGCCCGGCCCGGACCGTCCCCCGCTAAAACCAGGCCCACTCGCTTGCGTAGCGGGGCATCCAGCCTTTCATAAGCTTGCAGGAGCACACCGATACCCTTCTCCGGAATCATCCGCCCCACGAACAGGAAATAGCTTTTCGGCAGGCCCAATTTGGCGCGCGCCTCGGTTGCCTGTGCCCGGGCCGCACTCGCGGCTGTTGTAAAGAAATCGTTGTCCACTGCGTTCGGCGCCGTGAAAATCAACCGGTCAGGAATGCCAAAGCTGCTCAGGTATCGCTTGGCCGATCTCCCAGGCACGATAAAGCCCCCGCAAGCTCGCAGAAAAGACTTCTTCAGCCACTCCACCGGTCGGCGGCCCTTGCGGCGGTCCCCAATGTTGCTTTCTGACCACAGTAACACCGCAACGCCGCGCCGCCTGGCCCACCTCTGCGCTTGCCACATGGCGACGTAACTATAGCCTCCCAGGACCACCACGTCGGGCTTCGCCTTCGCCAATGCCGCGGTCACACCCCGATTCAGCAGAACATTGTAGCCCCGCACCCGCCACCGCCAGTGCGTCAGAACTTCATACGAAAACCGGATGTCCTCTTTGTAGACTTTCCATTGCCACATCGTGGCGTCGGTTTCCGCTAGAAAGATGACATGCAGATCAACCCCCGGCGTCTGCGCCAACGCATTGAACACAGGGATCCGATACGGAGAAATGATTTCCGTCATAATGACAACTCGGCGCGTCATACCAGACATTCCTCATAGACGCGCAGTAACGCTTGCGCTTGGTGCCTCAGAGTGTAGCCTTCCTCCACCGTGTGCCGGGCAGCGGCCCCCAACGCCTGGCGCATCTCGTCGTTTTTCAGAAGCGTTCGCAATACCGCAGCCCAGGCCCGCGGAGCCGCTTCGGCTCCATGTTCTGCCACAAGAATTCCGTTCTCGCCGTGACGAATGACCTCCTGAATTCCTTGGCCGCGATAAGCAATCGTGGGGAGGCCCGATGCCATAGCCTCGAGATAAGCCACTCCCAATCCCTCGAAGCGGCTGGGGAGTACAAAAATCGCGCTCGATTGCAGCAGCTCCGCCACTTCCTGGCGGGTCCTCCGCCCGAGAAAATCGACGCGGTCGGCGATACCCAGTTCCCGCGCCAGTGCTTGCAACCGGCGGTGCTCCACACCTTCCCCAACGACCCGCACACGCAGTCTGGGAAAATCACCGCTCAACTCTGCCATGGCCCGAAGCGTCACATCGTGTCCCTTGATTGGAATTAGAGAGCCGACGCTCGCGACCATCGGATCTCGATTCACCGAATGCTGCATCGGCGCAAAGAAAGCCGTGTCCACGCCGTTGTAAACCAATTCAGTACTTCGCAGCGATGGACTTCCGGCCAAAACCCGCCGACGCACCTCTTCGCTGATGCAAATTACTCGCTTCGCGTCCTGATATACCCTTCGGCACCCAATCGCACACTGCTGACCCGCAACTCCGCGGACTTGCTCGGTAAGGTAAGCATCTAGCCCATGCACCGTGACCACGACCGCAACGCCCAGTTCCCGCCCCAACCGTCGCGCAGCCTCGCCACACGGTAACGCAGCATGCGCATGCAGGAGATGAATCGGACTTGCTCGGTGCAGTCGCTGCACCAGACTTCGTAGTCGCCAGTACAGCATTCTCCCCGCCGACGCTAGCCCCATGTTACCGGGCCAAGCCGGATAACGAACCAAGGTTGCAAAAGGTGTCCCTTCCGACATGCGAGCGCGCGCTTGATACCAGGGCCGAACAACCACTACGGAGCAGCGCATGCCCAACTCCTTCAATTCTCCTAGTGGATCGGAAACAAACCCGCCGCGCTCATCCTCACGCGATGGATAGAACGGAGTCAGCGTGAGCACATGAAGTCCGGTCTCTCCTCGAAGGGACAATCTCTATGCCTTCTGGGCGAATACCCAGGAATATGGCACCCCGCCGCGCGCCATCTGGAACATCGTAAACTCAATCCGCTCGAAGTCCCGACCCTCCAGCGTGGACCGGATCCAATCCTTGTGATAGCTGATGCTCTGCATGAAAGGGTTCCACTTCTTCCTCGAGAGCAGGAAGCGATGGTAGACGCCTTTCCACCTGCGCAGCGACATGTAGGCGCCCAAGCCCGCGGATAGCCCGCTCGTCATAGATGCCTTCCTATTCGGTGGCCAAGTGCACAAAAGAAGTTGGATCAACTCTATCCGCCTGCTTCAATACTCGTGCACTCGCGAAAGTACCACTCCGCATACTCCACCCGGTCGAAATGCCGAAACACGATCACCGAGAACTCTCCGCTCACCGCTTGATCCGGAACCGGCAACGTCACGCCGTTGGTGACGGAAAGCACAAGATTGCCCGGCATGTGCATGCTTGCATAGTTGATCAAGCCTTCCGCCACATCCATGCCATACACCTGACCAAAATCCCCCCGCCAGGTGCCGCTCATCCGGCGCGCACCACATCCAATCTCGAGACACGCCTCGTTGGACAGACCGTAGGGTTCCCACCGCTCCCGAAACTCCTCCCAATCCGCTCGACCGGTTTCGTAGAAATCCGCATCCGTCCATGGTTTAGCCCGTCGCGGTCAAGTCCCGTCAGCGGAATCACGCCGAACAGGGGTCCTTCTCGCCCCAGGCTTGCCACTCGACATTACCGCCCCGCTCTCTTCCGTCTTGTTCACTGGCACATTCGCCATTCCCGTCTCCGGCACACACGCTCAAAAGAATGCTCAGGATACTACACGCTCTCCCGACCCATCGAGGTTGATCTCCCTAGACCGAGGCGCGCTGAGGTCGTCCAGCAACGCCGCCCAGTCTTCAGCAATGACTTTCCAATCGAACGTCTCTCGAGCACGATTTACACCTGCTCGTCCCATCTCCGCTCGCAGCTCCGGATGCGCCAATACGTGCATCAACGCGGCCGCAAACCCGATAGAGTCCTCGGGATCGATCAAAACCCCGGCATCCCCCAATACTTCCGGAATTCCGCCCCGACTGGATCCCACCACCGCCGTACCACAAGCCATCGCCTCGGCATTCACCAAACCGAAAGGCTCCTGAAATAACGATGGGCTCGTAAAGATCGTTGCTCTCTGGAAATATGACGGTAGCTCCTTGTCGTGGTGGATGTATCCGGGAAACTGCACACAACCCGTGTGCCCGCTCTCCATCCGAAGAACCTCGTTCCTCACCTCACGCACGTAAGGCGTCTCCTCGTGCGTTCCAAATCCCGTGGTCCCGCCAATGACCAGTTTCGCATCCGGATGATCCTCCAGCACACGCCCGAAGGCCTGCACCAGCTCCAGCACGCCCTTTTCGCGATCGAAGCGCCCTACAAAGAAGATCGTCTTGCTCTCGCGCATTTCCTCGCGCGGATAGAACACTTGCGGATCCACACCATTGAAAATCACACGCGTCTTCGCCGCCAAGGCCGTCGACTTCGGCACAAAGGTATCGCGCAAATATCCGCTGCACACCGCCACTCCGTCGAGCTGGGGCGCCAGTTCATCCAGCATTGCCGCCGTCCAATGCCCGAGATGATCATTCTGCAGATGCAGCAGCAGCGCGCCCCGATATCCGAGGCGGCGTAGCAGTGGAATCCATTGGGGACGGTTGTGAATATGAATGACATCGACTCTCCGCACCCGGCCCAGAAGAGCCCGCAACCAGACCTCTTCCTCATAGCGCCGCAGGAGAGGAACCCGCTGCATCACGCGGCATACGCACCACGCTGCACTGGTTGCGTGATCCATTGGGTAGCGATCCGCCGGTGCAGTCGGAAAACCAAACACTTGGACCTGCACCCGCTCGGTGAGGCAGCGATACACTTCGTAGGTCCACCTCGCCAGCGCCCCGCCGTAAAACGCGCTGAACTGCTCACCACTCGAGAGCAGCACTGCTACCGTCAACCGTTTCTGTTTCTGCCCAGACAATACTTTCGCCCGAAACCCTCGACCAATTCAGTCGCCGCGCTGCATCTCCGCCTGAATCCGCCCCCGGCTCTGCCAGCCGCAGAACAACACATACAGCACCCCGCTCGCAATCGCAGCCGCCAAAGTTGGCATGCGCAATAACCGTGCCGCTAGCAGCACCGCAGTCATCAACGTCGTACCCGCCACAGCCACCTTCAGCAAGCCGCTGTTCCAAACGTCCCGCGCGCCTTCCGGAGCCCTCCGATAAGCCACCACCGCTACCCCCGCCTCTCCCAAGACAAACGCAAGGCTCGCCCCTCGAATCCCGCCCAACGGCACCAGTACCACATAGGCAATCACCGCCACGGCGGCGCCGGAAGCCGTCGATATTAAATATTCCCGATGCCGCCCGAGCGCATACAGCATGGTTCCCGAAAAGAATGCCGCCAACGGAGCAACCACAACATACGCCGCCAACCAGGGCAACAATCGCGCACTCTCCGCATACTGTGCCCCCAACACCAGCGGTACCAGCACCTGTGCCGTCGTCAGGAGGCTCACCATCAGCGGCAGCCCCACAACGGCGATCCCAGCGACCGAGAAACGAGCCAGCCGCCGTAGAGCGCTCGGCGAATCCCCCGACTTCGCCACCCGCGGAGTAATGACCACAAAACCAATGCTCACCAGATTCCGCACAAAGTCCACCAGCCTCGCCGCCGCCGCGTACAACCCAAGCGCATGTTCCCCCAGAAACCACCGCACCAACAGATGCCCCGTTCGGTGGTACGCCGTCGACATAGTCGACGCCAGCGCATAGTGCCCGCTCGGCACCATCAATGCCCACCACCGCTCCGTGTGCAAACCCGGCCGGATTCGCAAACCAATGCGCTTCAGAAAAACCCATCCCACCAGGTTCATCGGCAGCGCGGACAGCAGAATGCTTCCGGGCACCCACATGTAGTCGCCCGGAGAACGCACCATCAAAACAATGCCAAGCGCGTACAACGCCTGCTGCGTGACCATCAGCAATGAGCGCGCATGAAAGAGCTCCAGCGACGACAATAAATAGTCGTTGCCCGTAAGGTTGATCAGCGTAATCGAGACACCATAAAACCTTAGCAGCCGTGCCGCTTCCGCCCTAGGCTCAAACGCCGCCAAGGCAAAAATTACGCCAATCACCAGTACTCCCAACAACCCCCGCAGCACCAGCGAATCCGAAACAACGTCCGTCGCCTCCATCCGTCGCGCCGCCACTTGCTGAGCCGCATGATTGGTCAACCCAGGGTTCGCCAGCAGATCCAGGAAACTCAGCAGCGCAATCACATAACTCCAGATGCCATACATTTCCACGCCGAGCCGCCGCAGAATCAGCGGAAACGTAATGGCGGTCAGCATGGCGCCGACAACGCGCGCCCCTCCCACCGACCCCACAAATCCGGCATACCTCAGCCAGGTGGAACGCGCGGGACTCACTCGAGGTCGAGCCTCCAGACGCACCGGGACCGTGCCGAACAGCGCACCACCCAATCCGTTCCGTCCTCGTTCGCAAACCGCTGCGCTCCGTCTTCCAGATCAATAACCGAAAGCCGGTTATGACGCCGCACGCAACGTTCATTCAGCAGATCGAGACGCCGATGACCATCTGGCCCCCGATGACGCAAGGCGTTCTGAGCCGCGCTCAGCCACTCCCGCTCAACTCCGCTCAAGCGTTCCGAGAAACAAAAGATCCCGCAGATGTCGCACATGATTTAGGGCCGCCAGTCCACAGCCCGGAACGAAGACAGCTGCAAGGCCGCGCCTGAAGGTTGCAACACTAGGCCGGAATCTCCTGGTGTGTGCGATACCACGCGACAAACTCCTTCAAGCCCTCCGCCAGTTTCGTCCGCGGCTCGTACTTCAACAGGCGCTGCGCCTTGCTGATATCGGCCCAGGTAATCGAAACGTCCCCCGGCTGTGCAGGCTGGGTGTCGCGCCTCGCCTTCTTCCCGATCGCTGTCTCTAACGCTTCAATTAAATCGGAGAGTTTGACCGGATGCGAATTGCCCAAATTCACAATGTCAAAAGGCGGATGCCCCGAAGGCTCATAGTCCACCGCCGCCAATACTCCCGCCGCAATGTCTTCCACGTAGGTATAATCTCGACCCGTCGAACCGTCTCCAAACACAGGAATCGGCCTTCCCGCCTCCATCAGCGCGGTAAATTTATGGATCGCCAGATCCGGCCTCTGCCGCGGCCCATATACCGTAAAGAACCGCAGGCAAAGCACACTCAAACGATGCAGATGCGCATAGGTGTAGCAGATCATCTCCCCAGCAAGCTTGGTGGCCGCATAGGGCGAAATCGGCCGCATTTGCGCCTCAGATTCCTTGAAGGGGACGTTCCCAGATTCGCCATACACGGAACTCGACGACCCGAAAATGATCTTCTTCACGCGAAACTTGCGAGCTGCTTCCAGCAGATTCACCGTGCCCAGCACGTTCACCGTCTCGTACAGGGCCGGCTGCTCGATGGAAGGCCGCACTCCAGCTCGGGCCGCGAGATGGACGATGCAATCAGGCTGGGAACGCCGCACCACAGCATCCAGCGCCTCCACGCCGCAAATATCTGTCTCCGCAAAGTCGTACGCACCCGTTTTTCTGATTTCGAGCAGATTCGCTCGCTTCTTTCCTTCCCCATAAAAGCTGTCCAGATTGTCGACGATCGTCAACTCGGCGCCCTGGCGCAGCAATGCCTCGGCCACATGCGACCCGATAAACCCCGCGCCACCCGTGAGAAGAACGCGCCTAATGTCCGTCTCCCTTGCCAAGGCCCCGCCGCCGCGCCGCCACACTCTCGAAAAGCTCAGCCCAGAGTTCCGCCACCCGGTCCCAATCAAACTTCAACGAGTGCTCAAACGCCGCCGTGGACATCGCCTGTCGCAATCCCGTGTTCGTCAAAAGCGTCGCCAATTTTTCTGATAACTCCGCTTCCGATCTTACCAAGAAGCCACTCACGGCGTTCACCACGTAGTCTGGCCGGTACACTTCCATCGCAATGCAAGGCAGCCCACTCGCAGCCGCTTGCCCTAGAACTTGCGGATGCCCCTCAATCACACTCGGCAGCAGGAAAACATCCGCCTGCCGCATTTCCTCTCCAAGTTCCCTCTGCGGCACATGACCGAGGAATTCCACATTACGCAACCCCAGGTCCTGAACCAACCCGTGGCATTCCCTCTCCAATTCCCCGCGCCCGGCCAGCCGAAATTGCACACTCGGCCACCGCGCCGCCTCCCGAATCACCAGCTGTGGCCGCTTCCTCGCCTGAAACGACCCTGCATACAAGACGGTCAGCTGCGAGCGGAGCGCACCGCGACCTTCCGCTGGAGGATAAAAAACCTGTTTGTTGATGCCGCTGTGAATCGTCGTGGCTGAAACCCCGTAGCGCTGCTGAATTGTCTCCGACCCATATACGGAATTTCCCACCACTGCATCCGCTTCCCGGATTGACCTAGCCAGAATCTCACTGGTCGGTCCATTCTCTTGCGTCAAAACGACGTAGGTCACTAGAGCCGTTTGCAATCGCAATTGTCGACGCAGCCACAGGAAAGCCGAGTCCAATGGCCCTTCTCGCGGAAAAAAGTAGATGTCAGGACGCCTTATGAGGCAGTGCGCTAATAGCCGAGCACTGTTCCCGCGCCTTCGCCACCGGATGAGTCGCGTATTTGGGCGCTCTGCAATCCTCGCGGCGGGATCCGCGGAATAAAGCATCTCCACTCGAAACTTGTCTGCTGGCAGACGCACCACCACCTCTTTCGCTGTCAGATTTTGTGCGTTCGTATTCGATGCGTCCGCGAACGACGGCGTAAAGATGGTGATCATGCGCCCTTCAGCAGCGACTCCAATCGCGCTGCCTTAATCGGACACCACATTTTGGGTTGAACCTCCGGCGTGATGTCGAAGCCCCCAGCATCTCGGGAATGCGCACGATTTCCCGCGGAGCATCCAACCCCCGCGCCGCGCCAGACTTCACAAATTGCTTTGTATAGCCAGCCACGGGCGTCACAGACCAGGTGCACAGAAGGCACTTCCCGTCCCGCGCCACGATGGCACCATTATGCAATTGCACCCACACCCCCCTGAATACCGCTCTCAGCATACGACACACGCAGGCTCGCTAAGGAGTCGCCTGTTTCCCCCTTTTGGCCCAACGTCGCTCTTCTCTTGGAAAACTGCGGTGGAGAACGGCAACAAGAATTGCGGTTTGTTCAGGGCGGCTTTTACTTCGTATCGCCCTCGTCCAGCCGCCAGAAACTGGGATTCACAAATTGTTCATCGTTCATCGCCAGGGAATGCGCAATGTCCAGCAGGTTCGGCGGCAGAGGTCCAGCCGCTTCCGCTTTCAGGCACTCCTGCAATTCCGCTGCGCTGCGAATGCCTACCAACACCGTTTGCGCTGCGCGCAGCGATAGGCAAAAGCGCATCGCAATCGTCGGAAGCTCGTCCCACGAAGTCTTCAGCGCCGCCACCACGCGCGCACTTGCCTCCGCCACCGGCCGCAAGCTCTCGGGAAGCCATCGCGCCCGCATGGTCAACGCCCCCTTCAGCAACGCCGACCGCGTCAGCACCCCCACCCCCATCCGCTCCGCTTCCGGAAGAGCATGGTGGCACATCTGCTGGTCGAGCAGGCTCACTGCCAGTTGTAGCACTTGAATCTTCCCAGTCCGAATCGCCGCTAAAGCCGTTCCCGCGCCATATACCGATGCTCCCAGCCAGCGCACTTTGCCGTCGTCACGAGCCCGCTCCAAGCTATCCATGAATGGGTCGCTCCCCAGCACCATCTTCGTCGCATTGTGGATCTGCACCACATCCAGGACTTCACGCCGTAGCGCGCGCCGGCTGTTGTCAAGCGAAGCGTTCACCTTCCTCGCCACTTCCTGCGCTGGCATCAATGCCAGACCGTCGGGCACCGGAATCTTTGTTGCCAAAATGCAGTCCGGATATCGCGCCAGCGCCTCCCCCAGAATTTCCTCACCGGCGCCGTATCCCGGAGCCGTGTCGAAAAAATTGACTCCGCCATCCGCCGCTGCGCGAATCGTCGCCATCGCCTTGGCGGCGCCAACAGCCTCTTCGCCCGGAGTTGGAATACCGTAGTGCTCCAATCCAAACACGGCTGTCCCCACACCCACTCGCGATACTCTTAGCCCACTCGCGCCAAGCTCAACAAACTGCATATCGTAAAATACGAAACAGGAATCTGGGTTACTGCATTTGTACTTACGCCAGTCGGTAAACCCCCGCTTCATCAGCGGGCCACCTTCATGCCCCTCCCAATCTCAGCGCTAGTCCTCCACCACAGCTCGATAATTCTGCGCCTCAATCAAATGCCGGTTAATCTCCGCCAATTTCGGCTTCCGTTCCAATAGCGCGATCACCTCGGCCACCGGAAAGATCTTTCCCCCGTCTCCCAATTCCTCATAAATCTGCCGCACCAACTGCAAATCCAACGGGTGATCCACCGTCAATCGAAACGACGGATGGTGCGCTTCAGCAAGCAGTTTCCCGCAGCGAAACCTCTTCTTGTTCTTCCATAGGAACCGGGTCACATGCTCGCGGTCGCGCGCGTCAGTCGCGTCCCGCCACGCCGCCTCCAGGGCAGCAAAGCTGCAACACTCCGCGTTCAGCCCATCCGGAAAACGCCCGTCCGTGAGCCCTTCCGAGTCCGCCCCCGCCGCCACCGCCACATAGTCAAACTGGCCCGTTCGGTACATCGCGATTAGGTCTTCCACCGTGCCCGGATCCACCAGCGGACAGTCCGCTGTGATCCGCAGGATGGGATCACCGCTATACCGCCGCGCCGTTCCGAAATAGCGGTCGAGCACATCTGTCTCGCTTCCCGCCCAAAAGGAAACTCTCCGCTCCCGGCAAAATGCCCGCAGGGGCTGATCGACGACTCCATCCGGAATCGCCACCACAATCTCTTCAATCGACGGCACCGCGCTCAGCCGCTCGACAATGTGCAGCAGGATCGCTTTCCCACCGATCGGCTGCAGCACCTTCCCAGGAAAGCGCGTCGATCCCATCCTCGCTTGGATGATCGCCAACGTGCTCATTTGCTGACGCTCTGTGCCAACGCGACTCGGTTCGCCGCCATCGGCCGCAACCCATCCGACGGATCCGCCCGCCAGTCGTGTTCTTCGAACTCACTCCGCGCCGGCCCCACCACGGCGTCTCCCTCCGCCCGAAACCCCGTCCGCAGCGCTGCAATCACAGGCTTGATCTGCCCCGGCAACCAGCAGTGCCCCGCCGCAAACTCCGGCCCCAGCCCCTCCAGGTCGTAGTGAAACTCCACCATCGTCGCGCCCCATCGGTGCACCGCCCGATATACCACGGTCGCATCCACCGTGTGATTCGACCGTCCCACCGGACAGGGGCAGGCATCCCGCATCGTCCGCATCGCCGCCAAATTGCAGTCCTCGGTCTTCGTCGGATATGCCGAATTGCAGTACAGCGCTGTCAAATCGGTGCAGCCGCCCGCATTCCTCAACACCGCGCATGCTAGTTCCACTTTTGGAATCGTTGCCACCGCCATCGACAACACGACCGGCTTCCCAGTTCGCGCGCACTCTTGCAACAGGTCTTCCCAGAGCAGCTCATACGACGCAATCTTGTGGAAATCCACATGCGGGAACATCTCCCCCACCGCTCGCAAATAGAACGGTGTGCAGGAAAACGACATCCCCGCCACATGCGTCGCCACGCTCAAGTCCGACACAAAAGACACCGGCAGCTCCCAGGCCTCGCGCTTTTAGAAACTTCGGGTCCGACTGCAGCGCGCCTCCACCACAAACAGCTCCCGAATCCGAAATACTGAAACCTCACCGCTCCGCAATCTCCGGGGCTGGACGCACGAAGTCTAAACACCGTTTCAAATCTCTATGATGATTGCTGGCAACTCCCCCAACAAACACCGGAAACGGCGGACCTTCGCCTGCCTTAGCTGGCAAAGTGCTCCAAAACCTTCCCCATCGCCCTCACCACATCGTCTACATCCGCATTCGTCATCGCCGGAAACATTGGCAGGCTCAGCAATTGCTCATACGCCGCCTCGGCCACCGGAAACTCCCCACCCTTATACCCAAACCTCTCGCGATAATAAGGATGAAGGTGAACGGGAATGTAGTGAATGTTGACTCCAATGTTTTCGGCGCGCAGCGCCCGAAATACTTCCGCCCGCCCAACCATTAATTGGGCCGCATTCACCCGCACCGCATACAAATGCCACGCCGGATTCACTTCCGTCCGCACCGTGGGCAAAATCAATCCCGGCAATCCCGCCAGCCGCGCGCGATAGGCCGCCGCAATCTCGCGCCGCCGTGCCAGGTTTCGGTCCAACTTCTTGATCTGACTCAATCCCAGCGCGCAATTGATATCCGGCAGCCGATAGTTCATCCCCAGCAGGACCATCTCGTACTGCCACTGTCCCGCGCTCTGCCGCCCGCGCGCCTCACTGCTGATCCCATGATTCCGAAAACGCCGCAGCGTCTCCGCAAAATCCGCGCGCTCCGTCGTCACCATCCCGCCTTCGCCCGTCGTCACCTGCTTCACCGGATGCAGGCCAAACGTCGTCATATGCGCAACGCTGCCCACGGGCCGCCCGCGATATTCTCCGCCCAGCGCATGGCTCGCATCTTCAATGACAATCAGTCCATGCCGCTCTGCCAGGTTCATCAGCACATCCAAGTCCGCGGCATGTCCCGAATAGTCCACCGGCAGAATCGCCTTTGTCCGCCCCGTAACCTTCTCCTCCGCTGCCGCCGGATCCAGATTCAACGTATCCTCGGAAACATCCGCAAAGAAAGGCCGCGCCCGCTGATACAAAACGCAATTTGCAGTCGCGCAGAATGTCATCGGCGTCGTCACCGCCTCGTCCCCCGGCCCTAATCCCGCCGCGAATGCCGCCCCATGCAGCGCTGCCGTTCCAGAACTAAAACTCACCGCAAACCTTGCCCCCACCGCCGCCGCGAAAGCCTCTTCAAACTCCGCCACTCTGGGCCCAGTCGTCAGCCAGTCCGACCGCAACGCCTCCACTACCGCCGCAATATCACCGTCGTCCACCGCCTGTCGCCCATACGGCAGCAGCGTCTCCCGCACAGGCATCCCCCCAAGAATCGCCAGCCCGTTCTTATTGACAGTGGTTCCCATACGGCTTTCCTGGAATCAGAACGACACTCGGGTGCCCATCCTTCGCACACTCTGCCAGAGGCATGGGACGAGATACCGCTGTCACAACACAGGCTCTACACCACCTGCGCCCGATCCTCCGGCGCAATCAACGCCTCCATCTCGTCCGAACTCAGCCACCGCGTATTCGTATCACTCGTGTACCGAAACCCCTCCGGTAGCGCCTTCCCGCCTACCCAGTTCTCCTTGCTCCACCACGGATGCGCCGGCTGAATGACAAACATCTCTCCCAACTCCACCGTATTCCGCGCCTCGTCCTCGGAGATCAGCGCCTCATGCAGCTTCTCTCCTGGACGTATCCCAATCACTTCCACCGCGCATCCCGGCGCAACCGTCTCTGCCAGACTCATCAGCTTCATACTCGGAATCTTCGGGACAAAAATCTCGCCGCCGTGCATCACCTCGATGCTCTTCACCACAAACCGCACACCTTGCTCGAGGGTCATCCAGAACCGCGTCATCCGCGCGTCCGTAATCGTGATCTTCCCCTTTTTCCTCTGCTCCACGAATACGGGAATCACACTCCCGCGGCTCCCCACCACATTCCCGTATCTCGCACAGCTAAACCGCGTCGCCTTCGACCCCGCGTACGCATTCGCCTGCACAAACATCTTCTCCGCACATAGCTTCGTCGCCCCATACAGATTCACCGGACTCACAGCCTTGTCCGTACTCAAGGCCACCACCCGGCTCACTCCGCAATCGATCGCCGCATCAATCACATTGCGACCACCCATAATGTTGGTCTGAATCGCCTCAAACGGGTTGTACTCGCACGCCGGAACCTGCTTCAGCGCCGCGGCATGCACCACCACCGTTACGCCGTCGAACGCCCGAACTAGCCGCTGCGGATCCCGCACATCTCCAATAAACCACCGCAAGCTCGGATGATCGAACCCCTCCGCCCGCATATCATGCTGCTTCAACTCGTCCCGGCTCAAAATGACAAGCTTCTTGGGACGATATTCCCGCAGCATAATCTCCACAAACTTATGCCCAAACGATCCCGTTCCGCCCGTCACCAACACCACCTGCTCCGACCAGTTCATCGTTGTCCTTAAGCGCAGTCCAGGACGCAGCCGCGCCAACCCTTCCCCTTCAGACGAGCCATGAATCCCCAAGTGTATACCAGTCAAACGCCCCAGCTACCGGCCGTTCGGCCTACGGACCCAACCAAATACTTCTTGGATTCTGCGCCCTAAGGTTTTCCACAAGGCGACTGCGCAAGGAGCCGTTTCTGATCTTGACAAAGCTCAAACCCCAGAGGAAAATTTTTTCGCGTTCTAAACGCAAGTGCGGCTTGCGTGCTGATCCCAGTAAGCCGGGGACCACTCGCACCGTGGGGAGTTCACTCCGCACTTTTCTGGCGGGCCAATCTTGTGCCCGTCTATTTCTCCCGCACGATCCGCCGCCGACACGATCCACATAGGAAAAAGAGGAGGACTTTCATGCACAACCGTAGCTACTACAGGCTCGTCGCCTTCGCCGTCGCCCTGAGCGCAGGCTCGATGACGGCTTCCTTCGCCCAGAACAGCATCGCCAGCAAGAAAATGCCAGTCTCCGCCCTGCGCCAAATGAAGACTCACTTGGCCGCCAGCAACGCTCTCACCCGATTCGGCACTACCAAGAACACTGGCATCAGCACAGCCGCCACAACCGGACTCCCCGGCGTCGACAGCCTTGCCAACTGGTCCGATTCCTTCACCGCGCCCGGCTTCGACTCCGCCGGCAACCCGCAGTCAGTCTGGCCCTACACCATGGTCGGCGCTCCTCCCGAGTCCGGCCAAACCACCGTCATCAAAGCGCCGATCGTCCCCGTAGCCGTCGACCTCCTCGGCCCGGACGGCACCGTCGCCATCTTCAACGGTCAACCCCTAACCTTTGCCTCCGGGCCCGACGTCGTCCAAAACGTCGTCAAGTCGCCCATCTTCCAGCCGTTCATCTACACAAATGGAGTCGGCCAGTACAACGACCAGATGATGCGCGCAGAATTCGCCGACAGAATCCCAAAGACAGGCAGTCCTGAATTCGGTTGGCACGTTCTCCTGAATCCCAAAGTCAAGACCGCCCGCCGCATCCAGGTCCCCTTCAATTTCTGGTTCTTCTTCGTCGATAACAACAACAACCCGGTTCTCTTCGCCCTCGACGCCAATACCTTCGTGAATCTCTTCTTCCCCGCTTTCCCCGTGACCAACGGCACTCCCATCGGTGACGCCGAACTCGCGGGCGACATCACTACCAGGGACATGTCGACGTTCCTCTTCAATAACATCGTTCTCTACGACACCACCCTCGACCAATGCTGCATCATCGGCTTCCACACCTACGATTTCGAACCCGGCGACGAGAAAAACGGCAACCGCGAGCGCCGCTTCGTCCTAAACTTTTCCAGTTGGCTCTCGCCCGGCCTCTTCCTCTTCGGCTTCGAGGACATTACTCCTCTGAGCCACGAACTCAACGAAACCTTCAACGATCCCTTTGTTAACAACGCTACTCCATGGTGGCTTTCCGTCGATCCATTCACCGGAGGCGGAAACTGCCAGAACAACCTCGAAACTGGGGATGTTGTCGAGGTGCTAGATAGCCTCTCGCCCACCTACTCCATCGCCATGAACGGCCGTACATACCATCCACAGAACGAGGCCCTCTTCAACTGGTTCGCGTTCCAGTCGCCCTCGCACGCCCACCTCGGAGCCTACAGCTTCCCCGACGAGACCACATTAATGTCCTTGTCTCCCGGCAATCTACTGCCAGGCTGCGTTCCCGCGCCCTGACCGTCGAACCAAAACTAGTGCCCCGTCCTCGGTCGCGTTCCTCAGCGAACAGGGCGGGGCTCTCCGCACCAGGGTTCATCCCCTCACCTGCTCCTTTTATCCGCAGAGCTATTCCGGTGCCTTCTCGCTATCGCTATCACCATCGTGTGATTCTACTAATCAGTAGACAGCTCCTTGCGAGTGCGCAACTCAATGCCGCCCGACTCGCCGACTGGAAAGGGGTTTTGGTAATAATTTCCTACATTCCTGGCCGCGCAGACCTCAGGTCCGGTCCTAAGCGGCTTCGTATGAGTAGCTTACAGCGCAACGCCGCGCTCCCACGGAGCCCGGGTTTGGCTGTCTTCGTGCCCTTTCCAACCTATGAAACTCAATCAGGAACCCTGGCAAATCCTGGCGGCAAGAGTAGCGACGGAGACCGAACCCAAACGTCTCGCTGCCCTCCTCGACGCCCTCATTCAGGCTCTGGATCAACGCCGGGAGGCGCTGCGGCAAGCAGATCGTGGCGGCGCTGCTGAACCCGGCGTAGCCGACGACTAAGGCCCGTCAGTCGCCCTCTGCCCTCTCCTGCCACTCACCACGGCAGCGCAACTCCAGGTTTCTTGCTAGATTCCTCTCCAAATTTCTCTGCGCCTCAGCTTCGCATTGCTCGCACAGCGTGCGCAGACCCTTCAAAGCGCTGTACATCGCTCGGTGTTCGGTGTTGAGGGGACGGCGGAGGGTGCCTTCGATGCGCTCGATGATCGCCAGACGAGCGTCACTAATCCGCTGCGCCAGCTTCGTCACATCCTGTTCCAGTAATGCCGCCCGGTAGGCTTCTCGCCAATTCTCACAGGTAGGATTGTGGTTCCCCATGCGCGACCTCGTGGGTGGTGACAAAATGCTCCGCCCCACTGGGAGAAACAGTAAAGCGAAGCCCGCCGCATGTCGGTACGCTAGCGAACCATCTGCGTTAGCTGGGAGGAAGCCTAGCGCGTTTCGCTCTCCCAATCTCTCAACTGCCGCTGCACGATCTCGTAACAATCACACGCCGCCGCTTCCAATTTCTTGCGATCCAAAATCGTGACGCTTCCCCGCGTATAGCCAATCAAACCAGCCTTCTGTAACCCACCCGCAGCCACCGTCACGCTCGCCCGGCGCGTCCCCAACATCTGCGCCAGAAATTCCTGCGTCAGCGGCAGTCGATCCGCGCGAATGCGGTCCTGCGTCATCAGGATCCATCGTGCCAGCCGCTCCCCCACTTCATGCAGGCGATTGCACGCCGCAATCTGCGTGGTCTGCATGGCTAGTTTCTGCCCGAAGCGGTGCAACTGCCTTTCGAGCGTCGGCACCTTCCGTATCAACTGCAACAGCGTTTCCGCATCGCATCGGTAGGCCGAACCGTCTCCCTGGGTGATCAAGCGGGTGGGACTGCTGCGGAAGCCCACGATCAAAGGCAGGCCGGCAAACCCTTCATTTCCGATCAGCCCGACTTCCACGGACTTCCCATCGGGATGCACGGCAAGCACTGAGATCATCCCCTCGTTCACGAAGTACCCGGATTTGATCGTCTGCCCTGCTTCGTGCAGCACCTGATGCAGTTTCAGGTGGACAAGCTCCAGTTTAGGCAGTACTCGCTCCAAGTCTTCCGGAGAAAGGCTCAACAAGATATTGTTGTGCAGTGAATTTCCGTTTCCGTCGGCGGGGATGGCTAGGACAAGCGCAGTCGGCTTCTTCATAACGGCTCCTTAGCGAGATCGCTATCTGATTTCGCAGGAAACCGTTGCCCTAAAGGGTCCAGTGGCAGGATGCTAGAAGAGACCCTTTAAGACTACTCCTAAACTCGAAGTCGCGAAGTCCCATCACGGGCGTACAAAACTACGGTACCGACCCAGCTAACAGTAGGGTGTTTCCCTGGGCATGTCTGGCTCTATCATCCCGCCTTCAGCCCCATCATCCGGCCGAACACCACATCCAGCCATGAATCCGGCAAGAGCATCGGGACTGTCCAGTTCTTGAAAGGCTTCGGCACAAATGCATACCGCACCTTTGGATTCCTGACCTCCACAAGCTTCACCAGAAATTTCCCAATCGCCCGCGGGGGAAACCCTTCCCCTTCAACTTCTCTGGCTACTTTCATGAATTTCCCAAACGACTCGCGGTACTGCGTCGTTTCATAGGGGTTTATCCCGGGCGATCCGCTCTTGTTCCAAATCTCCGACTTGATCGACCCCGGCCCAACAATAATCACCGGAATCCCCGAAGGGATCAATTCCCGCCGCAAGCTCTGGGAAAACCCCTCCACCGCATGTTTGGTCGCCGCGTACGCCGCCAGGAATGGGCTGGCCAGCTTCCCGCCAACAGAACTAATGTTGATGATCCGCCCCGGAGCCGTGCCCGCCGAACCAGCCAGATATGGCAGCAGCACCTGTGTTACGCCGATCAGTCCGAGAACATTGACCTCAAACTGCTCGCGAACGTCCTGCATCGGCTGGAACTGAGCTGGCGCAGCCTTGGCAATCCCGGCATTGTTGATCAGCCCGTCCAGATGCAACCCCCCAAATTGCTCGTTCAACGTCTGCGGCAGTTTCTCGATTTGCGCCGGACTGGCCACATCCAGCAGGATGGGGTGAAAGTTCCCTCCGCATTCACTTTCCACCCGCCTCCCGTCGCTTCCCTTCCGCACAGTACCCAGCACGCGATAGCCATTGGCACACAGTTCCCGCGCCGCCGTATAACCAATACCCGTCGATACTCCGGTGATAAAGATTGTTTTCATGACGCTGCCTCCGCATCCTTGGATGTCCCAGGCTGTCTCCTGATTCTTTTACAATACCGGTCGGTATCTGAATACTGCATGGTATTCTGGAGCGGCAAACAGCCATCCATGCCCAGACTATTAAGAGACGAGAGCCGCGAGGCGACCCGCCAGCGCCTCCTCGCCGCCGCCCGAGAAACCTTTGCCAAATTCGGCTTCGTCGGGGCCTCCGTCGATCAGGTTGCCCAGGCCGCCGGCCTCTCCAAAGGCGCCGTCTATTCCAACTTCGCCAGCAAGGAAGCTTTGTTTCTCGAACTGCTCCGCCAGCACATGGCCGAAGAAACTGGAGAACTGCAAGCCTTGTTCCGTAGCAGCCGTTCCGCCCTTGCAATTCTTCGTTCTCTCGAAGAGAAGTACAGTCGCCCGGAAAAACAGGAGGTCTGGTGTCTCTTGTCCGCCGAGTTTCAACTCCACGCCAGACGTAGCCCGCAGTTCGCCAAGCCCTTCGCCAGGCTCTACCGCAAGCAAAGGAAAGCCATCGGACGACTGGTCGCGTTAATCGCCATCCAGGGCGGAGGTGCCGCGCCTGCGGCCGCCCAGTTAGCGGAAATTGCCGCCAGCCTCATGGCCGTCATCCTCGGTATCGCCCTTCAGCGCGCCGCCGACCCGCGCGCCGTCTCCGCCGCCACGGCCGGCCGCTCCCTTCGGCTCCTCCTGGCTTCGTTCCTCCGAACCGGCACCGCTCAACCGCGGAAAAGAAAGGCCCGTATCCGCCATGCTCTCTAAGCCCGCAACTCTGTTGCGTCTCGAAGGCGCCTGCGTTTTTCTATTCAGCTTGTTTCTCTACCGCTCCGCCGGCGGCACCTGGGGACTCTTGTTCCTCCTCTTCCTCTGGCCCGACCTGTCCATGTTCGCATACTGGATCAATGTCCGCGCTGGTTCCGCCCTGTACAACCTGGTCCATACCTATGCCGCTGCCCTGAGCCTCGCCACCGTGGCCCTTCATCAACACCATCCCTCGGCGCTAGGCTTTGCTTTGATCTGGCTAGCTCACATCGGCTTGGATCGCGCCCTCGGATACGGCTTGAAATATCCTACGTTTTTCAAAGACACCCATCTGCAGCACCTTGACGCTGGAAATGCTTCTGTTATGGGAGCCTGACCAGAAAATTCTGCGTTAGCCTTCCAAATCGATTTATAGTTGGGTAGTCAGAAGTTCCACTGGAGATTCCAGATGAATCTGTCCACCCTCCTTCGCGTCGCGCTTCCCTTTGTCCTAACCGCTGCCGTGGCCACCGCTTCCGACAAAGCGCCACCCACTTATCAAAACGGTTCAGTCCAGGGTTGGGATATCCGCATCGATACCAATTACTCGGGCAACGGCTCCATGTCCCGCCGCGCCAAAGTCTATGAGCTTAGAGGCTCCGATCTGGTCTACAGGATTGACTTCTGCGGCGCTTTCCAGGCAGGAAAATTCGGCATCGGGCAGGCCGTTGCATACCGCGTCGATGGTGAGCGTCTCTACATTCGCCACGATGGCAACAAAGAATACAAATGTAAGATCGAGGGCACCAAAGCCGCGGGCGCTTCTCCAGCGGCTCCTTAGCCCTCCCTAGACTTGCAGACGTTGTACTTCTGTAACCTGCGCCCCCAGGCGAGCCGTATCAATATAGAAGAAGCCATGCTCGGCAAAACACACAGCCCGGCGCTGCTCCTGCTCTGTGTTCTCGTTCCACCTGCGTTCGCCGGACAAGCAAACCACGCCAGCCCGCCAACAGCGCCGCGAACACGCCGCGCCGTACACAGGCCCTCTCCGCTACTCAACTCCAGTGAAGGCCTATCCGTAATCAGCGCCGCGCTCGAATCGCGCAGACCCGCCCACTCCAAGCCCGATTGCTCGCATCTCGTGCACACCATCTATGAGCGTGCCGGCTTTCCTTACTCCTACGTCAGCTCGTCCGATCTCTACCGCGGCGTTCCGGAATTTCGCCCCGTCGTGCACCCCCAGCCTGGCGACTTGGTCGCCTGGCCAGGACATGTCGGCATCGTGGTCAACCCCTCACAAGACACCTTCTTCAGTTCCCTGCGCTCCGGCCTCGGCGTAGACTCGTATTCTGCGTCCTACTGGAAGGAACGCGGGCAACATCGCTTCTTTCGCTACGCCAAAGCCCCTTCGATCGCGCGGTCAGAAAAACCAGGGAACCCCGCTCCCCACCACTCCCACGCAATGACAATCCCCGCAGCATCGCACTCCCAAACCGCCCCGCCCCTATAGCCGCATCGCGCCCTACTTGTGCCGGATCGCTTCCGGCGACCGCTCCCGGTCCAGCGGCACC
>Ga0137418_10001681_pt1 | contig 20470 bp, 23 predicted proteins | sample CZODoug3_1_2_16f_FD_122242 | JGI IMG/M metagenome (GOLD analysis project Ga0137418, IMG submission 122242) | Vadose zone soil fungal communities from Angelo Coast Range Reserve, California, USA - CZODoug3_1_2_16fungal (Hybrid Assembly) | ecosystem: Environmental > Terrestrial > Soil > Vadose...
GTCCTGCTCCTCGCGCACGATCTGGCTGATCTTCTGCAGCACGCGCAGCCCGAGCGGCAGGAAGGCGTAGATGCCGGCCGCCTCCTGGCGGATCATGCCGGCGCGCAGCATCAGCCGGTGCGAAGCGATCTCCGCTTCTTTCGGCGTCTCGCGCAGGATCGGCAGAAAGAAACGGGACAGGCGCATGGCAATCCGATTCGGCGAATGTGGCAAAAGGGGTTCGAGTGAAAGCGGATCGGGCGCCAAAACACAACCCCTGCACCACCCGCTAAGGGGGGCGACGCCGGGCCCGGCTACAAGGCCAGCGTGCGGCTCCGGTATAATATTGCGCCGCAAGATGAATATTTTCCGGCAAGTTGCGTACGGTACGTGACAAACGAAATTTGTTCGGCTACGGTCATTTCATCGCGCGGTACCATCAGAAGATGGACTTCTGCGGTCCAAGTCTTGGGAGGACAGTCCATAGGCGCGGTCACCCGCTGCCTGGCCCGAAAAAAAGCCGCAACGCCGGGGTTCATGGACAATGAGGAGATTTGAGCAGGGCTTTGGCCCTGCTCATTTTTTTGGCCTTCAGGGGGCCCGGGAGGGCCCGCCCGAAAGACCCTCGCGGATGGCCCAAATCGTGCCGCCCGTGGCAGGCGGCCCGCCCCCCGGACCACCACCCCATCGGCCGAAATACCGCGGCCCGCTAGAGCAGCGCGCCCGGGCTCTTGCGGTAGCGGTTCACGATCGCATCCGCCGTCATATAGGCGAGCGCCTGGATGGTGAGCGTCGGGTTGAAGCCGCTCTGCGACGGGAAGGTCGAGCTGCCGACCACGAACAGGTTGGGGACATCCCAGGTCTGGCCGTAGCGGTTCACGACCGAGGTTTTCGGGTCGCTGCCCATGCGGGTGCCGCCCTCGTGATGGCCGCCCGGCGATCCCGGGGCCACCGGACCGCGCCACACCTGCGTGGCCCCCATGGCGCGGCCGATCTCCTCCAGCTTGGTGAGCATGAATTCGGCCCGCGCGCGCTCGTTCGGGCGCCGCCAGTCGTAGGTCATGCGCGGCGCCGGCAACCCCCAGGCGTCGCGGGTGTTCGGGTCGAGGTCGATGGTCTGGTCGCCATAAGGCAGGTTCTCGGTCTGCGCGTTGATGGCGGCGAAGCGGGTGTAATTCTTGGCGAGGAAATCCCGATAGGGCGCGCCCCAGCGCGGAACGCCGGGCGGCGGATTCATCCCCATGGCGGTGCCGATGGGTCCGGCCTCGAGCTCGGCCGGGTGCACCGAGATTTGCGCGCCCCGGATGAAGCCCAGGCCGCCATGGTCGAAATTGTCGGCATTGTAGTCGTCGATGGTGTGGCGCTGCGCGCTCGGGCCCATGAAGATATTGACCCGGTCCTCGAAGGTGGCGAACACCCGCACATTGATATGGGTCATGATGTGCCGCCCCACCTGCCCGTTCGAATTGGCGAGGCCGTTGGGGAATTTGTCGGTCTTGGAGAGCAGCAACAGGCGCGTGTTGTCGTAGATGAAGGGCGCCAGGATGACGACCTCGGCCGCGATCGTGTTGTCGCTGCCGTCGGGCCCCCAATAGGACACGCCGGTGGCCCGCCCGCTGTTGTCGCTGTTGACGCGGTACGTCATGGCGCCGGTGACGAGCTTGAAATTGCCGGTCGCATCGGCTTCCGGCAGCTTGGTGACCAGGATGCTCGACTTCGCGCCGATGTGGCAGCCGAAGGCCTGACAGAAGCCGCAGTAGGTGCAGCCCGGCCGCCCCTGATACGTCCGCGAGAGGATCGCACGCGGCGTGGAAAACGGGTGATAACCGAGCTTGCGCGCTCCTTCCTCGAAGATGACGCCCGATTGATCCGCGAGCAAGGGTGGCAGCGGATACTCGCGGCGGCGCGGCGCTTCGAACACGTTTCCGCCGTCGATCTTGCGCCCCGCCAGGTTGCCGGCCTTACCGGACACGCCCAGCTCGTATTCGGCGCGATCGTAAAAGGGTTCCAGGTCGGCGTACGTCAACGGCCAGTCGGCAAGCGACGAGCCTTCCGGGATGGCTGACGCGCGATAGCGCTCGATCGTCTGCGACCGCGCGCGGAAATCGTCTTCGTGAAAGCGCCAGGAGACGGCGCCGTAGTGGACGGTTCCGCCGCCCGCCTGGTTGCCATAATTCAGAACCGGCAGCGGGTTCGCGCGCGTGCGGCGGTTCGGCCGCCAGGTGACCGGCTGCCGCTTCACGTGGGGACGCAGCTCCTGCCGCTGGAAGTAGCGCAATTCATCGAGCGCGGCGAAGTCGGCCGTGGCCAGACGCGGCCCGCGTTCCAGCCCGATGACTTTCATGCCGGCCTTGCCCAGCTCGGCTGCGAGTATTCCACCTGCCGCGCCGACGCCGACGATGACGACGTCCGTTTTCTCGGTGGCCATGATCAGGCCTTCGACGCAGGCGTTCTGCCCTGTGACTGCAGCCCGATGATGGGCGCGCGCGTGAATGCCTGTCTGTTCTGCAGATCGGCTGGCGTGAAAACCCCCTGCCCGCCCGGGAAGCCGACCAGGCGCCAGCCTGTGAAGTCCTTGTTCCCGCCGTACACCGGATCCGCGAACATCCCTTCGATCGTGTGCGTGCGAACGGTGTTGAAGAACGCCTGCGCGGTCGGCCACGTGAAGCCGGGCGCCTTGTCTTGCTCGAGCGCAGCGATGACAGCGTCCTGCCGGCTGCTGTCCAACTGGACGAATGGCTCGTGATACGTCCTGCGGCAGTACGCATCGAGCTGAGCCAGCCCGCGCCGGTAGAAATCCTGCAACTCGACGTACGCACCCGAGAGAGCCAGATCGATGTAGTTGAGGACCCCCGCATCGGTCGCCCCTGGCTGACCTGGCGCGCCCGGCATGAGTCGCTCGGTGAACGCGGAAATCGTGGCGCCGTCGCGGGCGTTGAAGAAGGTGCCATGCCCGGCGCCGGTCGCGTGCGTTTCGGGAGTCGTCGAGTTCGTTTCTTGGCGCTGCTCGAGATTCTGTGCGGAAACGTCGGGCATCAGCCCCGCACCCGCGACGGAGCCAGCGCCAACCACTGCGCGAACCAGGAAGGCGCGGCGCGCTGCATCATGCTTGCTCATGTGTGCCCTCGACCCGGAAACGATATGTCCGCGCACACGTCCAGTCAACCAGGATGCGAGCTCTTATAATCGCGCGCACATGTCCGGCCTGATTGAGTTCGTCCCCGACATTCCAGGGCCCGACCCGGCGCCCCGGTCGCCGTCGTTCAAGGCGCCGCCGCTGACGTGCGACACGCACTGCCACATCTTCGGACCGGTCGACCGCTATCCCTACACGGAGACGCGCCCGTACACGCCGCCGGAAGCGCCGTTGTCGGCATTCAGGGCCACGCACGCCCGCATCGGCGTCGAACGGGCGGTCATCGTCAACGCGACGCCGTACGGCCGCGATAACACGGTGGTCCTCGACGCGATCGCGCAGGGTGGCGGCCGGTATCGAGGCGTCGGCAACGTCGACGAGAGGACGACCGATCGCGAGCTCGAAGCGCTCGCCGCGGGCGGGCTCGATGGGTGCCGCTTCACCTTTCTGCCGCGGCTGGGAGCGCGGCCCGACATGGCGGCCTTCGATCGAATCGTGGCGCGCATCGCCCCGCTCCGATGGCACGTCGATCTCTATCTGCCAGCCGCGCACCTCGAAGCACTGGCGCCACGGCTCGAGGCGTTGCCGGTGCCGTACGTCATCGATCACATGGGGGTCGTGGACGCGTCCGCAGGCCTCGAGCAGCCCGCGTTTCAGACGCTTCTCTCCCTGCTCGGACGCGACGAGCAATGCTGGGTGAAGATCACGGGTCCCGAGCGCATCTCGCGCACCGGCCCGCCGTTCCACGACGCGGTTCCCTACGCCCGGGCTCTCATCCAGGCGGCGCCGCGGCGCGTCCTGTGGGGCACCGACTGGCCCCACCCCAACGTTCCGTTCATGCCGAACGACGGCGACCTGATGGATCTGGTCGCGCTCTATGCCCCGGACGAGGAGAGCCGCCGATGGCTGCTCGTCGAGAATCCGGCACGTCTCTTCCGCTTCCCGTCATGAGCGTGGCCATCGACGTCTCGCGGCGCATCACGCCGGCAACGCGCCGCCCCTGGTACACGCAGCTGTGTGTCCACGTGATGGCGGGGATGGTTGCCGGTGTGCTGCTGGGACATTTCGCGCCGCAGCTCGGCGAGCGGCTGCAGCCGCTGGGTGATGCGTTCATCAAGCTGATGCGGATGCTCATCGCGCCGATCGTGTTCGCCACCGTGGTGGTCGGCATCGCCAGCATGGGTGACATGGCGCGGGTCGGCCGCGTCGCGCTCAAGGCGCTGATTTACTTCGAGGTGATGACGACGATCGCGCTGGTGCTCGCGCTGGCCGTCGTCAACATCTGGCGGCCGGGCGCCGGGATGCATATCGACGTGCGCACGCTCGACCCGTCCGCCGTCGTGTCCTACACCCGCGCGCCGGAGCAGGGCGTGATCCCGTTCCTGATGAACATCATTCCGGGGACGGTCATGAGCGCCTTTGCGGACGGAAACGTGCTGCAGGTACTGTTCATCGCGGTCCTCTTCGGCGCGGCGCTGAGCGGCCTCGGCGAACGAGGCCGGCCGCTCGTGACGGGACTCGATGCGCTCTGCGCGGCGCTCTTCCGCGCGGTGGGCATCGTGATGTGGGCTGCGCCGCTTGGCGCGTTCGGCGCCATCGCGTTCACCGTCGGCCGCTACGGCGCCGGGACGCTCGTGTCACTCGGTCACCTGCTGATCTCGTTCTACGTGACGTGCCTGATCTTCGTCTTCGGCATCCTGTCCGTCGTGGCGTGGCTCTGCGGCTTCAGCCTGCTCGCCCTGATCCGATGGATTCGCGAGGAGCTGCTGATCGTCTTCGCGACCACGTCTTCGGAAACGGTGATGCCGCGGATCATCACGAAGCTCGAGCAGCTCGGATGCCGCCGCGACGTCGTCGGGCTCGTGATTCCGACCGGCTACTCGTTCAATCTCGATGGAACCTGCCTGTACCTCGCCACGACGACGGTCTTCCTGGCGCAGGCCACGGATACGCCGCTCGGTCTCGCGCAGCAGCTGGCATTGCTGGCGGTGCTGCTGCTGACGTCCAAGGGATCGGCGGGAGTGGCGGGCGCAGCGCTCATCGTGCTGGCCGCCACGCTGTCGACGGTCGGTCAGGTTCCGGTGGAGAGCGTTGCCATCGTCCTCGGCATTCATCGCCTGATGTCCGAGGGGATGACCCCGACCAACCTGATCGGCAACGCGGTCGCGACGATCGCCATCGCGCGCTGGGAAGACGCGCTCGATGAAGGGGAGCTGCGCCGTCAGCTGGGCGCCGAGAACCCGCGAACGTAGAGGCGGACCTTCAGGTCCGCCTTCGCGGAGATGGCGGAACGTCAGTTCCGCGCGAAGCAGTAGATCCGTCCGGCGCCGCCGCGTGGAGCCGTATCGGCGCAGCTCGCGTTGTCGTGGGCCGAATTCCACGACGTCACCGTTCCGGCGGTGCTGCCTCCGGCCCCCAGTCCGTCGGTATGGCCGACGCGAGCAAAGATGGCGGCCGACGCGGACGTCCAGTCGTTGCACGTGCTCCCGGGAATCAGCGCGCCGTCGGCGTTCGAGCCGGTGAGGATGTCGTGTTCGGTGGGCGCGGGCGACCCGGGCCACTGCCCATTGATCCGCTTCCCGTTCTCGTCGATGAAGAGCGAGTTGTCGCCCGTGCGCGAATGCAGCTCGCCGATGTTCCTGGCGACGAGCACGCCGTTCGCGTTGCGCCACGGGCCGATGCCGATCCGGCTGCGCGCATCGACGGGATTTCCGGTTTCCGGATCGTGCTCGGCGCTGAGATACGCCCGCCACTGGTGCCCGCCCGCGTTGACGGTTGTCGCCAGCCGCTGGCACAGGGCGTCGGCGCCGGCCAGCCCACCAAGGTTGCCGGTCGTGCTCTTCGAGCTGGTCACGAAAAAGGTCATCGGCCCGGTCGGATTGGAGGGGATCACGCTGTCGGTTGCGCCGCACCCCATCCCGAGCACGCAGAGAGCGACTGCCGACCATTTCGTACGCTTCATGGCTGTCCTCACGGTTTCCGAATTGTTCGCGGTTGATGGTCTTCAGCGCTCCGGCGGTCCGTACCCTGTTTCCTTCCAGATCGCCTGTGCTTCTGGCGATGCGAGGTAGTCCAGGAGCGCTTTCGCGCCCGCAGGGTCGCTCGCGTGCGTGGAGATGAACCCGACAACCGCAACGGGCGCGCTGACGTTGCGCGGCAGTACGCCGACGATGTCGTATTTCTCCTTGTCGGGAAGCATGTCGCTGAGCATGAGCATCCCGAGATCGATGTCGCCGTTTGCGAGCCGCGTGGCCGTCTTGACCGTGTTCCGCGAGGCCTCCGGAGAGATGCCTTGCGCACCCGGGCCAAGTTCGACCTCGCTCTTCGCGGCGACCTGGTCGAAAATCCCGAGCTTCGTCAGCGTTTCCAACGGCCCCTGTCCGGCCACCGTGAAGTCGGGATCCTCGTATCCAATCCGCCTCGCGGCCAGGAGCGCTTTCTTCAATGCGTCCGCCGTCGAAATGTCCGGCTTCGGCCGTCCCTTCGGCACGCCGACCGCCGTGAGGATGCTCGCAATCGGTGTCGCGCTGTCGAGGACGATGGACCCTGAAGTGAGTGCTCCAGGGAACGGCGCGATGATAATCGACACATCGAGCGGCTGCCCCTTGGCAACCGTTCTTCGCGTTTCGACGCCGTTGCCGTAGGTCACCTTGACCTTGCGGCCGGTCTTTGCCTCGAAGCCCGCGAGGATCCTCTGGGTGGGCGCCCGCATGGGACCCACCGCCAGCAGCGTCACCTCACCCTGACCCTGGGCCCGCGCACCCGCCGACGCGGCGCACGCGAGTGCGATGGCCACAATCGCCGAAGACACATTCTTCATCGCAGCGTTCCTCATACGACGTTAATCACTGCGCGCGTCGATAGTGTTCCGTGCTCGTGCGCGGCGCCACCTTCATCGTCTTCATCTTCTTGATGTACTCGGGATACAGCGTTTCCTCGCCACCGAGCGCGGCCTCGAGCGGGATCCCGTATTCCGTGGCGAACTCGGTCAGCACGTCGTTCTTCCCGGGCAGGAAGCTGGGCACCTTCCCCGCCGGGACGATCGTGCCGTCCGGGCTGATTTCACACGGAAACGGCGGAATGATCTGGTTGGGATCGAGAATCCAGCTCGACTCGCGGATGTACGGCGCCGTCAGGTAGAGCGGATCGTCGATGACGAAGACGATCGTCAGGACGTTCCCGTACCTATGCACGCGCGTCGTCACCGTCGCCCGTTCGCTCTTGGGCACGCCGGTGCGCGTGAGATACGCCTCCTTGAGGTGAGTGGTCGTGTAGACGAGCGTGTTCTTTTCCCAGTGCCCGGTCGAGAAGCCCGACCACTTGTGCGGCGCGTTCGCCGACGGATGCGGGCGCCCATCCAGGTAGATCACCTGTTCGGGCTCCTGCCAGGCCACGTGCAGGCGCAGTCCCACGGGCTGCCGTGTTTGATCGTCCCGCTCGGTGGTGATGCGCAGCTGCGAGACCGAGACCCGCAACCCGATGTCGATCGGGTGCGGCCTGCACAGGTTCTCGGGGAGATCGAGCTGCTCCGGATGCCAGCTCTCCGCCCGCAGGCGCCCCGGTTCGTTGATCGGGATGCCGGTGTAGTCGCCGATGTCCATGTGGTCGTTGTAGACCCTCGGCGACCACTCGCCGGTGACATCGACCTGGGCGCTCGCCGGCCGGCTCGCAAGCGCCAGCAGCAGGAGAATCAGCGCGGTTCGTTGGTGCGGCATGGTGTCGGATCCCACCCGGACGCGTCCGGAAGCTTCTTGAAATGCGCGTGCATGAGGAGAGGCTCGATCAGGTATTGCGGGTCGGTGACCATCGTCGTCACGACGAGCCAGGTGTTCTTGCTGTACGGGTCGGAAAACGTTTCGAAGTACTCTTCGACGAGCGCGTTGCCGCTGTACGGCACGCCGTTCTTCTGCAGATAGCCCGGGCGCAGGCGCGTGGTCACGACCTTGAGATAATCCGCCGGCTTCTGCTGCGCGTCGGCGACGATGAGCCGGCCCTCTCGATCCTGCACGGGCCCGCCCTGGCCGTCGCGGCGGTCTCTCGGTTCGTCGCCGCCCCACTCCGCGGCCGAATATCCCTGCCACGACGGAGCGGCATTGGCGGGGGCAGACCCGCCGAAATGAAACAGGCGCGTCTGCGTCCCCGAATCGGTGTCGATGCGCAGCGTGCTGTCGTCCTGCCAGGTCACGTGGAGCCGTCCCGGTACCTGCAGGAGCCCGCCGGCGCCGTACGATCGGCAGGCTTCACCGCCGGCCTGGTCCTTGGCCGGGTCCCACGTGGCTGCAACCCTGCGGCCTTCGGGGTTGAGCGGAACCATCGTGTAATCGTTCTTGTCCGGCACCAGCATCCGGAAGCGCCACTTCTCGGTGACTTCCGACACCCAGTAGCCGGTGTAGTCGCCGGCCGCGGCCGCGCGCGCGGATCGTGGCGCGCCAGCCTGGGCATCGGCTGGGCGCTGCGCCGAGAACCGAGCCGGCAGCAGGACCGACAGCGCGACGGCGATCGGGACGACTCGACGCGTCTCCATGATCAGAACTGGGCGGCCGGTCCCGAATACTTGAAGCCGTCCGAGGGCCGCTCGATCACCTGAAGAAGCAGCCGGTGATCCTCCGCGATGCGGCCGGGATACCCGGTCACGACGACCTTGTCCCCGGCTCGAAAGGTCGACGCGGTCAAGCCTCCCTCGCTGAGCTGCTGGGGCGCGGCGCCCTCGATCACCCAGATCTGCTTCTCGCCGTTCTTGTCGACGGCCTCCACCTTCATGAAGGAGTGCGGGTTGCGCCAGACGAACTCCTTCAGCGTGCCTTCGATCTTGACGACCTGGCCGTGGATGTACGTGGCCGTCGCGGAATGGTGCGCGAAGACCGGCTGACGGGCCGGCGCGAAGACGACGATCGCAGCACTCGCTGCGCAGACGACGAGCCATCCAGGTTTCATGCGAATCGCTCCTAGTTGCTTGCGCGGCCGCTCGTGTCCCGCCGGGTAGTGAGACTCCGATAGGCTGCCTCGATGAACATGTCAGTCGTCCAGCTTCCTGTGTCGTGGCCGTAGAGCGGGTCGTAGTCCCGCGTGGGTCGCGCGGCCTTCACCTGCTCGAGGGTCATGCCGTTCTTGATCATGTCCTGCAGGCGGTCCCGGACGATGGTGACCATCTGATGATAGATATCGAGGTCTCCCACGTCGCTGAGCCGTCCGTGGCCGGGGACGATCATCGTGCCCCCTTCCATGTGGTCGGCCGGAATCGCCATCTGCCTCAGGCGATTCAGTCCTTCGAGCACTCCCGCGAAACTGCCGCCGCTTTTCAGGTCGATGATCGGGTATTCCGTCGGATCGAAGATGTCGCCCGCTGCGATGACGTCCGCGCGCCGGAACAGCACGATGCTGTCGCCGTCGGTGGTCGCCGACTGATGGAAGATCTGGATGCCGTCGCCGTTGAACGACAGGTTCTTCTGCGCTCCCGAGTACGTGTCGTTGGGCCAGGCCTGCTCCGGCACGGGCGGGGCGGCATTTCGATCGCTCATCCGCTCCAGGATCGAGCTGAAGCCGACGATGAACACGCGCGCCTGCGCGGCGCGGGCGATGGCCAGCGGCCGGCCCATCCGCGCGAAGTTCGCATTCCCACCGACGTGATCGCTTCGGTCGTTCGTATTGACGATGTAGGTGACCTGGGCCTTCGACACGGTGCGGATGCTCTCGAGGACCTTGTCGCTCATGCCTGCCGCGCCGGAGTCGACGAGCAGGACGCCGTCGTTGCCGACCTGCACCGTGATGTTGCCGCCCGCTCCCGCGAGCATGCTGATGTTGCCCCGGACGGGCAGCAGTTCGAGCGCCGGGCCGTTGGAGGCGTTCTGATCGCCGCGGTTTCGCGCGTCCTGCGGATAGACGAGCTCCGCCGAGCCCAGCACCCCGGCAAGGAGGAGGGCCGACGCGGTCAGCAGGAGCCGTGGCGTTGTGGAGAGCACTTTCATATTTACGGGGCAGATTGTAACGCCGTTATTCGAGCTTGACGCCCTGGATGTCGAGAATCGCGAGCTCTGTTGTCAGGATGCGGTTGGCCACCGCCAGGTCCTCGAGCAGCGCCTGTTCGGCGCGCGGCTTCGCCTCGGGCGCGCCCGGCGCCGGATCGCCCACGGCCGCCGACGGTTGTGAGGTGCAGCCTGCCAGGAACATCGCTCCCGCCACCAGAGCGGAACCGCAGACACCGATCGCGGAGAGCATCTTTCCCACGGTGGAGCCTCGCAGGTCAGGAATGGCGTGTTTCGCGAGGCGAGTACATATCAGGATTTCACGGTGAAGGCGAGGGCTCACCGAGGAGCAGCCGGTTCTTCGGCGTGATCTCGGCGGGGATGGTCTGCGTCCGAACGTGGTAGCCGCGCTGCTCGAGCCGGACCGCGCGCATCACGTCGACCGCGAGCGCGCCGTCCATCCATCCCGACAGCGAGCCTGCGTGGTTGATTGCCAGGTCGTGGCAGCACGGCAGCACGGCCACCCGCGCGCGCGCCGCCGCCGCCCGATCGAGAACGGCATCCGCGAGATTCCCGCACGCGTGCCCGGAGACCACGAGGTCGTTCTCCGACAGGGCTACCGCCTCGAGCGGGCGTTGCTCGAAGAGGAAGCGCCCGTCGAGGCGAGGCCACGCGTGGACGAGCGCGTCATGAACGGCTCGTCCAGACTTCGGCAGCATCGGGTCCACGAGCAGCGCCTGCGGCGACGAGTTGTCGAGAATCAGCAGGACGTGCGCGAGGAGGCCATGCCCGGCGGCGAGATCGACGATGCGGCCTCCGCGGAACACGCGGCGGACGCGCCGCGCCATCTCCCACGCTTCGTAGAGCTCCTTTCGTGGCAGGCAGCCGGCGTGGCAGACCGCGCGCGCCAGGCGGTCGAACAGCGAGTCGCCTGCAAAGCGGTCGAGGTCACGATCGGTCAGGCGGCCCTTCGAGGAATGCGAGAACGTCACGAACTGGATCTTGCATCACTGGCGGGTGCCGTCGACCACGCGCACGTGCGTGAGCGCGACGATCGGCAGATCTGTGTTACACTGTCTTCAGCTTTCTGACAGCTGCGCTTCCGGCCTTCCGCATCAGATCCGAGTTTCTCGCCTCTCCTGCGTCTTGTCGCTGAGCATTCCGCTCGAGCCTGCCATCAGATTCAATCGCATCTTCAAGATGCAGGAGTAAGTCATATGAGCACCAAACTATACGTCGGCAACCTGCCGTACGAAACCACCGAGTCCGACCTCCAGACGCTCTTCGAGGGCGCCGGCCAGGTGAGCACGATCAACATCGTTCGCGACCGGGCCACGGGTCAGGCGCGCGGATTCGCGTTCGTCGAAATGTCCGATGTCGAAGGCGCCCGCAAGGCGATCAGCGAGCTGGACAAGCACCAGTACGGCGGACGGAGCCTGACGGTCAACGAGGCAAAGCCGATGACGCCGCGCGACAACGGCGGATCCGGCGGCCGCCAGCGGCGCGAATCGCGCTGGTGAGCGCATAGCGCCACAGTAGGTTCGTTCATGAGCCCGGATCTCCGAAAGGGGGTCCGGGCTTTTTTGCGTGTGCGGGGTTGGATGGCTGCTAGCGTCGCCCAACGCTCGATTCGACAGCCGAACGGAAGCCTTCGGCATCGAATTCCCACTCGCCATTCAGCGCGAAGCTCGCGGCCGCTTCGCAGGCGTGCTGGGAGTGTCCCGTGCCGGAGATCAGCCATGCGCTCATCTCCGAACGCGTGCACCAGGCTTTCAAGGCTTTGAATCGGATCAACCAGACGAGCGCGCGATTCGCGTCGTCGAGGAACCGTTCACAGACGCGGTCGATCGAAGGCGCGACGTTCAGGTCGAGGTCACATGTGAACTCGTGAACCGTCAGCGCGACCACATCATGGGGCCGGGCTGGAAATGGCGTGCTCTTCATCGGGGCGCGACTGGCATCTTCAGGGTACGACGGCCGCCACTTGTGCCAGACGGACGACTTTCCCCTGGGCCACTTCGGCCTGCGCGGTGACGGTGACCTTGTCAAAGCCCGCCACACGCGGGGTGCACCCGCGGGCCAGCTGCACGGCGCGCAGACCAGCCAGAACGACGAACTCGAAAGCGTTGGTTTCTATGGGACGCTGTACCACGCGAACCGTCCTTTCTGGACGCGAAAATGCGAGCTCGGGTTCAGCGAACCGCCAATGCGTAGAAGACCGCTGCGGCAAGGACCACCAGGATCGGCAGGGCGACCGTCAGCTTGCGCCGCACGGCACGATCGTGTGCAGCACCCTTCGCGTGCCATGCCGCCCACCGTTCATCATCCGACGCGACCGGTTGCACCTGTGGCATTCCCGCCGGAGGCGTCGACACGTGTGGCGGCGAGGCAGGCGGAGATTCGACTGGCATGGATAACCCTCCCAAGCAAGGCTTTGGTGAGGGCTGGGCCGGGACGGCCTAGGGCTCAGAAAAGCAGACGGCTGGATTATACGCGATCGGCAGCACGGCGCCGGATTACGATAATGCCCCCTCGCGCAGCACTGATGAAAGCCGGCGCTCGAGCCGCTTCGCCCAGCGCGTTGAAAGGAGCCTATGCGCCATCTCCATCACCTCTGGCGTTTCCTGAAGGACGGCCGCACTGTGAAGGTGTCACTCATCGCGACGGTCGCGTCGCTCCTCATCGCTTCAGGCTACCTGCGTGCGCAGGCCCCGGGTTTGAGCAGGGACGTGCCGCCGATGCTGCCTGTGAAGCAGGTCGCGTACATCAAGGCCTCGAACACGGAAGCGTACGACCACTTCGCGTGCGGCGGCGGCAACCAGGGCCACACCGGCACCTCGATCTCGATGAGCGGCGACGGCAACACGATGGCTGTCGGCGCGCCGTTCGAGAGCGGCGGGGCGCGGGGCGTCAACGGGAACCAGAACGACAACTCCATGTATGCGGCGGGGGCCGTTTACGTTTACACGCGTCAGGGTAATGCGTGGACGCAGCAGGCGTACGTCAAGGCATCCAACCCCGGGCTGAACGATCACTTCGGATCGTCGGTCGCGGTGAGCCGCGACGGCAATACGATGGCGGTCGCGGCGCATTGGGAAGCGAGCGCCGCCACCGGCGTCAACGGCAACCAGAACGACGATTCACTCCCGCAGGCCGGCGCCGTCTACGTCTTCACCCGCACCGGTACGACCTGGACGCAGCAGGCGTACCTCAAAGCCTCGAACACGGGTAATGCGGAGCAGGGCGACGGCGACCAGTTCGGCTTTTCGCTCGCGCTCAGCGGCGACGGCAACACGGTGGCGGTCGGCGCGATTACCGAGGACGGCGTGGCGCATCAAATCAACGGCAACGCGAGCGACGACTCGGCGCAATCTGCCGGCGCGGTGTACGTCTTCTCGCGGACAGGAACCACCTGGACGCAGCAGGCCTACGTCAAGAGCGCAAACCAGGAGGCCGGGGATCTTCTCGGCTTCTCGGTCGCGCTCAGCCTCGACGGCAACACGCTGGGCGTGGGCGCGTTCAATGAGGACGGGTCGGGACGAGGAATCAATCCGCCGGACGACAACAAGTCGCTGGAGTCCGGAGCGCTCTACGTGTTCACGCGCCAGAACGGCACCTGGAGCCAGCAGGCGTACATCAAAGCGTCCAGGGGCGAGACGAGCGACGGGTTCGGCTTCGCCACCTCCATGAGCGAGGACGGGAACACCATCGCCGTCGGCTCTGGCGACGAGGCCTGCCTGACGCCGGGCATCGATCCTCCGGGGTGCGCGGACGACGCGCCGCCGGGGAGGGGTGCGAACATCTGGGTCGGGGCGGCGTACGTCTTCACACGGAGCGGCGCCACGTGGAGCGAGCAGAGTTTCATCAAGGCGCCGAACGCGCGGCCGTACAACTCGTTCGGCGTGCGGCTGGCGTTGAGCGGCGACGGCAACTCGCTGGCCGTCACCTCCTATCTCGAGGACAACGCGGGCCATGGCGTCCGTCCGCCGCAGGTCCAGCAGTTCCTCATCCAGGAAATTTTCAATGCCTGGCGTGAGCACCGCAACCAGGCGGAGGAATCGGGCGCCGCGTACCTCTTCACCCGCAGCGGCGGCAAATGGACCGCCGGCGCCTACATCAAGGGCGACAACACCGACGCGGGCGACGAGTTCGGCAGCAACGTCGCGATGAGCGGCGACGGCCACACGCTGGTCGTGGGCGCGCACCAGGAGGACAGCGCCGCCCGCGGCGTCAACGGCAATCAGGCCGACAACACGGCATCCGATTCCGGCGCGGCGTACGTGTTCGCCTATTGACCATGTCGGAGAAACCGCCAGCTGCTCAACGCTGGTGGCAGACCGTTCCCGGAATCCTCACCGGACTTGCCGCCATCATCACCGCGGTGACCGGGCTCCTCGTGGTGCTGAATCGCACCGGCAATCGCGGCGAGGACGTCAGGCCGTCGCCTCAGCCGGTGTCGGCGGGCGCGCCGGCCGCGTCGCCGGCGCAACCGCGCTCGCCGGGAGCGGTCGGAGCCGCCGGCGGAACGCAGCCGGTTGCGCTTCCGGCAGTGAGCCGGGTGAGGCTTGCCGGCGGCGCGGCGGACACCACGATCGTGTCCGCGCAGATCGAACCGATCGATCTGGGCAGGCGATCCCTGAAGCTCGTGGTTCGGTACATGAATGCCGGCCGGTACCCGGCGAATTTCTGGAGCAGCTCGTATCGACTGATCGTGGACGGCGTGCCGCGAGCGCCGACGAACTTGCTCGATGAAGTCGTCGAACCCGACAGCGCGAAAGAGGGCGACGTCGTGTTCGAGCTACCGCTCGCGGCGAAAGACGTGGTGCTTCAGATCAGCTCCGGCGAGGAAAAGAGCCGCATTCCGTTGAAGCTGCCCTGACACCAGTCAGTTGCCCGGGTTCTCCTGGCCAGGCGGCGCTCCCCGCGGCGGCGCCGGGAACGCGGGGTGATACAACGACTGGTAGCGCAGCTCCTTGCCGTTCTCGTCGAGCCACCCGAACGACTGCTGGAAGAGCAGCGGCTCCGGATACCCTGCGGGAACGGTCCCCTCGATGATGTAGAGCTTCTGATTGTGCACGTAGAGCGCGGCCATCGTGCTCGATCCGTCGCGGTTCGCCAGATGCATCAGGTGACCGCCGACCCCATACGTGGTAATCCACGCCAGCTGCGTCACCTTCGCGTCGCGCTCGAGGAACTTCGACGTCGCATGGACGAGCGCGCCCTGGTAGTCGAGCCGCCAGTGTCCGACACCTGAAAATCCGGTGCCTCCATAGCAACCTTCGGTGCGTATCGCGCACGACTGCGCCTTGTCGGTCAGGATCTTCTCGATCTGGCTGTAGTCGACCACGGTCGTCGAGTAACGGGCGCGTCCCTGCTCGGCGGTATACACCCGCGCCGGCAGTTCGGCGCCGTACAGCGACCGGTAAGTGCTGCGGGTCACCTTCGGCTGGCTCGGGAAGTTCGCGGTAAATCGATCCTCCCGGCTGGCAAACTCAATCCACTCCTGGGCGAGCGCGGAGCCGGAGAGAGTCAGGGTGAGCGTCGCGGCGAGAAGCGGAGTGAAACGCATAGACTCCTCGATTCTCGAGTGCGGCCAGGCCGTCCCTGCTTTTGATGGCCGTGCGGGGCGGCGGGAATGCTGTGATGAACGAGACCCGCTATTAGTATCCGTCCGGGAAACGGGAGCATTCAAGACTGTTTCTTCGCAGTCGAAGGGAATGGGACACAACCTGCGTGTTACCATCGCGCCATCGAGCGGGCGGCGGCATGGCCCCGTCAATACATCGGAGGGTCTGTATGAGGCTGTTTCTCGCGGCGCTTGCCCTGATCGTTGGCACGGTCCCCGCGTCGGCTCAATGGCTCGACCATCCCTGGCCGGGCATCCCGCGCAACGCCGACGGGAAGCCGAACCTGAAGGCCTCCGCGCCGCGTGGATCCGACGGCAAGCCGGATTTGACGGGCGTCTGGAACGGGCCACTTCCCGTACCCGTCCTCGATCCCGCGAACGCACAGCCGTGGGTCAACAATCTCGTCCGCCAGCGTCAGCAGGAATACCACAAAGGACGACCCTCGTATCAGTGTCTGCCGAGCGGCCCTGAGGCCGATCGATTTGCCGGATGGAAGCGCGTACTCCAGACGCCGGCTGCCATCGCGATCCTGAACGACGATCTCACCTATCGCATGATTTTCACGGACGGGCGCGAGCTCGAGGCCGACCCCGCTCCGAGCTGGGAGGGGTACTCGGTGGGACGGTGGGACGGCGACACGCTGATCGTGGAGAGTGTCGGATTCAACGACAAGACGTGGCTGAGCCGCTATGGTCAGGCGCACACCGAGGCGCTCCGTGTGAGAGAGCGATACCGGCGCGCGGACTTCGGCCACCTGCAGGTCGAGGTCACCTTCATCGATCCGACCGCGTACGCGAAGCCCTGGGGCTTTACGGCGAACATGACGCTGGCCGCCGATACCGAAATGCTCGAGACCGTGTGCGAACGCAGCAGCGACCAGTGGACGGGCAGCGCTTCCAAGGTGACCGTCGCGCCCGACGTGCTGGCGCGGTACGTCGGCGTGTACAACGGCCTCTACACGGGAAACAAGCGCACCATCGAGGTGTCGCTCTCAGGCGATCAATTGATCGCCAAAGTCACCGGCAACGCGGCCGTCGACGGCGGCGAGATGCGACCGCTGATCCCGCAATCTCAGACGGTGTTCGACGGGGTGGGCATCGTCTATGAATTCCTCGTCGACGACAAGGGAGTGGCGACGGCCCTCATGGAGATTCACATCTCAGGTCCCCAGCGGTTCCCGCGGCAGCGGTAGGGTCAGTTCAGATTGCCCCTGAACGTGCGGACCCACCACGCACCGCTCTGCGCGCGTTCGGCTCGTGTCGTGAATCGGTAGTCGTAGACGGCAATCCGCACGCGGCGCGGCCGCGCGGTCAACGGACCTGGTCCAAGGAGCCGAAGCACCGAAGGCTCGCCCTCGAGGATGCGCTGCGCCAGCGAGTCGAGCCAGTACGCCGCACCCGGCGGATCGAGCGCTGCAAACCACATCTGCCAGTCGAGGCGCGGCATGTGCGGTTCGACAAATGCCGGCCGCCGCCTCGGGTCTCCAGGCTTCCACCGAAATTCGTACTCCTTGAAGTTCCGGTCGTCGTCGCTGACCTCGATGACGAGCTCGAGCCGTTCGGTCGTCATGACGCGGAACAGTCCATAGCCGTTGATGGATCGGAACGGCGAGACCCAGTCAAGGACGCGGCCCGGCCATGCGCGCGCAATCTGCGCGCGTGTGCGTGCGGTTCCCTGGATCTCGCGCACGAAGGCGACCGTGCTCAGGCAGGCGATTGCCACGGCCGCGATGCCGATCGCCACTCGCCACGGCCTCGGTTCCGGGCGCGGCGGGCCGCTGTCTGGTTGCACGGCCGGCCGTCGCCGAAGCGTCTGGTCGTCGAGCAGCGCGAGATAGAGAACGATCGTGAGGAGGTTGAAGAATCCGTAGTTGCCGGTCGCCGCGATGCCGACCTGAAGAAGGATCATCAACGCGCAGGCGATCAGCCGCGTCGCGCGGAAGCGCCCCGGCAGGAATATCGCAAACGGCACGACAAGCTCGATCGCCATCATCGCCGGCACCGACCAGTACTGAACGGCAGCGGGCGACTGGGCGGCATACCAGCTTGTCCACGTGGGCAGCGGCTGCGTCCAGTAGTGGTACGTCATCGCGGTCCATGCGGCCCATGTCGGGTCGCGGCTCGCCAGCTTGGTGATGCCGGACAGAAACGTCAGCTTGAACGCGAGGCTCCAGAGGACCCATCGCACAATCGGGTTGGGCTCCGCATCGGGCGATCGCAGCGGCGCGTACAGGCACGCGAGCAGCCCCGCCTCGAGCAGCAGCATGTCCCACTGGAATTCGAGGAAGACCTGCCCTGCGACCGTCAGCGACAGGTAGAACACCCATAACATCGCCGATGTCACAACGGGGGCGAAGCCGAAGACCAGCAGCAGCGACAGCACGGCGCCGCCCCAGCAGAGAAACAGCAGCATGGCATCGCCGCTCGAGAGCCACAGGAGCGTCGGAAGCGAATGAAACGCTTCGGGGCCGTATGTGGTTCGCGCCTGTGAGAGCAGCTCGCCGATCGGCAGGATGCCGCGCGAGCCGACGAGACCGTTGATCTGCACGCCGAGCGACGCGAAGGCGATCAGGTAGACGAGGCCGAGGAGGCGCAGGAAGAGCCGACGCGAGAAGACGAACGTCACTGCGAGCGGCGGAGCAGATGCGCGCGCAGGTTCCTACGGCGTCTGCACGACCAGATACCGGAAGGGCTCCTCGATGTTCTTGTACATATGCGGCGCGTTCGGAGGAATGATCACCACGTCTCCCTTGCTGACGCGGTGCGATTCACCGGCTCCAACCAACCGGCCGCCCTCCTGCGTTTCCCGTGCTCCCTGGCCGGTCGAGGCAGTCCCCGGTGTAATGAACGTTGCCGCACCGCTGATGATCACGACCACGCCGGTCCAATCCTCGTGTGAGTGCAATTGGCCTTCGTCGGCTTTGCCGCGGCTGTTGGAGTGGATGGCCCACGTGCGGCCCTGTCGATCCTTGCGGGCGAACAGGTCCCTGCTGCCTGTGGAGCCGAGTGCCTGCGCGAACGATGCGTCGACTTTCTCGTGGCTGAAGTAGGTGATGAGTGGAGCGGGCGCCTTCTGTTGCGCGCTGGTCCTGGCCAGCCACCCCGCACTGAACGCCACCACCACCGCTGCGGTCGTCATCGCTGTTCGCATGGATAGCATCTGGCCTCCAGGGAATGAGTGAACTTATCACGTCCATCGAGTGGGGCTGCCAGATTGCACCGGTGTTAGTCGTCTTCGGCTCGCGGTTTCCGATCTCATTAGAGACAGCCGAAAATAGGTGTATCTAGCGCATGAAGTTGGCTGGGTGTTAGGGACGGAATTCGCAACAGTACGGACCAGGCGGTTTCGCGTGACTGAGTCACCCAATCCACACAAGTGCGATCGTGAAGCTCCGACCCTCGGTGGCAGCGAAGAAGTGGAAGAGCGTTGGCTCCGGATACCTGGCGGACGGTCCCCTCGATCACGTACAGCTTCTGATTGTCCATTTACTGCTGTTGACCTGAACGCGCGCCAGGCATAGAGTACGACGGCTGGCCGTTTCATTTGTCCGCCGGGCGAGGTCCTCACGGCAGTCAATCAGGAGATCATCATGAAGATTTCTCGCGTGTCGTCAGGCTGCATTCTTGGCGCCCTGCTGTGCTCCGTTATTCCGACCGCCCTCGCCGCAGCCGGCGCAACGGTGATAAAGACGCGCAATGATGATTTCAGTGCTCCATTCAGTGTGATCAACCCTTGCAATGGCGAGCTGATCGAAGGCGTCATTGAAGGCAAGGCACACCTCGTTGACGTCTTTGATTCCAGCGGAGGCGAGCACGTCGACCTCTTCGCCCTCGACCATGGCACTTTCGTTGGCGACCTCGGCAATGCTTACGTAGCCATCCAGACAATGAGTGGCACCGGCACAGCAACGGCGAATGGGGTCGTGGTCATCACCGTCGTACTCGACCAGCCGTTCATCAGTCGCGGTCCTGCCGACAATTTCATCGTCCATGCGATGGCGCATTTCACGATTACGCCCAACGGCACAGCGGTCGACTTCCTGGTCGGCGGCGTTGAATGCCGCGGCTGACAGGACCGCCGCAGGTTTTCGGTGTTGAGATCCGTTTGGCCGGATATGCCCACTCGATCGGCAGCGCGTCAAGCGCGGTCTTGGCGTGCCACCACGCATCGGCAATCGCCGCGACCCCGCTGCTGAACTGACGGTTGCGAATCAATCCAGCGTCAGGGTTGGGAAACTGCACAACGGAATGAACGCCCGGCCTGTTTTTGATTGCGTCGAAGTCATTGCTCTTGACGTCGCCGCCCAGACTTGCGCTCCGTTCCCATCAGTGAGAACTCACGAGCGCTGTTGATCTTGATCGTCGCTGGATGCGATGCGGAAGCTGCGCCGCGCGCCGCGACCTGGCCATATCTCACACTCCTTCCCGTAGCCGCGTGCGTGATGATGGCTGTCCATCGCCGTGAGCTCCGAAGTGGGGCGCCCCACCGTTCCGCAGTGGCCAGCAGGCGTTCGCGTGCCTCGGCGACACTCGCTCTTTCGGAGGCTCGCTGAACAAAGACTCGCTTGCCCAGACGAAGCTCGCGGAAGGCGAGCGAAGGCTGGCTGGCTATTCGGGACGATTTCCGCAACCTGGCTCATCCACGCGGCGTAGCTGGAAACCGCCCACTTCTTGAGCCGGCGCCCCCGATCGCGCCAGAAAAATGGGCCCTTCAATGAGTTCGAGGAGCGGCGCGTTCTGTGCGCGTTCGCGTCGGTGGGGGAGTGT
>Ga0137418_10001682_pt1 | contig 20469 bp, 23 predicted proteins | sample CZODoug3_1_2_16f_FD_122242 | JGI IMG/M metagenome (GOLD analysis project Ga0137418, IMG submission 122242) | Vadose zone soil fungal communities from Angelo Coast Range Reserve, California, USA - CZODoug3_1_2_16fungal (Hybrid Assembly) | ecosystem: Environmental > Terrestrial > Soil > Vadose...
CACCCACCTCGCATTTGAATCTGATGCCACAGCATTCGATAAGTTTCGATCGTTTCAGAAATCTGCACATCGAGTCGGGCGCGTCGGAAGCCTGAAACTTTCTGGCAGGTCGTGAATCCTACCAGCGGACTCGACCCTGACGTGCCCACCAGCGGTGGGACTGCGCGGCTGTGTGCGAATGCAGAACACCCTGGTAAAGGAATCCGAAGATGATCGCGTCATCGAGGGGGAGCGAGAGCTCATCGCCGACATCTTGGCTGGAAATCATGAACGGTACTACGAGCTCATTGCACCGATCGAGCGCCGCGTTTACTACACCGCCTATGCGATTGTACGGACCGAGGCCGATGCCGAAGAAGTCTCGCAAGAGGCGATTCTGAAGGCGTTCAGGGGCTTGCGCACATTCCGTGGGGAGGCAAGATTCTCTAGCTGGTTGCTGAGCATCGTGGGGAACGAGGCCCGGATGCGCCTACGAAAACGACGGGAGGTATCTCTGGAGCTTCTAAAGTCCCCCGACAACGAGGATGAATATACTCCGATTGAACTCGCCGAGTGGCGAGAAATCCCCGTCGAGGCCCTCGCACAAAAGGAACTCGCCGCGCGCCTTGAGGAAGCATTGGCGGCACTTCCGGAGATTTACCGGGAAGTGCTGATCCTGCGTGACATCGACGAGCTCAACATTGCCGAAACCTCGGCTGCACTGGAAATAAGCGTGCCGGCGGTAAAGACTCGACTATTGCGCGCCCGACTAATGGTTCGCGATTACTTTGTTTCGCACTCATGGGCCACGCACCTAGGATTTGGAAAGGCATAGTCATGATCACCCTGAGTTGCGAAGAGGTTCGCCGGGAGATCTCGAATTATCTCGATGACGACATGTCTCCACGCATGCGGCGCTTGCTTGAGGTCCACCTGGAGCAGTGCCGCAAGTGTGCGGTGTTGCTGGACAGCACGCACAATGTGCTTGTCTTGCTAGCCGATGAGCACAGATTCGAGTTGCCGGCCGGCTTCAGCCTCCGCGTCAGGCACATGCTGGCCAAGGAATTCGAGAAAGCAAAAAGCTGACTGACCAGAAGCTCATGAGCTGTCGATTCCAAAATCTTTCCGTGTATCGACAGGTCGCGAAAGGTCAGACTGACTGGTTGATTTTCCCTCCGACGGCACTCAGGGCCTCTGCGGCTATCCAACATGAGGCGCCCAATAAGACCAGATCTTTGATCAAGAATTGACCTGTATCCCCCAATATTGAAATGCCATGCCCCAGTTGTAGAGCGCCGGGTGTTGAAAACAGAAAGCTGATAGTCAGTAGGAATGTAGCGATCACTCCCAAACTACCCACGAACGATGCTTCGGGGGAGAATGGGCGGGACGCGATCAGAAGAGCGGCGACGATCTCAATAAAGCCGATCACGTTGGAGACAGCCTGAACGCTGAGCACGGCATACATCCAAGACATGAGAGGACTATGCGTAACCAAGGGCTGAATTCCGGCAGCTTCCTGGGGAGTGAATTTCAACAATCCGATTAGCATTAAGACGACAACCAATCCGTAGCGTGATACCCCGACCCCAATCGACTCCAGTCGCACCTGAATCGCTCTTTCGCCCATTTCTCTGTCTCGCTCCACCTCTTAAGTGATGCTGCTGAGCATGAGATTCATTCGAGGCGAGAATGTTTCAGTCCATGTTCCTGCACCGTCTCCTCCGTCCCGTCGGTCTTGAACCCGCGGTTTCTGACCCACATCGCACTGCTCGACTCAGTGGCGCCGCCTCGGGAGGAGAAAGCGATAGCATTTCGCATGAGTCCAATTCCGCGGGAGATCACTAACCACCGGGCCTGGACTCATGACATGCTCCAAAGTTGTATTGATGACAAAAAAAGTCAGCCCCAAGGGGTGTGCCTCGCCAAAACTCTGTCCGTGCCGGAAATCAACAGCTTGCGCAATTTCCTCAATCGCAAGATTTGCTATGACTATGTCCATGTTCAACTTTCCGCGACTATGTTTAGGACTGTTGGCCCGTTGCTTTCGTTCACGTCGCAAACTACCGCTGGAGAACTTGGCGCTTCGTCAGCAACGAGCGGCACCTGAAGCGGCTCCTTGCCGAGTACGTCTCCTACCATCACGAGGACCGCACGCACCTTGGACTGGCCAAGGGAACGCCGGGATGCCGAACTCGCTGCGTAACCTCTGGTCGGGTGCTTTCCTATGATCGACTGGGCGGGTTGCACCACCGTTACGATCGGGCGGCCTAGTCCGATAAGACGTTTCCGTCCATCCTTAATATATAGGTATGTACCCTGTCGATGTGTGGGCATGCATGGGCGCCCCGTGGCTGGGTTAAGGGCACGCGCGCTCTATCCAGAGGAAAAATGCAGGCTCAAAGTTCACGCTTGGGCCAGAAAGAATCAAGCCATTCTCGGCGGATGAGATTTCGGCGAGCCACAAGTAATCCCGGCAAACGATTGCCGACATTCGGACCTAACCATTACGTCTCTCCCGGCGATCCGTGTATGATCTCAAGTCACGGCTGCTCGTTTCGAGGGGGAGCGGGTAGTCCGACTGCACGACGAACTATGCCAACTACCGCACGCCCCTCGTCTCCGTCCGAGAACAAGATGGGCAAGGATGTTGTCTTCGTCCTGGGTGCAGGCGTAGACAAAGCACTCGGCCTGCCTCTGTTGACCACTCTCTTTCGTGATCTCAACGAGTTCGTCATCGGACAAGGTGCGGCTGTGAACAAGGCGATCCGCAGCCATGTCAAATCACTCCGGTTCAATTTGCAAAGCTACGGCGGGGACGAGGCCGAAAATCTGGGACAGAAATTGTTGGGCTCTCACCTCATTTGCTGCCACGAATTCTCGCGGCTCTAGAAAGGCACCCTGAGGCCGGAAATGCGAATGTAGCTGCAATCAAGACGCTCATGACTAAGCTGTCTGCAATCGCTAACGAGAACGAACTCGATGCTGCAATGATTGCTCAGTTGTCGCGCTTAACGGGCGAGGAGAGCGCGGGAGTGGGCGATACGCTCCTCGATACAAATCAAATTGCGTTTCGTCCAAAGGTTCGACAAGCAATGAAGACTCTCTTCACTCAGGTCTCAGGAGAAATACCGAATCTAACCCGCGAAGAGCAAGAAGCATTCGCTGAGGTGATCACGATTCTATCCAATTTTGAAGAGTTGATGGCTATGCTTTTTACTGGATATTTTACGAAGCACATTCCCGATCAGAAGAAGTACTTTTATCTCGCGTGGTTGCTTTGGGCATACATACGTCACCGAGAGGACGCAGGGCGCTCTACGAGATCGATCCTTCTACAAAACGTTGTCAGAGGTAGGTCCCGCAGGCGGCATAATCACGTTCAATTACACAGATTTCTTCTATGGAGACGCACGGCCCAGCCACGGATATTTTCATGGCGATTGCAAGTCCTTTATCCGTTTCCACAAACGGGAGTACGTCACCAACAATGTACAGATCAGAGACGCGAACACTTTGGATCGTATGCTTGACTTTCTTAATGGACTGCATGTCGATTGGACAACCGAGCCGCCTGAGGTATCACTTCCCGCTATCGTCCCGCCACTGGCGATGAAGCCGGTTATCTGTTCTGAGTATCTGGAGCGATGGTACGAATGCGGGCAATTGCTCAAGAAAGCGAAGACGATAGTCATCGCTGGCTATTCGTTTGCTGTCGCAGACGAACATTTCAACGATCTAATTCGCAAAGGAAATAAGGAGGCGAAGCTGGTCGTGATTGACCCGAGCCTCGAAGGGGTTGCAAACCGAGTGTGCCAGACCGTGGATCAGGACAAGGCGACTTTACGCTCTGCTACTGTTCGGGGTCTACAGTGCCAAATTGGTGGACGACTAATGTTCGTCAAGGCCAAAGCTGAGGACATAAACAGCGCGCGATTGATGGGCCTGCTGGAGCGAACCAGCACTGGGGGTTAAATATGAACCTAATCTTGTTTCTCGTCCTCCCGGTTTTTTGCGAGCTCGCTGGCCCCTGCTGAGAAAACTCCTGAAAAGAGTTCGAGTCGCTTACGCCGAAATGACTTCAAGTCTCTCCTCACATTTGGAACCAGTGGAGTTGATATGCCAACACGAGGAAAAGCAAATCGGTCTGACCGAGTTACCAGGCGCAACTCGGGAGCATGGGCGACAGCCTCCCAAGATTTGCTGCAGGTTGTCGCGAAGCTATTCCAGCTTTCCAGGGCCGAATCAGCCGGTGCCCGGGATGGGAACATGTCGCAGTTTGTTTACGCTGCGCTTCCGCTCCTTCCTGCATCAGTCTGGTCGTTTGCCATCGAGTACGAAGGCATCCATTATCTCGCTTCATCTCTTCCAGCCGAACTCACAGGACCTTCCTTAACAGCGCTGATGGAGACCTACTATCGAATCACCGGGGATTTGCTAGAAGATTGCCGGGACCTTATGGAGATTCGCAACGAAATCATTCACCCCGTTCCTTTGCCAACAGGGACACCTGACAACTGGCCTGACTATCTGAGGCGCGTGAAGAGTAAGGGCCTGCTCTCGACCTCCGGCAGTCCGAATTCAGACTATGTGATGTTCGGACAAATCGCCTCGCACAAACTCTTCGTGTGGGCGCTCGATGTGACCAAGAATCTTTACGCTGCGATCATCGAGTCGAATCCAACGAAGGCCAGAATGTTCCGTCCTTTCCTCGGTAATTTCCAGGTGTTGCTCGGCGACCTGCTATTGGAGGAGAACCAACCCGGACAGGCCCTGGCAGCCTATGAAGCTTCCCTGCAGTTTGCCCCAAATCGTTTCAATAGCCTCTCTGGTGCTGGACGGGCTGCAGAACTGGCAGGTGCTCGTTCGAAGGCAGAGACTTATTACGGTCAACTTCTAATTATGTGCAAGAACACAGAGTCAGAGCGGCCGGAGTTGCACTCTGCCAAAAGCTTCCTTGAGAAACAGGCCAGATTGGGGCCGTGAGCGGGTCCATGCGATCCCGTGTTGCGAACGCGCCGATGGTTGGGGCACCGCCCAATTCCGCCCCCTTCGGGCTACAACGTTGAAGTGACCTCCCTCGCGACCGACGGGAGGACTTCTCGGGATTATTCCCGAGTAACGGGCAGCAGAAAGTTATCGGTACTGATCCCGGAGATTTGCGTTCGGCAGTGGGATAGGATCAAGGTACCAGCGGAGGCAACGCAAAAAAAGTTGCACAGGCATGTCCAATCGGCGTACCTTCGCGCGTCGTTAGGGTGTTGGCGCTTATGCTGACGGAAAAACCACAGGAGAACCAAGATGCCGAAATATCTATTTATCCAACGGAGTGCTCCGCGGACGCCGCAACAGAAACCGCAACAGCCTTCCCCAGCGCAAATGCAGGAAATGTACGCCGCGTTCAACGCCTGGAAGGAGAAGTTCAAGGACAATATCGTAGACATGGGCGGGAAACTCAAGGCCGGAGGCAAGGTCGTGACGGAGTCCGGCGCGACTGACGGGCCCTTTGTCGAGTCGAAAGAGGTGGTGGGAGGCTACATGCTTGTTTCGGCCGAGAATATCGAACAAGCGATTGCGGTTGCGAAGGAGAGTCCAGGAGTGATTTCACCCGGATCGAGCGTCGAGATACGGGAGATACAGGAGATGCCTGGTTCTTGAACGGCGGGCCCGTACACGGAAGGTTGTCCCGCACGTCGGCAGCGCCGGGCTTGGTCGAGCATTTCTTTCGGCGAGAGTACGGCCGGCTGGTCGCCCTGCTTACGCGCAAGGTCGGCGTGCGGCACATCGACGTTGTGGAGGACGCCGTGCAGAGCGCGCTGCTGGCCGCGCTCACTGCTTGGACCACTCGCGCCTTTCCAGATGATCCCAGTGCCTGGCTGTATCGTGTGGCGCACAACAACCTCATCGGGGAGTTCCGGCGGAAAGCCGGGCGCCGCAGGATTCTGGAGCAGGCGCTCGTTGATGTTGTTGAAAGCGTTAACCAGCCGGAGCCGCTGGGTTTCGCAGGCGAGGTGCGCGACGATTTGCTGCGCATGCTTTTCGTTTGCTGCGATGACGCCATTCCCAGGGAGTCGCAGTTGGTCTTCGCGCTGAAGACCCTGTGCGGCTTCAGCACCGGGGAGATCGCACTGCGGCTGTTCACGACCGAGGCAAACGTCTACAAGCGCCTGGCGCGCGCCCGCGACCGTCTCCGCGCAGCCGACGCCGGCCTCCAGACGCCGCCGCTCGACGCTCTGAAATCCCGGCTGCCCAGCGTGCACAGGGTGCTCTATCTACTTTTCAACGAGGGATATCTTTCTGCGAATGCGGACCTAGCGATACGCCGCGAGTTGTGCGACGAGGCCATCCGCTTAGCCAGCCTCTTAGCCGAGCACCCCGTGGGCGCGGTCCCCGAGACCTTCGCGCTAGTAGCGCTCATGCACCTGCATACAGCGAGGCTCTCGGCCCGCACCGACGGAGCGGGAGGCCTACTGCTGCTTGAGGAGCAGGATCGCTCGCTTTGGGATCGCGAAAGGATCGGCCTGGGGGCCGAATGGCTCAAGCAGTCAGCCAGTGGCGACGTGTTCTCGCGATTCCACGCGGAGGCCGGCATTGCTGCGGCGCACTGCTTCGCTCCATCCTTCAAAGAGACTCGTTGGGCCGAGATATCCGATCTCTACGCGATGATGGAGCGCGTCGATCCATCACCCCTAAACATCATGAACCAGGCCGTAGCGGTCGCCGAGTGGCGAGGGCCGGAGGCCGGACTTGCGTTACTTCACGCCCTTGCGCCACCCAGTTGGTTGTCCGGTTCGTACCTTTGGGACGCCGTGATGAGTGATCTGCACCGGCGCGCGGGCAAGCGAGACATCGCGCGCCAGCACATGGACCGCGCATTAGCCTCCGCTCCGACGGAGGCGGTACGGGCCCTCCTCCGACGCAGGCTGACAACACCAGCCGAGTAGCGGGCGGCGGAAGTCTAGAACCCAAAATCGTTTTTCAGCCTTCTTGGTGGCGCGATAGGCACCGGGCGCACGGTTGGTGCAGCGATCGTTTGGTTGGGATACGAGGGCATCGAACGAGACTGCTCGTTCTTTACAGTCTCTCTCTGGCCGGAGCGATCGGTGCAGCATTTGTATTGCGCGCGCTGACATTTAGTTTGACAACGCATCTGAGAGATACAACTTGTGTGGGAGTCGGTCGTGATCGGCTTGTCGCACGATGCTGACAAACGGTGTGATGCCGATTCCACCAGCCAGGAACATAGCCGGCTTGGCTGAATTCTTATGCAGCGTGAAGGAAACCATTGGCGAGTCAATCGCCACATCAGTACCCAGGGGCATCTTCTTCAGTGAGCGCTTAAACGCTGTGTCGCGCATGCGGGTAGCGAACGTCGAGCAAGTTTTCAAATGGAGAACTGGCGATCGAAAAAGTGCGAGTGTTCCCCTCAGAGTCAGTTTCCGGAGGATTCTACCAGGAGAACCCGGAGGAAACTCTGCGGGGCGCGATGTTCGATGTGTGCAGGTGCAGGAGCGTCTCACAACACAAATTGCTGACGCGATTGGGAGTGCCATCAAACCGCAAGGCGTGGGAGTAGTTGTTGAAGCGAGACATCTGTGCATGATGATGCGCGGTGTCGAAAAGCAACACTCCTCGACAATAACGTCCTCCATGCTGGGTGCTTTCCGGGGGAAAGAGACAAGGGACGAGTTTCTCGCGCTTATTTAGGCGTGAGGCTGAGCGACCGGGGTGTTCGAGTGCTGACCACTTCCAGTCCGCATGCTCAGTCCGCGAAAGGCGCGATGTGTACGTCCTTACAAGTACTTGGCAGTCTCACGTAGCCTTGCAAGTTGTTAAGCTCACTGGTTATTCATACTTGAAAAAGCTGGCGTCGGCGGTTCAACTCCGTCCCTGGCCACCACATTCTAAAGGACTTAACCAAAAACTCCCTTCATCTTTAACTGCATTTTCAGTCCGCTTTTGCGGACTAACAACGAGCTTCCTATGACCAACGCTTCAATAATCCATTTCTTATCAATGAGTTTAAAAGAATGAGTTCTTCAGAGCGCAGCCTATCCCGGTTTGCGCTCAACGATCATTGGAAGGGCGCGATCAGTACGAGCAAGAGAAGAATCTTCTTTTAATGGAGCTGATTGGCCGGCGACCCACAGGACACCTGTTCTGGTACGATGTGCCCACAGTATTCCGTTGGGCGCAGTCCATGAAAGCTCGTCTACCCGAAAATGAAGACTTGCGGCTCGAAGCACTCCGCCGTTACCGCATTCTTGATAGCGGGCCTGAATCCCAGTTCGATGACGTAGCCGCTCTAGCTGCCAATATCTGCGGCGCACCCATCGCGATGGTCAGCCTGGTCGATGCCGACCGGCAATGGTTCAAGGCCCAAACAGGCCTGACGACCAACGAGATGTCGCGTGATGTCGCGTTCTGCGCCCATGCCATTCTTCAACGCGATCTCTTTATCGTTCCCGACGCGACGAAAGACGAACGATTTGCGACAAACCCGTTAGTGACCGCAGCCCCTAACATCAGATTCTATGCGGGTGCACCCTTAATCGCGCCCGACGGCTACGCCTTGGGGACACTGTGTGTCATCGATCATGTGCCGCGAAATCTGAGTGATCAGCAGGCGCAAGCGCTGCGGGTGCTGAGTGCACAAGTGGTCTCGCAATTGGAGGCACGACGAACAAAAGCCGAGTTGGAGCGTCTGACGGCCGAAGGCGAGCTCTCTGCCGAGTCCCTTCGCGCCAGTGAGGAATTCAAAAGCCGGCTGATTGCCTGTAGTCGGGATTGCATCAAGGTGCTCGACCTGGAAGGCCGCCTGGTGTTCATGAATGAAGGCGGCAAGGAAGTGCTCGAAATTTGCGATGTAGCACCTTTCCTGAACAGCTCATGGATCGATTTCTGGGAAGGCGAAGATCGCGAAGCAGCCCGAGCCGCAGTAGAAGCCGCACGAACCGGCAACATGGGCCGGTTTGTCGGATATTTTGCAACCCGCATTACGGGACAACCCAGATGGTGGGACATTGTTGTCAGTCCTATTCTTGATGCCCGAGGACAGCCGGAGCGCCTGTTAGCGCTTTCCCGCGATGTAACGGAGCATAAGCAGAACGAAAAGGCCTTGCGTGAGGCCCACCAATTCAACAAGGAAATTATTCAGGACGCCGCCGAAGGCATCATCGTTTACGACTCCGAACTGCGCTACCAGGTATTTAATCCTTTCATGGAACGGCTGACTGGCAAGCGCGCAGAAGAACTCCTTGGCAAATGCGCACCGGAAGTATTTCCTGCCCTGCGTGCAAGCGGGATAGAGCAAATGCTTAAGAGAGCCTTGCAGGGAGAGGCGGTGCACGTCCCCGATGTTCTGATCCGAATGCATTCGGCGGGAGGTCGCGACGTTTGGGAATCCTGCACATTTGCCCCACACTTCGACTCGCAAGGAAAGATTGTAGGAGTGATTGGCCTGGTACGGGACGTCACCGATCGGCACGTTGCAGAGGAAACATTCCGATCCATAGTGATCGGCACAGCTTCCACGACCGGCATTGATTTCTTTCCCTCACTGGCACGGCACATGGCCGCCGCGCTGCGGGTGCGGTACGCCTTCATCACTAGTTGCGACGATCGGAAGCACGCCCATGCATTGGCTTTTTGGAAGGGGGATGGATTCGGAGATAATTTTGAGTTCGACATCGCCGATACACCCTGCATGAAGGTCCTGGAAGGCGAGGTTTGCCATTACCAGGAGGGATTGCAAGCATTGTTCCCGCTCGACAAGGGCTTAGTTGACTGGGGAGCACAGAGCTACCTTGGCGTACCGATGCTGGATCGCGCGGGCCGTGTCATCGGGCACATTGCGCTCCTGGATGACAAGCCGATGGAACGCGACGCGCACGCCATTGATCTGGTGAAGATATTCGCTGCCAGGGCTGCCGCCGAATTGAAGCGACAACGGGCAGAGGCGGAACTTCAGACCGCCCTCCAACAAGTTCAGACTCTCCAGAAAAAGCTTGAGGCCGAAAACATCTATTTACAGGAAGAAATTCGCAAGGAACACAACTTTGAAGAGATCGTGGGAAACAGCCCCATCCTCATGGAGGTTTTACGCAGGATCGAGACGGTAGCGCCGACCGATTCGACGGTTCTAATATTAGGCGAGACCGGATCTGGGAAAGAGTTGATTGCGCGCGCCATCCACAGCCACAGCAATCGCAAGAATCGCCCACTAGTGAAAGTGAACTGTGGCGCAATCCCGACTGGCCTGGTTGAAAGTGAACTCTTTGGACACATGAAGGGCGCGTTTACCGGCGCTTTGGAACGCCGCACTGGCCGTTTCGAACTAGCCGATGGCGGCACATTATTTCTGGACGAAATCAGCGAACTTCCACTCGATACCCAGGTCAAGTTATTGCGCGTTTTGCAGGAGCATGAGTTCGAGCCGGTCGGCAGCAGCCGAACGATTAAAGTGAATGTGCGCATCATCGCGGCCAGCAATCGCGATCTTGAAAAGGCGATTCAGGAGGGCCGTTTTCGCCCCGACCTTTATTACCGCCTCAATGTCTTACCTATGACCTTGCCTGCGTTGCGGCATCGTCGGTCAGATATAGCGCTTCTGACTGCGTTTTTCGTAGAACGGTTCAGCCGGCAATTCGGCAAACAGATCACAGGCATCACGCAAGACACCATGGACCTTTTGTCCGGGTACGACTGGCCGGGGAACATCCGCGAGTTGCAGAACGTGATTGAACGCGCCGTAGTATTGTCGCGCGGTCCTGTCCTCAAACTAGGACGGGATCTGTTGCCCCTTTCACCGGGCGATGCCGCATCCGTAAATGAGGCTGTGACGGCCATCGGCGCCAACGGCCCCGACGCTGAAAACCCTGCGGGATACGCGTCCCTGGAAGAAGTTGAAAAACGACACATCCTGGATGTTCTCAGGCAAACAGAATGGATCATTGAAGGTCCACGTGGCGCCGCCAAGATTCTTGTTCTCCATCCCAACACTCTCCGAAGCCGAATGAAAAAGCTGGGAATCGAACGCGTCTCCATGGACGCCCCTTCTACTACGATATTTCGTGGCCACGAAGCCAGCTAAGGACGCCGCCACGGAATTTCGTGGGCTGCTCGAAATCTGATCAGCCGACGCCGTTACTAACCCACCCATCTTCAGCAACATAGCCTTTTCCTGGCAATCTTCCAGGATGGCATCGCTCGTGCCTTACTCAGGGTGTCTGGGGAGGAATACAAGCTGTGCTAAGGATCTCGATTATTCACCGTGCCGATGAAGGTATCCAGTTCCAATTGGAAGGAAGACTTATTGGTCCCTGGGTAGAAGAGTTGCGCCGCTTGAGTGACCAAGCCCTCGCCCAACAACAAGTAATCAGCCTTGATCTCGAAAAGGTCTGGTTCATCGACCCGCAAGGGGTTGAACTGCTGCGGGACCTCGCGAGGAAACGGGTCACGCAAGTCAACTGCTCACCTTTCGTCAGTCAGCAACTCAAGGAGGCGGCCCTATGACGTCCTCGAACGCTTTATCCATGCAGTCTTCTCAAAGCGATACGGAACGCGCCAGCCAGCGGCAGAGCTTTCTAACTTCTTTCCAACCCAATAAAGCGGAACAGGACGTAATTCAGCGGGTGCAGAACGGGGAGATCGACGCTTTCTATGAGTTGGTTCGCCCCCATGAGCGCGGCGTGTTTCTGGCTGCCCTTTCTTTGGTTAAGAATGAAGCGGATGCCGAAGAAGTAGCACAGGAAGCGATTTTGAAGGCCTTCAAGAGCCTGTCTCGTTTTCGCAACGAAGCCAAGTTCAGCACCTGGCTGATTCAGATCGCAATTAATGAAGCAAAAATGAAACTGCGAAAAGACCGCCGCCACCTCTATGAATCCCTGGAAGAAGGGCCGCACGGCGATGACGGCGAGTATATGCCAAAAGACTATGCCGACTGGCGGGAAATTCCCTCGGAGGCGCTGGAGCAAAAAGAGCTGCGAGTGGCACTGATCAAAGCGCTGAATTCTCTGCCAGAGAAATATCGTGTCGTGCTGGTATTACGAGATGTGCAGCAACTCAGCATCGCGGAAACTTCGCAGGCGCTTGGCCTCTCGGAAGCGAACGTGAAAACCAGACTGTCGCGAGCGCGCTTGCAAATGCGCGATGCCCTGGCTCCGGGATTAACCAGTCTGTGGTTGAAGGGTGAATGAGGTTGACAAGCAACAAGAACTTTCGCGATGGGGGTCCAATACAGAAGACGACAAGTCCGGTGCGACCTTATCGTTTACGGTTCAACGCTTCTCTGGACATTCTTTCGCGTAGGCGCTGACCGAATCCCGCTGGCAAGTCAAAAGACCGGTTGTCGCCAATCAATTGAATGACATTGCGCGTACCGTCGAGAACTGCGGTGCAATGAGCACATTTCGCGATGTGCTCTTCGATTTCTCTGCGCAGCGCCGTTTCTACGTCCCGATCGATGTATCTCGATAGTTCCCGGATTACTTCTCTGCAACTAATCTCCATGACGCCTCCTTTTCCAGGAACTCGCACGAACTGGCCGAGACTCCACTGCACTCCGTGAGATCAGCTTCCTGCGAAAAAGTTTCAGGGGTGTTTGCGTTAGTGCCTGGCTTATTTCGCTTGGTGAACGACTTTGTCACCAAACAGCGGCTCTCGCATCCGATGACCGACATGCAGAGCACAACCAAATCCAGCCTGACGGAAGATCAAGCGCACACGTATGAGGCGACGAGCTCAGCGGCAACGCCACGCAGTTGGCTTCATTCGTTGATCGCGGTGCAGATCCAGCATTGGCCCGAATATCTGATGGAAGCAGCCGGCCTGGGCCTGTTCATGATTTCTGCGTGCACTTTCGCAGTGATTCTCGATCACCCTGCGTCTTTCGTACGGAACGCCATTCCGAACTCATTCGTGCGCCGCACGCTTGGTGGAATAGCAATGGGATTGACGGCGATTGGTCTTATCTATTCGCCGTGGGGCAAACGGTCAGGTGCGCATCTCAACCCGTCCCTCACCCTGACATTCTTCCGTCTCGGCAAGATTGCCCCCGCCGACGCATTTTCTTACGTTTTCTCCCAATTCGCGGGGGGAGTGGCGGGCGTCATGGTCAGTGCAGCCCTCTGGGGTGGAGCACTTAGCGACCAGAACATACGCTATGCCGCCACGCTCCCTGGCTCGCGCGGGGTGGGGGGCGCATTCGCCGCCGAAGTGGTTATCTCATTTCTTTTGATGACCGTCGTGCTCAATGCTTCGAACTCAGGCCGTTTGGCGAGTCTTACGGGAGTGTTCGCAGGCGTCCTGGTGGCCTTGTACATCAGTCTTGAGGCCCCACTTTCGGGCATGAGCATGAATCCGGCGCGCACTTTCGCTTCGGCTTTCTCCGGGAACATTTGGAATGCTCTTTGGATCTACTTCACAGCGCCCACTCTAGGCATGCTGCTGGCGGCGGAACTCTATCTTCGCACCCGCGGTAAGAGCGCGGTGTTCTGCGCAAAGCTCCATCACGGGAACCACCAGCGGTGCATCTTCCGCTGCAACTATCAGGCTTTGAAACACCAATCACTAACTCTAAAGGAGATGATGTAATGAAACGCAACCAAATTATCGTTCTATTGATCGTGGCCGCCGGTGTAATTGGCTGGGCGCTTTTCCGTCCCGAGCGGCTCTTCGTCAACGCTAAGGTTAACGAAAGCTTGCCATCCACAGCTTCAACCACCAACGTTGCAGAAACAACTCTGGCAACGGGCAACTTTCATGGCGTCGCCCACAAAGGCACAGGACAAGCCACCATCTACCAACTTGCCGATGGCAAGCGTATTCTGCGCTTCACCAACTTTGAAACTTCCAATGGACCCGATGTTCACGTTTATCTGGTGGCCGCCAACGACGCGGCTGACAGCGAAAGCGTGAAAAAGGCCGGCTTCGTAGAGATTGGCGTCCTGAAAGGCAACATCGGCGACCAGAACTACGAGCTGCCATCGAGTATCGATCTGACCAAATACCGCGCGGTCACCATCTGGTGTCAGCGGTTTGCGGTAAATTTCGCAACCGCACCTTTGTCCGGCAATGCGCAAAGCTCTCCCGCGTCCGCCCAGACGCTGCTGAGCGGCAAGTTTCACGATGTCGCCCACAAGGGAGTTGGCCAAGCCGACATTTTTCGGCTGACTGACGGCAAACGTATCCTGCGCTTTACCAACTTCGAAACTTCAAACGGTCCCGACGTGCGCGTTTACCTGATAGCCGCAAACGACGCCAGCGACAGCGAAGCTGTAAAGAAAGCGGGCTTTGTGGAAGTCGGCGCGTTAAAGGGCAACATTGGCGATCAGAATTATGAGCTTTCTTCCGACGTGGATTTGTCCAAGTACCGCGCAGTGACGATCTGGTGCAAACGCTTCGGTGTGAACTTCGCTACTGCAGCTCTCAGCGACGCTGGTCAACCTATGGCCGCGATCAAACAATAGTCGAGAAGATGTAAGGAGACGGTTATGAGTCGTGACAACCAGTACGACGTGATCATCATCGGGACTGGAGCGGGTGGAGGCACGCTGGCCTACCACCTGGCTCCCTCGGGAAAGCGAATTCTGATTCTGGAACGCGGCGATTATGTCGCTCGCGAGAAAGACAATTGGAGTCCGCAAGCCGTCAATGTCGACGCCAAATACAACACTAAGGAAATCTGGCGCGACATTCAAGGTCGCGACCTGCATCCGCACACTAACTACTATGTGGGCGGCAACACGAAGTTTTACGGGGCTGCTCTGTTCCGCCTGCGTCAGCAGGACTTTGGCGAGATTCGACATCACGGCGGCATTTCGCCCGCCTGGCCAGTCAGCTACAACGACCTGGAACCCTATTACAGTCAGGCCGAGCAGCTTTATCAAGCCCACGGAAACCGTGGCGAAGATCCTACCGAACCAGCTGCGGGTAAACCGTATCCCTGGCCGGCGGTCAGTCACGAGCCGCGCATTCAGCACTTGGCCGACGATTTCGCCAGTTCGGGTTTGACCCCATTTCACACGCCGTTGGGCATCATGCTGGACGAGAAGAACCCGCGGCAGAGTCCCTGCATCCGTTGCAACACCTGCGACGGATTCCCCTGTCTCGTGCAGGCTAAGTCAGATGCACAAGTTTTATGCGTGGATCCCGCGGTGGAGCATTCCAACGTCACGCTGCTGACCAACGCCTTCGTAAAGCGTTTGGAAACCGATGCGACTGGCCACGAAATCAATCGAGTCGTTGTGGAACGTAACGGCTCGCTCGAGACATACTCCGGGGACATTGTGGTTGTCTCTTGTGGAGCGATCAATTCCGCCGCTCTGCTTTTGCGCTCCGCCAATGACAAGCATCCGCAAGGACTGGCCAACAGCTCGGATGTGGTCGGACGGCACTACATGGGTCACACCAACTCTGTGCTGATGGCCATCTCCAGGTGTCCCAATCCGACCATTTTCCAGAAGACCCTTTCCGTGAACGACTTTTATTTTGGTTCGCGGGACTTCGAATATCCCATGGGACATATTTCCTTTGTCGGCAAACTGGATGCCATCACCTTACGCGCCGGCGCACCCGCCATCGCTCCCGGGTTCACCCTGGAATTGATGGCACAACATTCGCTCGATTTCTGGCTGACTTCAGAAGACCTGCCCGATCCTGACAATCGCGTAACCATCGGCCACAACGGCGAGATTGTGATGGCCTATACGCCGAACAACCTGAAGGCTCACGATCAGCTAAAAGCCCATCTTCAGAAAACCATGAAGCAGAACACTTGCTCAGTTCACGGTCAGGAGTGCCACCAAGGACTGTTCTCGCGCAATTTATATGTGGGTCAGCGCATTCCGCTCGCCGGGGTCGCTCATCAGAACGGTACCATCCGCTTTGGTCACGATGCCAAGACTTCGGCGCTTGACGTCAACTGCAAAACTCACGATGTCGATAATCTTTACGTGGTTGATGGAAGCTTTTTTCCATCCAGCGCGGCGGTGAATCCGGCGCTCACCATTATCGCGAACGCCCTGCGCGTGGGGGACCACTTGCTCCAGCGTATGGGCGTAACGGCCGCCGCGTATGAAGCCAACAAGAACGTCACCCCCGAAGTGGAAGTTGTGACCGGGTAGAGACATGAATGTGAAACGCCATTTTCGTGGTTTCGGCCGACCAACGATTGCACTTGGATTGCTGTTCCTTACCTCCTTGGCAGGTGCGCAACAGCCATTGCTCGATCGCGTAGACGCGGTAAACATGACTGTGGCCGACATCGATCGAGCCGTTGATTTCTATTCCAAAGTCCTGACCTTCGAAAAGGTTTCGGACACGGAAGTGGCGGGCGAGACTTACGAACACCTGCAAGGGGTCTTCGGGCTGCGGATGCACGTAGTCGGGATGCGGCTTGGGGACGAATACATAGAGCTGACGGAGTACCTCGCCCCCAAGGGCCGGTCCATCCCCGTGGATGCTCACAGCAACGATCGCTCCTTCCAGCACATAGCCATCATCGTCAGCGACATGGATAAGGCCTACCGATGGCTGCGCCAGAACAAAGTGGAACACGCGTCCACTGGACCGCAGCGCCTGCCGGAGTGGAACAAGAACTCGGCCGGTATCTGGGCCTTCTATTTCAAAGATCCGGACGGTCACCCGCTGGAAATTCTCCAATTTCCGCCGGACAAGGGCTTGGACAGATGGCATCGTCCAAGCGACACAATGTTCCTGGGTATCGATCACACGGCGATCGTCGTAGGCGATACCGACAGCAGTTTGAAGTTCTACCGCGACGTACTCGGAATGAGGGTGGCGGGAGTAAGCGAGAACTACGGCACTGAGCAGGAACACCTGAACAATGTTTACGGAGCGCGATTGCGCATTACATCTTTACGGGCTGCGTCCGGCCCGGGAATCGAGCTCCTCGAATATCTGGCGCCTCGGGACGGGCGCCCTTTCCCCGCTGACGAACATTCCAACGACATCGTGCACCGCCAAACCACCGTGTTCACAGCCAACGCGGATGCTGCCGCCAGACTATTGCTGACTTCTTTAGCAAAGTTTGTATCCTCCGGTGTGGTATCCGAATCGGATGGGCAGCTCGGTTTTCACAAAGCATTCCTGGTACGTGATCCTGACGGACACGTAATTGAAATCGCAGAAAAATAAGGAAAACACCATGATCAAGGGCGCTCCGATTCTACGAACCGCGGTAAGGAATAAGCTTCGGCTGGAACTCAGTTATCGTGATGCCTTTCTAGCCGGCACGCCAATAGCGGACGAAGGAACCTCGGACTGCGAGTCTGAGGAGCAACCGATTTCACAAAGATCCGAGTGGAACGTCGCCGCGGTACTCTAGCCCGGCAGGAGAGTTCGATGATGAAAGAAGAAATCAGACTGGCCGAATCACGAGACCGCAAGAAGCATTGGAAGCGGTGGGGACCATACCTTAGCGAACGAGCCTGGGGAACAGTGCGTGAAGATTACAGCCCCCATGGCAACGCCTGGGAATACTTCCCGCACGACCACGCCCGTTCACGTGTTTTCCGTTGGAACGAAGACGGTTTGGCCGGCATCTGTGATCGTCATCAGTTGATCTGCTTCTCAGTGGCGCTCTGGAACGAGCATGACCCGATCCTGAAGGAACGTCTTTTTGGTCTGACCGGCAACGAAGGCAATCATGGCGAGGACGTCAAAGAATATTACTTCTACCTCGACAGTACTCCCACGCATTCCTACATGAAATATCTGTACAAGTATCCGCATGCTGCATATCCTTATTCGCAACTCATCGAAGAAAATCGCCGTCGCGGAAAAAATCAGCCAGAATTCGAGCTACTCGACACAGGAGTATTCAGCGAGAACCGCTATTTCGACGTAGTTGTGGAGTATGCGAAGGGGGATGTTGAAGACATCCTGATCAAGATCTCTGCAACTAACCGAGGCACTCAAGCCGCCCGCCTGCGCCTGTTGCCCACGATCTGGTTTCGTAATACCTGGTCCTGGGGGACCGGAGATCCGCGTCCCACCATGCGCCAGATGCCTGGCGCCGTTGAACTGGACCATCCCGGCCTCGGCAAGCGCTGGCTTTATTGTGAGAATTCTCCCCAGTTTTTATTCACGGAAAACGAAACTAACGCGAAGAAGCTGTTCGGTGTTGAGAACTCCTTCCCTAACGTGAAGGATGGAATCAACGACTACATCGTCAATGGTGTGAAGGATGCAGTAGCCGTTGAACCGAAAGGCACCAAGGCCGCTGCTCATTACGAGTCGGAAATCGGCGCTGGGCAGACTGTTACGGTGCGTCTTCGCTTGACGGACATTGACTTCTCCGGCGTGGCGGCCGCTGCATTCGATGGCTTTGACCGGCTATTTGACATCCGCCAACGCGAAGCCGATGAGTTCTACGCCGGCGTCATTCCTCCAGATCTGTCGCCGGATGCGAAAAACGTCATGCGACAAGGTTTCGCGGGAATGTTGTGGTCGAAACAGTTCTATCACTACGTCGTGAAGCAATGGTCAGAAGGCGATCCGGGCAATCCTACCCCACCTGCGGAGCGCCTAAACGGCCGCAACCGGGACTGGCCGCACCTCTATAACGCCGATGTGGTTTCCATGCCTGACAAGTGGGAATACCCGTGGTACGCGGCGTGGGACCTAGCATTTCATTGCATCCCACTGACGCTGGTGGACTGCGACTTTGCCAAAGAGCAGTTAGTACTCATGCTTCGCGAGTGGTATATGCACCCCAACGGACAACTTGCGGCGTACGAATGGGCATTCAGTGATGTGAATCCGCCAGTTCATGCCTGGGCAGCATGGCGGGTATACAAGATTGACAAGAAGAAGAACGGAAAGGGTGACCGGGAATTTCTGGAGCGCATCTTCCACAAGCTGTTGCTCAATTTTACCTGGTGGGTCAATCGCAAGGACGCCGACGGAATGAACATCTTCCAGGGCGGGTTCCTGGGGCTCGACAACATTGGGGTCTTCGACCGCAGCGCTCCCCTCCCCACCGGCGGCTACATTGAACAATCTGACGGCACCAGCTGGATGGCCATGTACACCTTGAATCTCCTGGCTATTGCCATGGAGTTGGCCAGTGAAGATCCCGCGTACGAAGATGTCGCCAGCAAATTCTGGGAACATTTTATCTCCATCGCTCATGCCATGAATCACCGTGGCAAAGATGGAATGGGACTGTGGGATGGGGCGGATGGTTTCTTTTACGACGTCCTGAGATTTCCCGACGGCCGCAAATATCCGATGCGCATCCGCTCCATGGTCGGCTTGATTCCGCTCTTCGCTGTGGAGACCCTGGAACCAGAATTACTCAAACGGCTGCCCGGATTCAGGCGGCGGCTGGAGTGGTTCATTGACAACCGTCCCGATCTGATCGGCAACGTCGCCTGCATGCGCACTCAGGGTATGGCACAACGAAGGCTGCTTTCGATTGTAAATCGTGAACAACTGCGCCGCGTGCTTCAGATCATGCTCGACGAACAGGAATTTATGTCAGGATATGGCATTCGCGCGGTCTCGAAATATCACCGCGACCATCCCTACACCATCGCCGTTAATGACAGCGAGCACCGCGTAGATTATGAACCAGCCGAATCCACTAGTGGTCTATTCGGAGGCAATTCGAATTGGCGTGGGCCAATCTGGTTCCCGCTAAATTACTTGCTGATCGAATCTCTGCAGAAGTTCCATCACTACCTCGGGGACGACTTCAAAGTTGAATTTCCCGCACGCTCGGGAAAGATGCTTACTCTGTGGGAAGTAGGTGGCGAGCTGTCGCGTCGCCTTACCAGCATCTTTTTGAAGGATGAGCGGGGGCAACGACCGGTCTACCTGGGCCTGGAGAAATTCCAGACCGATCCGCACTGGCGTGATCTGATTCTGTTCCACGAATATTTCCATGGCGAAACCGGCCGCGGCCTTGGTGCCAGTCATCAGACTGGCTGGACAGGTCTGGTAACCAAGCTGCTCCAACAAAGCGGCGAGTCCGGAGAACGGCAGCAACGCGAAGTACCATCAGAAATCGCCTTCGCGGACTAGACGAATAAACAAGTAGATTTGGAGAAATGAAATGAAAGCCATCAGTGTATTTCCAGGAAAACCGGACAGCGTTCACTTGGCAGAGCTAAAGAAGCCATCGCTCGAGGAAGTTCCCAACGGCCGCGGCGTCCTGGTGAAGGTTCTGCGCGTGGGTGTAGACGGAACAGACAAGGAAATCAATGCGGCCGAATACGGCGCTGCGCCTTCTGGATACGATTTCCTCGTCATTGGACATGAGGGTTTCGGTCGCGTTGAAGCTGTCGGTCCCAGCGTGACCGAATTGAAGCCCGGCGACTATGTTGTGGCCACGGTGCGGCGGCCAGGCCATAGCATCTACGACCTGATTGGCACCAACGATATGACCACCGACGACGTCTATTACGAGCGCGGCATCAATCTGCGCCACGGCTTCCTGACCGAGTACTACGTCGATGATGTTGA
>Ga0137418_10001683_pt1 | contig 20464 bp, 16 predicted proteins | sample CZODoug3_1_2_16f_FD_122242 | JGI IMG/M metagenome (GOLD analysis project Ga0137418, IMG submission 122242) | Vadose zone soil fungal communities from Angelo Coast Range Reserve, California, USA - CZODoug3_1_2_16fungal (Hybrid Assembly) | ecosystem: Environmental > Terrestrial > Soil > Vadose...
ATCTGCGCCAGCATCGGCCCTTTCATGATGTCGCGGATCAGGCCGAAATAGACGACGATGCCGAGCGTCGCCAGGACCAGCGTCGCAAGCGGCGCACCGGCGAGCGGTCCGACGCCGAACAGCGTGAAGACCACGTAAGCGACATACATGCCGAGCATGACGAAATCGCCATGCGCGAAATTCACGATGTTCATCATGCCCCAGACCAGCGTGAGGCCTGAGGAGAACAGCGCGTAGACCGCGCCCAGCAATAGCCCGCCGACGATCACCTGCACGAGTACAAAGGACATGGAGCCGCGCGTCGTTGCGAGGAAGGGGTGTCACAGGTGTCGGACAGCGGGACAGGCGGAACGCAGCATCCCGCCCCTGAATGCGGATTACCAGCCCTTATAGGGCAAGACCGGCGTTTTTTCGGCGCCGTCCTTCGGCCAGACCGCGACATAGTTCTCGCCGTCCTGCAATTGAATGATGACGCCGGAGGCGAGCACGTTCTGGCCCTTGTCGTCGAATTTCACGCCCCTGTAGCCCATCATGAGCTGGTTGGGCTTGAGGTCGGTGGCCTTCAGCGCGGCCTGGATCTTCGCGGGCTCGGTCGAGCCGGCGCGATCGATCGCCTCCATCAGCACGAAGAAGCCCTGCATCTCGCGCGCGGCGGTGTCGTCCATCTCGTCGCCGCTCTTCTTCTTGTAGAGATCAGCGATGATCGCGGTGGTCGAGCCCGCAGCGCCGACGCTCCAGGACGAGCGGTTGAACGCGCCTTGCGAAAGCTTGCCGACCGCCTTGATGAAGGACGGATCGGAATAGCCGGCATCGTCCGCCAGCAGCATCGCCGGCTTGTAGTCGAGCGCCTGCATGGTCTTGGCGAACAGGATCGCGTCCGACGTGTAGCTGATCATGATGACGACGTCGGGGTTCTTCTCCTTGAGCTGCAACACCTGACTCTGCACGTCGGTGGCGTTGACCGTGTAGGCGACGTCGAGCACGATGCCCTGGCCCTTTTCCTTGAAGATGCTGGTGATCGTGCCGGCGACCGAGGTGCCGTATTCGGTGTTGTCATGGACCAGCGCGACACTGTCGGTCTTGGCGCCGGCGGCTTTCATGTCGGCGAGGAAATCGGCATAGATCTTGGCGAAGTCGGTCGCGACTGGCGTGGTGCGGAAGAACCATTTGAAGCCGCGCTCGGTGAGATTGGCGGCGACCGACTCGCCATTGAGAAACGGAATCCCGTATTTCTCGGCGATCGCGCTCGCCGTCAGCGTGATGCCGGATTGATAGGCGCCAGTCAGCGCGACCACCTTCTCTTCCGTGATCAGCCGCAACGCCTGGTTCTGCCCGGTGGCGGGGCTGCCCTGGTTGTCGGCGAACACCACCTCGACCTTGGCGCCGCCGAGCCCCGCGAGGCCGGCATTCTTCGCCAGCGGAAAATCGCCGAGCTCGGGATGGGCGTTGTTGATGATGTCCATCGCGACCTCGATGGCGTATTTGGCGTGGACGCCGGCGCTCGCGGCTCCCCCGGTCATCGGAAAAACGGCGCCGATCTTGACGACCTTATCCTCGGCCGAGGCGCCGCCCGCGAGAGCAAGCGACATCACGCCAGCGCAAACGAACCCGAGCAATGGCCTAAATCTCATCTGATGGTCTCCGAACACGCATCCTCGACGTCAGGCGTATCGAGGGCGAAGCCGCGCACGGCCCGTCATCCCTCCGATTGTTTAGGTCAAACATTGCATGCCGGATTGGCAGGAGCAAGCTGCAGGCGTTCCGCACGTACAGGAGCGGGCGGTCGCTCCGATCAGGCCGCGACCAGCGATGCTCGCGGTCGTGAGAGACAGATCCGATTTGCGTCTCGGACGGCGTCCATCGCGATGGCACAGGCGCGCCTGCCGCGCGAAAGATAGTGGACACGCCGCGCTCGTCGACAAGGTTCGGATCGCGAAAGATGAACGGCCGCCAATCGCCGGACCGAGCCATGCCGGAGCGCGACAGCATCGGGATGAAGCCTCATCGCTACCTGCAAGAGCGAAGTAGAAGTAGGCGATAGAAAGTTAGATGTGGCAGCAATCAGCACTTGGTTGGTGTCCTCTTCGCCTCAAGAAAACTCTCGCTCAATCCTTTCCAGTAGTTTGACTTGAGCTGTAGCCGCACGTGGGGCCGCCGAAGATCACTTCGGCCGAGGAGCCAACTCGCCCTAATTCGAAAAGCAGATCTTTCGATCGCTTCGATTGTTGGCTGTAGCGGTGGGAGCACCATGGCCGTCTTTTCCTGCCGGGGCGGGTTCGCTGAGCTCGTAAATGGTCTCTGACATTTTCCGGTTCGGCCGAAATAGCATCAGGAATTTCCCTCTGCGGGTATTCCCGTGACCGGAAAGCTCACGAATCAAAGAATCGATTAAGCGCAACATCGCTTTCGATTCGAATCGGAGAATTTGGGATTGGCTTGGCCGTAATCGTTCCCGACGATTGGCCTTGGTAGCAAATATTGATCAAAATGATGGTCAGCAACCAATCGCCGAACAGGCAAAGCGCGAGGCTGCTTGAGCAATACGTTTCGGCGCAATTGGTTGCAGGGATACGCAACCACCGATACCGACGTTCAGGTCCCGATTTGACCCATCGCGCATCTGTTTCGTGCCTTCGAACAGGTGACCGGCCGCCGGAACAAGCCGCATAGCTGTTCTGCGTAACCTTATTACTTCAGCGCTCATCCTTGTGATTTTGGATTGCCCAAATGGCGCCGCGGCATCGCAGCCAGACCCGGCACGATTTCCCCAGTCCGTTCAACTTGTAATGGTCTGCGTAGGCCTTCTGCAGCACCCTTGACCGACGTCTTCTCGATCCGCCTGTCATTCCCCACGGTGGGTTTTTCCCAGATAGCAGCCCGTCGAACAGGTCCGCCGACCGGCTGTCATGCATACGCGCCGCCCCCATGGCGCCTAACGTTTCGGCGCGGATTTGCGAAAAATTTGAGCTCGTTCGTTGGCGCGTTTCGTGCAAGCCTGGAGCGAAAACAGGGAACGCCGTGGATCGAGGAGGGTTGGCATCGATCGGAGCCCTGGCATGCGAACGTATATACCGTTGAATGCTTTGCGCGCATTCGAGGCGGCCGCCAGACATCTGAGCTTCACGCGCGCCGCGGCCGAACTTTGCGTGACGCCAACGGCCATTAGCCATCAAGTCCGTACGCTTGAGGAGTTCCTGCATACGCCCTTATTCCAGCGCAAGGGCGGCAAACTGATCCTGACGCCGGCCGCCTCGAACGCGCTTCAGGAACTTTCTGAGGGCTTCAACAAACTGGAATCGGCGCTCCAGGCGCTCAACCGACGAGGCCGGCAGCGTAAACTGTCCGTCGCGGCGTCGCCCTCGGTCGCCTCGCTCTGGCTGATGCCAAAGCTCAACCGATTTTTCGCGAGCCCCCCCGACGTCGAGTTGAGCCTCTGCACGGTAACCGGTGAGAGCGACTTCAGCGACGGCCCATTCGACGTTGCGATCTGCTCCACCGACGACCATCCGGGTCGCAAGGTGGACTATCTGATGGAGGATCGGATCTATCCCGTTTGCTCGCCGGCCTTGCTCGAGGATTTTGGCCTGACCTCGGAGGCCGCGCTCTGCGAACTCCCTCTCATCCATGACGACAAAGTCAACGATCAGTTTCCGACCTGGCGGCGCTTCTTCGAAGCGACGCAGTCCGCCATGCGCGACGTGACCTGCGGCCTCCGCTTCAACCAATCGAGTCTGGCGATCGAAGCGGCGATCCAGGGGCACGGGCTGTTGCTCGGGCGCTACCGCCTGATTGCCGCCGCGCTGGCGGATCGCCGGTTGACGATCCTTTCCGATCGGCCCTACCCGGCTCCATTGCGCTATTATGTCGTCCGGCAACGCGGCGAGGAACGGCGCGCCGTGCGCACCTTCCTCGATTGGCTCAGCGCCGAGGTCGAAGCCGAAAACGATTTCTGGCGCGTCGAAAGCCCGCAGCGCTCGCTCGAGCCGGGTTCAGTCCGACAGGGCACGGGCGTCGTTCTCGGACCAGACGACGGCGACGGTTTGACCGATGTCGACTGGCGCGGCGAAGAAGACCTCGTCGGAGATAAGCGCCGCGGCATCCACACCGTCCCCCACCGCCACGGAAACGCGCACCGCCGGACCGAGATACTCGACATTGCAGACACGGCCGCTGAGGCCCGGCTGATCGCCCGCTGAACCCAGACGGCACCGGTCGACCCGCACCGCGACCCGACCGCCCGGCGTCCCGACGATGTTGTGTCCGCCGATGAAACGAGCGACGAAGGCGGTCCTCGGTCTTTCGAAAATGTCCCGCGCCGGACCCGCCTGCCTGATGTGGCCGGCTTCCATGACGACCACCAGGTCGGCGAGCGCCATGGCCTCGTCCTGGCTATGGGTCACATGCACGAAGCTGATGCCGAGATCGCGCTGCAGGCGCTTCAATTCACCGCGCATGTGGTCGCGCAGGAAAGGATCGAGCGCCGAAAGCGGCTCGTCGAGCAGGAGAACCTTCGGCCGGGTGATGAGGGCGCGCGCCAGCGCGACGCGCTGCTGTTGACCCCCGGACAGTTGCGCCGGCAGCCGATCGGCAAAGTCGCTCATCCTGACGAGATCCAGGAACTCGCGCGCGCGGCCCCGCCGCTCGACCTTGCCCGCCCCGCGAACCTTGAGGCTGTAGGCCACGTTGTCGACCGCCGTCATGTGCGGAAACAGGGCATAGTTCTGAAACATCATCGATGTGCCGCGGGCGGACGGCGGCGCATCGGTGACGTTGCGATCGCCGATCAGGATGTCGCCGGAGCTCACCGGTTCGTGGCCCGCGATCATGCGCAGCGTCGTCGACTTGCCGCAGCCGCTGGGCCCCAGCAGACAACAATAGCTCGCCCTGGGAATGCGCAGCGAGATCTGATCGACGGCCAGGGCGCCGTCATAACTCTTGCCCACGGCGACGAGTTCGACGTCGTAGCGCACCACGCCGCCGAGAGGTTGAGCCAGCGGTGTCGTGGGGCCGTCGAAGGGGGGTCGAGCGTTCATCGTCGCCTCTCTCAAGCGCGCGCGGCGGAGCGGCCGCCGGAGCGGCGCCGCACGATGATCCCGATCGCCGCCAGCGCCGTGGTCAGGACGAAGAACGAAACCACCGTCGTGACCGTGCCCAGCGCGAACAGCACCGGCGAGATGGCGGCGGTGGTCATCGCCCAGATTTCCAAAGGCAACGTATTGACCGTACCGACCGTCAGCTCCGATCGGGGGAACTCGTCGTAGGACAGCGTGAAGCCGAGCAGCGCGACGCCGACGACGCCCGGCATGATGATCGGCAGGATGATGTCGCGAAACCTCTGCCAGGGGCTTGCGCCGAGGTCGGTCGCGGCTTCCTCATAGCGGCGGTCGAAACGACCGATGGTCGCGAAAGTGATCATCAGGCCGAACGGCAAGGTCCAGGTCAGCTGGGCGCCGAGACCCGACGTGAACAGGCTGGTCTTCCAACCGAGCTCCTTGAAGCCGAGCGCGATGCCGAAGCCGACGAACAGGCTCGGCATGACGAGGCTCGCGACCGCCGTGTAGAACAGGAGGCCGGCTCCCGGAAAGCGCCGGCGGAAGGCCATGCCGGCCGACACGCAAATCACAACCGTCAGCGCCGAGGCCACGATGGCGAGTTCGAGCGAGCGAAGGAAGGCGCTGGGAATGTCGCCGACGCGGCCGGTCGCGGACAGCAGTTGCTGGAACCAGAGGGTCGAATGTCCCACCATGGGAAAGCTCATCCCGCCGTTCGGCCCCTGAAACGAAAGCACGAAGATGACGATCATCGGCCCATACATGAAGGTCAGGAATGCCAGGAAAAACGCCCCCAGAACATAGAAGGATTTTGGCCGCGGCTGGCCCACTCCGGTCATCATCGACGCCACCCCATCCTCAAGAAGGTCGCAGCCGGCATCGCCGCGCCGGTTGCACCGAGGTGAGCGACCGCCGCTATGGCCGCGCGCTCCGCGTCTCGAGACCGGCGCAACGGCGCGACACTATTCATCCCGCCAGTTCCTTGCGCACGTCGACGATGCGAAAGATCGCCGCCACCAGAGCAATCACCACGACAAGCAGCACGACCGAGCCCGCCGCCGCGGGCGGATATTCAAACGCGTTGAGCTGAGTGGCGATCGCGGACACGACGCCGGCGCTCTTGCCTCCGCTCAGCAGGTGAACGATGAAGAAGTCTCCCATGGTCTGCGTCAGCACCAGCACGGAGCCCAGCGTGATGCCCGTCTTCGACAGCGGAATGACGATGTCGCGCACGATCTGGGTCTCGCTGGCGCCGGCGTCCCGCGCCGCGGCGATGAGACCATGATCGATTTTCGCCATGGAATTCACGATCGGAGCCACCATCATCATGGTCAGGATATGCACATAGGCGACGATGACGGCGAAATCGGAAAACAGCAGAAAGTCCAGTGGCTGCTTGACGAGATGGGTGGCGAGCACCGAGCTGTTGAGAATGCCTTCCCGGCCGAGAAACGGGATCCAGGAAATCATGCGGATCATGTTCGAAGTGAAGAACGGAATCGTGCAGGCGACCAGCAGTCCGACGCGCCAGTGCAGCGTCCGCACGTGGAACGTGAGAAAATAGGCGACGAGGAAGCCGATCACCACCGTGATCGCCTCCACGAGCGCCGCATATTCCAGCGTCTTCAAATAGAGCCGGACCGTGATTTCCGACGTGAAAATGTCGACGTAGTTGTCGAACATGAAGGCCGGAAAGATTTCCAGCCGGTCGTAGTCGAAAAAGCTCACCACGACCACGAAGACGAGCGGTGCCACGAACATGCACAGGAGCACGATCGCCAGCGGCGCGGCCTGCAGCCAGGAGACGAGCGCTCCCGGCCAGGGTCGCCCGCTCCTGCGCGCCACAGGCAAGCCCGTCGCCGCGCTTTCGCCGATTCCCGCCGCCAGCGTCATGCGGCGATGAACTCGTTCCAGTGCTTGGTCAGATAGCGCTGCTCGTCCATCAGGCAGTTCCAGACCGCGACATTGCCCATGCGCTGCCACAGCGCGCCACCGTCGCGCACGTTGCCGGCCTTCTCCATCAGCGCGCCGAACGGATCGTGGATATCCTTCTCGGCCGGTTTGCCCTCGTACCAGTAGTCCCATTCGTAGGGCTCGAGGAACTTCCTGGCGTTCTCGGGAACCGAGCTGTAGTAGCCTTGCCGCGCGATGAAGGCTCCTTGCCAGCCCGAATTGTACCAGTTGAGATAGTCGAGGGCGGCGTCGAGCTTGAGCCCGGTGAGGTGTTTGAGCGGCACCAGCGAAACGCCCCAGCCGCGATAGCCCTCCTTCAGCGCCACATAGGTGCACGCAATGCCGCGGGTGCGGATCGCGGTCACCGCCGGCGACCACATCGACTGGATCACGACCTCGCCCGAGGCCATGAGGCTGACCGACTGGTCGAAATTCTGCCAGAAGGAGCGGAATTGCCCGCCTTTCTTCAGATCGATGAGGAGCTTGATGGTCTGGTCGATTTCCGGCTTCGTCAGGTTGCCCTTGTCGCCGTACTTCATGGCGCCCGACGCTTCCAGCGCCATCACCGCGTCGAGAATGCCGATGTCGGGCGCATCGACGAGCGCGGCCTTGCCCTTGAACTGCGGGTTGAACAGCTCGGCCCAGCTCTCGATCTTGCGGCCGACGAGATCAGGCCGGATGCCCAGCGTATCGGCGTTGGTGAGGGAGGGAATGCTGGTCAGATAGTCCGTCGGCGTCGGCGAAAGTTTGCTCCCGTCCTTGTCGGCGTAATACTGGAACTTGATCGGGGCGCCGCCCTCCACCGAAGCCTTGCGTCCGTCCGGGTACTCGCCCTTGGTGAACAGCGGCATCGAGGTGTCCCACCATTTGTATTTGGACACCGGGATCGGCAGGCCGATCTTCTTCTTCATGATGTCCGGGACGACGTTGATCGACACGTCGGCGATGTCGATCGAGTCGGGCTGCGTGAACAGGCGGTTCATCTGGGTGTTCAAATCGACGGTCTGCATGTCGATCTTGAACCCGAGATCCTTGGAGGCCTGCGCGGCGATCTGCGGGATCACCGAGAAAGACTGTCCCACATGCGTGATCACGACATCCTTGATGTTCTGGGCCCAAATCGTCGGGAAGCCGGTCATCGCCCCGGACCCCGCGGCAAGTCCAGCGGCGGCCGCGCCACCCTTGAGCAGGCGGCGCCGGGTAAGGCCTGCAGCGCTGGTTCGATCTCGTTGCGTCATTCAACCACCTCCAACCTTGGCAGCTTGATGCTCTCACTCCCTCGAACGATGACCAAACGACGTGATTTCATCCCAACATGAAAATTGGTTGCGATGAAATTCTAGGCTTCTGCCGAGCGACTAGGCTGACACGCCGCTTCGCGGACTGAGCGGCGCGCAACGGCTTCGCCGTTGTCGCGTCGCATGTGGGGATCCAGTATTCCAGCGCGCTGACGTTCAATCGCAAAGGCTCTGCGGTACTGGGTCGCCCGGTCGCGCCTGGTCGCGCCGGGCGATGACGGCTGGTGTGTGGACGCCGGTCAACGATCGGTCGTTCCTCCACGCGACAACGGCGAAGCCGTTGCGCGAGGACGAGGCCGAAGATCGATTCTCACGCTCTCAGGATGAGGTCCCGGCATTTTTGAACCGTTGGGGAGCAGCCGTTCACTCGGGACCGCGAGATCAACCGGTCGCTTTCGCGCGGCTCTTCATGCGCGGCTGGATCTGCTCGCCGAACTGCTCCATGCCGACGATGAAATCGTCGAAGGTCAGCATCACGCCCTTGAGATCGGGAATCTGTGCGATTTCGTCGAGCATGCGGGCGATGCTTTGATACGATCCGATCAGTTTCAGGATGCCGGTCGGCTGCGGGTCCTTGATCACCCGGGCGAGGTTCGATGCCGTCGAGCCTTCCTGGGCGTTGCTGTCGGCGCCGGCCTGCGCCGCCTGCCATTGCAGCGCGACGATGTCGGTGCCCTCCTTGTAGCGTTCCCATTTGGCAAAGGCGGCCTCGTCGGTTTCAGCGGCGATGATCATCAACAAGAGCAGCGCGCCGACTTCGCGACCGGTCTTTGCGATCGCGCTGCGGACCCGGGCGACCACGCCCGAGGCGCCCGTGGTGTCGTTGAGGCCCGGCGCGCCGACGAAATTGAAGTCGCCGTATTCGGCGACGAACCGCATGCCGCGGTCGCTCTGGCCGGCGCCGACGATCGGGATCGGCCCCGACGGTCGAGGGCTCAGCACGCAATCGTCCATCTGGAAGAAATCGCCCTTGAAATCCGAACGGCCGCTGCTCCAAAGCTCCCGCATGATCTGGACATATTCGGAGACATAGTCGTAGCGGCGCTCGAAATGGGCCTCGCCGGGCCACAGCCCCATCTGCTGATATTCCTTGGGTTGCCAGCCGGTCACGATGTTGACGCCGAACCGACCGGGCGCGATGGAATCGATGGTCATCGCCATGCGCGCGACCAGCGCCGGGGGCATGGTCAACACCGCCACCGAGGCGAACAGCTGGATACGCCGCGTGACCGCGGCGATTCCCGCCATCAGCGTGAACGATTCGAGGTTATGCACCCAGTATTCGCTCGGTCCGTCATAGCCGCGCAGCTTGACCATCGAGAGCGCGAAATCGAGCCCATAAAACTCGGCTCGCTGCACCACCGTCCGATTCAGGTCGTAACTCGGCATGGTCTTCGGCGAGGTGGTCGATATCAACCAGCCGCGGCTGCCGATCGGAATGAACACGCCGATTTTCATGGGGCTCTCGATCGGCTCAGGCCGCCGCCTGCAGGACGTGGGCGCGGCTCTTCATCAAGGGCTGGATGCAACGGCCGAACTGCTCCATGCCGACGATGAAATCGTCGAACGTCAGCATGATTCCGGCAACTCCGTCGATTTCGGCGATCTCGTCGAGATAGCCGGCGACCTTGGCGTAGGAGCCGCAGAAAGTGTGCAGGTAGCTCGCGCGCGCGGTTTGCCGCGCCTGGCCGAGCAAGGCGGCGGTCGATTCCTTGGTGGCCTTGACGTCCATGCCGCTCTGCGCGGCCATCCAGGACAGCGCCTCGAGGTCGGCGCCTTCGTTGTACAATTTGAGCTTGGCTTCGGCGGCTTCGTCGGTCTCGTCGGCGATCACGGCGAGCAACACCAGCGCGCCGATCTTGCGATCGGCCCCCGCGGTCGCCTGCTTCAACCGCTCGATCGTCGGCGCGATCGCCTTCGGGTTGTTGTCGCCCATGGTGGCAACGAAATTGTAGTCGCAATAATCGGCGACGAACGCCATGCCGCGGTCGCTCTGGCCGGCCGAGACGACGGAGATCGGACCGCGCGGGTGCGGCAGCAGCCGGCAGTCGTTCATCGTGAAATGGCGGCCCTCGAAGTTCGAGACGCCCTTCTCCCAGAGTTCCCGCATCACGGCGACGAACTCGCTGGAGTAATCGTAGCGGTAGCCGAAATATTCGTCTCCCGGCCACAAACCCATCTGATCGTATTCGGCCTTCTGCCAGCCGGATACGATGTTGACGCCAAAGCGGCCGGGCGCGATGGAATCGATCGTCACCGCCATGCGCGCCACCATCGCCGGCGGCAGAGTCAGCACGGCCACGGAGGCGAACAGCTTGATGCGTTGGGTCACCGCCGCCAGCCCGGCCATCAAAGTGAACGACTCGAGATTGTAGTCCCAATATTCGGTCAGGCCGCCGTAGCCATGCAGCTTGATCATCGACAACGCGAAATCGAGCCCGTAGCGCTCTGCTTTCTCGACGACGGTGCGGTTGAGATCGAAGCTGGGCTTGTATTGCGGCGACGTCGAAGAAGCGATCCAGCCGTTGTTGCCGATCGGGATGAAGACTCCGACGTCCATGGCGCAAACCCCTGTCATGATCGATCGCGAACCATTCGCGCTTTCCGATGGTGAGGCTGAACGTGGTCGGCGCCTAATGACGATTTCTCATCGCCGGTGGACAAAGATTGTGTGGGCGGCGCAGGCTTCGGTCGGCTAGGCTCGCGGGCCCGGCGGCGGGCGATCGGAAAAGGGCGGAGTTATGGCGCGCAAGGTGGCATTCATCGGCACGGGCGGAACCATTGCCTCGATCGGCAAGGGTCCCCTCGACCTCATCGACTACGGCGCCAACAACACCATGGTGCATGCCGAGGACATCGTCACGGCGGTCCCGAGCGTGCGCGAGGTCGCCGACCTCGTGGTGGTCAAGTTCCGCGACATTCCGAGCACCCGCGATCTCGTTTCCCGAATGGAAACAACTCGCCGCGCTCCGCCATCGGCTGGTCGGGGAGACCCCCGACCTCGGCGGGATCGTGATCGGCCACGGCACCGCGTCTCTGGAAGAGAGCGCGTATTTCCTCAACCTCACGCTCAAGGTGCCGGTGGTGATCGTGGGCTCGCAGCGCCCGCTGAGCGGCCTGGCAAGCGACGCGGCGATGAACCTGGTGGCCGCGGTCCGGGCCGCGGCGAGCCCCGCCTCGGCCGGACGCGGGGTGCTCGTCGTGCTCAACGACGAAATTCAGGCGGCGCGCGAGGTGACAAAGACCTCGACCTTCCGTCTGCAGACCTTCCGGACGCCGGACTTCGGCGTGCTCGGCAGCGTCGACGGCGAGCACGTGCGCTACTATCGCCGCACCGAACGGCGAAACGCGCCGGACACCGAATTCGATATCGCGCCGCTGGACGCCTTGCCGCGCGTGGACATCTCCTATTCCTACGCCGGAGCAGACGGCACCGCGATCCGCGCCTTCACGTCGGTGGGCGCGAAGGGAATCGTCCTGGCCGCCTTCGCCTCCGGCATGGTCACGCCCGGCGAGCTGGAGGCGATCAAGGCCGCGGTCGAGGCCGGCGTTACGGTCGTGGTGTCGACGCGAGCCGGAAGCGGCGTGGCGCTCGACAGCGCCAGGCTGCGCCCCATGGGCGTGCTGAGCGCCGACAATCTCAATCCTCAGAAAGCGCGGCTGCTGCTCGCCCTCGCCTTGACCGTCACGCGAGAACCCGACGAAATTCGCCGGATTTTCGCCACCTATTGACCCTCGAACATCCGCCAATCCGAAGGAGCTGACGATGGTTCGCGCCAACGAGCTTACCGCTACGCATGCCCTGCGTCTGATGCGCACGGGAGATCTTTCGGTCGAGGCGTTGGCGCAGGCCTGCCTGGAACGCGTCCGCGAACGCGACGCCGCCGTGCGAGGATGGGCCCATCTCGATCCCGAGCTGGTACTTCGCAACGCCCGCGAACTCGACAAACGCGAGATCAAAGGGCCGCTGCACGGGATCCCCATCGCGGTCAAGGATGTCATCCTGACCGAGGACATGCCGACCGAGTACAATTCTCCGCTCTACAAGGGCAGTTTTCCCGCCGTCGATGCGGGCTGCGTGAAGACCCTGCGCGCCGCCGGCGCCCTGATCTTCGGCAAGACGGATACGACCGAATTCGCTTCGGTGACGCGGGGTGGAACCGCTCGCAATCCGCTTGATCCCAGCCGCACGCCAGGCGGCTCCTCCAGCGGTTCGGCCGCCGTCGTCGCCGATTTCCAGGCGACGATCGCTCTTGGCACGCAGACCGCCGGCTCGACGATCCGACCCGGTTCGTTCTGCGGGATCTACGCGATGAAGCCGACCTGGGGCGCGATCAACCGGGAAGGGCTGAAAATGCTGGCGCTAAGCCTCGATACTCTCGGCTTGTACGCGCGGTCGGCGGAGGATCTCGACCTTCTCGCCGATGTCTTCGCCCTCGAGGACCGCCATCCCGTCGCGCCCTTCACATTGCGCGGCGCGCGCGTCGCCGCCTGTCGATCACCTGCCTGGGACAAGGTCGAACCGGCGACGCGCGGCGCTTTCGAGCGCGGAATCGGCCTGCTGCGAGAAGCCGGCGCGGAAGTCGAGCCGCTCGATCTGCCGCCCGCGTTTTCCTCGCTACCCGAACATCATGCGACGGTGATGGCGGGCGAAGCGCACGTGACTTTCCTCAGCGAGATTCGGGCGCAGCCCGAGCTCCTCAATGAAGATATCGCCGCGTTGGCGAACAACAGCAAGGGCGTCGGCAAATCGGCGCTGCTGGCGGCCCTGGACGCCGCGGCCGAGTGCCGGATCGCCTTCGACACCATCGCCGCCGGGTACGACGCCGTGTTGACGCCGAGCGCGCGCGGCGAAGCGCCGAAAGGAACGAAGACGGGCGACGCGGCCCTGAATGGGATTTGGACGCTGCTGCACACCCCCGTCGTGCAGATCCCCGGCTTCAAGGGTCCATCCGACATGCCGGTCGGACTGTCGCTGACATCGCCGCGCTACACCGACCGCCGGCTGCTGCAGGTCACCAAGGCGATCGGGCCGTTGTTCGAATCCCGCGGTTCCGAAACATGACGACTGACCGTCATTGTCTGGATGTTCGATAGGTCGTTCCAGACTTGCGACTTGGTCGAGAGATCGACGATCAACCTCGCATGACGCGCGCGAAGCGCACGTGGAATCGGGGTCGATCCCGGTTCCTCGGTGGTCGCGCCGGCACGCACTCATCACGCCATGGCAACGTGCCGCGGAAACGATGGCGATGCGCTCTGTTCCCACTCCCGCGCACAGGACCATGGATGACAAACTGACCGCAGACCCATCGTCATCGATCAGGCCGCGGACTTCGGCCGCGAGGCGCGCGATACCATCAGCGGCTGGATGTGCTTGCCAAAGGTCTCGATGCCCTCGACGAAGTCATCAAAGGTCAGCATCAGGCCCTTGGTCCCCGGCACCGTTGCCGCCTCGTCGAGCAGCTTGGCGACGGTCGCATAGGAACCGACGATCGTTCCCATGTTGAAGTTCAACGCCTGCTCGGGAAGATTGATGGTCTTGGCCGTCGAGGAATCGGCGGCGGACTGATCCTTCGAGCCCTGATCGGCCATCCAGGCGAGCGCATCGACATCGGTGCCATCCTTGTACTTCTGCCACTTCGCCATCGCCGCCTCGTCGGTTTCATCGGCGATGACCATGAACAGCACATAGGCACCGACGTCGCGGCCGGTCTTGGCGACGGCGTCGATCAGCTGCTCATTGAGCTTCCCATGCGCCGTCGGGGTGTTGACGCCGCTTGCTAGAACGAAATTATAGTCGGCGTAGGAGGCGGCAAACGCCATGCCTGTGGGACTCTGACCGGCGGCCACGATCTCGATCTTGTGCTCGGGCACCGGCTTCATGTGGCAATCCGACATCTGGAAATGCTTGCCCTTGAAATCGGAGACCCCCTTCGCCCACAGCTCTTTCATGATCTGGACGTATTCGGTCGAATAGGCGTAGCGATAGCCGAAATATGCGTCGCCTGGCCAAAGCCCCATCTGGTCGTATTCGGCTTTCGCCCAGCCCGAGACGATGTTGATGCCGAACCGGCCGCCCGAGATCGAATCGATGGTCGAGGCCATGCGTGCCACCATCGCCGGCGGCAGAGTCAGAACGGCGGTCGAGGCAAACAGCTTGATCTTGGAGGTGACGGCGGCAAGACCCGCCATCAGCGTGAAACTCTCCAGATTGTAGTCCCAGAACTCGCTCTTTCCGCCGAAGCCGCGCAGTTTGATCATCGAGAGTGCAAACTCGAAGCCATAATGCTCGGCGCGCTGCACGATCTCCTTGTTGAGCTCGAAGGTCGGCTTGTATTGAGGCGATGTCGTCGAAATCAGCCAGCCATTGTTGCCGATCGGGATGAAGACACCCAAGTCCATTGCGGTCGCTCCTTGTTCCGGGAAACTCCTGCAATCAGCTAGCAAGCGCGATGCCAAGTCCTATTCATGTACGGATATATGAATAATCCATGTCCAGACATCCCGACCAACTGCTCGCCGGTCAATTGCCTGCGGCCCCCGCTCCTCCAATGTGCAAAGCGCCGGCGGCGCGGCAATCAGTCCGGGTGGAAGGTCATCGAATAGGAGAACCGGTCGCCGGGCAGCAACGTGTGCGAGAGCAGCAGGAGGCGTCCGCCCGTGCCGCTGTAGCGGCGCGTGATCTGGAGCGCGAGATCGCCCACCTTGGAGCCGAGGATCGGCGCCTTCGCCGCGTCGATCATGCAGGGGTGGATATCCTGCCTGATCTCGACGATCGGTTCGCCAGCCTGATCCTCGACCATGACGAAAACCGCGGTACGCAGGACGTCGATGGGGCGAACGATCGGCGCGAGCCGCCCATCGAGATAAACCTCCGTCCAGCAGAAGGCAGTCTCGGCGGGTACATGGAAGCGCGGCCGTGCCGCCACAAGTCCAACCATCAAACCAGACCTTGAATCATCAGGGCGGGCATGCCGCGCCGTTCACCAGTCCAGGTTCGTACAAGTTATGTGCCAGCCATGGTGACGATTTGCGCAGCCAGCCCGATGGGCGGCGACCTCGCCGGAAGGAGATGGCTCAACGTCGCTCATATGTACGCACATGTATGACTCTTTTCGCGTGCACGGGGGCGATGATCATTCTCATTGCACAATGATGAGCCGGGCGATGATCACCGCGGATTTGCAAACGCGACTGATCGCTGGCTGTGCAACTGCGAACAAAATCGACAGCCAAGCGCTTCCGGAGGGGATCGAAACCGCAGCCTTACGCCGCTAAAGCGGCTCCGAACAACAAGTCCGTACATTGGCATAGTGTTTGCAGCGCACAACGATGAAGATTTCGGTGCCAAGTCGCATGTGGCAGCCCGGCGCCCGCCGCGATCGAACGCAAATGTTGACCTATTGTTTTTGTTTTCGCCTTGAGCCAGCAGACGAAACTCGCCGCACCGATTCTGGCATTTCTGCCGCCGAGAAGCGCCGACGTCGACGGTGCGGCGGCAACCGGCGGAGCGGCGGGTGCGACCGCAATCCCGGTACGGCTTGCAGCGATGGCGCGGTCCACGCGTCTGGTGTCAGTCGGGCTGCCCTCGTTGGCGCTGCTGATCGCTTTTGCATCGGGTCTTCCGATCGTCATGCAGTTCGTCGGCCGGCCGTTCTCGGTAGATGCGATCCTGTCCGCTGGCATCGCTTCGAGCGGGCAACTGGCTTCGGGAAACGGCGACTGCCGGCGCTGCCCGCACCAAGCCTGCCCTCGCGCTCTGAACAAGGAAATGACGATGTCGTCCGATCTCTCAGACGTTCTGCACAGCCACGCTCTCGAAACGCTGTTTCTTTCGGCAAGGACCCACAACGCGTGGAAGCCCGCCCCTGTCGCCGACGAGGCGCTGAAGAAACTCTATGACCTTCTCAGGATGGCGCCGACCTCGGCGAACTGTTCCCTGGGCGGTTCGTATTCGTGCGTAGCGCCGAGGGCAAGGAAAAGCTGAGGCCTGCGCTCTCGAAAGGCAATCTCGACAAGACCATGGCGCCACCGGTACCGTGATCGTCGCCACCGATCGCCTGTTCTATGACAAGCTGCTGCAGCTCTTCCCGCACTCGGATGCCCGCTCCTGGTTCACGTCGAGCCCGGCCGTTGCGGAGCAGACGGCATTCCGGAACGGGACGCTGCAGGGTGCCTATCTGATCATGGCGGCGCGGGCGCTTGGGCTCGATTGCGGGCCGATGTCGGGCTTCGACGCCACGCTCATCGATGCGACCTTCTTCCAGGGTACCTCATGGACTGTCAATTTCCTGATCAACCTGGGTCATGGCGATCCGCAAGGCCTGTTCGGCAGGTCACCGCGACTTGCCTTCGAGGACGCCTGCGTGCTGGCCTGATCGTGCCGGGAGAGATCAGCATGAGCCATGAAAGCAACGACACCCGCAACGTCGAACCGGTCGTGACACCCCTCGTCACAAAGGAGGCGTATCGGAACGGCATGGCCAAGCTGGGGACCGCGGTGAGCATCGTCACGACCGATGGGCCGGCGGGCAAGGCCGGCTTCACCGCCTCGGCCATCTGCAGCGTGACGGACACGCCGCCGACCTTGCTGGTCTGTCTCAATCGCGCCGCGTCGGTCTATGACGCGGTGTCCAAGAACGGCGTCGTTGCAGTGAATACGCTTGCACCCCAACATCAAAGCCTTGCCAGTCTGTTCGGAGGCAAGACGCCGGTCGACGAGCGGTTCGCCGCAGCGAACTGGTTTCACGGCGAAAGTGGCGCGCTGCTGCTCGAAGGCGCGGTCGTCAGCTTCGATTGCCGCGTTGCCCGCCTCACCGACGTCGGCAGCCATTCGGTGCTGTTCTGCGAGGTGGTGGGAGTCGCCGACGGGACGCTCGCCTCGGGACTGTTTTATTTCGACCGCGCCTACTGCGCGATCGGGGATATGCTCGACTGAGTTGGCCATTGAGGCAAACAAAAGGGCTGCGAGGGGTTAACGGGAAAATTGGCCGAGCTTATTGGTGAGGAAGTCGGGATCCCAACCGGCGCGTTTTCGCCTGAGCCTGAGTACCCGGCTTTATACCCGGCGGTCGAGGCTGTCAGCTGCATCGGTCGTGGAGCGACGCTCGGCTCGATGCAACCACATTGTCAATGGACCGCCCATCAATCTGCTCGGGCGTGTAGAGCGCAGGCAAGCAGTTCCCGCGTCTGAAGCGAGATGCGCAGGCCATCCGTCCGTTTGGCCATTGGCACGGAGGCGCCTCGCTCCGAAGGCAAGTCTCGGTGGGAGCGTTGGTGCCTAGGGGCGGACTACCATTATTGAAAAAACTCAAATACTTAGTTGCAAAGTGGGACCTAGACCGCACCATTGAATCCCATAGCGTATTTTTCACAAGGTCCCACCGAGACCAGTTCCGACTCGGAACCGATTTGCTTCCGGGAATTGATGTCCGAATGGATCGGCGCGGCATTGAGGCGAAGCGGCCCGGCCCGTGATGACCAAACGGCACCGAACCAATCGTTCCTATGACGCTCGGCAACATGCGTAGCCTCCGGTGACTTTCGCTTGCTGATGGTCGGAGCGCCTGTTCGGGACGAGGGGATCGCAGGTTCAAATCCTGCGACTCCGACCAATACTTAGCTCGATCCGAAAACCTCATCCCGAACGTTTCACCGAATTTTTCGGGCTACTTGCTTCTGGGCATCGAAGCCGCTCGCTCAGCGTGTCGGCGTCCGGTGCATGCCGCGTGGTCTTGCGCGATTGCGTGCTCGATCCGTCACCATGGCGGCTGAGCATTGGTCGACATGTCCGGGCTCCAGCGAGCAGCCATTTTGGTTTCGTGCAACATTGATGGGGAACAATCTGCAAATTTCAGAAGGCGCTCTCTGTCGATGTAACTTTCTCAACTTCGAAGGAAAGCGATCATGGACGAGGAAGCTCTTAACGCCAGCGTTCGCAAATTCCTCTAGAAGCTCGGCGGCAGCAGATCGCCACACCCCTCAAAGCCGAAAACCCGCCGGCTTGAAGTAGCAGGCTGGAGGCCTGTGAGCGCGGGACCGAAACCCCGCGCCCTTGTTCTCGTGCTGTATTTTTGCACCGCTTATCCACATTTCCACGGCAACGGATCAGCGATGAATCGTGAACACTCGCCGCAGCCGAGCCCCGCTGGCGGTTGCGTTTTCGCATCGATGTCGGCCTTCAGCCTGGCATTAGCGTTGAGGGTGGCCACAAGCGCCTCGATATCTTTGGCCGGTAACTGTAGGCGGCACGGTGCGCCGCAATGGCGCCGTGGATCGGATCATTCGTTAGGGACGTGTTTGTGGGTGGCGTGCTATCACGCGGGGTAGCCTGGGTCATTTGGATTCGCGTCCTTCGTGGCTCGGGTTAGAGCCGAGGCGGAAGTTGGCGCTTCCCCTCGGCTTGCTTTTAGGTATACCTATTTAATGGCGAAGTCAATTAAGGTGCACCCAAAAAAGCGGCGCGGACGCCCGGCGACAGGGAAGGATCCCCTCGTCAGTGCTCGCTTGCCTCCAGCCCTTGTTGCTGAGGTCGAAGCATGGGCGACAACGAATGCCGCGTCTCGCTCAGAAGCCATTCGCCGCCTGGTCGAGCTCGGGCTGAAGGCGAAGAAATAAGCGGTGCGCTCACCTGGAACAGTGATTGCTGTCGCCGGACACCAGCGAATCGTCCCGCTCGTCTTCGGCGCTGGTGGCAAGGCGCGGCACCGGTCCCGAAACCAATGTCGCCTGCGCGTGCCTGGGCCTCGGACTGATCCAGGTGCCGCGATATCGCGTCAGCTCCGAACTTGCTAGCGGCGCGCTAGTCGAGGCGCTTGCCGGCTTTCCGCCATCGCCATTACCCGTCAATGTCCTCTATTCGTACACCCGACAGCTGTCGCCACGCCTGCGGGTGTTCATTGAGTGGATGGCGGAGCAGTTCCGGGAGCGGCTCTCATCCGCTGAATAATACGCCGGGCAGTTCGGCCTTGGTCGCGCGGACATGCAACCGTCTCAAATTGCTTTTTCAAGCGGTCGCTTAATCAGTTGGAGTTGCCCTCCGAAGGCAAAGGTCACACGTGCGAATCGTGTCGGGTGCGCCACTTCGGTACAAAAGCGACACCGTCGCTTCCCGTCAAACGACAACGTACCCCACATTGGCTGTCTCGCCGCAGGGAACATCGCAGTTCGAACCAGACTCCCACCCTGGAGCTGAGCGCTTCATTTCATGGGCTCCGTCGTCATCCAGAGCAGTGACTTCGCGTCTTTTTCGTAGGCCATCCCCTTCGGGTAGCTGATCAACTCCATCTGTAGGCCCCACGGCGCGAAGAAATACAGGATCGACTGCCCGGCCGCGGGACCCTCCTTGATCGGGATCGGCCCCTGCAACGTCCTGACGTTCTTTTCCTTGAGGTAAGCTGCTGCCTTGTCGATGTCATCGACATATAGTGCAATATGGTGGCCGCCGATATCGCTGTTCTTCGGCAGCGTCTTGGCCTGGTCGGGCGCCTGATACTGGAACAGCTCGATGTTGGAACCGTAGCCGCAGCGGACCATGCTGATCTCGTCGATGACGGCGCGCGGGTTGACGTCGACGACGTCCTGCATAAACGTTCCCTTGTCGTCCGAGAACGGACCGAACGACATCGCGTGCGAACACCCGATCACGTCGGTGAAGAAGGCGGTGGCCGCCTTGACATCCGGCACGGTGATGCCGGTGTGATCGTGGCCGCGCAGGCCGGGAATCGAATCAGCCGACGCCGGCAGCGAAGATACCCCCATCGCCAGCGCGGCGAGGGCGGCGGCCAAGTATCTGGACTTTGTCATGGCGATCATGGTTATTCCCTTCGGTTCGCTATCGCAGCTTTCAAACTTTTTGAAGTCGTGGCTCAGCCCGGAGACGCCAGTTGACGCTCGACGGCCTTCGAATCATGCGCGAGACCTTGGGCGATGCCGTGCGCCATCTCGCCGACATAGATTTCTTCCTCGCCGGCCTCGAATCCATTGAGGATTTCCGCCGCAGCATCGGCCGGTGCCATTTTCGGGATCGTCAGCCCCGCGGTCATCCTGGTGTCGACCGCGCCGGGCAGCGCGGCGGCGACACGGACTCCTTTCGGCACCAGTTCACCACGCAATCCTTGCGTCAGGCTGAGGCCTGCCGCCTTGGAGGCACAATAGGAC
>Ga0137418_10001687_pt1 | contig 20452 bp, 17 predicted proteins | sample CZODoug3_1_2_16f_FD_122242 | JGI IMG/M metagenome (GOLD analysis project Ga0137418, IMG submission 122242) | Vadose zone soil fungal communities from Angelo Coast Range Reserve, California, USA - CZODoug3_1_2_16fungal (Hybrid Assembly) | ecosystem: Environmental > Terrestrial > Soil > Vadose...
AAATCCGAAAGAGCAGCAACCAACGCCGGACGTTGGTAGTCATCAGGAAATTTTCCTTGACGTGTTCCCTGCCGTTTCGTCCCAACTGGAGAGCGAATTCCGGATGCGTTAACAAGTACCGGATCTGATAAGCACAACCTTCCACAGAGTGCACTAACGCTCCCGTAAGTTTGTCGATCACCTGAGTGGGAATGCCACCCACGGCGCTTGCGATCGTGGGTTTCCCTTTCCACAATCCTTCCGTCACGGTCAACCCGAATCCCTCCTTGAGAGACTTCTGGATGATGATCGTGGACACACGCTGTAGAGCGTTGATCTCGAGCGCCGACCATGGTGGGAGATCGAGAATGATGATGTCGGGATCCTCCCCGGCCGCGTCCATGACCTCTTTCAGGACCACTGCTCCCTCGGGATCGTCGGCTGCGCTCCCACCCGCCAGAACAAGCTGGAAATCGACGTACTTCTTTGCCATTTTGCAGGCGTGGATGACACCGAGCGGATCCTTCAAGCGATCGAACCGGGAAATTTGCGTCACGATCGGCCGCGAGCGATCCACCCCAAAGTTGTCGCAGACTTCCTGAATGTGGGACTCGTCCAGTTCCTTGTTTTTTTCGGAGAGCGGGTCGATGCACGGGTAAAACAGCGCTTGCGGAATGGACAGTTGTCGGGCGAAGGCTGGCGACGAAAAGACAGCGGCATCGTAGCGCTCGACCATGGGCTGCAGAAATTTCCAGACTTCCGGGTTGGGATTCGACAGATCAATGTGACAGCGCCACACCCAGCGCGCCGGATCGTCGGTCTTGGAGGCGATCAAGCCCACTGGCTGCGGGTCGTGAATCACAATGAAGTCCTCCCCGAAGTTCATCCGTTGCCGGTTTTGCTCGGTGTGCAACATGAAGACGTCGCGCGCTTGCTGCGTCAGCGTGTATTCACCGCCATGAAGTGCGTTATGAAATCCCTTGGTAACTTCAAAAAAATCGTTGCCGCCTGTAATCACTTCCCACCCGGTTTTCACCTCCAATTCTCCTAGGAGCGGCACCAGGCGATTCAGCATCTCGGCCACTCCACCACCCAGGGCGGTTGAGTTCACCATTTTCACGGTTTTCCCGCGTAAGGCCTCGGCCAGAAAGCGGAGTTCGTCGAGTTGCGACTTGCCGATGATTGCTTCGTAGTCGGCGAGTCGCGCTGGCGGCGGAGCCGCCGGAGGAGTGTCCGAAATACGCGGCTTCCGCCGCCGTTCCCTTGTCGTCGCTGGCTGCGCCTCAGTTTGACCGGCACTTTCCTGTTGCGTAGGGACTGAGTGACCTGTCTCTTCCATTGTCTTTCCCTTGTCGTCGGAACTTAGTCTGCTGCGTTCTGAAGGACCTGGATGATCTTCCGCTTCACTCCATCCAAGGTGGAGGTGTAGATGTCGATGTGGTTCAACTGCGCGGCCGTGCGGCTCAGCCCCAAATCTCGTTGCAACCAGAGAGAGAAGTCATTCGTCTCCAGCTTGCGCCGCAGACGAGCTTCGATGAAGTGGTAATGGATCGAGTGGACGCTGACCTGCTTGAGGACTTCCATGAACTCGCCCAGATTATTGGCTCGCAACTCCACCGGCAAAACCACAATGTTCGACGAGCAGAAATAGAAAGGGGCATCGGCCGTGTGGTCGCGTGCGTTGGGATTTTGCGCGATGAAATCCTCCACCATCTGGATGAGCCGTGCTCGAAGTGACGACAACGACGTAAATTCGCGAACGTCCAGGCTCGCCAGCCGCTCTCCGAGTCCCACCATGCCCAGTTCGGAATAGGCCCAGTGCGCGAAGTCGTTCGAAAATCCCTCTTTAATGAAATGGTGTTCTTCCAGCGTACGAAAAGTGTGTTGGAAGATGGAACCATCCGGACAGGAGCGAAGAGCGTCGAGCAACTCGGTGAGATTGCTGGCGCGTTCTCGTTCAATAAATAAGAGATGGGCCGCCGATTTAAACTCAAACGGGGTATTCGCGGGGCGTGTCATTATGTCGGTTGTCGCGTTCGCCGTCGGAATCATTCCACCTCCTAAAACGTCGCACCCTGCAATTTCGTTTTAGAGTCATGTGATGCACAACAAAAGACTTCCGGTTCAGATACAGGGACGTAGATTTCTCTCTAAGGGGAATACTGGATGCCAGACATGGCTACAATCCGTTTTGATGTCACAGTCGCGATTTTGCCGACACCAGCGACGCCAACAGCGTAGTCAGGATTGAATCGGAACGAATCAACGGTCATTCGAAGGAATAATCGGCACTATGGTCCAAGCGGATTCAGCAAGCGCGCTCGCAGACACGGCAACGACTGACCCGGGGACTGATTTCACCTTCCTCGAATCGCGGCTAGGTGCGACCCGAACAGCCGACGGGCATTGTGAATTCCTGGTGTGGGCTCCGGCGGCTTCAGGCGTTGAGGTGAGGATCCTTGGCGATGTGGAGCGAATTGTAAGACTCATCCCCGAATCTCACGGTTACCACCAAGGCGCAGTTGACAGTGTTGAGGCAAACGCTCTTTACACCTATCGCCTTGACGGCGACAAAGAGCGTCCCGACCCCGCATCTCGATTCCAACCGCAAGGGGTTCACGGTCCTTCCCAGGTTGCCGACGTATCCGCGTTTGCATGGAGTGATCAGGCCTGGCAAGGCTTACGTCTGGAAGATTACGTTTTTTACGAGCTACACACCGGAGCCTACACCAGCGAGGGCACATTCGATGCCATCGTTCCCCACTTAGCCAACCTCAAGTCTCTGGGAATCACTGCGATTGAAGTGATGCCTGTCTCGCAATTCCCCGGTGGCCGAAATTGGGGTTACGACGGAGTCTTTCCTTTCGCGGTCCAAAATACCTATGGCGGTCCGGAAGGACTAAAACGCCTCGTGAACGCGTGCCATGGCCAGGGACTGGCCGTGGTTCTTGATGTCGTCTATAACCACCTGGGACCTGAGGGAAATTACTTAGCCGATTTCGGCCCCTATTTTACGGATCGCTATCACACGCCCTGGGGGCAGGCCATCAATTTCGACGGTCCACAAAGCGATCATGTCGTTCGCTTTTTTGTCGAGAACGCAATCTGCTGGCTCGACGAATTTCATATCGATGCCCTCCGGCTGGATGCCGTCCATGGAATCATAGATCGCAACGCGCAACCGTTTCTGACGTTATTGAGCGCCGTGGTTGATGATTTCGCACAACAAAGTGGCCGGCACGTACACCTTATCGCTGAGTCCGATGCCAACGACTTTCGCGTCGTATCGCCACGCTCTGCCGGCGGTCACGGCATCGATGCCCAGTGGAGCGATGACTTCCATCATGCTCTGCACAGCCTGCAGACCGGAGAACGCGACGGCTATTACACGGATTTTGGAGGCTTGGACCGCCTCAGTAAGGCCTTGCAGAATGGCTTTGTTCTCACCGGGCAATACTCTGAATATCGCCAACGCAGGCATGGAAGTTCGTCTGCCACGATTCGCGCCTCTCAGCTGGTGGTCTGTTCGCAGAACCACGATCAGGTCGGCAATCGCCTGTTCGGCGAACGATCCAGTGCGCTACTAACTCTTGAAGCACAAAAGCTTTCTGCCGGCACCGTCTTGCTGTCGCCGTATCTGCCTCTTCTATTCATGGGCGAGGAGTATGGAGAGCCCGCGCCTTTTCTCTATTTCACCAGTCACAACGATCCCGGCCTAGCCGAGGCCGTGCGGAAGGGCCGAAAAGAAGAGTTCGCAGCCTTTGCATGGAAGGGCGATTTGCCCGACCCACAGAGCGAATCGACGTTCCTGCAATCGAAACTGGATCACCATCTTCGCGACCAGCAGCCTCACAGTGTCCTTTGGGACTTTTACCAGGAACTCATTCGTCTTCGCAAAACGTTGCGGCCGCTACGCCACCTGAACAAAGACGCTTGCAAGGTGGGGGTCTTCAAGTCTGCCGAGTCCGTACTGACCATGCGGCGGTGGTGGCAAGCGGAAGAGATTCTGGCGCTGTTCAACTTCGGCAATCATTCCACCCTCTGCGTGGACACGGTCCGGTCGGGGGAATGGCGCAAATTGCTTGACTCCGCTGACCCACAGTGGTCGGGCCCGGGCACAACCGTTCCGCTGGTGGTCTCTGCAGGAAAAGACCTCAATCTAACTTTGCAGCCGAAAAGCTTTTGCCTGTTCGGCAGAATTTAGCTCCAAATATGCGATCCATCTGCATTCACGGCCATTTTTACCAGCCACCGCGCGAGAATCCTTTTCTCGAGTACGTTGAATTGCAGGATTCCGCTCATCCATACCACGACTGGAATGAACGAATTACGGCCGAGTGTTACGCCCCCAATGCAGCTTCACGAATCATGGACGGCGAAGGACGCATCGCCAAGATCGTCAACAACTACAGCAAAATCAGCTTCAATTTCGGACCCACGCTTCTTTCCTGGTTGCAGGAGAACGCACCGGACGTCTACGCCTCCGTGATTCAGGCGGACGCGGATAGCATGAAGACGTTTTCCGGCCACGGCTCTGCGCTGGCGCAGGCCTATAACCACCTCATCATGCCGCTGGCGAACAGCCGCGACCGAAGGACCCAGGTCATCTGGGGTTTGCGGGACTTTGAGTACCGCTTCGGCCGCACACCCGAGGGCATGTGGCTTCCCGAGACGGCAGTGGATCTCGAAACTCTTGATCTGCTGGCGGAATTCGGAATAAGCTTCACGATCCTCGCTCCACGGCAGGCGAGCCGGGTTCGCAGATTGGGCTCGCGGTCGTGGAAGGACGTTAGCGGAGATCGCATTGACCCAACCCGCCCCTACCTGCTTCGGCTGCCTTCCCGGCGCAAAATCGCGCTCTTCTTCTATGACGGCCCCATTTCCCGCGCGGTCGCCTTCGAAGGACTGCTCGATAGCGGTGAACAGTTCGCCAGCCGACTGCTGAGCGGTTTTTCTGACCAGCGCGATTGGCCGCAACTCGTGAACATTGCCACCGACGGGGAAAGCTATGGACACCACCACCGTTTCGGCGAAATGGCGCTTTCCTACGCGCTGGAGCATATCGAATCCAACGCTCTCGCCAAAATCACGAATTATGCGGAGTTCCTGGAGCAGAACCCGCCAACGCACCAGGTGGAAATTTTCGAAAACAGCTCGTGGAGCTGCGTCCATGGCATCGAACGTTGGCGCAGCAACTGCGGGTGCAATTCCGGTGGTCATGGTGAATGGAATCAGAACTGGCGGGCTCCGCTCCGCAGTGCGCTCGATTGGTTACGCGACACGCTGGCTCCCCGATACGAAGAGAAGGCCCGGTCGTTCCTGAAGGATCCGTGGGCCGCGCGCGATGAATATGCTCGCATCATTCTGGATCGCGCTCCCGCGAATATGGACCGCTTCCTCGCACAGCACGCCCAACACGACCTCTCGGATACGGACAAAATCACAGTCTGGAAGCTGCTCGAACTGCAGCGGCACGCCATGCTGATGTACACCAGCTGTGGCTGGTTCTTCGACGAACTGTCAGGGATTGAGACGGTTCAGGTTATTCAATACGCAGGACGTGCGGTCCAGCTCGCCGCCGACATCTTTGCTGACCCGGGTCTGGAACCTGCCTTCCGGGCGAAGCTGGCCGAGGCCAAGAGCAATGTTCCCGAGCACGAGAACGGCGCCCGCATCTACGAAAAGTTCGTGAAGCCCGCAATTGTCGACCTACCCCAGCTGGCGGCGCACTACGCCATCCGCTCCGTCTTCGATGAATACGGAGATCACGCCAACATCTACAGCTATGTGGTGGATCGGGAAGACTATGCGCGGGCGGAGACCGGCAAGATGAGACTGGCAACCGGCCGGGCACGCTTCACCTCCCGCATCACTCACGATTCATCCCTTCTGTCCTTCGGGGTTCTACATTTCGGAGATCACAACATTACTGGTGGCGTTCGCGAGTTCAACGGCGAAGAAGAGTACAAGAGGAACTCGCAAGAACTTCATCAGGCGTTCTCGCGAGCAGATACTCCCGAAGTCCTCCATTTGCTGGATCGCAACTTCGATCAGAACATATATTCCCTCAAATCTCTGTTCCGCGATGATCAGAGAAAAATCCTCGACATCATCCTGAGTTCGACCCTGGCCCAGGCCGAAAATAGTTTGCGCCAGCAATATTCGGAACATGCTCCCCTGATGAAGTTTCTCGCTGATTTGCACGTCGACCAACCGAAGCTCTTTAAAACCCTGGCTGAATTTGCGTTGAACAGCGAACTGCGCGAGGCCCTGCAAAAAGACGAAGCCATGACAGATCGGGTTCGGAACCTGGCGCAGGAAGCGGCGACCATGCAGGTCGCCATTGATACCTCGAATCTCGAGTTCATCGTTCGCAAGCAGACCGAGCAGCGAGCCTACGCTTTCTGGCGCAATCCGGCGGAATTGCCCAGCTTGGAACAGTTGGAGAGCGCGGTTCATCGAGCCCAGAGCATGCCGTTCAAAGTGAATCTCTGGAAGGTACAGAACCTGGCCGCTGAGAGACTGGATGGCACGCTGAGCGCGATGCGAGCTCAAGCAGCGCAAGGAGATGAAAATGCGCAGGCATGGGTGAGTCACATGGATTCACTGGCTGACACTCTCGGCCTCCGAGTCAGCTGATGCCAGGAACGCGAATCCCGGTTTCGACCTATCGTCTCCAGTTCAATCCGCAACTCCGTTTTTCTGACGCGAAAGCTCTCATACCCTACCTCCATAGCCTGGGGATCACCGACATTTACGCTTCACCTCTCTTGCAGGCCAAGCGGGGAAGCCCTCATGGCTACGACGTCACGGACCCATCCCACCTGAATTCGGAACTAGGCAGCGACGAGGATTTCGACGCCATGGTGGCCGAGTTGCATGCACATAACATGGGATTGCTGCTCGATATTGTCCCCAATCATATGGCTGCGAGCGGGGAAAATCCGTGGTGGATGGATTTGCTCGAAGACGGCCCACGTTCGGCCTTTGCCTCACATTTCGATGTGGATTGGCATCCCCCGAGCCGCTCTCTGGAGAATCGGGTCTTGCTCCCGATTCTGGGCAAAACCTATGCAGAGGTTTTGGAAGGACGCGAAATCCTCTTGACATACGCGCAGACGGGCTTCTTCCTGAACTACTTCGATTTCACTCTCCCCGTCGCCGTGCGATCGTATGCCCGAATCTTGGGCTATCGTCTGGATCGCCTGCAACGCACGTTGGGCGTGGAGTCTCCGGAATTGCAGGAGTTTCAGGGAATCCTGGCCGCGGTTGCCCAAATCCCAAGTCCGGCCAGCGCGCCGCTGGAAACCGCCGGCGAGAGTCGCCAGCATCGGGAGGCGATCAAGGAGCGTCTCTGGCGACTTTACACCCGTACCCCGGAGGTGCGGCGATTCGTCGATGGCAATGTTCGGCTGTTTAATGGAAAACGAGGCGCACCCTCGACTTTCTTGCTGATGGATCAGCTTTTGTCCGAACAAGCGTACGAACTCGCGTTTTGGCGTACGGCCAACGAGGAAATCAACTACCGGCGCTTTTTCACGATCAGCGAACTTGTCGGAGTTCGTATCGAGGATCCGGTCACGTTCGAGGCCGAGCATGCCGTGGTTCTTCGCCTCGCGAGTAAAGGGATGGTGACAGGTTTCCGCATCGATCACATCGACGGCCTGCGTGATCCAGTGGGGTATCTGCGGCGGCTGCAAGAGCGTCTGCATGCCGGTCAAACGAATGGCCGCACTAAAGATTTCTATGTTGTGGTTGAAAAGATCCTCTCCGAGGGGGAAAGCCTGCCCGCGGAATGGCCGGTTCATGGCACGACCGGGTACGACTTCATGAATGCGTTAAACGGTCTCTTTGTGGATGGCTCGAATCTGCCGACATTGGAGAATGCGTACGCGCAATTCATCAACGAACGGATCCAGTATTCCGATCTTGCCTACCGCAAAAAGAAGCAGGTAATGGACAGCCTGCTATCGGTAGAGATGCGGACATTAGGCCGTCACCTGAGCGTCCTCGCAGAGCAGGACCGTTACGCCCGCGAATTGTCCCGCGATGAACTGACGCGGGCCCTGGTTGAGACCACCGCATGCCTGACTCCGTATCGGACCTACATCCGGGGCTTCGAAGTGAAGCAGCAAGATAAGGTCGCGATCGAAACGGCTGTGCGCGAAGCTCAGCGGCGAAATTCCGCGATCGCTCCCGAATACTTCCGCTTTCTTCTGGAAGTCTTGCTGCTGCGCCCCGGTTCACACCTCCTTCCCGAACAACGAGAAGCGCGATTGGCTTTCGTGATGGCCTGGCAGCAGTTCACGGGCCCCATCACTGCCAAAGGTGTGGAGGACTCCGCCCTCTATGTCTACAACCGCCTGATTTCTCTGAATGAGGTCGGAGGAGCGCCCGAGTCAGCAGGCGTTGCGGTAGAAAAGTTCCACGAGTTTGTCCGACAGCGGCGCAGCAAATGGCCCTTTACCTTGAACGCGACCATGACACATGACGCAAAACGGGGAGAAGATGTGCGGGCACGCATCAACGTCCTCTCCGAATTGCCTCAGGAGTGGGACCAGTGCCTGGAAAACTGGAGTCGTTGGAATGGCCCGAAATGCCGGATTGTTAAGGGCGTCAGGACACCGGAGCGCAATGAAGAGACGCTGCTTTATCAGATTCTGATCGGCTCCTGGCCCGGCCCGGAGCTGGACTGCGTCTGCTACATACGCCGTATTCAGGAATTCATGGTGAAGGCCGTCCGGGAGGCGATGGTTCATACCCGTTGGACCGTTCCCAACATCGATCATGAAAAGGCGCTCACTGATTTTGTGGCATCAATTCTGACGGATTCTCCGGATAACAAATTTCTGCCGGATTTTAAACGGTGTGCTTTGAAAATCGCCTACCATGGGGCGCTCAATAGTCTTTCCCAACTGGTCATTAAAATCGCTTCCCCGGGCGTCGCGGACTTTTACCAAGGCACAGAGTTATGGGACCTTCGCTTGGTCGATCCGGACAACCGCCGCAGTGTCGATTTCGGCAAGCGTAACGAGCTGCTGAACAGCTTGTCTGAAGCCAGTGAGTACCTCCCGGAGTTGCTGGATCTTTGGCGCGACGGTCGAATCAAAATGTACGTCACGCAAAAAGGACTGCAGTTTCGCAGGGATCGTTCGTCCCTGGTACTCAGTGGGGACTACCTTCCACTCATCGTGGAGGGTCCGAAGCAGGATTGCGTATTCGCCTTGGCGCGCCGCTATCGGGGTGAGTGGGGCATGGTCATCGTTCCCCGTTTCACCACCCGCCTGGTCGACAAAAATCGACTGCCTGTGGGTAAAGAAGCTTGGGACGAGACTCACGTCTTGCTTCCAAAAGGAGCCCCCACGCGTTGGGTCAATGTAATCACCGATGAAAGCGTCGAAACGAGCACTGGACCAAATAAGTTGGCCCTGGGTGATGCCCTTCGCAAGCTTCCGGTTGGGCTGTTTGTCAGGACAAACGACTAAGGAACCGTTGGTCACGACCCCAGGCTGGGTCACGCTTTCCGGCAGGCGGGGGCGACAGCGTTACACCGAAAAACAACAGGAAACCGCTCCCGGGCTGGTTCGCCCCGGGAGCGGTGTATTGTTGCCCGCTGTCAGGATGCGGGTAGCCAAGTCTTATTGCTTTTTCATCTCGGCGGCTTCTTTGGATTGCCGGGTAGCCTTTATCAGAGCGGCTCGAAACACCTCAGTTTCTGGCGGCGCCGGCACCGCTCCGCTCAGAACGCTTTGGAAGGGGACGTTGGTCCCATAAACCGCCTTGGTGGCATCATCGTCCTTCTCAATGACAGCGCCTTCGATGGTGGCACCGGCAAATGCCCCCTTTGATCGCGAGTAAGTGAGCAACTCGGTATTCATTTTCCAATCGGTGCCAGCGGAAGCATGCCGGCCTACTGGACCCGCCGCAGCTGAGCCTTCACCGCTTACCTGGAACTTGCTCGACAGCAGATGCTCGAGACCCTGATCATTCATTACCAGCATCACGAGATCCACACCCTCGATGCCGATCTGAAAGCCGAAACTTCCACCTCCGACGGAAACGAAAGCCGGCGCACTCCAGCCCTTGTCGGCGGTGCGGCAGGAGGCTACTCCTCGACCATGTTTGGCGCCTACCACGAAACCGCCCTTCATCAGGTGCGGAACCACGACCACGCACTTGGCGCTATTCAGTACCTCCTCCGGAATCCCCTTGTCCGGCGTGTCCATAATCTGCTGGAGTACCTCGGCGGAGGCTTGCAGGCGTTTCACAGCGTCTTCGCGTGCTGATGCGGCGGAATATACTGCGCTCCCCGCAAGTAGCACCAACGTGCCCACGACGACCAGAAGTGTTCGTGACGATTTCATCGCGTCTCCTTTCACAGGTACGAATCTGGCGGCAGACAAACCCATCCCTGCGGATTCAACCCCTGCAGGTTAGAGAGCGAGAGAAACCCAGACAATACCGGGCATTTTGTAGTTTTTACCGCCGGGCACCCTACGGCGTCGTGGAAGGTTTTTGGCCTGATTCCGGAAGAGATTCGCTGTAGTATCCGGTCCTCGTTCGCACCCGGAGTCCGCGACGGCCGGCGTCGCGAGCCTGGACTTCGATGGTATGAAAGGCATGTCCAGTCGACGGATTGGAGGATTTGTACCCGATCACATACTGATTCCGGATGTCGTACGCAATTCTCTTGGTAATGGCATCTACTTCGCTCAGATCCCGGGGAAAATAGGCCGCCCCGCCAGTGTTTGAGGCAATCGTCTCGAGCGCGCGCATGGTAGAGGTTGCCTGCCTGGTCTGGTCAACGAAGCCGATCACGTAGACTACCGGCCCTTCTCGGCGCTGCAATTCCTTTATCGCTTCCTCCAGTGATTCCTCGCTCGCGTTGTCTCGTCCATCCGTCACTACCAGGAGGACTCGCTTTTGAATTCTGGCATCCTGTCGTATGTGTTTTGCGGAAGCTACGATCGCATCGTAGAGCGCGGTGCTTCCCCGTGTTTCGATTCTGTTCAAGGCAGCCTTGAGCTTGACGACATCACCAGTAAAATCCTGATCGAGGTAATACTCCTCCCCGAAATTCACCACGAAAACCTCATCTTCTGTGTTGCTGGACCTGATCAGGTTGAGCGCGGCATCGTTAACTTTCGGCCGCTTGGGAAGCATCGAACCTGAGTTGTCGATTAGAATGCCGAGTGCAAGCGGAGCATTCTCCTGGTGGAATGAAGTCATCTTCTGTAGCTTGCCGTCCTCATAGATGGTGAACGCATCCCGGTTCAGATTCGAAATCAGGTTATTTTCCTGATCGACCACGATGCCGCGCAGCACGACCTCTTCGACTTTCTTTTTGAATACAAACTGTCCGCTTTCGGGCTGAGTTTGCTCGATTGAGGAATCTTGAGAAGCGCCGGTTGTATCCACCGCTCGCGGTGGCGGAGGTTCCTGAGGCGTTTCCGAGCCACCAACAGGCGAAGATGGAGGAGCGGCCTGCGCCATCAACCGCGTGGTCGGCAGGCCTACAACCACCAGGCACGCCAACCAAAGGAGGGGGCGTGTCCCGAGCGCAAAAGCGGATCCGTTCCCCATTGAACCTATAAGCACTCTGCGACCTCCATCGCCGACATTGCCTCTCATCTCAGACTCGGGTGAAAGCTGCCGCCTCATGGATGAGGATGGCCCTCTTTGAGGTTGTCCAAGACGCGAGGCGACTGAAAAGAAAGCAGAAGAGTGAGATGACGGAACGGATCAGAAAATTCTCTGCAATATTTTTAGGACAGGATCTACCCGAATTACCCGATCTGCGGGTGATTCTGGATGTGTTATCAGTGAATTGCGCTCGTCAACTTGTTCAGGAGATACGCCCCATGCATCCTGAAGGCATTTTCGATGTGACACCGGATCCGCAACGGCGATTCCGGCGTTCGGAGAGCGAGCCTGAAGATTGCCTGCAGATCCAGAACAAACCAGCGATGCCGGATCTGTCAATCGATCCCGAGGAAACCGCTGACATTGTGATTCCCCTCGACCATCCAGTCTTCAGAAGAAATCACTCGCGCTCTGAGTTTGGAGACTGACAGATCCCCTTTCGAGGATCTGTTGCACCGAGAACGAGCAAGCACCGCCTTAAAAGCAGGCTGTGATCGGCGTCGTTTGTCCAGAAGCCAACTGGTTGAAATACGTCAGGTTATCGGGGGGCTTGTAGGTACCGTCCGCCGCTAGCGCCTGATGCTGCCACTTCACCAGCCCGTAAGGTTTTGCCACGTGAAATTCCTCTTTATCACGGCAGTTGGCGTAGTTTGAGTCGCAACTGTAGCGATAACTGACGACGAGGGTTTGGAGATTGGCGGGCAGGTGCCCTCCCAGCGTTTCCTTGTAGGGGCCCCAAACTTCGTTGATCACGTGACCCAGACTCTTGGCGACGTAGGCGTTGCAGTCGGAGTGAATCTCGTAGCGGGAATCACTGATCTTGATGGTTGAACCCGGATATCCACCCTTCGCGTAACGCGGGACAAAAGGGAGATTGAACTTCCCCGTTGTCGTACTCTTGAAGGCCTTGAATGTGCGCGGATTCTTCCAATCCAATTCCGTGACCCATAGGTAAATGTAGTTGCTGTCGTAGAGCTGAATGTCCCAAGGATAGCCGCCTGAAGTTTTTGTCCAGTAAAAGCGATCTGACTTGACCTTGGTAAAGAGAGGATTCGCTGTGCCTGCCATGTGATGATCGATTCCAAGATCGGAGCGCATGGTCATCCAGGACAGCATGTCATAGGTCGTGGCGGCGTAGTTGGACTTGGCAGTGGGCGTTAATGCGGGTGCGGCGGGACTCGTTGAGTTCACGCCGCATCCTAACAAACACACGAGTAGCGCAAGAAGAGCGAGGCAACGCTTCATGTACACCAGATCCTTGGTAGTTTTTTGGGTTTTGCGCCTATAACGTAATTGTTCGGATGTCAATACACTAGATTACGCAAGGACATGGGAAAGAATACTTAGGGCTTTGCAGGAATCTAAGCTCTACACCTTAGTTGAAGAACCCACGGAGGGAGACCGATACGTGCGGGGAGGGGCGAGCTAAGGAATGCGGGGAGGGGCGGGCTAAGGAAAAAGAAGCGGCCTTCTGGCGGCAAAGCGTGACCGCCATTCAGGCCGCACGCGTCGTCACAACAGTGCGAAGAAAACCGCCCCTATTACCAGTAGGAAAATGTCAACTTGTCCAGCCAGATTGAATAGGGCTGCTGCTTGTAGTTTCCATCTTGCTGGTAATTGATCGTGATGCCATACCAATTGGTTGGCGTGGGACTCTCATAGTGGTTCAGGGTCGCCGTCTTACCGTTTAACGTGATCGACTGGAACAACAAATGGTTGTCCGACGTACGCTGCACCTGGATGACGAGATGGTTCCAGGCATTGTTCACAGGATTGCAGGCCACACCCGTCGGAATCCATTTCTGACCTGGATTGTCCCAGATGTCCCATTCGTGTCCTCCCATAATCCGGCATTCATGTCCCCAGATGAACGATTGGCCATTGACGAATTGATTGATATCGAACTCCAGCGCTTGGGAGGCACCGATATCGGTCGCATAGAAAGAAACGTCGTAGGTAAAGTTGTGCACGTTGGGAATAATCGCGCGATTGGTATCGGGAAGACCCTGCGAGGAAAAATCACCGATCAGGTGATTGTTCCAGAGCGCGTCGGAGTAGAGAGTCTGTCCGCCAATGTCCATACGAGAGGAGTTTCCACTTAGGGCGGGGGATCCCACGCCCTTCGTCATCGCCCATCTCGTCTCCGGTCCGCCTGACACACACCACGGACAGATGGCGTATACCGGGGGAAGCAGAGCGTATCCGGTCCACCCGCCCTTCTGATGAAGATTCACGAATTGCCCCGATTTGCCGGTCGGACTGGCGCCCCCTCCTACCGTGATAACCACGGGCGCTGTCGCTGAACCTCCACAGTGGTCCCATTCCTGAACCACGGTGTGATAAACGCCGCTTTGCAGCGTCAAGACAGTGTTCAGCTTGGCACCGTTCACCTTATAGGCGAGAACCCCAGGAGCGGTGTAAATCCCCATCGCGGACACCCCGGCCGAGCAACTGCTTGTGGCGGAAGCAACGAACGGCACGGTCGGGCTCACTGTGCTATTGCTCAGCGGTGCGCTCACCTGTACGGAGCCGCCGGATTTGACGCCAGCAACGGCGATCGACACGGGAGTTTTCGCCGTCCCTCCGCAGTGGTCCCACTCCTGGACCACGGTGTTGTAGTTCCCTGGATTTAACGTGAGAACGGTATTCAGACTCGCGCCCTGAACCTGGTACGCCAGCACGCCCGGGGAGGTGTAAATCCCCATGGCCGAAACTCCCTGAGGACAGCTGCTGCTCGCGGTCGCAACGAACTGCACTTGCGTTGCAACCTTGGCGTTGTTCGCTGGCGCAGAAACTTGAACCTCGTTGGCGTTGCCTTTAACAAAAATGGTAATCGGCATTTTTTCAACGCCACCGCAATTGTCCCATGCCTGGACTATCGTGTTGTACGTCCCCGGATTGAGCGTCAACAACGTATTCAACGAAGACCCGTTAACGGTATATGCGAGTACATTCGGAGCCGTGTAGATCCCCATGGCCGAGACGCCTTTGGCGCACGTGGTCGTGGCCTTTGCGACGTACTGGACGGTAGTGGCCACATTGCTGTTGTTGACTGGGGCGTTGACGGAAACTCCCGCGAACGCCGGGGCGGCGGTCGCCAGCGCAACAAATAGCGCCAACCTCTTCATGGAACAGACCTCTCCTGCTGGTTTATTGAGCCGAAACAACTTGCGGGCTTAGTTGCGGAGATTCTAGGCGCGCCATCGCCCGATCTCAAGCAATCGAAGGAAAGGATTTACTCGAAGGTTCTAGGTCCTAATACACCTTTGGTCACGTAGCTCGAACTTGCCCCTGGGCATGGCGAAACGATGGACGAGCAATTTCTTAGAGTAACGTCAACGAGCGCAAAAACTTTCGACTGTTCTGCACTGCTGTGCACATAAGGCAGGAGGCGGGAACCAGCTGCGCATCCGCGGCCAGCGCCCGCCCGATTAGGTTGGTCTTTTGCGGTTCACCAAGTGCGAATGGTAGCGGCGGAAGATGGCAATGACTATCCCGCGAATTCTGTAGATTTCGTTGCCAGCAGACCTATATGTGAAAAGTTATTCGGATTGCTCCAACGTGCTGCGGATCTCGAATTTGTCCAATCAAAAATTGCGATAGCTCATTAAAAATGATGCGTTTGGGACTACAGGAAACCATCGATCGGAATACAAGTTGAGCCGGATTCACCGTCCGCAGGTCCACGTCATACCCTCCATCCTACATGGCCAAAAGGCCACGAGGAGAACCAACGTGAATACAAACGCTGGCCCCGTAAACAACAATTCAGATGCGGCTCTGGTACGGCGAGCATTGGATGGTGATGCAGATGCCTTCGCCTCTCTGTTTCACCTGCACAAGCATCGTGTGTATGCCGTCTGCCTCCGCATGACCAAGAACACCGCGGAAGCGGACGATTTAACACAAGATGTCTTTATTCAGGTCTTCCGCAAGCTGTCCACCTTTCGCGGCGAATCGGCCCTGTCCACTTGGCTGTATCGGCTCGCCGTAAACACGGCGCTGATGCACTTCCGGAAGCAGGCACCGCGGCAAGTGTCGCTCGACGAAACCGGCGAGCACGACAGCGCTCCCGTGGCACGACGCGAACACGGCCACCGCGATGCTCGCCTCAGCTCTTCTCTGGACCGAATTGCGCTTACGCGCGCGCTGGAAGCTCTTCCGGTCGGTTACCGAACTATTTTTGAGTTGCACGAGATCAAAGGCTATGGACATCGAGAAATCGCGAAACTCCTCCGCTGTTCGGTCGGGAATTCAAAATCACAGTTGCACAAGGCGAAACAGCGAATTCGCGAATTTCTTCTTCCCCGGCGCGAGCGCGCGTTCCACTTGCAGAATGCAACAGCCGAGCAAACCGCAATCACGGGAAAGACCTTTTCGAACACGAGCGATGCCATCCCCCATCCGAGTTCAGATTCACGGATTAGTCGTGTCGTCGAGCAGTCGGTTCCACAAGAGGCCGAATCGCTTATGGTACTCGGGTCTTCGACCCAATGCCTGGCTGAGACAGCCGTGTAACAGGGAGAAGACCTCGTGGAAATGGGAGCACTAGTAGTAACGGCGGGTGGCGACGTAACCAGTACCGCGCCGGGATCGAGCTTGTGGGCCCCAGCATGGCCAGTTCTCGGACAAACAGTTCTCGAGAGATGGATCAAGATGGTGCAGGGCTTGGGCGTGGGCCTGGTCTCGGTTGTTGATCGGGCTGAGCAGCAGTCGAACCGGGTTCATACCATGATCGAGTGGGCCCGAGAGGGAGTGGAACGAATCCTCCTGATCGTTCTCGGCTCCTATGCAGAAATTGACCTCTGTGATTTGGTGCGCTTTCACTATGAAGGCCAGCATCAGGTAACGCGGGTGTTTGACCAGGAGGGCCCCCTCGGAATCAGCCTGCTGGACCGTGGTTGTGTGCTCGGCCATCGTGAGCGCGCCATCCATGAGCCTCATTCCCACTCGTCTCGGTACGATTTCCTTGGATACGTGATCCGCCTTTCGTCCACCGTCAGCTACCGGCAATTGGTGGAAGACGCCCTGCAGGGACGTTGCGGAATCCGGCCCACCGGAATTCAAACTCGCGAGCGTGTCTGGATCGACCAGACCGCTTTTGTGGATCCGTCCGTACAGATCGAAGCTCCGTGCTACATCGGCCCAAGAGCCAGAGTCAGGGCCAGTGTTCGAATCCGCGGGTGCTCGTCGATTGAACGGGATTGCGACATCGACCTTGGCACCACGCTGGACCACACCAGCATCCTGCCGAACACCTATGTTGCTCCCGGGCTCTATGTCCGCGAATCGGTCGTGGACGGAACCAAACTGGAGAATCTCGCTCGGGGCGTAGAGCTGGATCTCGGGACTGCCGGGCTGTTGGCACGCATCGGCAACCCGCAACCGACCGCTTCAGGACGCCCAGTCCAAGTCTCTCCCGATCAAGAGTTGCCTTTGTCGGGTGCGGAAGCACAGCAATCGTGAGTTTTTGTGCTGCATAAGGTGTTCAAAATCGAAGTCGAACAGGAGGACGATCTCATGCCCCCCTCGCCTGTCACCGTAATGCAATTGCCGGACTTAAGCGACCCCAGCGCCCACAGATCCTTTTTGCGTGAAGTCAAGAAATTCATGGACAGTTCCCGCCAGCCTCGTCTCATTGTCGACCTCTCGACGGTCGGTCAAATCGCGCCGGAGTCCATTGATCTCTTATTGGAATGTGTCGATCAAGCGGAGCGCAGTGACGGGGAGGTATCGGTGGCCGGGGCGTCGCGGGAAACCGAGGTCATCCTGGAACTGACCCAGGCTACGTCCGTTCTCAACATTTTTCCGTCGGTGCTGGAGGCTGCGAATGGTTCTCAGCCGCAGGTGGCTTAATAGCCTGCTACACAGCACCTGTGCAAACACCAAAGGAGGACCGGAATCCTATGATGAATGGAATCGGTCGGCTCTTCAATGTGCTTCTCGTCGCGTTGTTGTCAACGGCCGTCTCTTTGTCTGCGGAGCCATTGCCACAGAGCTCGCAGGAACCCATTCAGACGGAGCCACCCCGGCCGCTCCATGATTCCCAGCCGGCGCAACCGACAAGTCCGAGCAGCGGGAATTCTGCGAATACTCCGAGCAGTGAACTCCCGGATGCTCCAACGCCTGCGCAGCCAGTTCAACAAAAGCAGGATGATGCGGGGCAAGCGCAAAACCCTTCTACTGTGCCCTCAGGAGCGGCTGGCGCGAAAGCAGCCCCTGCGAAGGGCGCTCCCGCATCACGCCCGGTAGGTTCTGCAATCGCACCGGCAAAGCAGCGCGAGAGACGCTCCCTACTTATCAAAGTGGGTCTCGTCGCCGGCGCTTGCGTGGCTGTGGGAACCGCGTTCGCATTGTCGAAGGGTAGTCCGGCGCGGCCCCCGGGGGAACCGTAAATCATGGGAGACCTCCCGGCAGTAGCAGCTTTGCGCTACCATCACGCTTCCGCGAGGTCGAACGTTCGCGCTCCGCAGGTTGTCACCTTTTCCGGAATTGATGGCGCGGGAAAAACAACACAGATCAATAGCCTCTCTGCGTATCTGTCCCAGCGGGGATTTCGTGTGGCTCACGTCATCTTCTGGGACGATGTTGCCGTCCTGTCGAAGTTGAGGGCGGGCGTCAGCTTGGCCATATTTCGGGAATCGTCCCGGTCGGCGAACACCGTCTCCCTTCGCCACGACAAGAACGTCCGAACCTGGTACTTGATGCTGGTGCGGGCGGGCTTTTATCTGCTAGACGCACTCAGTCTGCGCTGGGTGGTGTCGAAGCTAGGTCGCTGCAATCACGACTTCATAATCTTTGACCGCTACCTGTACGACGAACTGGTACAAATCCAGCCTCGCCACTGGCTGGCGCGCGCCTACATTCGATTGCTGCTGAGTTTGGCACCGCAGCCCGAGTTCCCTTTCATCCTGGACGCATCTCCCGACGAAGCTTTCGCGAGAAAGCCGGAATACCCGCTGGACTTCATGCGCAGCTACCGCCAAGCCTTTCTTGGACTGCGCGCATTTGTTCCTCATCTGACGGTCGTGGGACCGTCCACCGTGGACACCGTCCAGCAACTGATTGTGCAAAGAATTGCGCAGGGATCGAGCGTGGGGGCGAATCGTGGGACTCCCCCGTATTGATCCGTGTCGCGCTGGGGGACATTCTCGAAGTCAAAGAGAGTTCCTGCGACTACAGGTCTTCCCGTAGACACAACCGAAGCGCTGGTAAATGCCATCTCACGCTTACTTTGCCAACCGTGAACGAGCCCAGGATGCAGAATCTTCCGAAAGAAAAATTCGCTTTGATTGTGCCCACCTTGAACGAGGCGGGAAACATCGAGAGTCTGATGCGGCAAGTGCAGGATGCCTTGGAGCCACTCGATCTTGACTATGAGCTCATCGTCGTAGACGACGGCAGCGGCGATGGAACACCTGAAATCGTCAGGGCATGGTCTCGTTCCGACAGCCGAGTCCGGCTCGTGTCTCGGCACAACCAGCGAGGACTCGCCGGCGCCGTCATTCATGGCTGGCAGCACTCAGACGCTGGTCTGCTAGGCGTCATTGACGCTGACCTTCAGCATCCGCCGCGACTGCTTCCCGAGCTGCTCGCAGCCATCGCCGGAGGTTGCGACATCGCAGTCGCCAGTCGCTACGCTGCCAAAGATGGCGTGCGCGACTGGAATCCAGTACGCGCGGCAATCTCTCGAGTGAGCACATGGGTCACGCTGCCGCTGCAAAGAAGAGATCTGCGAATCAAAGATCCGATGTCGGGCTTTTTTGTCGTTCGTCGAAGAGCAATTGACGGCCTCTGCTTTGAGACCAAGGGCTTCAAACTGTTGCTGGAGATCCTGGTGCGTGGACGAATTCGGTCGGCCCGGGAAATTCCCTTTCAGTTCGGCGTCCGGCATGCCGGCAAGAGCAAGGCCGGGGCTGCGGTTGCCTTTTATTATTTGCAGTTGCTGGGAAAGCTGTCCCGAGACCTGATTCTCAGGCCGAGCTCGCAATGAAGATTGCGTTGGTGACTGCATTTCCGCCCAGCCGCCAAGGCCTCAATGAGTACGGCTTTCACGTCGCGGACGAACTTCGACGGCATTCGGAGTTGCAACTCACAATTCTCGCGGATCATCTTCCCCATGCCGAGCCGGAGTTGCCCGACTTCAACGTCGTACGCTGCTGGGGATTCAATCGTCTCGATAACCCAGTATGTCTCTTGCGTGCCATCCGGCAACTGAAGCCGGATATTGTCTGGTACAACATCGGCTTCGCAAGCTTTGGTGGCAGTCCGCTTCCGGCATTTTTCGGACTCACCACGCCGGCGCTGACGCGCTTCTGCTCCTGCTATACGCACATCACCCTTCATCAGCTCTTCGAGACCGTCAATTTGGCAGACGCGGGGGTGAAGTCGCCCTGGATGTATCGCGTCGCTGGGCGCGTGGCAACTCATGTGTTGCTCTGCGCGAACTCGATGTCGGTCCTGCTTCCCGCGTATCACCGTACATTGCGCAAAAGGTATGGCCGGGGCACGGTTAAAGTACGCCACCATGGGATTTTTGCAAGCTGCCCTGAGCAGCCTGACCTTTCCAAGCGTGGAAATCCGGTGCACCGGATTCTTGCGTTCGGAAAGTGGGGCACATACAAACGGCTGGAATTGCTGATCGATGCGTTTGAGAGAATTGTCCTGCAATCGCCACCGGTGGAGTTAGTCATCGCGGGAGGCGATCATCCGAAGACCCAGGGTTACGTAAACTCGGTGGCGGAACGCGTCCAGCACAATCGACGAATCCGGTTTGTCGGCTACGTCCCGGAAGAGGCCATTCCTGAGCTTTTTCAGACGGCCAGCTTAG
>Ga0137418_10001688_pt1 | contig 20434 bp, 23 predicted proteins | sample CZODoug3_1_2_16f_FD_122242 | JGI IMG/M metagenome (GOLD analysis project Ga0137418, IMG submission 122242) | Vadose zone soil fungal communities from Angelo Coast Range Reserve, California, USA - CZODoug3_1_2_16fungal (Hybrid Assembly) | ecosystem: Environmental > Terrestrial > Soil > Vadose...
CAACACGAACTGGCGGTACGCTCCGCGGTGGGAGCAAGCCGTTTCCGGATTGTGCGGCAACTGCTAACCGAGTCGCTGCTCCTCGCCTTGATCGGCGCGGGGCTGGGCGTGGTGCTTGCCTACCAGGCTGTGGACTTCATCGTGGCCTGGCTGCCCGAGTATTCCTTCCCCCACGAAGCCGATTTTCACGTCAATCTCCCAGTTCTACTTTTCAGTGTGGGCCTGGCAGCTTTTTCGGGTGTGCTGTTCGGAGTCTTCCCCGCTCTGGACTCGGCGCGAAGGGAAATCAATCAGGTCATCCAGGCCGGCACACACAAAATGGCAGGCGGCGTGCGCGGCAAGCGTATGCACACAGGACTGATTGCCGGGCAGATTGCTCTGACCTTGTTACTGCTAACCGCTGCAGGCGCGGCCATCCAGGGATTTTCCCGCATGATGCAGAGGCCGCTGGGTTACGACCCGAACCGTGTGATGTCCGTCGGCATTCCCGTCCACGAAAACACACTCAACGGCTGGGCGGAACGAGCAGCCTATTTCGCCCAGCTTCGCGAGCGGGTCGCTGCCATGCCCGGAGTAATCTCAGCAGGCATTTCCAACAACGCCACCCCCCCGAGCAACGGGTGGCCCCAAACCTTCGAGATCCTGGGCAAAACCGCGGTCGAACAGCAGGACGCTCGGGCAAACTTTGTGAGCCCAGAGTACTTCACCATCCTCCATATCCCACTCGTTGAAGGACGCTTCTGGGAACAGAACGAAGTCTCGCGTGGCGCTACGCTTGCGCTCGTCAACCAGACCTTCGTTCGCCGCTACTTTCCCGGCGAAGATGTCCTGAGCCACTCAGTGCGCTTGCCCCGATTAACAGGCCAACCGCCGTACCTGCTCAACGCGGCCGGGAGTGACGGCTGGCTCCAAATTGTTGGTGTCGTTGCCGATGCCCTCGATGACGGGCTCGACAAGCCCATTTTGCCGGCAGTGTACCTTCCCTACACTGTCAACATGTTTATGGGAACCCAAATTCTCGTCCGGACCCAGGGCGAGCCGCTGGCCATGCTGCACAGCATCCGAAAGGAGATCGGCACGATCAATCCCGATCAGCAGATAGACTCGAACGTGCAGGATCTCGAGGGGTGGATCAGACGCGAACCCGAATGGGCTAATGCGCGCCTGGTCTCCATCCTGTTTGGTGCATTCTCGGGGCTGGCGCTAGTACTGGCAGGGGTGGGCCTGTACAGCGTCGTGTCCTACAGCGTGATACAACGGACGAGCGAGTTCGGCATCCGCATGGCGCTGGGTGCGCAGCGTGCGGACGTACTACGGATCGTTCTGCTGTCCGCAGCCATCAGCGTGGGTCTCGGCCTTGCCTCTGGCGTAGCGCTCAGCCTAGGCATGGGCAGGGTAGTTACCCGCTGGATCGAGAACGGAGTGCACGATCCGTTGATGGTGCTCGGGGTCTCGCTCTTGGTGATCGTGGTAGCCGGTCTCGCCTGCCTAATCCCTGCCCTGCGAGCTTTGTCTGTCGATCCCATGACTGCCCTGCGATGTGAGTAGCGAATTCTCAGCGCAGGAACGCCGACCCCAAGGCTCCGTCGTTATCGCCCTCACAACATGATTAACTAAACTGATGCCGTACCACTCGAACTGGAAAACTCTAACTCTGTCCTTCACTTGGTTTTGCCATCGCCGCTTGACACCCGCTTTTCTCTCTCCTAACCTTGTCTTATGGAAGTCCACCTGACTCCCGACCAGGAAGTCTTCGTCCGACAGGCGATCGAGTCCGGACGGCTACACCGGGTCGAGGATGCATTAGAGGAAGCTCTAGCCTTGTGGGAAGAGCGGGAGCGCAAGCGCGCGGAACTTCTGGCAACTCTCGATGAGGCCGAGGCCTCGCTAGCCCGTGGCGAAGGCCGCGTCATTTCTCAGGAATCCATGCGCGCGCTCGCCGAGGAAGTACATCAACGCGGCCTTGCCCGGCTGGCTGCGGAGAAATCAGCACCCCGCTGATGGCGCACCGCCTTACGGCACAAGCCGAAGCGGATCTAGACCAAATCTGGGACTATATCGTTCAGGAAAGCGGCAAGCTTGAGATTGCCCGCCGCCAAGTTGTATCCCTCACAGATCGATTCTTCCTACTCACCAAACATCCCTATCTTGGACGTCCACGCGATTACGACCTAGGCGCAGGAAGACGGAGTTATCCGGTTGACCGTTATGTCATCGTCTACCGGATCGAGGGTCAGAACGTGCTCATTCTTCGCGTGATCCACGGCAGCCGAGACATCCAAGCAATGTTCCGCGTTTGATCTGTGCTGCAGTCAATGCGGAAACTAAGCGCGAGCGGGAGTCTACCGAACATTGAATCTTACAGCGCGCTCATATTCGACAAGAACTCCGTATTGTTCTTCGTCTTCCCGAGCTTATCGATGAGCAACTCCATCGCCTCCACCGGCGATAGCGGATTGAGCACCTTACGCAGCACCCAAATCCTCTGCAAATCTTCCTTCGGTATCAGCAGTTCTTCTTTTCTCGTACCAGAACGCTGAATATCGATCGCCGGAAACACGCGCTTGTCGACCAGCTTGCGCTCCAGGATGATTTCCATGTTACCCGTGCCCTTAAATTCTTCAAAGATCACGTCATCCATGCGCGATCCGGTATCAATCAGCGCCGTCGCAATAATCGTCAGCGACCCACCCTCTTCAATATTCCGAGCCGACCCAAAGAACCGCTTCGGCCTCTGCAACGCATTCGAATCCACACCACCGGAGAGCACTTTGCCTGAAGGCGGAACAATCGTGTTGTAGGCGCGAGCCAGACGCGTCACCGAATCCAGCAGAATCACAACATCACGCTTGTGCTCCACCAGTCTCTTGGCCTTCTCGATAACCATCTCGGCAACCTGAACGTGCCGCGCCGCCGGCTCATCAAACGTCGACGAAATCACTTCGCCCTTCACCGAGCGCTGCATATCCGTAACTTCTTCCGGGCGCTCGTCAATGAGGAGCACAATCAGCACAACTTCCGGATGGTTCGTAGTAATCGAATTTGCCACGTTCTGCAGCAACATTGTCTTACCAGCTCGCGGCGGAGACACAATCAAACCACGCTGCCCCTTACCAATCGGTGTCAGCAAATCCATCACGCGCGCACTGGCGTTTTCACGCGCAGTCTCCAGCTTGATGCGCTCCTGCGGATACAGTGGTGTCAGGTTGTCGAACAGAATCTTGTTGCGCGCTTCATCGGGCGATTCGAAATTCACCGCCTCAATCTTCACCAGCGCGAAATACTTTTCGCCCTCATGCGGAGGCCGCACCTGCCCGCTGACGGTATCGCCCGTCTTCAAATCAAACTTGCGAATCTGCGACGGCGAAACATAAATGTCGTCCGGTCCCGGCAGGTAGTTGTAATCCGGCGAGCGCAGGAAGCCATAGCCGTCAGGCAGAATTTCCAGCACGCCTTCGGCAAAAATGTGTCCTTCTTTTTCGCTCTGGGCCTGGAGGATCTTGAAGATCAGATCCTGCTTGCGCAAGCCGCTCACGCCGGGAATGTCCAAGGTCTTGGCGATCTTGGTCAATTCGGTAATGCTCTTTTCTTTTAATTCGGAAATAGTCATTCAGTCATCCTAGGTTGGAGGTGTTTGGGAGGTTATGGCGGGAAACAACTTTGGGAAGTTTTCAGGATTTCAATACTAGAGATTTCAATGCCAGAACTTCGAAATTTCAGTGCCGAAGACGTCAGGCCAAGGCGGGAGTTGGAAGAAGAGGAGGCGGGGCGGGTGTTATGCCGCCCGCCGGTGAGCTTCAACAGCAGTTTCGTCTTCCGTATCCTTAATGACCGGCAGCTGCTCCGAGGCGATCAACTCCAATACCTCATTCATCGTTTCCTGAATCCGGGTATTAGGCCGATGAAACTTCCGCGTGGCCTTAGAGGCGAGCTGACAAAGAATATACCGATTCTTCATGGAGTGCAAGGCGCCAAAAACTTTGCGGGAACGCATGGAAACACCTACTTTCCGTTAAAATTACCGGGGATGCATCATCCCCGATAGAACGACCAACGATAGAACGTCCGAGACCCAAGAAGTTGCAAAGATCCCGTTTCTGAAATGTCCGCAGATAAGCAGAACTAGGTAATAGATGCGCTACCCTACTGCGAAGTTGCTCAATTTCAAGGATTTGTAGATCACGAAGGCCTGAAATGCCAGCCACAACCCTGAGGAACTATGGATTCTAGAAGCCGTCGCCGGAAAGGTCAAGGAGTTTCACAGGTGTCTTTCTAGGGTCCGCCGAAAGTTGGCGGGACGAAATGGCAGTTTGCCGGATGATCCACGTAAATCATTGATTATAAATATCTTATATCGCAGCGAGTCAGTTTGAGAAGGCGACCCTAGGCAAAGGCGACCAATCCCGGTAAGCTCTGAGGGCCTGCCACAACCAATTCAAGCCATGTCCTTTTCTTCGTTTCACGGAAATGACGAAGTCGTCCGCCGCATGCGCGAGGCTCTGGCGCGCGAGCGCTTCCCTCATGGCGTCATCCTGTCCGGTCCAACTGGCGCGGGAAAGTACACCCTGGCCCTGATGATGGCCCAGGCCATGAACTGCCTCACCCCTCCAAACACGGCAGACGGCCTCCCCGGCTTCTGCGGTACCTGCTCCAACTGCACCCGCATCGGCCAAGCAGCCGACCTGGACACCCGTTTTGCTGAGGCCGTCGAAGCCCGCGAAGCACTCCGCGAAACAGATAAGAAGGAGACCCGAATCCTCGTCCAGACTCATCCGGACGTTCTCGTCATCCCCCCCGATCCCCCGCAAATGCTCGTCAAGGTAGACCAAGTCCGCCGCGTGATCGCCAACATCTACTACCGCCCCGCCGAAGCGCGCGAGCGGGTCTACATCTTCACCACTTCCGCCTTCATGAAAGAAGCAGCCAATTCCCTGCTCAAGATTCTCGAGGAACCGCCCGAGTTCGCCACCTTATTTCTGCTCGCGGAAAATCCAGGCGCCCTACTACCCACTATCCGCTCACGCTGCGTAACGTTCACCCTCGCTCTGCTGGAAAGCTCGGCCATTGAGCAGGATTTGGCCCGCATCCACCCCGAGTGGACGCCCGCGCAAAGAACGCTGGTCGCCCGCCTTTCCGGAGGCGCCGTAGGCCGGGCCCGAGGCTTCGATCTCCCTGCCTACATCACCACCCGAGCCAACGCGCTAGGGGTTCTGTCCTCGGCCCTGGAAGGCAACGACCACTCCGCCCTCTTCAAAATCACCGAAACCTACCGCGCCGGAGCCGATGGCCGCGACAAAACCGAGCATCTCCTGCGTACCTTATATAGCCTCCTCGAAGACCTCCTTTGGCTTCTCGAAGGCACCCCCGACCTGGTTCGGAACACCGATATCGCCAGAGACTTAGGCAAATTAGCCCAAACAGCCTCCTTCACCTGGGTGCAGGAAGCCGGCGAACGTCTGGCCGAAGTCGAACGCGGGATGCGCCGCAACCTATTGCGTTCACTGTCCTTAGACGCCTTTGCCACCTCACTGGAACGAGCCTAAACCGCGCCCGGACCTTCGGGCTTGGGAACACCCGGAATGTCCGTAGTCGGGCCGCTGGCGGGGCGTTGCCCTGGCTCTTCTGTAACCTTACGTTCACCCCAACGATACCAATTCGAGGATTGCCACTGCACCAACCCTGTGATAGCTTTACTGCAAAGTTTTTACTCCTGAAACCGCAATCCTCAAGGTCAGCATGGTAAACACCCTAAGAGCGTTGCGCTTCCGAGTGGTGAACTATGAAAGAAATCGTTGAACCAGAGGACCTCGATCGCGAGGCACTCGGCCGCGCCGCCGAGCCCGAAGGTTTCGCCAACCGCAAGCTAATCCGTCCCGTGCTCCACCGGCCCGAACACGCTGCCCACGTCTCGAATCATTCTCCAAGCCATGTTTCGAACCACGCGCCCAGCCACGGCAACGGCGCGAGTCACGCACCCAACCACAATCTGAGCCACACCAATTCCGGCCACGGTCCCGGCCACAACCCCAGCCACAACCATGGTCCCCATCACGTGTCCAATCAAAATCACGGCTCCCATGGCGAGCATCGCGGCGCCGGCAAGAAAACACCCCCAGCAGAAACTACCCACGCCGAGAATTTCTATTACCAGAAACAGATGCAGGGCAAAGTGCAGATGGTCGTCGTCTTGCGCGACGGCGAGGAAGTCCACGGCGTCATCGAGTGGTACGATCGAAGCTGCCTCAAGCTGAACCGCCTCGACGGCCCGAATCTGATGATCTACAAACCCTCCATCAAGTACATGTATAAAGAGGGCGAGGCGAGGTAGAGGCTCTTGGAACCGCTCTGGTAGCCGCAGACCCTCTGCGGCTTTTCTTTTTGCAGCGATGACACTGCAAGGTCCAACCAGCTAAACTCCCCGATACTTCAAGCACCCACCCGAACGGACACTAACTCAGCGATGCGCCGGGAGTTTTGCATGGATTTGACCAAGTCCTCGGCTGTGAATTTTCCCATCACCAGCGCCCGCTTGAGGTTGAGTGTCATTTGGACGGGGCTCGGATAAACACGCTGCACATATTGAGCGGCGTAGGCGCCTCCGCGAAGAACTTTCACGACAAATTTCGTGTTTGCCACAGTTTGTCTCTCTTTCTGCCGCTCACGAGAAACTTTGGGGAAACGTAAACGGAGCAGCAATTCATTTTCCGCAATCGCGTCCAACTTACCGCGGCAAGATGTGCCTGCACTCCAAGCAACGTGCCTTGAATCGAGCGGTGATCAACCCGCAAGCCGGACACATCCTTTGTGATCCCGTCCCGGCAATTTGCGGTCGAAGCCTGCGCGTCCAGTAGAGCACCAGCAACGTGAAAAGCCCAATCAGCAGACCGGCAAAAACACCATTTGCACTCATACCGACGTTCCTTCCGGCGATTTCAGCCGCGCACGTGTGCTCACGGGGAGTTCACGCCTGGGTTCCACGTGAAGAACCACTGGAAGAACCCCCATTTTTTATCGGTTGCGCAAGAAAGTCCGTCTGGAAAGAACCTAAAGTACTGCTGCCAGGAAGAGCGACGGAGAGATGCGAAAGGGACTCCTTTAGCTTAGTCCTTCGCTTCTCCAATAGCAATCAGATTCGGGAGGTAGATCTCAGCGTCGGGACGCTGTCTCCTGATATTGTTTGCGGCTCGAAACGAGCCAACCGGCGTGTACCATGGTGTATGCAACGAATCCGCGCTTCCTGGCAACCTCTTAGTGCGCTCCTGCTGGCCCTGCTCCTCTTGCCAAGCTGCAACGCACTCAATCCCTTATGCCGAAGCGCCCGGCCCGCGCCGGTCCTTGGGTCTCTATCCCCCGATACAGCCACCTTCGCCCAAACCCAGCAGAGCCTGGTACTCACGCTGAACGGCAGCCATTTTGTTACGTCCTCCGTCGTAATCATCAACGGGACAACGCTCACAACCATAATCACGAGCGCTCAACAGTTGCAGGCCACCATCCCAACCACCTTGATCTCCGCTCCCGGAACAGCCAGCGTGACCGTGAAAACTCCGAGCGGAACCACGGGCGATCTCGGCTGCTCAAGCGGCGGAACCAGCCATGCCCTGACCTTGACGATCACGTAACAAGGCTGACGGGAGACCGAATCCCGGTTCACGCCCGTTGCAGGAACACACGGAAAATCGGCAGCGCCGCGGAAGCGGTTTCGGTCGCCTCCACCTGAACCGACGTCACCCTCCACCGTAAGCCTTTCCGCGAAATGACGGAGTTCTGCTTTGGAATCGGCACCTCGCCATTCCCATCGAACTCAACATCGTCGGCGTCGGCATTGCCGTTGTAGCGATAGACAAAGTGTCGTGCAGAACTCACGGGCGGCCTGCAAACCCGGAGAGCTCCGCTGCCAGAGAGCGGCGCATAGGGGTGCAATCCTCCGGCGCAAGGCTACGCTATCAACATGAAAGGAACCTGAAAAAGCGTTAAGGTGCCGTCCGCGCTCCCAGCTGAGTTACCATGCCTTCCGTGCACATTTCACCGATCTTCTAGGAACGGTTCCGATGACAACCTCCCGACTCGCAGTCCTGTTTTCCGCTGGATTGGCTATGGCGTTAACTTCCCCTGCCGAGGACACCCTCAACGGCTACCACCGCAAGTGGTGGAAGGAAGCCGTCGTCTACCAGATCTACCCGCGCTCTTTTAGGGACTCCAACGGCGACGGCATCGGCGACCTGAAAGGCATCACCTCCAAGCTCGACTACCTCAAAGACCTCGGTGTCGACGTCATCTGGCTCAGCCCGCATTTCGACTCGCCCAACGCCGACAACGGCTACGACATCCGCGACTACCGCAAAGTCATGGCTGAATTTGGAACCATGGCCGACTTCGACGAAATGTTGAAAGGCATCAAACAACGCCACATGAAGCTCCTGCTCGACCTCGTCGTCAACCACACCAGCGACGAGCACCAATGGTTCGTCGAGAGCCGCAAATCCAAAGACAATCCCTACCGCGACTACTACATTTGGCGCGCCGGCAAAGACGGCAACCCGCCCAACAACTGGACCTCCTTCTTCTCCGGCTCAGCCTGGAAAAAAGACGATGCCACCGGCGAGTACTACCTCCATCTCTTCGCGGAAAAACAACCCGACCTCAACTGGGACAACCCCAAAGTCCGCCACGAAGTCTACGATCTCATGAAGTTCTGGCTCGACAAAGGCGTCGACGGCTTCCGCATGGACGTAATCCCCTTCATCTCCAAAGACCCCGCCTTCCCCGACTATCCCAAGGAATTCGAAGGCCGCGTCCAATACTTCTACGCCGCCGGACCCAAAGTCCACGACTACATCCAGGAAATGAACCGAGAAGTCCTCTCCAAATACGACGTAATGACCGTAGGCGAAGCCTTCGGCGTAAGTTTGGAACAAACTCCTCTTCTAGTCGACGAGCGCCGTAACGAGCTCAACATGATCTTCAACTTCGACGTAGTCCGCCTCGGCCGTCAAAGTTGGCGCCAGAATCCCTGGACCCTCCCGGAGCTGAAAGCCGTTTACACCAATCTCGACCAGAAACTCGACCCCCACAACTGGGGCACTGTCTTTCTATCGAATCACGACAACCCGCGCGTAGTCTCCCGTTTCGGCGATGACTCCCCACAGTTCCGCATAGCCTCCGCCAAAGCCCTAGCCACGATGCTCCTGACGCTGAAGGGCACGCCGTTCATCTATCAAGGCGACGAACTCGCCATGAGCAACTACCCCTTCACCAAAATCGAAGACTTCGACGACATCGAAGTCAAAAACGCCTGGAAGGCCGAGGTTCTCACCCACAAGGCAACCCCCAACGACTACATCGCCAGCCTCCGCAAAACCAGCCGCGACAACTCGCGCACGCCCATGCAATGGGACGACTCCCCCAACGGCGGCTTCACCACAGCCTCCAAAGCATGGCTAGCCGTGAACCCCAATTACAAAGACATCAACGCCGCGCAAGCCGTCGCCGATTCGAACTCCGTCTACCACTATTTCCAAAAACTGATCGCACTGCGCAAAAAAACTCCAGCCCTCATCTACGGCGACTATAAAGACATCGACCCGCAACATCCCTCAGTCTTCGCCTACACTCGCACCCTCGGCGCGCTCCGCTACTTGATCGTCCTCAACCTCTCCAGCCAGCCCGTCACATATATCGTGCCCGGCAACCAAAAAGTAGGCTTAACGCTGCTGACCAACCTACAGGCAAAAGAAACAGGCACCTCCGTCCTACGCCTACGCCCCTGGGATGCACATATTTACCACTTCTAGCCAGCATGAATCCGGTAACGCGCGGCTTCCGCGTTACCGCGTCTGAAATGATGGGCTTTAGCCCCCGAGGTAAGGTCTAAGTATCCGGTTTCGATCGAGTCCTAACGTGACCTCCGGCCCACTCACTTCGGTAACCTAACGAGTTTTCCTCGTTCGCAACTATTCTCAGGCCTGGGGGTTTCCACCTACATGACAAACACATTCGGCAAGTCTCTGTTAGCCCTGGCAGTGAGCGGTTTGATGGTAGCCGGCTCCGCTGCTCAAACCGCAACCTCCGAAGCCGGCCCTGGCGTGAAAGATCCTGGCCACCCGCGCGTGAACCAAGTCAACCGCCGCGAAGCCCGTCAGCAGAAGCGCATCGCCAACGGCATCAACAACGGCTCCCTAAGCCCGAAAGAAACGGCGCATCTCGAAAAGCGCGAAGCCAAGCTCCAGAAGACGGAACAGAAAGACATGGCAGCCCACAACGGCCACCTCACCAAGGCCGAGCAAAAGAACCTGAACCACCGCGAAAACCGCATCAGCCGCAGCATTAAGCGCGACAAGCAGAACTAAGGAATCGAAACACCGCAATATCGAAAACCACCGGGTGCCCCGTCCCTGTCGCGTCAGCGACAGGGCGGGGCTCTTTCGCGTTGTGGCTCTAGACCCCAACCTGAAACCCCCCGCCTTTCCTTCCCTTGACCATGGGTTTACAATTCCTCCCGCCCAGAGTTCCCTCTGAGACCGGTGCCCTAGTCTGCCGCCGGGGAAGGAGAATCCGATGCTCCGCACTCGCCGTTTCTCTTCTCTTCTTTGCCTCGCTCCTCTCGTCCTGCTACTGAGCTGTGGCGGGTCCCCTCACGAATCCGAAGAACACTACGTCTTCATCGCCGCCAATATCCAAGTTCCATATTGGGAATCTGCCTCCGCGGGATTCAACAAGGCTGGAGACGAGCTCAAGGTCAAGACCGATTTCACCGGCCCCAAGTCCTACGATGCGAAAGCGGAACGCGACGCCATCGACGACGCCATCAAGGGCAACGCCTCCGGCATCCTCATCGCCGTCACCGACGCCGCCCTCCTCCGGCCCAGCATCAACCAGGCTATCGCGCACGGCATCCCCGTCATCACGCTCGACTCCGACGCCCCCGAGAGCAAACGCCTGTTCTTCATCGGCACCAACAACTACCAGGTCGGCGTCATCGGTGGAAAACGCCTCGCCAAGGAACTCCACGGCAAAGGCAACGTCGTCGTCTTCACCATGCCCGCCCAGCCCAACCTCCAGGACCGCCTCCGCGGATACAAAGACGCCCTCGCCTCAACTGCCATCAAAGTCACCCGCGAGGTCGATATCCAAGGCGACCCGCGCATCGCCTTCGACACCACCACCCAAATCATCGGCAAGGAGAAAGATAAATTCGACGGCTTCGTCTGCCTGGAAGCTCAGTCCGGAAAGGAAGTGGCCGAAGTCCTCGACCGCTACAAGGTCAAAGGCAAAGTCGTGATGGCCATGGACACCGATCCCGACACTCTCGAGTGGATACAGAAGGATGGCATCGCCGCCACCATCGCCCAGAAGCCTTACTCCATGGCCTTCGTTGGCCTGCAAATGCTCGATAACCTGCACCACCACAAGCCCCCAGCCCTCGACGAAGACTGGCTCAAAGACAGCTTCGCCCCAGTCCCCATGTTCGTGGATACAGGTTCTGCGTTGATCGACAAGAACAACGTCGCCTCGTTTCTACAAGCCAAACAAAGCGCCACCGGCGGGGGGCACTAAGGCGAGTAGCCCGAGTCTACTGCGTTACGCCAACGCGGTGCACAAGATCTTGAAACAGCGGATTGGAGTGGAGCGTGTCAAACTCCGGTTCCGCCTGAAGCAGGAGCACGGTGTACGAGCGCTCGTCGTAGGCCTTGTTAAGCCACGCGATCGCCTTGGATTGTTCTCCCAACCCGGCATAGATGGCGGCGATATCGTGCGCGGCCACATACTTCTGTTGCGAGATGGACTCTAGGTCGCGCAAGATGCGGAGCGCCTCGTGCCGGTTCCCGGCTCGGGCGTACGCATATCCCAGCCAAGCTGTATAAAAAGGATGATCCGATTGCCGGGTCGCCAATTGGCACTCGGCAATGGCCTGCGTCATGTTCCCTTTCTGGATGTACGCCCGCCCCAGGAACACGTGCGCCAGCGCGAAGTTCGCATCCATGTCCAGAGTCTTCTGGTACTGGGCGATGGCGCCATCGAAGTCTCGCAACAGATAAGGAATCCAGCCCGCCACCAGGCTGATGGGAAGCGAGAGCGGGTCGAGTTCCTTGGCGCGCTGAATTTCAGCGCGCGCTTCGTCGCCGCGGCCAATGATCGCCAACTCCTCGGCATACCACTGATGCGCTGTTGCGTAGCTGGGGTTGAGATCGATCGCCCGTCGAAACTCCTTTTCCGCGCCCGACGGATCCCAGTCATATTCCCACTTGAGTGACCCCAGGGACGCATGGGCCTCTGCGATGCCGTCATCAAGTTCCAAGGCCTTGAGCGCCGCCGCGCGCACCTTGGGGTAGGCCTGCGTCGGCGGAAGAAAGCGGTGTCCGTTTAGCACAACGTAAGACTCCGCCAGGCCCGCATAGGCCGCCGCGTACTTCGGATCGAGCCGGGTCGCCTGCTCGAAGTATTCAATCCCCTTTCTCAAGCCGTCTCCCGTACGCTTGTTCCAAAAATATCGACCCTTCAAGTAAGCCTCGTGGGCTGCTGGATTGATGGCGTGGACGCCCGTCTCCGGCGATCGCTCCCGCACTTTCATCTCAATCTCGTTAGCAATATCGCGCGCCACCTCGTTTTGCAACGCCAGCACATTGCTGAGATCGCGGTCGTAGCTCTCCGCCCACAGGTGCCGGTCTGAGCGCGCCTCAATCAACTGCGAGGTGATCCGCACCCGGTCGCCCGACCGCATCACCGTACCTTCGACGATGGCATCCACACCAAGTTCGCGCGCGATTTCCGGCAGTGGCCGTTTCGTGTCCTTGTAACGTTCCACGGACGTGTGCGAAATCACGCGGAAGGTTCCGAACCGGGCCAGTTCCGTGATCAACTCATCCGTCATGCCATCGCTGAAGTACTCCTGCTCCGGATCGCGAGAAAGATTGTGGAGCGGCAACACGGCGAGCGATTCAATCCGTGGCGGGCTAAGCACCTTCGACCGAAGTTGGCGAAGGAGTCCCCAGTGCCAGGCCAGCAGGGACGCGCTAACCACCGCCAAGCCAACAGCCAGGTAGATCAGAATTCGCCTCGAGGGGCGGGCCGGAGAGGTGGGCGCAACTGGTGGCGGCACTTGAATCGGCCGTTCGACTTCCACCACCGGCAGTTGCGATGTCACCGGAGCCGTGAAGCGGTAGCCGCGCTTGGGCAGCGTCTCCAGGAAGCGGGGATGGTCGGCATCGTCCTGGAGGACGGAACGGATTTGCCGGATGGCGAAGTTCAGACCCTGCTCGAAATCGACGAATGTCTCGGAGCCCCACACCTGCTGGGCGATGTCCTGCCGAGTGACGATTTCCCCATGCCGGCTGACGAGCAGAGTGAGAACCTTGGCGGGCTGAGGCTGGAGCTTGAGAGAAGTTCCGTTCCGGCTGAGTTCTCCCGAGCGCAGGTCGAACTCGAAGTCGGCAAAGCGGACAACGTGGGAGGAACTGAGATGACTGGCCACGCGGTCCCCCAGAGGCAAGCCCGAACCACTCGTTCCGGAATTATAGCCGAGATGACCAAAGTCGTTGATTGTCTTGGTGTTGGCGGGAGACTTGGCAAGGGTCGGTTGGCGCGATCGCAGGAAACTCAGCAAAAACTCAGAGCGCGCAAATTGACCGCTATCGTCGGGTTGCGTACAAACGGCTCTTGGGGGCGGGTTCTGAATTCCGCTTACATGGAGGATTTATGCGATTCAAGAGAATAGGCAAAATAGTCCCGACTCTGGCTGCAATGGCGTTCCTGGTTGCCGGGGCAGCGGCACAGAAAACCAGCAAACATTGCCAGGGCGCGGGTGGCATGCTCATGACCAACCTGGGTGCGGTCGACGCCAGCACCACCATGGGCCCAGTGACGGGAGACCTGCGGGGAGCAGTAGGCGCCACCATTTTGAGCACGGAAGTCAGCGGTAACAATCTCGTCCTCCATGTCGAGCATCATTGGGTAACGGAATCCGGAGACACTCTCTCGTTTGATACGGCGGCCGCCACCGCCGCGCCGGTTGCGCCGGGCCTGTACGCCATTGTCAGCTACCACGTTCACATGACGGGCGGGACGGGTAAGTACGCCGGAGTAACAGGAGACTTCGACAACATCGGAGAAGTCGATCTGAATAACGGCCATATAGTCCTGCGCTACACCGGACAACTGTGCACGCCAGATAAGTAGAAGACGAGTAGAACTAGTTTCACAAGAAGATAAGTCCCGTTACACAAATGCTTTTGGTAGGTCCCGGCTTCAGCCGGGACACCAAAGCATCAACAAATGAGGGCTTTAGCCACCGAGGTTAGGTCTTGAGGTCGAGGCCTATTGGACTGATAGCCTCGCTTCGTAGCCCGATAGCGGGGCAACAACTTCCGCCTTCCCCAGCCAAGCGGGGGGAAATACGGCCGGGGAGGGCGGTTAGCCAACTTAAGCCAGCCCACATGGGAGAGCTGCAACTATGAACGCTAAACTCAACGTCGCCCTGTTCAACACTTTTCTGCTACTGACTGCAACTACTCTACAGGCTCAGCACTGCACGACCCGCACGACCACCGGCCGATATGTGGTGCATTGCGACGGATATCTCACGCTGGCCCCAAATGCGCCTCAGCTCCCGGCCAAAACTCTGGCTACCGCAACAGCCGACCACGACGGCAACTTCAGCGGCGCCGGAACGGTCAGTGTCGGTGGTGCCATACTCACACAGACGCTAGCCGGCACAGAGCAAATCAATCCGGACTGCACCGGGACTATCACCTATTCGCAAACTATTAATGGCCAGCCCGGACCACCCATTAACATCACATTTGTAGTTTCCGAAAACGGAGACAAAATCGATGGCTTGGTAACCGACCCAGGAACCACGTTCGCTTGCAAACTAGTCCGCACTCCAAGTCACACGAAATGAAGCCGTCTCGCCGGGGTTCCTCAGCCCTGTCATCCTGAGGGCAGCAGGGTCTTCACGAACGGAAAGCCCTGCGTAGTCGAAGAGCCTCCCCTGAGCAACGCCGAAGGGACCCCTACCCTGCTCACGCCCCTCGGCATAAACCTTGAGCTTCGAGTACACTTTCCCTCGCCGCTTCCAACGGGAACGGCACTGAGGCACCCATGCGCACCCTGACCAATCTATCCGCGCTCCTGTTGTTCGCCAGTGTTCTAGCTAAGGGCCAGGACGAGGATTTCAGCAAAGTCCAGATGAAGGTCACGAAAGTGGCCGGCAACGTCTATATGCTGGAGGGAGCAGGCGGGAACATTGGCGCCTCTGTCGGAGAAGATGGCATCGTCGTTGTGGATGACCAGTATGCTCCCCTGGCGGAGAAAATCCAGGCGGCCCTGAAGAGTATTTCGGACAAGCCAATACGCTTCATCATCAACACCCACTACCACGAGGACCACACCGGCGGAAATCTCTACTTCCAGAAACAAGCTCCCATCATCGCCCACGACAACGTCCGCAAGCGCCTGGAAAAAGGCGGCGACGCTGGCAACGGCAGCTCCGTACACTTCGAAGCCAAACCCCAGCCTGCCGGAGCCCTCCCCATCCTCACCTTTGACCACGACGTCACCGTGCACCTAAACGGCGAAGACATTCGCGCGCTGTACTTTCCCGCTGGACACACCGATGGCGACTGCATCATCTTTTTTCCCAAGTCAAACGTCGTCCACATGGGCGACGACTTCGGAACCTACGGTTTCCCCTTCATCGACATCGACAGCGGCGGCAGCATCAACGGCATGATTAACGCCGTGGACACGGTGATCGCGCAGCTCCCGCCCGACGTGAAAGTGATCCCGGGCCATGGTCCAGTCTCCACCGTTGACGACATGCGGGCATACGTGAAGATGCTGAAGGAAACGCGCGAGGCAGTGCAGACTGCGTTAAAGCAGGGAAAGACATTCGAGGAGATGAAACGCGCTGGAATCCTGGATCCGTGGAAGAAATTTGCCGGCGACTTCATCACCGAAGACGCCTACCTGGAGACGCTCTACAACTCCTTGACAGGCCAGAAAAACGGCAAATTCATCCCGCACAACTAGGGTTCCCAGCCCGCCCGTACCGGTGGAGACCGGCCTACTTCATCTTCGGCAACACAATCCCCTGCTGCGACTGATACTTCCCCTTCCGGTCGGCATAGCTGACCTCGCACACCTCGTCCGACTGGAAGAACAAGATCTGGCAAAGCCCCTCGTTCGCATAGATCTTCGCCGGCAGCGGCGTGGTGTTCGAAATTTCCAGAGTCACAAACCCTTCCCACTCCGGCTCAAACGGCGTCACATTCACAATGATCCCGCACCGCGCATACGTCGACTTGCCCACACAAATCGTCAGCACATCCCGCGGAATCTTGAAATACTCCACCGACCGCGCCAGCGCAAACGAATTTGGCGGCACAATGCAAACGTCCGACTGCACCGTAACAAACGACCGCTCATCAAAATTCTTCGGGTCGACCACAGTACAGTTCACATTCGTAAAAACCTTAAACTCATCCGCCACCCTCAGGTCGTACCCATACGAGGAAACCCCATAAGAAATGACGCCCTTACTGACCTGCTTCTCAGAAAACGGGTTGATCATGTCGTGCTCGAGGGCGGTTTTGCGGATCCAGCGATCGCTTTTAATCATGCTTCTCCTTATAGATGGGGTGGTGCGGGCTGGGGTATCCACCTAGTGTACGGGAGCGCGGGTAACATTGACAATCGAGGCTATCTTCTTTAGCATCAGGGACTTGATGGGGTTTCGCGCCAGCGGTTGGCGCGGGACCGAAATCTCCCGGACGGAGCCTGCCCCATGATTAAGCTGGACATTATTAGTGAAGTCGTTACCAAGACCGGGATCACCAAAACCAAGGCCGAAGCCGCCGTCGAGACTGTGTTTGAGGGCATGAAGAAGGCTCTCGCGCAGGGGGATCGTATTGAGCTGCGGGGGTTTGGCGTGTTTACCGTGCGTCCGAGGAAGACCGGGATTGGGCGCAATCCGAGAACCGGGGCTGAGGTTTCGATTCCTCCAGGGAAGGCCGTGCGGTTTAAGCCGGGGAAAGAATTGCAGCAGATCGAGTAGCTGAACCCGACGGCCGGGGGCGGCCGTCTCCGCGAAGGTCTTTTTGCTTAGTCCTTTGCTGGCAGCGAGTTGCCCGGACCTAAGGGGCGCTGCATCAGGACGCTATCGACCCACCTGTTGAATTTCCATCCAACTGAATAGAGCGTTCCGATCGTTCGGAAGCCGTGGCGTTCGTGCAGGCGCATGGACGCGGCGTTGGCGGTGTCGCCGATTACGGCGATCATTTGTCGCCAAGGCCCTTGTTCGCAGGTTTCGATCAGGGCGGTTAGCAGCGCTTGGCCCAGCCCGTGACCCAAATACTCTGGGTCGATGTAGACGGAATCTTCGATGGTGTATTGGTAGCCGGGGCGAGGGCGGTATTGACCGGCGTAGGCGTAGCCCAGGATTTCTTGGTCTTGTTCCGCGACGAGATAGGGTAGGCCTAGCCCCAGGATTTTGGAACGGCGGGTGGACATTTCCTCCGGGGTTGGGGGTTCGAGTTCGTAGGTAGCTGTGCTCGTGTGGACGTAGTGGGTGTAGATGCGGGTGATGGCGGCGACGTCGGCTTCTGTGGAGGGGAGGATGTGTGGTGCCATCAGGCTTCCTGCTGGTTTCATCCTAACTGATGAAAGCCCGAGCCGAGCCGTCGCTCGGCTGGGCAGGCGAGGCGCCCGCCCCTACATGTGTCGGGTTATGCCCAATACGTCCGATCGAGGGTGCGGTATTGGATGGCCTCGGCGATGTGTTTGGTTTGGAGTTGGTGAGTGGCCTCCAGGTCGGCGATGGTACGGGCTACTTTGAGGATGCGGTCGTGTGCGCGAGCGCTCAGGCCTTGCTGGAGCATCGCCCGTTCGAGAAGTTTTTCGCAATCCGCCGAGAGTTCACAAAATACTCGCACCTGCCGCGGCGCCATCTGTGCGTTGCAGTAAATCTCCTCCTTGGAAAACCTCTCCTGCTGGAGGAAGCGCGCGCACATCACACGGTCTCGAATCTTCGCCGACGACTCAGCCTCCGCCCCGCTGCGCATTTCATTGTAGTTCACGGCGGGGACATGTGGATATCGATGCGATCGAGTAGCGGTCCGGAAATTTTCGAGATGTAGCGCTGAATCAACGGCTGGGTGCACCGGCACTCCCGCGTCCTATCATTGTGATACCCGCAAGGACAAGGATTCATCGCGGCCGCCAGCATAAACCGCGCCGGGAAAGTGAGCGATCCGGCGGCGCGGGCGATGCAGACTGTGCCGTCTTCGAGAGGTTGGCGCATGCCTTCCAGAACGCTGCGGGGAAATTCGGGAAGCTCAATCCAAGAACAGCATCCCGTTGTGCGCCAGCGAAACTTCCCCCGGCCGCGGAATCGCCCCTCCCACGTGCCGATGCCAAACATTGACAATCTTTGTTATCGGCGGTAAAGTGGTAACTAGGAGCACACCCCGTGAACGTCTCGCTGACCGCCGAGCTGGAGAAATTTGTAAGCGCCAAGGTGGACTCGGGCCGCTACAACTCCGCCAGCGAGGTGGTCCGGGAAGCGCTCCGGCTGTTGGAAGAGCATGACCAGACCCGCGCCGCGCAGCTCTCCGGGTTCAATCAGGAACTGGGCCGCCGTCTGCAAACGCTGGACCGCGGCCAGCATGTCTCCCCGGCGGATGCCCGATCCCGACTCAAGCGAAAATCGGAACAACGCAGGAAAACCAAGACGTGACTGGGTACGTGCTAAAACGAAAAGGGCCGCGCCCAGCGCAGCCCTTGGGGTGACCCTGATCGACAGGGCTACCAAACTCACCTGTCACGGTGCAGCTTTAATCTTCCGCCTGCTTAATCAGCAAAGTCAAGATGTACAGAAGTAATGGAGGGGTATCTACCTCCTGGCGGATCTGCCCTTCCCCCGCGGAGGCAGGTAGTGAAACCGAATCAGATAAATCTTGTCGCCTTTACCGTGTTTCGCGACCTTGAGTAGATCGAGGATCCCCAGGAATCCTGATTCTCGCGCCAGTTCCGAGGTAATATCGGGAAGACCGATGGGCGTGATGGAGTCGATTTCGATCTCCCCATCCCCCATGCGATAGCGTGCGCCGGCCGTGACATGGGGCCGAACCCAAATCCGGACGCTGCAAGTAATTTCGCCCCGGATAACTCCCTCGCGGAGACGTTTGGTGAAGACCATTGGAAGGTTCCCTTTGTCAGTCGAAAATACAGGAAGCTGCAAAACCTTGCATAGTGCCGAAATACCTGCACACTGTTCTCAGTCCAGAAACATCGATCACTCAACCTCCCTTCCTATTTCGGAACCCGCCTCCGCGAATTCCCACTTAGCCGTTGACTTAGCACGCCACCGACCGCACCATATCTAGGAGGGGTTATAGGAAAGGTTACAGGCGAAATGATCTTGCAGAGTTAACTCCTTTGTTTTCAAGATTTTGCCTGTAAGTCCTTTAAACTCAAAGATTTTGGCCCCCTACCCGGCCTATCTCATTGATTCCATTAGACCGGGGGGAGGGGGGAGGCACTCTTTATCTTGTACGGAGCTTCGGAGTCTTTAGCGCTCAGAAAAGGAACTGGAAAATGTCAAGCTCTACCACATTCCGCCGGTGCTCACGGAGAGAGCGCTCAGCGCCATCTCAAGCTTCGTTAGCGCCTCTTCCAACTCCGGATGCCGGTTCAAGATGCCGAGCCTGTCCCGCAAGGTCTTCAACTGCTCATGCGCGCCGGCGACATGCTGGGCCGCATCCGCGACATTCGGTGCAACGGTTGGAGAACTCGCGTCTGGAGAGCTGGCGTCCGCATTCGGTTTATCCATGTTGGAGCCTCCGCAGTCAGTCCCATTCTACGCCGCGAAAGCGCGGCTTGGATGGCAATGACTCTCCGGGGACTCACCAACTTGCGGCGAGGCGGGAGAATTTCTCAGGCTTCGGGCAGGAATTCGTACTCATTGATAACTGCGGCAACTTCCAGTCGTCCGCTCGGCACCCCTCGGTCGACGCGAACAACACGCCCCTTGCAGTGCACGTGAATGCTATCGGTTGCAGTGATTTCAGGAGGCAGGACGAGAGTGAACTCAATATCGGTACCGGTGGCGGGAGCAGAATCGAAGTAAAAGCAGATCCCGCGGGCGCTCACGTCACGGCTTTCGGACTCCACGCCTTCCTGGGGTCCGTCCGGATAGGTAACGGTAAGCGGCAGGCGCAGGGCAAAGCGGCGGCTGGAGCGGCGTTCGGGTTGTGGCTCGGCCATCCACGACCTCCCCTGCAGGTTGTGTAAGTAAAAGCTGTGTAAATATCGCTTGGCAAGCCGTTGCTGTCAAGTCAGTAACCAGGGTCGGAATTCGTCGGTACCCGCCTACAGGCCGAGAAAGTTGCGGATCAATTGCTTGCCGCTCGTAGTCAAAACGCTCTCGGGATGAAAC
>Ga0137418_10001689_pt1 | contig 20429 bp, 20 predicted proteins | sample CZODoug3_1_2_16f_FD_122242 | JGI IMG/M metagenome (GOLD analysis project Ga0137418, IMG submission 122242) | Vadose zone soil fungal communities from Angelo Coast Range Reserve, California, USA - CZODoug3_1_2_16fungal (Hybrid Assembly) | ecosystem: Environmental > Terrestrial > Soil > Vadose...
AGCGACGCAGCCGCGGCCTTGGCGGGATCGATCGGGCTGATTCCTTCGGCCAGCTTTGGTTCTAGCGCGCCGTTGTTCGAGCCCATTCACGGCTCGGCGCCGTCACTGGCGGGCTCGGATACAGCGAATCCCATTGGCTCGATTCTCAGTGTGACTATGATGCTGCGCGACGCCTTCGGGCTGTCGTTGGAAGCGGACTGGGTGGAGCAATCGCTACTGCGCGTCCTAGGCGGCGGCTACCGCACTCCGGATATCGCCGAGCCTGGCGCGCGTACCGTATCCGGCTCGGCGTTCACGGAAATGCTCCGCGAAGAGATGCAGCGCACGCTCGAACATGCCGAGCGCTACGGCTGGGGCGTCTAACCGCCCGGTCCCCGCGCTCCTGTCATACCGGCGCATCTTGCCGGCCTGCGAACCCCACCGCGCCTTGCGGGAACCCGCTGGGAATGCTACTTTTTCACTTCCCATATAGGTGACCGTTCACCTACGTCGGGACGATTGGCCCAGGTGTGGAGGCGCAGCTGTAAGGGTGCTCGCCTCCAGGTCGTTCATTCAGGTGCCCGCATCATTTCGTCCGGAACATTCGGGATAGCGGGTTGCGTGTGCTTGCCCGATAATCGTTTGCTGGTATGACGGAAAGCCTAGCCAAATTGAACGACCCTCGTGGACCGAGTGCGCCGCGAAGCGCCACGTACTGGCGCGTGGAAGGTTCACTGCTCGAAGTGGGCGCCATGCGGCTGGTCGGCTTTTTCACGTGGAACGCGCAGAGCTTCTCGGAGCGCTGGGCGCGGCGGTTGGGCATGTCGGCAATGGCCCTCTCGCGGCCTTTCGCCTATGCGGCAAGCCGCACCTTCGCCACCCGGCTCCTGCACACGCTGTTGCGCGGCGTTAGCAAGGACCGCCTCGACCTGCTCGGTGAAGAGTACTTTCACTATGTTCTCAAGCCGCAATTGCGCCCCGAAGCGGTCGAGAAACTGCTGGCTGCGGTGCGCGGCGGCTACGAAATTGTGCTGGTGAGCCAGCTCCTGGACCACGTGCTGCGTCCGCTTGCCAATCACTTCGGTGTTTCTTCGTTTGTCTCCAATCGTCTGGAATTTCGCGACGGCTACGCCACGGGTCGGTTGCTTTCTCCGGTTGTGCGCCCGCGCGGGCCCCTGGCGTGGATCGCCAGTGGTTCGACTGACGGACGCGTGCCGCGCGAGAAATTGCTAGCTCGGCTTGGCTGGAAAGATCCCAAGCTAGATGCAGCAACGCAGACGGCGGCGCGCCCGCAGGCGCCTGCCGGACGTGCCGTGGCCGCATTTGGCGAGGTGCCCCGCATCGAGCGTCTCGCCGTTCGCGAAACGCTGGCCAATCGCCACATTTTGCTGGTCGGAGTTACCGGCTTCATTGGCAAAGTGTGGCTGGTCGATCTGCTCGAAAATGTTTCGAGCATCGGTAAAATCACCCTGCTCATTCGCCGCAACCGTACGACTGCCGCGCAACGCCGCTTTGAGAAAATCATCGAGGAATCGCCGGCGTTCGACACGCTGCAGGCGCGGCACGGCCGGCAGCTCGGGCCTTTCTTGAGGGAAAAAATAGAGGTGGTGGAAGGCGACGTCAGCCAAACTGGGTTGGGGTTGGACGAAGCGACGCAAGCACGGCTGGCGAAATCGGTGGACCTGATTGTCAACAGCGCGGGACTGACCGATTTCAATCCGGATCTGCGCGAAGCGCTGGCTTCCAACGTCGATTCGGCCGTGCATTTACTCGATTTTCTGCGTAAATGCAATCATGCAGGCTTGATGCACCTTTCCACATGTTACGTGGTGGGAATGCGCGATGGCCGAGTCGGCGAGGCGCTGCAGGACAATTACACTCCCGCGCAGGATTCCAACTTCGATGCGCAACGCGAGGTCGATTCACTGCGTGAGATGATTGGGCGCATTGAAGCGCGTTCGGAAAGCCCGGAGCTGACTCGCGCGCTGCGCCGGCAGGCCCTGGGGCGGGCGGGAGACCCATCCGCAGTCCCAGCGGAGGAGCTAGATGGCGTGCTGAAGCGCAATCGCGTGCGCTGGGCTCGCAATCGCCTGCTCCGTGTCGGCATGCGCCGCGCGCATCATCTTGGCTGGCCGAACACCTACACGTTTACAAAAAGTTTAGGTGAGTCGATTCTTTCGCGCCACGGACAGGATTTGCCGATCGCTATCGTGCGGCCGTCGATCGTGGAAAGTTCGATGCGCTCTCCCTTCATGGGATGGAATGAAGGCATCAACACCTCGGGACCGCTCTCTTATTTGCTGGGCACAAATTTCCGGCAGCTCCCCACGAATGAACGCAAGTGCCTGGACGTGATCCCCGTGGACATGGTCTGCCGGGGCATGACGCTGATCGCCGCCGCCATCGTGGCGCGGCGCAACGCGCGCATATATCAGCTGGCAACCTCCGCGATCAATCCCGTGAACATGGGACGCAGCATCGAGCTCACCGGGCTGGCCCACCGCAAGCATTACCGAACGCAGCAGGGCATCGAGCACTGGCTCAAAGTGAAGTTCGAGACCATTCCGGTGTCCAAACAGCGCTATGAGCGATTGTCCATCCCCATGCAGAAGGCCGTTATCTCCCGCATCAACCGCATTGCGGTAATCCTGCGCATGAAGAAAGCGCCGCTCGCCAGGCAAGAGCGTGATTTGTTGCGCGCTGAGAAACTAATCGAACTGTACGAGCCGTTCATCCTGCACAACGAGCATGTTTTCGAGTCTGAAAATGCGCGCCTGCTTTCCGCCGCGCTTTCTCCGGAGGAGCGCGCTCTTTTCGCGTTCGATCCGGAATCCATCGACTGGTGGGACTACTGGATCAATGTTCACATTCCCGCGCTGCGCCGTTGGTGCTATCCGCTCATGGAGGGGCGTCCGCTGGAAGCGCGCGCGCCTCGCGAACTCGATTGGTCCGCGCAAGCCGCCTGCGCTGGCGCCAGTCCTAACTCCACGTCGCCGTCCGATCCTTTATGGCGATCTTCGTAACCGGTTCGACCGGATATCTCGGCAGTTACGTCGTCGCCGGGCTGCTGCGGGACTATCGCGACTCCCTGAATCTGCTAGTGCGCGCAAATTCCCGGCAGGAAGCGCACGAACGCCTCTGGCACTCCCTGCAGCTTCATTTCGATTTCCCGGCGTTCTTCGATCATATCAGTTCACGCATGCGCGTTTTCCGCGGCGACCTTACCTCCCAGCGCTTCGGCCTGTCCGAGGACGACTATCACGCTCTGGTCGACACCACCGATTCCATCATTCACTGCGCCGCTTCGCTGAACCGCAAGTCTGAAAGGCAGTGCCTCAATGTGAACCTACGCGGCTCGCTGGAAGTAATTCAGCTCGCGCGCCGCGCCCAGGACCGCGCAGGGCTGCGGCGCTATTCCCACGTGTCTACCGTTGCCGTTGCCGGTCATCGCCGGAACGAAGTGGTGGCCGAAGATGCCTCCATCGACTGGGCGCGCTCGGACTACGACCCCTATGCGCGCACCAAGAAATTTTGCGAGCACATGGTCGCGCAACTTCTCCCCGACGTGCCGCGCACCATCTTTCGCCCCGCCATTGTCATGGGCGACAGTTATCATGCGGAAACCTCGCAGTTCGATATGGTACAGGCGTTCGATCTGCTCGCGCGCTTGCCTGTTCTTCCCCTGCGTCCTCACGATAAGATCGACATTGTGCCGGCGGACTACGTCGGCAGAGCCATCGTGACCATTCATCAGAAAGAAAAAGCAGCGCACGGCATCTATCATCTTTCCGCGGGCGTGGGCTCACAAACGTATCGGGAGTTGACCGACAGCCTCGCGGAAGCGGGCGGCTGGCGGCGCCCTGTTTACGCGCCTTCGTTCGGTCGGCCGTTTTCCGCCACGGTGAATTGGCTGGCGAATCGCGGAGGCGCGGTCGGCCATGGCGCGTCGCTGATGAAAGTTTTTTGGCCCTACCTCGACTGGAACACAGTCTTCGAGAATTCGCGCGTGGTCACCGAACTCGGCGAAGCGCCCGCGAAGTTTTCCAGCTACGCATATCCTTTGCTCAAATTCAGCCGCGAAAATAAGTTTCGCTATCCGGCAAAACCGTGGTCTTCCTCCGCCGGCGCCGCCGCATCGAAAACAGTCGCGGGGAGCGCCCGCGCATGACCGATTTTCTCCTCGTCGCGTGGGTCAGCGCGCTGATCGAAATCCGGCGCGTCGGCTGGATGTTTGGACTCGGCCATCGCTGGGAATCCGGCGAAAAACTGCGGCTGCTCTTCGCCGGCTACAACGGCACGCGCAACACCGGCTCCGATGTTCGCGTGCAGGAAATGCTGCGCCAGGTGCGCCACGTCCTCGGCGCCGGCAATGTCGACTTCAGTGTGATGACCCAGGACTTCAACCGCAGCCGCGGCTATTTCGCGGGCACGCGCCAGGTTTATCTCCCCGACGTCTTCCCGCCATTTTTGTTCCGCGAAGTGCGCCAGAATCACGGCGTCATCGCTTGCGAAGGTTCGATGTTCAAGAGCAAATTCGCCAATGCGCTGACCACTATGATGATCGGCTCGCTCGGCCTGGCTTCCGTGGAAAACAAATTGTCCCTTGCCTACGGCGGGGAAGCCGGCCATATGGATCCCTTGATCCAAGACATGTGCGCCCGTTACGTGCACGATTCCCTGGTCATCACGCGCAACGTGGAGTCGCAAGATTTGTTGCGCAAGCTCGGCATCTCCACCGAGCTCGGCACCGACACCGCGTGGACATTCGAGCCGCGTCCCTCGGAATACGCGCGCAAGACGCTGCGAGAAGCGGGTTGGGACGAAAAAACTCCCATCCTCGTGCTCTGCCCGATTCATCCGTTCGTTTGGCCGGTGAAGGCCTCCATTGCGAAATACATCGCCCGCGTCACTACCGGCGCTTACAAGGAAAGCCAGTACCGCACCGTTTATTTCCACCAGTCCGGCGCCCATGTGGACGCGAAATATCGCCGCTACGTCTCCGCCTTCGGCAAAGCCGCGGCGGCCTTCCGCGAACGCCATCGCGTCTTCCCGATTCTTGTCGCCATGGAGCGGCTGGATGCGCACGCTTGCCGCTCGATGCTGGAGTTTTTGCCCGCCGCGCCGGTGTTCACTTCCGATGACTACGATATGTTCCAGCTCGTTTCCATCTTGCGCGCCGGTTCCTACATGGTTTCTTCGCGCTATCACGGCATTGTCACGTGTATGCCAAGCTTGGTTGCCTCCGCCGGCGTCACCATGGATGAACGCATCCGCAACCTCATGCGCGAACGCGGCCACGAGCATCTTGTCCTCGCCGTCGACGATGCCGACCTGGAACCTAAGCTTTTGCAGATGATGGAAGCGCTCGTGCGCGAAGCGGACTCCGTCCGCGAAGGCATCGGCCGCACCGTCGTCCGCAATCTGAAAGTCATGGCGCGCATGGGCACCCTTCTCGAAGACACCGTCCGCCGCACCTATCCGGAGTTTCCGCTGCGCTCCGGCGTCCTCTCCTGGGAAGAGTATCTGCCGCCGCTCAGCAAGACACTGCGCGACTTGGCGGAGCGCTACGACACCAGCATCGTCGCGCAACACTCCGTGGCCGGATCCGCGTCGCGATGATCAAGCTGCATGTTCCGCCGCACGCGCCTAACCTTTCCAACTTCTGAAGCTCATGCCCAACTTCCTCGAAGCTATTTTTGCTCAACTGCAGCGCAGTGCCGGACGCGTGGTTCTGCGCGAAATTCACGGCGAGCAGTTCGTCAGCGTCACCGGCGGGGAATTGCTCGAGCACGTCTGCCAGGTGCGTGCCTACCTGCGTACTGCAGGAGTTCGTCCAGGCGATCGCTGCGCTCTCCTCGCGCCCAACTCGATTCACTGGGTCGCTTTTGACTTGGCGTTGATGGCCGAAGGACTCATCGTGGTCCCGCTGTACGCCCGGCAGTCGCCCGCGGAGCTCGCCGCCATGATGAAAGATTCCGTGCCGAAGCTGCTTCTTGTGAGCGACGCCGCGCTCGGCGATGCCGCAATGCGAGCATGGACCGGCGATTCCTCCAGCGCGCCCTGCCGCGTACTGTTCGACGAAGTTTTGCAGCCGCCCACGCCCGCTCAAACGATTCCCGACGCTCCCAATCCGCGCGGCGATGCCGACATCGTCACCATCATCTACACCTCCGGTACCTCCGGTGAGCCCAAGGGCGTTTGCCTCACCACCGCCAACCTCACCCACATGCTTTCCTGCACCACCGAGCGCCTCGACCAGCTCATGGGCCAAACTCGCGAGCCCGACCGCGTCTTCCATTGGGCTCCGTTCAATTTCGCGGCCTCCTGGATTCTCTTGCTCTCTTGCCTCTCGCGCGAGAGCGTTCTCACGCTGTCCACTGATCTCACCAAGCTTGCCGACGAGATTCGCCTCTCCGCCCCGCACTATTTCCTCAACGTACCCACCCTTCTCGAACGCGTCCGTCGCGGCGTCGAAGACGCTCTCTCCAAGCGCGCCGCTCCGATTCGTTCCCTCTATGCCAAGGCGCGCGCAGCCTGGCACCGCCAAAATTCAAGCCGCGCCCGCACCGCCGACGCGCTCTGGCTCGCGCTTGGCCGCAAACTCATTTTCAGCAAAATCAAAGAGCGTTTCGGCCCGCACCTTCGCGCGTTGATCTGCGGCTCGGCTCCGCTCGCTCCCGAAACGCACCAATTTTTCCTGATGCTTGGCATCCCGGTCTTGCAGGCTTACGGACTCACCGAAACCACCGCCATCTGTACGCTCGATGACCCGCGCGGCCAGATCGAGCCCGGCTACGTGGGCCAAGCGATTCGCGGCATAGAGATGAAAGCCGCTGGCAACGAAGAAATCGTGGTCCGCGGCCCGCATATTTTCTCTGGCTACTGGAATCGCCCGGAAGAAACCGCACGCGTCCTCCGCGACGGGTGGTTTCACACCGGAGATCAAGGCGAAGTGAACCTGCGCGGGAATTGGCGCATCATCGGCCGCCTAAAGAACCTCATCATCCTCAACTCCGGCCACAACGTTCCGCCCGAGCCCATCGAAGACAAAATCGCGCAACATCTTCCCGCCGCGCAGCACGTCGTAGTCGTTGGCAACGGCCGCGGCTATCTTTGCGCGCTCGTCGTCGGCGCGGTTGAATCTTCCGCCGTGCAGTCGGCGCTCGACGAGGTCAATCCCGACCTTCCGCACTATCGCCAAATCCGCAACTTCACGGTCGTCCCCGAAACCTTCACTGCGGAGAATGGCCTGCTGACCGCCATGGGAAAGCTCCGCCGCGACGCCATCAACGCGCGCTTCGCCTCCGAGATTAACTCCATGTACGATAGAAAGCCGTCATGAAGCATTTCGCTGGCAAAACGCTGCGTTGGGACTGGTCCGACGGCATCGTCGAGCTAACGATGGACCACCGGCCCGCAAACGAAATCGGCACGGAAACTCTTGCCGACCTGGAGAAATTCGCCGCCGCAATCCCCGCGCTCGTGCAGGAAACCGCCGCCTGCATCATCTCCAGCGCCCGCAAACAGGGTTTCTCCGCCGGCGCCGACCTCCGCGAACTCTATCGCGGCGCGGAGCCGCTCTCCGAGAAAGAGCGACTCGCAGGCGTCCGCCAATTCCTCGAGCGCATCCACTCCGTGCTCAACACCATCGATGCCGCTCCGTTTGTTACCATCGCCGCTGTCCACGGCGTCTGCTTCGGCGGTGGCTTCGAGCTGGCTCTCACGTGCGACCTCATCATCGCCGACAAGATGGCGCGCTTCGCCTTCCCCGAACTGCGCTTAGGTCTGATCCCAGGCTTTGGCGGCATCCCGCGCCTCAAGCGCGACCTCGGCAACGCCTTCGTGCGCGATCTGCTCCTCACCGGACGCAGTGTCAACGCCGCGCGCGCGCAATCCGTCGGCCTCGTCGCGCAGCTAGCCGCCGAGGGCCAAGCCCTCCAGATCGCCCGCTCCACCGCCGCGCAAATCACGAAATTTGACGCCGTCACCCGCGCCGCCGCCAAGAAATTCATCAAGCCCATCCCCCACGAAGAGCTCCGCCGCGAAATCGATCTCTTCTGCGAGCTCTTCACCCGTCCCGCAGTGATGGCCGCCCTGAAAAAGTTCGTAGAATCCACGGACGCCATGCCCTATCTGCCTTGAGAAAAGCAGATGTCTACTAATGCCGAAAAACGAAGGCCGGACTATTTAGCCGAACTATACGGCAATCGCCTCGAGCTAATGGAGCGCGCCAAGCCATAACTCGACCCCTAGGCGATCTCGGCCACCGCGGGTTTATCCCGAGCAAAGCGAGGGACCCGTTTTTTCTTAGTCTGTTCGCCTGCTCGACCTAGCCGTTTGGCGGATGTACTCGCCCATTGCTCTGCGGCATCTTCTTCATGGAGGCAACAAATGTCAGCCGAACTCATCGAACTTTCCAACGCCCTCGCGCAAGCCACCGAGCGCGCCGCAGCCAGCGTGGTCGCCGTTCACGCCGAGGCTCGCGGCTCCGCCAGCGGCGTAATCTGGCGTCCCGGCGTCATCGTCACCGCCGAGCACGCTTTGCGCCGCGACGAAGAAATTCACGCCACCCTGCCAGATGGCCGCGTCGTACCCGCAACTCTCGCAGGCCGCGACCCATCAACCGATCTCGCTGCCCTGAAATGTGCGGAAGCCTCCGCAGCCGTCGCCAATTTTGGCGACGTGGCCTCGCTGAAGCCCGGCAGCCTCACGCTGGTCGTCGGCCGCACCCGTGCCAGCGGCCCAGTAGCCGCCCTCGGCGTTGTCAGCCTCGTCGCTCCCGAGCGCCGCACTTGGACCGGCGCCGCCCTCGCGCCGTACATCCGCCTCGACGTCGGCCTGCAACCCACCGCCATCGGCGGCGCGGTGGTAGATCCGCAGGGCCGCATCGTCGGCATCGCCACGCCGCGCTTCGCTCGCTTCGGCGCCATCGCCATCCCCGCGCCCGCCGTCGACCGCGTCGTCGACACGCTCCTGAAAAAAGGCCACATCCCGCAAGGCTATCTCGGTGTAGGTCTCCAGCCCGTGCGCCTGCCCGACGCGCTCCGCCAATCCCTGCAGCGCAGCGAAAAAACCGCCGCCATCGTTCTCGAAGTCGAGTCGGAAAGTCCCGCGCACAAAGCCGGCATCGTCATCGGAGACATTCTCATCGCACTGGCGGGCCATCCTGTCGCGCGCCTCGAAGACGTTCACTCGCAACTGCACGGCGAAGCCATCGGCAAACCCCTCGCGCTCAAGTTCGTCCGCGGCGGCGCAGCGCAAGAAGTCAACATCGTCGTCGGCGAACGCACGCGCGGAGCCGAATAACATGGCTATCCAGGGCTTCGGCGAAATCGCCGAAAAACTTCGCCGCTCCACCGTTCTCGTCAGCCCCGGAGGGCGCGGCAACGGCTCCGGCGTCATCTGGTCCGCCGACGGCGCAATCATCACCAACGCGCACGTCGCGCGCGCCTCGCAAATGCGCATCCAGCTCTGGGACGGCCGCGAGTTCGATGCCGCCCTCGTCTCGCGCGACACGCGGCGCGATCTCGCCGAGCTCCGCATCACCGCCGCGAATCTTCCCTCCGCGGCCGCCGCGGATTCCTCGCAAGTGCGTCCCGGCGAGCTCGCCATCGCCATCGGAAATCCGCTCGGTTTTGTCGGCGCGTTAACCACCGGTGTAATCCACGCCGTCGGCCCGCTGCGCCACTTCGGCTCCGAGCCTTGGGTGCAGGCCGACGTCCGCCTCGCGCCCGGCAATTCCGGCGGTCCGCTCGCCGACGCCCGCGGCCGCGTCATCGGCATCAACACTATGGTTGCGGGACGCCTGGCGCTCGCCGTGCCCAGCAACTCCGTCACAAGTTTCCTCGCTGCCGGCCCCATCGACGCCTGGCTCGGCGTAATCGTCGCGCCGGTACGGGTGCCGCGCCCCGGCACCCGCGCCAAAGCCTTCGGCCTCGTCTTGCTGGAGGTGGAACCGGACAGTCCCGCGGCCAACGCGTCGCTCTTGCCGGGCGACATTCTTCTCGGCACCGACGAAAAATCGTTCGCGTCCCTCGACGATCTCGCCAACGCTCTGCAAGGCTCCGGCCCGCGCCTTCTGCGCCTCGCATTTCTGCGTGGGGATTACGAGCGCTTCCGCCGCGTCACCGTACAGCTCGGCGCTCAGCGTATTCCCAGGAGCGCCGCCGCCGCGTGATTCGCGTCTTCCTCATCGCCGCTTCACCGCTCGCTCGCGCCGCGCTGCAAAATCGCCTCAGGCCGCACGGCGTGAAAATTGTCGGCAGCGCCGCGCACATCGACGCAGTCGACGGCCAGCTTTCCGACACGCAGCCACAAGCGCTTCTGGTCGATGCCTCCGCCGAGCAGCTGGAAACCATGATCGGCTCGCTCGCGGATTCGGACTTGGCCGCCGAAATTCCAACCGTAGTCCTGGCTGAGCCTGGTTCGTCCGCAGTCTCTGCGCAAGCCCTGCAAGCCGGCATTCGCGCCGTGCTGCCGAGCGGCCTTGCCGCCGATCAGCTAGCCGCCGCGCTGCACGCCGTGGCCTCCGGCCTCGTCGTTCTCCACCCAACGGAGGTGCAAGCTGCCTTCCCCTTGGCCGCGCCTGCCTCGCAGCCACTCGCCGAACTCGCAGAGCCGCTCACCCGCCGCGAGCGCGAAGTTCTGCAAATGCTGACTGGCGGCCTGGCCAACAAGGAAATCGCCGCACGCCTCCAGATCTCCGACCACACCGCCAAATTCCACGTAGCCGCCATCCTCGGCAAACTCGGCGCCGCCACCCGCACCGAAGCCGTAGCCCTCGGCATCCGCCGCGGCCTCGTCCTCCTCTAGTCTTGCTGCTCCTTCGTCCTCCGGGAGAGTTTGGCTAGGCAGAAAACATGATTTGGTACTCCTACGACCCGGGTACCAAATCTTTGGTGCTCTCGGCCCATGGAAAGCTCTTGGGTCAGCCGTCTACTCTTCAAATGATCTCTGGGTCAGCCCCGAATGGTTTCGCTTATTGCTTTGCTGTTTGCTCTCCCGGTAGTGGGCCAAGGCTGCCCGCACGAAGGCCCCGACCACCGATGGTTCGGTCGTATGGGTTGTCAGATCCAGCGGAAGCTGACCATCGAACACGCTCACCCTCCCGGAACGATTTGGTCATTCCACCTCTTGAAAGTCTCCGTGAAAATTGATCCCCGCCATCCTCATCTGTTGCTCGAATGGCCCGCGCGATCGCAAAAGCTATGGCGCTTCCGCGCCGGTTACCGCTGGGATGCCAACGCAGAAGCCTATATCTTCCCCGCCGTCGCGCTAAAAAAGGTCAGTGGCCCGATGGTGGAGTATCAGTCGAATTCGCAACAACGATTGAAGCCGAAGCCACCCTCCTCAGCATCTATGGCACCAGAGCCAGCCCCGTCGCTATCCTCAGCAAACGCGCCGCCGCGATTCACACCAAGCCCATCGCCCTGAGCGTTCGCCGGCGAACTCGCGCGTGTTAGTGGAAATCTGGATAGATCTCGTCGGCAATCCAATAACTTGCCACAAGAATTGCAAAGAGCGTTCCCACTAACCACAGTATCCACCGTCGACGTCTCCAGACTGAGCTAAGGGTGGAGTGCAGTATGGCAATGTCCACGATGTAGGCTGTGCAATAGCAAACATTAGCCAGCAATGCGAGGACGGCCATGGGAGGTAGAGAAGACAGCGTCAATGCCGGACGGAAATGCGGCCAAGTGGCTACCACCCAAGCAACGGTGACGCCGATGAGGACTAAATTATAGACCAGGCGCCGCGGCTCCCAATAACGGACGGCATCCGCGAAGGGCCCTTGAAATGGACCGAGTGGTCGGCCGAAACCCGGTGATGGCGCTGGATGTAGGTCTTCCATGGGGAGCCTCGCCGTCAGGATACGCCGCCCCTTGTCATTGTCAAGTACTTTCTAACACAAAGTATATTCGCGAAGGACTCCGTTCCCACCCAGCAGCACTTCGCAGACTGCGCGGTTGCACCTCTGAATTTTCATTCCTGTCGCGATGGTGATAAATTGGCTATCCGTGCGCACCATCGACGAAACCACGCAGGAAGTGCTGAACCTGGCCTCCAAGCATTTCCAGGTTCCCACAAACTCCCTTGCGCCTGACGACGACTTCTTCAAGAAGCTAGGCATCGACAGCCTGCAAGCCCTCGAACTCCTCAGCCGCCTCGAAAACCACTTTGGCATCGAGCTACCCGACTACGAAGTCCAAGGTGTCAGCGACTTCCGCACCCTCGCCTCCCGCATCCAGTCCCGCCTGTAATGCTCGATCTCTCGAAGTATCAATCCATCGGCGCCGCGCTAAGAGATGCGCTCGACCAATTTGCCGCCGAAGTATGTCTCATCGAATCCGATCGCGAACGCCAAAAGGAACGTATTACCTATCGCGATTTCAAAGAGCGCGCAGAGCCCTTAGCCAAGGCTCTGCAAGACGCAGGCTTCAAAGCGAACGACCGCGCCGCTATCATCATGACCAATCAATCCAAGTGGCTGATTTCCGCCTACGCGATTTTCTATTGCGGTGGCGTGCTCGTTCCGCTCGATTACAAACTCACCCCAGAAGAGCAGTGGCAACTCCTCAAGCATTCGAGTGCAAGTATTCTCATCACCGAGTATCCCATCTGGCGACAACTCGCAGCCTCGCCGTCACGTGGCTCCGCTACAAGAGTGAAAACGCTCCTCGTTACCGAAGCCCCACCAAACGCCGATCTCTCCGGCGCGCAACGCTGGGAAGAATTTCGCGCTACTGGCGAACCCGCCTTCATCCCACGCCAGCGCAGCGATGTCGCCACCATCGTCTACTCCTCCGGCACCGGCGGCCGCCCCAAAGGCTGCATGATGACCCACGAAAACTATCTCGAGCAGTGCATGCCGTTTCCTGCTCTGTATCCTTTGTGGCCTGGCGCAACTTACCTCAGCATTCTTCCGACGAACCACGCGATTGACTTCATGCTTGGTTTTTTCTATCCGTTCGTGAACGGCGCGACCGTCGTTCACCTGCGAACGCTTCGCCCGGAATATGTTCGGGCAGCTTTTCCCAAATACAAAATTACTTATGTCGCGCTCGTTCCGCTGGTCCTAAAAAACCTGCAGAAGGGCCTGCAAGCCCGTTTTGAGACGCTATCGCCTTGGAAGCGCAAGCTCTTTACTGCTCTCGTGGCCGTCAACATGGCTTTCACTCGTTCTCGTCCGCATGTTGGCTTGAGCCGCTTGTTATTGAAACAAGTTCATGAAGCTTTCGGTGGCCAGCTACGCGCCATCATCGTTGGCGGCGCTTTCACTGAGCCTCAGGTTCTCCAGTTCTTCTACAATCTCGGGATTTCTGTAGCAAATGCTTACGGCCTCACCGAAGCGTGCACAGGCATCACCGTAAACGATTTGAAGCCGTTCCGTGCCGACACCGTCGGCAAGCCGCTCCCCGGCATGCAAGTCCGCATCCTCAATCCCGATTCCGACGGTATCGGCGAAGTCTCCGTGCGCAGCAAAACCGTAATGGCCGGCTACCTCAACGAGCCCGAACTCACCGCCGAAAGCATCGTGGACGGCTGGCTCATGACCGGCGACCTCGGCCGCTTCGATGCGACCGGTCATCTGCAGCTCTTCGGCCGCAAGAAAAACATGATCGTCACCGAAGAAGGCAAGAACATCTATCCCGAGGATATTGAAGCCGCGTTCGAAAGCCTGCCGCTTAAGGAATTCTGCGTCTTCGCCGCCAATTACATTTGGCCGAAGCGCTCCATGGTCGGCGAACAATTGCTGCTGGTCCTGCACCTAGATCAAGGTCAGACCCTCAGCGGCGAACTTCGCCGCGATATCTCCGTTCGCAACAGCCGCCTGCTAAACTACAAGCGCGTGCATGGGATCGTCCTTTTCAACGAAGACTTCCCTCGCACGGCTTCGCTAAAAATTAAACGCAATATCCTGGCCGAACGCATGGCGCAGCTTGATCGCGCCTCCGCGATTCTGCCGTTGTAGGGGCTGTGTTGGGCTGCTGTAGGGGTGCGTTTCAGCGCGTCCCAGCGGCTTTAGTGTTCGCTCGCATCTGGGGGTCGGAGCTAGCTCCGACATAGTGGGACTGCGCTCCAAGGGCTTTAGCCCCTGAGGAAAAGTCTTAGCTCTTTCCGGAGAGTCCGAATCGCGTGAGAGAAACCTTCTTCGCCATCGTCAACCCCGCCGCAGGCGGCGGCCGCTCCGGCAAACTCGCGGGCCCGGCCATCGCGCGCCTGCGCGAAAAAGGCCTCCACGTTGACGTAATCGCCTCGACCGCTCCCGGTCACGCCGCCGAGCTCGCTCGCGAGGCCTATACCCAAGGCTATCGCCGCTTCATCGCCGTAGGCGGCGACGGCACCGCTCACGAACTCCTCAACGGCATCTTCACCCACGCCGGAGCAAGCGCCCACATCTCCCTGGGCTTCCTGCCCCTCGGCACCGGCAATTCGTTCCTCCGCGATTTCACCGACAACGGTCCCGAAGCCGCGCTGCAAGCCCTCCTGGAAAATCGTAAGCGCCCCGTCGATCTCCTCCGTCTCACGCACTCCACCGGCCAAATCTACGCGTTCAATTTGTTAAGTGTGGGATTTACCGCCGACGTCGCAGCATTGACCAACCGCCACTTCAAGTCGCTCGGTCGGTTCGGCTATCTTCTCGGCGTTTTCCTGCGGGTGGTCCAGCTTCGCCGCCGCGCCTTCGCGCTCCGCTGCGACGACGACAAAGATTGGGACGAGCGCCGCTGCCTCTTCCTCACCTTCAACAACAGCAAGTACACCGGTGGCACCATGCTGATCGCTCCGCAATCCGATCCCACCGACGGCCTAATCGAATTCGTCCGCTGGGGTCCCATTGGCCGCCTCGGCCTTCTGCGCATGCTGCCAAAACTTTACGACGGCACGCATCTCCACCATCCGCTGGCCTCGCGTCGCGCCGTGCGCCGCGTCGAATTCAACTTGCCCGCCCCCATCGACGTCATGATCGACGGCGAAATCGCCACCCTCGTGTGCCGCTCGCTCGACATCATCCCCGGCGCCGTGGACGTGCACATATGAAGCGCGCCTACCTCGCGCTGCGCAGCGCGATGCTTTGGATTCTCACCCTCGTCCATTTTTTCATCGCCGCGCCTTTTCTCGTCTTCCTCAATATTTTTCTGGACATGCGCAAGCACGACTGGCTGCAGCGCGCCTTCTGCCGCCGCATCGCTTTTCTCTCCGGCGCCCGCGTGCAAATCCGCCGCTCCCCCGGCTTCGATCCCACGCGCACCTCCTTCTTCATGGCCAATCACGTCAACGTCTTCGACCCCTTCATCCTCTACTGCGCCATTCCGCAACTCGTGCGCGGCTGGGAGCTCGAATCCCATTTCAAAATCCCCGCCTACGGCTGGCTCATGAAGCGTTTTGGCAACGTCCCGGTCCCCGACGTGCGCCGCCCCTCCGACATCAAGCGCATGTGGCGGCTCACCCAGGACGCCATCAATCGCGGCACCAGCCTCATCATTTTTCCCGAAGCCAAGCGCACCCGCGATGGCCACGTCAACGAATTCCAGGATGGCGGCTTCCGCCTCGCCCAGCAACTCGGCGTCCCCATCGTCCCCGTCAGCCTCGTCGGCTCCTTCCAGCATCACCGCACCGGCCACTGGATGCTCTGGCCCGCCACCGTAACCGTCCATCTCCACGACACCATCGACACCAAAGGCCTAAGCAAGAACGAAGTCCCGAACCTACGCGACCGCGTCCGCCAAACCATCTCCGCCCAGGTCGAATCCCCGGCCCGAAAACGGGAAGGAAACTAGCTTGCGTCAAGTGGATTGAAGATTTGAAGGCTGAATTTCTGTGCTGCGATGCACAATTGCCGATCAGATGAGGAGAATTCAACCCGTTCATTGTATTTGCCAGGCCCCGCACCTAACCTTGCTGCGTCTCGCAGCCAGAGCGCTGAACCCAACTGGACCGCATCTGTACCGCGTAACGGGTGCGCTTTTACAATAGTTCGTAAAAAACCCAGAACGCCCACGGCGAGCTCGACAGGAGTCAGCTCGAATGTCCAATCTACGTCGAAGTGATCATGCAGCTCATTGGCCTCATTGACAGAGAGCAACTTCTCTCGTTCCCGTCGGGCAATGATTGCGTGAATCTCGGCATAGGTAAGCACAGAAGTGAAAATTGTCCGTGAATTCTCTCGTTCGGTTTGGAGCTTCTGCTCCAACGCTTCGGAACCCTCCTCTTTTTGGTAATGCTTTATAAGAGCGGAAGAATCGAGGTAGAGCATTAACTACGATCCTCGATAATCATTTGAGAGGCAGACTTCCCACGAGACGGTATTGCACGGAATTTACCCAGCGGGCGTTTGGCAAGGCGAATGAGACCTTGGGCTTCTAACTCTTTTAATCGATCTGTAAGGTCTGGCTGTTCAGCTTTGGTCTGGTCTGGGGGCACGATCTTCGCGACGGGCTTTCCGCGGTCCGTAATAACCAGAGATCGTCCGCGGCGCACTTCCTTAAGATATCGCCCCATACGGTTCTTGAATTCCCGGCTGCCCACTGTTTGCATGTAGCTACCTCGCTCACCATTGTAGCTACGATGGCGGGAAACAGCAACTACAAGCTCAGCCGTATCCCCGGCAACACACGGCCCGCCCGTGTCTCCTGCCACGTGTACACAATCCGATGAATCACGGTAATCGTCGACACCACCGCGATGACCCACAACACCGGCCCCATGCGATCGAACAATCCGCCGATAATCAGCAGCACCAGCCGCTCCGGCCGCTCCATGAAGCCCACTTTGCACAAGGGTATGAGCGATTCCGCCCGTGCCCGCGCGTAGCTCACCATGACCGATCCCGCCGTCGCCACCGCTGCCAGCACCACATAAGGCGTGCGCCCGCTCACCGAATAATAAACAAGCAATCCCATGTACAGCGCCATGTCCGCATAACGATCGAGCGTCGAATCATAGAACGCGCCGAACGCCGTGACGCGATTCTGCCGCCGCGCAACTTGCCCATCCAGCATGTCCAAAAATCCCGCGAATAAAATAATCAGCGCACCGGTGCGAAATCGCCCGATCGCGAACATCGCCGCTGCGGCAAAATTCACCACCAGCCCCAAAAATGTCAGGAAGTTTGGATTTACACCAGTAGCCGCCAGCGCTCCGACAATTCTGTCGAGCAGCCATTTACTCCCCGTTCCAATCGCTCCAGTAAGCGTAGCCATTCGCGCGCGTCATTCACCAGGAATGCGAGTTCCGCACCAACTTAGCTGTGCAGCTTCCGCAAAATCCTACACTAGCGTTGCTGCGTCTCGCAAACTACAGGCCAACTTGGCTCTCTGCATGAAAAGTTCAAATCCTCGAGTCCCGCCGTTTGTCCTTGACGTCGCGCCGCTCCCATCCTAAATTCCTAATGCTTACTGTTCTCCTCACTCATGATCACCGATCTTAACCGTCGCAATTTCTTGACCCACGCGGGAAGTGCCGTTAGCGCCGTATGGATTTCCGCGCATTGGCCTGCAATCGTTGCCGCCGCGGAGCACGCGCACCAAGCCGCCAAATCCGCCTCGCCCGCGAAATTCCAATTCTTCTCGCCAGAGCAAGCAGTCGAAATCGACGCCATCAGCGCGCGCATCATTCCTTCCGACGAGACTCCCGGCGCTCGCGAAGCCGGCGTCGTTTATTTCATCGACAGAGCGCTCATGACTTTCGCCAGCGACGACCAGAAAACCTATCGTGAAGGTATCCCCAGCTTGCAAGCTCGCCTGCGCGAAATATTTCCCACCGCAGAAAAGTTCTCCAGCGTCACGCCAGAGCAGCAAGACAAAATTCTTCACTCGTTCAACGATCAAACTGCCTCCGGCCGTGGAATATACCGCGCCAGCGCAGACGCCTCTCCCTTCTTCGAAACTGTGCGCGTCCACACCATAGTCGGCTTCCTCATCGATCCCGAATCCGGCCGCGGCGGCAATCGCGACGGCGTCGGCTGGAAAGTCATCGGCCGCGATCGCGAACACATGTTCCAGCCGCCTTTCGGTTACTACGACAAAGACTACGCCGGCTGGCAGCCCAAGCCGCCTGACGCCGAAAAGACCAAAGCATGAGAGTCGACACGCCGAAATATAAAACGTCCGACGAAGTCGATTTCGTCATCGTCGGCTCCGGAGCCGCCGGCGGCATCATGGCCAAGGAGCTTTCCACCAATGGTTTTCGCGTCGTCGTGCTCGAGCAAGGTCCCTACCTCACCGAAGCCGATTTCGTTCACGACGAAATAAAAGTCATCAACGAAGATCTCCTCACCAACAAGCCCAAGCTCCAGCCCACTTCGTTCCGCAAAACGCCCAACGAAAAAGCCAAGCCTCAGCGCGCACTCGTCTATGGACGCCTCGTCGGCGGCACCAGCGTGCACTTCACCGCCAATTTCTGGCGTTTCCACGAAATTGATTTCGTCGAGCGCAGCAAAATCGGTCCCGTTCCCGGCGCCGACCTCCGCGATTGGCCCATCACCTACGCCGATCTAGAGCCCTACTACACCAAAGTGGAATGGGAAATCGGCGTATCCGGACTGGCCGGTGCCAGCCCGTTCGATCCGCCGCGCTCCAAGCCCTATCCCATGCCGCCGCTTCCCGTAAAAGGCTCCGGCGTAATTTTTGAGCGCGCCGCTCGCAAGCTCGGCTGGCATCCGTTCCCCGCGCCGATGGCCATTCTGTCGCAGCCCCGCGCTGGACGCAGTGCCTGCGTCAACTGTGGCTTCTGCCTGGCCTTCGGCTGCGAAGTCGGCGCAAAATCCAGCTCCCTAGCCGCTGCCATTCCGGTAGCAGAAAAAACCGGCCGCTGCGAAATTCGCCCCAATTCCTACGTCCATCGCATTGAAATGGATAGCAACGGCCGCGCCACCGGCGCCGTCTATTTCGACGAGCACCGCAACACGCACCTGCAAAAAGCGAAAGCCGTAATCGTCTGCGCCAACGGTGCCGAAACTCCGCGCCTTCTTTTGCTCTCCGCCAACAAACAATTTCCCAACGGTCTCGCCAACTCCAGCGGCATCGTCGGCAAATATCTCATGCTCAACAGCGGCGGCGTCGCCACCGGCGTCTTCGATCATCCGCTCAACGATTACAAAGGGTTCGCGGTCAGCCGAATCCTTCACGATTTTTACGAGCTAGATCAAAACAAGGTCGGTTTCTACGGCGGCGGCGGGCTCGACGCCCGCTTCGATATTACTCCGGTCGCGTTCGCTCTGGGCAGTTTGCCGCCCGGCACGCCGTCATGGGGCAAAGGCTTCAAAGATACGTTGGCCAACAATTTCACCCGCACCATGGAGCTATTTGGCCACGGCACCTCGTTGCCCGTTGAGACCAACAGCTTTTCGCTCGATCCCGACCTGAAAGATGCTTGGGGCCTGCCCGCTCTCTGTCTCACCTACAAAGACCATCCTGACGACCTTAAGCTTTCCAATTGGCTCAGTCATCGCGCTCTAGAACTCCTCGATGCCGCCGGCGCCAAGCAAAAGTGGGCACCCACCATCGGCGAACAGCAATTCGCCGTGCATCTCCTCGGCACCTGTCGCATGGGCAACGACCCCAAAACCTCCGTCATCAATTCCGATCACCGCACCCACGACGTCAAAAATCTCTTCCTCTGCGACGGCAGCAGCCTGGTAACCTCCGGCCGCGGCCAGCCCACCATGACCATCGAAGCCCTATCCTTCCGCGCCGCCGACCGCATCACCGCCCTAGCCAAGCGCGGCGAACTCGCCTAGCGCAGCTTTGTCAGCCACTTTAACGTTGGCAACCAAGTTGTAGGGGTGCGCTTTAGCGCATCCCAGTCCGGCCAAAAGTCCCGGAACGATTTCTCACTTGAGCAATGGAATTAGGCTTGAGCCGTGTCCGGTTAAGCCGGTGTAGTTCCGCTCCGCCGTTTGAACCTGAGGCTTTTTCTTTTTGGCCTATCTGGGCAACGGCGCAACAGGCGTATGCAGGCGAATGATGTTCGGTTTTCCACCGTTCGCAAAATGGCATGAGACTGCGTCGCGGACCATGGTCCTTAGCTCCTCCATGGAATCCGCCTGCGTGAAGATCGAGAAGCCAAGAGCGCGAGCCTCGTAGCCACCCTCGGGAGATTCCTGCACAGTAAAGATAATTTCACTCTGAGCCATGAACGAGCTTTTCTCCCTCAATCTACTTCGGCAAGGGTTCAATCGCCACCGTTCGACCCGTCTGCGCCGACCGCCGCCCAGCATCCAAAATCTGGATAACCACCATATTCGTGTCGAGCGACGACAGATCGCCGTCTGGCTTGAGCTGACCCCGCAACACTGCAGCCAGGTAACTCAGCGAACCGCTCTCCGTCTTCGCCAAAGGAGCAGCCGTAGTCTGCGACTCTTCCTTCTCCCCACGGTATCTCACTCGCAGTCGATCCGGGCCAACGGTAATTGCATAACCACCCGTCCCATACACTTCCATATCCTTGCG
>Ga0137418_10001691_pt1 | contig 20395 bp, 17 predicted proteins | sample CZODoug3_1_2_16f_FD_122242 | JGI IMG/M metagenome (GOLD analysis project Ga0137418, IMG submission 122242) | Vadose zone soil fungal communities from Angelo Coast Range Reserve, California, USA - CZODoug3_1_2_16fungal (Hybrid Assembly) | ecosystem: Environmental > Terrestrial > Soil > Vadose...
ATGCCGAAATCCATCATGCTGCCGAGCAGCAGCACCCAGGTCCAGACATAGACATAGACGCCGTAATCCGAACCGCCCATCCAGCGCGCCAGCAGGATTTGCGAAAGATAGGCCAGCGCCGCGCTGATGACGCGGATGATGAAAATCGTGCCGGCCAGCCGCTTGGTCAGGGATGCTTCGCCGGAGCCCCCAAGCATCGATCGCAGCCGCGCCATCACGCCTGCGGGCGGAGCTGTCGTGGATGGTGCGTCCGTCACGGTCACTGTGGGAAATCCTGATAGAGCGCCGCGTGGTGCGGCGATCATTCGGCCTATCAACTATTCGTTAAGATTAGGTTGGGTGGGCCGCCCCGGACGCTGTCATTCCGGGGCATGCAAAGCATGAACCCGGAATCTCGAGATTCCCCGATGTGCAATTGCACATCTGAGGTTCGCGCTGACGCGCGCCCCGGAATGACCCTTCGGGTTAATTCAGATTGATATTGAATTCGTAGGCGCGGTCGCCACCGACCAGCGTCAATTTGAGCGCCGCACCTTCGGGCTTGGCGCCAGGAGGCAGGCCGTCGAGCTCGAAACTGAAGCGCTTGACCCCGGGCGGGCTCGGTTCGAGCAAGGTCGGCACCGGCAGCGCCCAGTCCGGCGTCGGCCCTTCGACAAACAGGCTGACCTCCCTGGCGTCAGGTGTCGCCACGTCGACCAGAACCGAGGATTTGCCGTCGCGCTTGACGTCGCGGATGGTCAGCGGATTGGGATCGCCGATACTGGCTGGCTTAGGCACCGTGTCGAGGGCCGCGAACAGCGCGCTGTCTTCGGTGCTCGCCACGCTGGCGAAGGCGAGTTCGGTATTGGCTTCAACGGGAATGCAGAGCTTCTCGCAGACCGCGTAATTGATGTCGGCGCGAAGCGTCACCGGCTTGTCGGCATTTTTCGCGACGATCCGCAATGGCAGCACGATCTGGTTCTTGTAGCCCAGCGAGTGGCCGCCGGCGCCGTCGTCGAACTTGGTCGGCGCCGGCCACAGGATGGTCACGGCTTCGATATTTTCCGATTTGGAGAAGTCGAAGCGCGGCGGCACGCCGGAATCGCCGGGCGTCCGCCAGTAGGTTTTCCATCCCGGCTGAAGCTGGAAGGCGATGCCGCCGAGCAGCACCGCGCCGCTGCGCGAACCCGCCAGCAGCCGGACCGCGGAATGTCCGTCCCGCTGCCACGGCGACGAGTCCTCGGCGCGAGCCTCGATCGCCAGGCACGACACAACTATGGTTGCGGCCAGGCCGAGCGTGGCGCGCATGGGAACTTTGACGATCATGAGAGGTCTTTACAGCCAAGTGGGACCGTAAACCATTGAATTGCCTGTGATGTAATTTCTAGGTGCGGCGCCAAGCTTGATTGACAGAACCGGCACCCAATATCAGGATGTGTACCAACACGAGAGTCCGATGCGGATGGACCCTGAAGGCAAAAAACCAAGGACTGTTCGCCGCAAGGCCGCCGGCATGGGCGACAATTTGGCGGGTGACGGCTATCTCGACGGCCAGCTGCTGATCGCCATGCCCGTGATGGGAGATCCGCGCTTCGAGCGTTCCGTGATCTATCTCTGCGCGCATTCCTCCGAAGGCGCCATGGGCATCATCGTCAATCGTCCGGCGGGCAGTATCGATTTTCCCGAATTGCTGGTGCAACTCGACATCATCGAGAAGGCCGACCAGATCAAGCTACCGGAAAACGCCGGAACCATGAAGGTATTGAAGGGTGGCCCGGTCGACACCGGCCGCGGCTTCGTGCTGCATTCGAGCGATTTCTTCATCAAGGATGCGACCTTGAGAATCGACGACGGAATCTGCCTGACCGCGACGGTCGATATACTCAAGGCGATTGCGAAGGGCGCCGGGCCGAAGCACGCCATCCTCGCGCTGGGTTATGCCGGCTGGGAAGCCGGGCAGCTGGAAAACGAGATCCAGGACAACGGCTGGCTGCACTGCGATGCCGATCCGGATCTGGTGTTCGGCGGCGACGTCGAGGAAAAATACCTGCGGGCGCTGCGCAAGATCGGGATCGATCCGGGCATGCTGTCGAACGAAGCGGGGCACGCGTAGAGCGTTTGGCGTTTCACAAAAATGGCACGTCGTCCCGGCGAAGGCCGGGACCCATAATCACCAGCGCAGCGTGTTGAGCAGGGCGTCCGCCGCAGTGCTTCAAGGAGAGGACACGGCGTATGGGTCCCGGCGTTCGCCGGGACGACGAAGTGCTTTTCCCTTACTCCGCCGCCTGCTGCGCCACGGTCGGCGCGGTGCCGGCGACCGTCGCGCGGCGCATGTCGCGCGGCTGCGACTGATCGTAACGCCGCACCCGGTGCATGGTCTGGCGGTTGTCCCACATCACGAGGTCATGCAGCGTCCATTTGTGGACGTAGACGAATTCGCGCTGGGTGGCGTGCTCGTTGAGGTCGCGCAGCAATACCCGCGCCTCCGGCACCGTCATGCCGACGATGCCGCCGGCGTGCGACGACAGATACAGCGACTTGCGGCCATGCACCGGATGCGTCCGCACCAGCCGCTGCAGCACCGGTTTGAACAATTGCTTTTCTTCCTCGGTGTAGTCGAGAAAACCCAGCGAGCCGCGCGAATACATCAGCGAATGCTCGCAGATCATGTCCTCGATCTCGGCCTTGGTCTCGTCGTCGAGCGCGTCATAGGCCGCACGCATGTCGGCAAATTCGGTATTGCCGCCCTTGGGGTTCACCACCCGCGCCGACAGCAGCGAAAATTTTGCCGGAATGGGACGGAACGAACTGTCGGAATGCCACAGGCAGTTGCCGAGATTGAACAGATGAACACGGCTGTCGCGCGATAGCGGCTTGCCGTCCTTGTCGAGGTTGGAAACATCGTTAAGGCCGGTACTAAGCCGGGAATCCTGCGGCTTGACGATATTGCCGCCGCGCGGATTCTCGCGCTCGCCGAAATTCAGCGCGAACGCCATCTGCTGCTCGTCGGTAATGTCCTGATTGCGGAACAGCAGCACGGCGTATCTGTCCATGCCGGCCTCGATGTCGGCGGCTTCCTGCGGCGTCAGCGGCTGCCGCAAATCGACGCCGGAAACCTCGCCGAAAAAATGCGGGTGTAGCTGCCGGATCGAGACAGTCATGGCGTTCTCCTGATCGAGGGATGCGGTTGATCCGCTCTCATTGAGTAAAAAACTACTCCCTGATGGTGCGATGTCAACCGGCTCTGCAGGTCACGCCGGCAGATGGCGCGAAGCTCCGTCAAGAAACTGCGCCGCTATCTTTGTCACTTCGTCCCAGGATTTGGCCAGGTGCACGGCACCTGCTTCACGGAGCTTGAGTTGATGGCCCCCGCGAATATGCGAGGCTGCGCACAGGCCCACCGCCGTCATGCCCGCAGCCACCGCCGCCTTGATGCCGCTCGTGCTGTCTTCGATGACGAGGCATGATTTGGGGTTCACCCCTAGTCTGTCGGCCGCGAGCAAAAATATGTCTGGGTGCGGCTTCCTGCGCGACACCATATCCGCGCTGAATACGTTGCTGCCGAATTTGTCTGTGAGGTCGAGGATCGAGAGACAGAGCTGCAAGCGGTCGATCGAACTGGAGGACGCGATGCATCGGGGCACGTCGGAGAAAGTCTGAATGAACTTGCTGGCCCCGCTTACCTCCGTGAGGTCGGTACGAAATCGATCAAGAATCGCAAGCTTGAGATCGTCCGAGAAACTCTCCGGCAGCGGCTTGCCTACCGCGGATTCGATCGCCGCAATGGCATCGTCCCATCTCCGCCCGGAGTAGTGTTCAAGTGCGTCCTCGAGATTTGTTGCGTGACCAAGATCAGTGAGGAATTCCGCCAGCACGGTGTTGGCCAGCGCCTCGCTGTCGGCAATCACGCCGTCAAAATCGAAAATCAATGCACTCAATCTGAAGCCCCAACGCGAATATGGACCCGGCTATAGCGCATAGGAGAGCTTTCCATCCATCGGCTGGAGCGGTTGTCGCTGAACAAATTCTTTCACGTTGTGTCAACCGGCCTAAAGCCCAACTCACGCATTCCGCGCTATCAGGCCGCCGTCCACCGGGATGATCGCGCCGGTCAGGAATGAAGCCGCGGGCAGGCAGAGGCTCAGCGTCATGTGGGCGACCTCCTCGGGGTCGCCGTAGCGGCCGAGCGCGGTTCGGCGTCGTGCATAGATCGCCTTGTGTTCGTCGCTGATGCGTGCCGTCATGCCAGTGGAGATCGGGCCGGGGCAGATGCAGTTCACCGTGATGCCGTCACGGCCGAGTTCGACCGCGAGCGAACGCGTCAATCCAACCACGCCCGCCTTCGCCGCCGAATAGGGGCTGTGCAAAGCGGTGGCGCCGAGCGCCTCGGTGGAGGCGATATTGACGATCCGTGGGCATTTCGATTTGCGCAAATATGGCAGCGCGGCGCGGATCACCCGCGGATGCGCCGTCAGCATCACGGCAAGCCCCTTTGCCCACGCCTCGTCATAGCCATCATCGTCGATCGCCACTCGCACCGAAATGCCGGCGTTATTGACGACAATGTCGAGCCCGCCGAAATGCGCGGCGATATCGTTCACGACAGCGTTGACGTCATCGCGATTGGCCACGTCGAGCATCCAGGCTTTTGCAATCTCGCCCTTGGCGACGATCTCGGCAGCGACCGCTTGAGCGCCTTCCGCGCTAAAATCGGTGACCGCCACCTTGGCGCCTTCGGCCGCGAACACCCGCGCGGTGGCGCGGCCCATGCCACCGGCCGCGCCGGTGACGAGAACGGTCAATCCCGCGACTGAGCGGCTGAACTGTTTGAAATCGGACATGGAATACTCGCTGAAGCTTGTCGTGCACTGCAGGATTGACAAGGCTGGCACCGATCTCCAGAGAGGTCAAACAATGCAAAAAAGGATCGCGGGGAGATGAACGAACTGGATTTCAGCGCAAAGCAGGTTCTTGTCGTTGGTGGCTCCAGCGGCATCGGCAACGGCATCGCGCAGGCGTTCCGGGCCAAGGGCGCGCGCGTGCATGTCTGCGGCACCCGCGCCGGCGCGGGCGACTATTCAGTGAGCGAGGGTTCCGACCTTGCGGGTCTGAATTACGCTCAGCTTGACGTCAACGATACCAAGGCGATCGAAGAATTTAAGCCAACGTTCGACCGGCTCGATGTGCTGGTGCTGGCGCAGGGGGCGGTGATCTACCGGCGCGGCGAATTCGAAATGTCGGGATTTCGTCATGTGCTGGAAGTCAATCTGATCAGCCTGATGGCGTGCGCGACCCGATTTTATCAGATGCTCAGTGCGGCCAACGGTTCGCTCATCATTATCAGTTCAACCGCCGCCTATCATTCGACCAAGGGCAATCCGGCCTACAACGCCTCGAAGACCGGCGCCGTCGGATTGACCCGGACGCTCGGCGAGGCGTGGGCCGAGGATGGCATCCGCGTCAACGGCATCGCGCCCGGCCTCGTCGATACCAAGATGACCAAGGTGACGACGGAAAATCCGAAGCGGCTCGAAGGCGCGATCGGGCGGATACCGCTGAAACGGCTGGGAACACCGGCCGACATGGCGGGCGCCGCACTGTTCCTGGCGTCGCCGCTTGCGGCCTATATCGTCGGCCAAACCCTGGTGGTCGATGGCGGTTTGATTCTCTAGCCGCCGGAACCGGACCCGGCCTCATCGGTTACATTCTGCGAGAATGATCTCACGCGCATACGGCAAGAGCATGCCCTCGAACGTGATCGAGGGTGAACAGCGGCTTTGCATCTGGAATGCGTAACAAGGAGTAGCAGTAATGGATAAGGATCGAATCGTCGGTTCTGCAAAAGATATCGAAGGTAAAGTCGAAGGCGCTGTCGGCGATATGGCAGGCGACGCTCAAGCGCAAGCTGCGGGCCGTGTCCGCGAGGCCGCCGGCACGGTGCAGAATCTGTACGGCCAGGCCAAGGATGCCGCGCGTGAAGCCGGCGATGCCGCCGCCAGCTACGCCAAGGACGCCTATGAGAACAGCGGCGAGACTTTGCGCGAGGGTTCGGAAGTCGTGGCGAAAAAGGTGCAGGATAATCCGCTCGGCGCGCTGTTGATCGCAGGCGGCATCGGCTTTGCACTGGCGATGCTGATGACGCGTCCGCCGCGTCGCCCACCGCAGCGCTGGCGGTATTACGGCTGAGCAATCACGGACTCCTCATCCTGAGGAGCGGCCTCTTGGCCGCGTCTCGAAGGATGGGAAATGTTCGGCCACATGGTTCGAGACGCGCCAACGGGTCCGCGCGAAGCGCGGCCCGATGATAAACTCCGACGCGCTCCTCACCATGAGGATCAATCAAGTCACCGCATAAAAAAGTCCGGTACCGAGGCCGACCGTCCGACCGTGCCCGGCGGGCGCGGCGGACCGGGGGCACGCAGCGGCGGCGGTTGACGCGGCGCGTTTCCAAAGCCGAAAAACTCCCGTAACGCCGGCGTACCCGATTGGACAGGGCGAAGCCTTTTCGCCGGCTTCGGGGGCCCGCCAGGTGCCGCAACCGTTCCATCCGGCGAGGTGGACGCCACCGGCGTTTCGCCCTTGGCCTGTTCGCGCCCGACCTCGCGGCGCGGCCAGACGAAATCATCGGCGCGGCCGGCAGGAGGCGCCAGCGGTTCGCCCTTGACCAGCGTTCGTGCCGCCAGCGCGTCGACCGCGGCCGGGCGGGAGCCGGGGCCGCCGAGCAATTGGTCGGTGCCGACAGAGGAGGCTACCAGCGGCAGGATCGGTCCCGCCAGCGGACGCGGCGCCGGCTGACCGGGCAGCGCGTTGGCGTCGGGCGTCGCGGGTTCGGTCGGCAGCGCGATCGGCGCGGAGCGCGCCGCCAACAGCCGGGTGATCTCGCGCTCGACATAGTGCGCGAGCTTGCGTGCGCCGGGCCTGGTGAAGAAGACGCCGTCATCGGCACGCAGTTTGCGAGGCTGGCCTTCAAAGTCGGGGCCTCTCTGCAGGAAGCGGCCGGCCTCGTCGACAAACCCGTCCCAGACATCGACATAGGTGATGCCGGCCTTGCCGGCAGCGTCGCGATACAGCGAATCCAGGAACAGCATGTCAGCCGTCGCCTTGGTGCCGCGTACCGCGGGGAGGCCGACCCAGAGCACCGGCACGCCCCTGGATTTCATCACGCCGATCATCTCTTCGATTTTCTTGACGTAGAGTTCGACCCAGCGTTCCTCGCGAAACTCATAGACGCCGTTCGGCGAGCGGGTGCTCTTCTCCGGCGCTATGGCCGGCGGCGCGTCGCCATTATCGGCGGCGTCGTCGGGCGACAATTCGCTATCGGCTTTGTCCTCGGGCCTGGCGGTGGCGGCGTCCGCAGCGCCATCCGGCTTCGCCCCGGGTTTCGCGTCCCCAGGTTTGGCATCCGGTTTGGTGCGAGCGTCCTTCTTGTCGTTCTTTTTGTCGGTCGGTTTAGCGTCGGATTTCTCGACCACAGGCTCGCGCATCGAGACGCGGTCGTTGAGCCCGAGCATGACCACGATAGCGTCCGGCTTCTCGGTGGCGAGGATGCCTTTCGCGGCGGCGGCCCAGTCGGCCGGATCGCCCTTGGGCTGATATTTGATGAGCCCGGAGCCGGTCTTGTGCCTGCGGATCACGCCCATGTCCGGCTGCTCGGCATAGGCGTCCTCGAGACCATAGGCGAGCCAGTCGGCCATGGCATCGCCGAGCACCAGCACGTTGCGCTCCGCCACGGTCTCGCGCTTGTCCGGCGGGGGTGCCTTGGAAAAGTCCTCTCGGACCCGCTGCTTGGGCGCCTGCTGCTGGAAGGGCGCGAACAGATCGCCACCGAACCAGCCACCGCCACCGCCGAAACCGCCACCGAATCCACCGTTGCTGCGCGGCTGTGGCCGTTGCGGCGGTCCGCCAAAATTGAAAAACTGCGCGGATGCCGGTCCGACGATTCCAACCAGCAGCGCGACCGCGACAGCCAGCGCGATCAGCGGGCCGCTCTCGGTGAAAACGCGCAAAAAGGATTTTGGCTTTGCCATGCGCTCGTTCGCAATGAATCTCTGACGGTCATAATAGCGGAATCGGGCCGCAAGCGGGCAGATTTCGCGCCATGAACCGGGCCTCGGCCACTCCCGTCAAGGGTGTCGCAAAATGGTGTGATCAAGGTTAGCGGGTGCCCGCGAGCCCAATGCAGGGGCCGCCGGCCGCCTTACCGCAGGAAATACGCCAATTCCTTGCCCTTTTCGCCGGCAATGTAGGGATCCTGCCATTTGTCGGTGGTCTGGAGGAAACCCTTACCGGTCGGCTTTTTCGGCTTCGGGTTGCCCTTGAGCATGGCGTCGCGCGCCTGCTGTTCCAGCGCGGCGCGGAACTTGTAGTGGTCGTAGACGTCGAGCACATGCACGGTATAGGCCAGCGCCAGCGCCCGGTTGCCGCGCAGGATCAGCATGTTCTCGTCATTGGCATAGGAAGCCTTGAAGCCGAGGTTATGGCTTCCGGTAATCACCACGCAATCGGTCTCCGACATCGGATCGATGACGACGATCTTGTCGTGGATAATGGCGTGACCGGCGCTGAGGATTTCGCGCTGGAAATCGCTGACCAGATCGTTGATGGCGGCGGCTCGAATCATCAGCACGTTCGGCACGCCGGACGGACTGAAGATCGCGGCGTTGGGGATTTTCGGTGCGTTCTTGTCCTGCGGTGCGTCCTTTGGCGGCGCGACGAAGCCGGGCAGGGCGGTCGGATCGCTGATCGCGCCGAACACAGTGAGCTTCGGATCCAGCCGGCCGAAATCGATGCCGGCGGACACCACGGTGTTGACGTCCTCACCCTCGGGGTCGGTTCGCCCGGGGTTGAACACCAGGAAGAAGATCGCGTCCTTGGCCCGCTTCATCAGCGAGAACACGAATTCCAGATCGGGCGGCACGGTGCGGGTCTTCGGCGTTCCGGTCTTCGGCGTATTGGGCGAATACCAGAGTTCGACTTCGGTTTTTCCGTTGTCGAGTTTCGCCGGGCTCGGTTTTGCATTGGCCTTGCGCAGCTCCGGACCCTGGTCGCTGCCGAGCGGCGCGCTGAGCGGATCGGGCTCCGGCAGCTCGTCGGCATGCAGCCGCGTCCAATATTCGAAATAGGCCTGCGCGACGTCTTCCGATTCGACGACGATCGTGTTGTTGGACTGGGCGCACAGGCCGGTGGGAGTCCAGTTGGTGCTGCCCGACCACACCGCGGTCGGCTTGCCGGTCTTGTCGAGCAGGACCGCGAACTTGTTGTGCCCGATATGGGCTGAGTTATTGAACATCCGGTTCTGGAACCGGGCACCCATCAGCGCCGAGAGCTTCTCCCGCGCGTCGGAATTGGTGATGTCCCAGATCGTGATCTTTTTGGGTTTGGCAGCGGCACCGTTCGCTGCCTTTGCCGCTTTCTTGACCGTCTTTTTCGACGCCTTGGCTTTCTGCGCCTTGCTTGCCTTCTTGGTTTTCTTCGCCGCGGATCTTTTCTTCTTTGCCTCCTTCACCACCTTCGAACGCTTGACCACGGCTTTCGCCGCCGCGGCCAGGCTTCCGGTCTTGCCAGCCGCCACGGTCTTGCTGCCGGCTGTCGAGAGAATGATATTCAGCCGCGCCTGGTTCTGCACCAGGAGCTCGACGAGTTCGGGATCGTCAAGCTCGTACAGCGCAAGGTGCAGCGTGCCGTCTTCCTTTTCCGCGCGTGCAAACATCGATTTCAGCGCCGGCAGCACATCGCCGCTGAGAAAGGTGCGGATCGGATCGCCGGTCTTCTGGATATGGGCGTCGATCTGCGGCTTGGTCGGCGCCTTGCCGTCCGGCGTCTCGAGTTGCTTGCGCAGGTTTTGCGTCGAAAGGATTCCGTTGTTGAAAAAGGCGGACACGTCGCCGAAATTGTCGGTCACGGTGAATGCATTGGTCTCGCCCGCCTCGCCGCAAACGAACAGCGGAATCGGATCGCCTTTGTATTTGCCGGGTTGCGCGGTCGGCGAGGGCGGCACTGCCACCCGGCCCGGCGCCGCCGGCCCAACCGGGACAATCTCATATTTGGCGCGGAACGGCGCACGTATCTGAAGCGTGTTGCGGCTGCGCCGGAGGGTCAGATCGCGCCAGGAGAATTTCTGGATCGGCCAGACGCTGGTGTCCTGCTCTTCCCATTTCGGATTCGACTGGGTGTCGAAGGCGACCCACGCCGGCAGCAGCCGTCGCTCGCCGGTATCGAGATTGATGCGGGTGATCATGAAGCCGAGGCAGTCGTTGATCTTGCCGTCGGTTTTCCAGGCAAGATAGGCGACTTCATTGTTGCAGAAGGCGCGCGCGTCGACGACCTTGGCCATGGCGATCTCCGTCTGTTTGCGCCGGACTCGCCCACCAACTGCCCCTGAAATGACGGGATGGCTTACATTGGCTGCAATGGATAGGACGAAATCGGGCGTGCAATCTTAATGCGTACAATTCAATAGATACAATCGTATGACGGAATCTAGAGCCCGTCCAGCATCAGTGCCAGCGCGGACGTGACGCCCGATCGGGCTCACCGCCCTCTGAGCCGCTCCAGCACGTCGGAGGAGGCAAATCCGTCCGCGGGGGCCCCGATCGAGGCCTGGAAGCCGCGCAGGGCCTCCCGCGTCTCTCCGCCGAACTGGCCGTCGGGGGTACCGCGATAGAATCCCCGCTGGGCCAGAAGCTGCTGCAGTTCCAGCCGCTCGGCACGTGACAACACTCTTTCCTGACGCGGCCAGGGCTGCACGAACGGCGCGCCGCCGCGTAGGCGGTCGGCGAAATGGCCGATCGCCAGCGCATAGGCTTCAGCCGGGTTGTATTTCATGATCACCCGAAAATTCTGCAGCATCAGGAAGCCCGGCCCTTCGGCGCCGGCGGGCGCCAGCAGGTAAGCCTTGTCGGCTGGCTGCGGGAAGGGCTGGCCGCCGGCCCGGCTGAGGCCGAGTTGCTGCCATTGCCCGATCGTCATCGCCTTGGCGCGATCGGCCAGCATGTAATTGAAGCCCTGCGGCAGCACGACCTCAAAGCCCCAGCTCTGGCCGGTCTGCCAGCCGTCCTTTTTCAGGTTGTTGGCGGTGGAGGCGATCAGATCGGCGGGGTTATCGACCACGTCGCGGCGGCCATCGCCGTCGGCGTCGACCGCGTAGCGCTTGAACGCGGTCGGCATGAATTGCGTCGGGCCAAACGCGCCGGCCCAGGAGCCGCGCATCTGTTCCGGGCGCAGATCGCCGCGGTGCAGGATTTCCAGCGCCGAGAGGAACTCATCCTTGAAGTATTTCTGGCGGCGGCCGATGCATGCCAGGGTCGCTGTGGACTGCAGCACATTGCGGTCCCCCATCATGGTCGAATAATTCGACTCGATGCCCCAAATCGACGCGATCGCGTAGCGGTCGACGCCATAGGTTTTTTCCGCCGCGTCGAACTGCGGCTTGTACTTGGCCAGGATCTCGCGGCCCTTGGCGAGGCGATTGTCGTTCACCAGGATGTCGAGATAATCCCAGATTGCCTTGGTGAATTCGGGTTGCGAGTCCATCAGATCCATGATGCGCAAATCGGGCTCAAGCCCCGCGGTGAAGTGCTGGAAGCTCTGTTGCGAGATGTTGCGCCGTGCGGCGTCGGGCCACATCGAGGCGATGCACTGATCGAAATTCGCCGCCGCTTCGCGGATCGCGCTCGCGGTCATCAGGGGATGGCCGGAGGCGCCGTCCTCGCCGCTCCATGGCGGTGGCGCGCTGCCGGTGTCGGGCGTGGCTTGCACCTGCGCCGAGGCAGCGGGCCGTTGTGCGGACGGAGCGGTCTGGTTGCCCTTCGAGATTGAGCCGGTGAAGATATTGTCGAAGAAATTCTGCAATCCGCCGCCGCTGGACGACTGCCCACGTGCCTCGCCGCAGAGCAGCAGTGCCGCGGCAATGATCACCGCGCTGGTTCGTTTGTTCGCCAATGGTTCCGTCCCTCGCGCCATGTCGTACCCTGCCTGGATATCCTGCACGCAGGAGGCCTTGTTACGGTTTCCAATAGCTTAACAAAGCGAGATTTTGTTGTCGGGAGAGCAACGCCGGCGTTCGCAGCTCGCCTCCTCCCTGACCCTGCCCGACGAGGGGGGAACAGACCTACGCGTGGCGATTTACCGTCGCGTGAGGAAGCGCCGCGCGCCATACACATCCGTCTTTGTTCGCGGCTGCAAACCGGCTACCAACATGCGATCCCGCGCACTCTCTTGATGGTATCCCGACACCCCCATGAAAATCCGCAAAGCCGTTTTTCCGGTCGCCGGCCTCGGCACCCGCGTCCTGCCCGCCACCAAGGCGATGCCAAAGGAAATGCTGACCATCGTCGACAAGCCACTGATCCAGTATGTGGTCGACGAGGCCAAAGAAGCCGGCATCGAACATTTCATCTTCGTCACCGGCCGCAACAAGGGCGTGATCGAGGACCATTTCGACCGGATGTACGAGCTCGACGCCACGCTTAGCGCGCGCGGCAAGAAGGCCGAAATGGAGATCCTGGCGCGCGACCAGCCCGAGGCGGGGGCGATGAGCTTCACGCGGCAGCAGGCGCCGCTCGGCCTCGGCCATGCGGTATGGTGCGCCCGCGACATCGTCGGCAACGAGCCATTCGCGGTGATATTGCCGGACGAGCTGGTGCTGAATACCCCTGGCTGCCTCAAGCAGATGATCGAGGCCGCCAGCAAGCTCGGCGACAAATCCAACCTGATCGCGGTGGAAGAAGTGCCGGCGCATCTCACGCACCAGTATGGCATCTGCGGCGTCGGCAAGCGCCACACGCACGGCAACATGTTCGAGGTCGACGGCATGGTGGAGAAGCCGCCCAAGGGCACTGCGCCATCCAATCTGTCGATCACCGGGCGCTACATTCTGCAGCCGGAGATCTTCAAGATCCTGGAAACACTGGAACACGGCGCCGGCGGCGAGATCCAGCTCACCGATGCGATGATCGGGCTTCAAAAAACCCAAAACTTCTATGGCGTCGAATTCGAGGGCGAGCGGCACGATTGCGGCTCCAAGGCCGGCTTCCTCCGCGCCAATATCGCCTTCGGCATGGCGCGCGCCGATTTGCGCGAGGACTTGCGCGCGGTGATGCAGAAGTATCTGGAGAAGTGATGTCGACGGCGCGCTCAACCACGCCGTCATCATCCGCGAAAGCGGATAATCCAGTATTCCGGAAGCTCAGTTATGGAATGCAGCCTCGCGGCATACTAGATGCCCGCCTTCGCGGGCATGACGCCTTTGAGGGTTTTGCGTGAACGACTACGACGCGTTGCGCGATTATCTGAAGCTGCAGACGCTGCCTGAATTCGTGCTGAGCTTCGACAAGATCGAGGAAATCATCGATGCGTCGCTGCCGCGCGCGGCACACCGCGCGTCATGGTGGGAGACCTTGCGCAGCCCGCAGGAAAAGATGCCGCAGCGCGAGGCCTGTCTCGCCGGCGGCTATATCGCGACCCGGCTCGCCGACGGGAACAGTGTGCGGTTCAAAAGGATGAAGTGAGGCGGTTAACTTCGCCTCGTGACGTGCGTCGTCCCCGCCGAGTGCGCAATTGCGCACGGGGGGCGGGGACCCATAACCCCTGGCGTTTCTGTCGAAACGCAAGATAGGGCACGGGCGCCTTGCTTAAATTTCGGCGACACGGCGTATGGGTCCCCGCCCCCCGTGCGCAATTGCGCACTAGGCGGGGACGACGCAAGGAGGCGGCCTAGCTCGCCGCCTCGAGCCGCTCCTCGGTGAGCAGCCGCATCGCGGCGTCGGCGTCCATCGGCTCGCCGAACGCGAAGCCCTGGGCGTATTCACACCCCAACTGATAAAGCTCCACCGCGTCTGAATCGGTTTCGGCGCCTTCGGCTACCACGTCCATGCCGAGATCGTGCGCCATCGCGATGATCGATTTCAGGATCACCGGCCGCGTGCCGCGGCTGCTGGTGCGTACGAACGACTGGTCGATCTTGATGGTGTCGAACGGGAAGCGCTGCAGATAGGCCAGCGACGAATGGCCGGTGCCGAAATCGTCCAGCGACAATCCGGTGCCGAGTTCGCGGATCCGCGTCAGCATCTGCGCCGCATGCTCCGGGTTTTCCATGACCAGCGATTCCGTCAGTTCAAGCTTCAGCGTGCCGCGCGCCACCGAGGAGCGCGACAGTACGGTGCGGATGTCGTGGATCAGATCGTGCCGCAGCAATTGCCGGGAGGAGACGTTGACGCTGGCGAAGATCGGTTCGCGCGAACGCATCGCGCGCTGCCAGATCGAGAGCTGCCGCGCGGTCTGGTCCAGCACGAACATGCCGAGATCGACGATCAGGCCGATCTCCTCGGCAATCGCGATGAACTCCATCGGCGACATCCTTCCCAATTTCGGATGATCCCAGCGCGCCAGCGCCTCGAAGCCGGCGATCGAGCGATCTTCCAGCCGCACGATCGGCTGATACAGGATGGTGATTTCGCCGCGCTCGATGGCGCGGCGCAGTTCGGATTCCAGCGTCAGGCGGTCGGTCTTGCGTGCGCGCATCGCCGGCTTGTAGACGTCGATGCGGTCGCCGCCGATGCGCTTGGAATGGTACATCGCAAGCTCGGCGTCCTTGATGATCTCTTCGGTGAGTTGCGTCTGCGGATCGCTCAGCGCGAGGCCGATCGAGGCGGTGAGAAAAATCTCGCGGTCGTTGAAGGCGATCGGGGCGCGGATGGTCTTGCGGATGGTGTCGGCGAAGGCGGTGATGCGCGGCGGGTCCTGTTCGGACATCAGGATCAGGCCGAACTGGTCGCCGGAAAGCCGCGCCAGCGTGTCCTGCGGTTTGAGGATGCGGGTCAGCCGCCGCGCCAGCGTCAGCAGGATCGAATCGCCGACCGCGATGCCGACGGAATCGTTGACCTGCTTGAAGCGGTCGAGGTCGATCACCATCAGCGTCGGCCGCAGGTTCGGCATGGTCCTGGTGAAATTGGCGACCGCGCCGAGGCGGTCGATGAACAATTTACGGTTCGGCAGACCGGTGAGATTGTCATGCACCGAATCGTGCAGCAGGCGTTCCTCGGCGTTCTTGTTTTCGGTGACGTCGGTGAGCGTGCCAACCACGCGCGAGACTTCGCCGTCGGAGCCGACCACGGGGCGCGCTTTCAGTGCGAACCACATGAAGTGGCCATCGGGCGTGCGGAGCCGGAAATCCTGCACCAGCCGGCCGCGGCGCTGGTCGAGCACGCTGTCGAGGGCGGCGCGGAAACGGTCCTGGTCGAGCGGATGCAGCACTTCCAGCCATTTCGCGGCGGGGCCTTCCAGCGTGCCGCGTTTCAAGCCGAGCAGGCTTTCGGTCTCGGGGCTGGTGAAGACTTTGTCGGCCGAGACATCCCAGTCCCAGATCAGGTCGCCCGAGCCGGTCAGCGCCAGCGCCCGGCGCTCGACGTCGGAGACGACGCCCGTGGTGGCACCGCCACCTGCGAAGGCGTGCTGCATCACCGTAAATCCAATCAGCATCACGATCAGCACCAGGCCGCCGAGCAGCGCGGGGCCGACGATGTCGTTGGTGACGCTGCCGGCGACCGTCATGCCGGCCGCGATCACCCAGACCACCAGCAGGAACCAGGTCGGGATCAGCAGCACCGCGCGGTCGAAACCGTGGGTCGAGAGATAGACGATCAGCGCGAAGCCCGCGAACGCGATCAGGACCAGCGACATCCTGGCGATGCCCGAGGCGACCGCGGGATCGAACAATGCCAGCGCCACCAGCGAGCCGAGAAAGGCCACCCAGCCGACCGTGATATGCGAATAACGCACATGCCAGCGGCTCAGATTGAGATAGGCAAACAAGAACACCAGCAGCGTCGCGGCCAGGATCGCTTCGCCCGCCGCGCGCCAGATCCGCTCGGCATTGTTCGACATGTCGAGCACCTTGCCCCAGAAGCCGAAATCGACGCCGATATAGACCAGCACCGCCCACGCCAATGCGGCGGCGGCGGGAAACATGATGCTGCCCTTGACCACGAACAGGATGGTCAGCACCAGCGCCAGCAATCCGGAAATGCCGATCACGATGCCCTGGTACAAGGTGAACGAGTTGACCTTGTCCTTGTAGGCGTCGGGCTCCCACAAATAGAGCTGCGGCAGCTTGTCGGTTCGCAGCTCGGCGACAAAGGTGATGACGGCGCCGGGATCGAGCGTGATGCGGAAGATGTCGGCGGTGGCGCTTTCCTGGCGATCCGGACGGTCGCCGGTCGACGGCGTGATGGTCGCGATGCGCGATAATCCAAGGTCGGGCCACAACAGCCCCGACGACACGATGCGATAATGAGGTGCAACGATCAGACGATCGAGCTGGTCGTCGGTGTTGTTGGCGAGCGCGAATACCACCCAGAACTGGCCGCCTTCGCGGGCGCGGACTTCGATGCGGCGGACGATGCCGTCGGTGCCGGGTGCGGTGGAAACCTGGATGCGGTCGGTGTCGCTGCGCTGATGATCGAGCACCGCGGTGAGGTCGATCGCGGGCGCGTCACCGCGGACGCTGACGGCGTCGATGGCGCGCGCCGGCGGCGCGGCGGCAACAATCATGAGGCCCAGCGCGAAGGGCGCGAGGCACCTGATCAGGCGCAAGTCAGTTCTCCGCGTTCGACGCTAAGTGAAAGTGCAAGACCCGCCGAACGCGGCGAGCGCGTTCGGCGTTGTCTGATAAATGACATGAAAGTGAGGGAAATCAAAGGGTTTCCCGGCCGGTCGCCGTTCACGAGCACTAAACGACTAACACAATTTTGCCAATATGTTCGCTGGTCTCCATGCGCCGGTGCGCATCGGCGGCCTTTTCCAGCGGGAATGTGCTGTCCATCAGGGGTTTGATGCGTCCCTCGCGCAACAGCGGCATCACCTTGGCCTCGATGGCGGCGACCATCGCCGCCTTGTCCGTATTGGTACGGGGGCGCAGCGTCGAGCCGGTGTGATGCAGTCTTTTAACCATCAGCTTGGCGAAATTAACATTTGCCTTGGGTCCGCCGAGAAACGCGATCTGGACCACGCGGCCATCGGTCGCAGCGGCATCGTAATTGCGCTCGATGTAGTCGCCGCCGACCATGTCGAGAATGACATTGACGCCCGCGCCATCGGTCGCCGTCTTTACTTCAGCGACGAAATCTTCGGTCTTGTAATTGATGGCGCGGTCGGCGCCGAGCTTGAGGCAGGCGTCGGCTTTTTCTTTCGATCCCACGGTGACGATCACCTTGGAACCAAAGGCCTTGGCCAATTGTATCGCCATGGTGCCGATGCCGGATGAACCGCCATGGATGAGCAGCGTCTCGCCCGATTTCAGCGCGCCGCGCTCGAACACATTGTGCCACACCGTCATCAGCGTTTCCGGGATGGCGCCGGCTTCCTGCATCGACAGCGTCGCGGGCACCGCCATCGCCTGGGCATCCTGGGCAATGCAATATTGCGCGTAGCCGCCGCCGGCCACCAGCGACATCACCTTGTCGCCGAGCTTGTGCCTGGTGGCGCCGGCGCCGACCGCGACGACTTCGCCCGCGATTTCAAGGCCGGGCAAGTCGCTGGCGCCGGGCGGCGGCGGATAGGCGCCGGATCGCTGCGCGACGTCGGGACGGTTGACGCCTGCCGCGGCAACCTTGATCAGGATTTCGCCCGGCCCGGGCGCCGGCACCGCGCGGGTCTCGGGCACAAGCACTTCCGGACCGCCGGGCTTGCTGATGCCGATCACGGTCATTTGCGCGGGCAGCTTTTCCATGTTTTTTCCTTGCGGGCGGTTGAAAGGATCGATGGCATATCGCCTTTTCAGGCGAAGTGGAATGTCGTTCGTCATCCCGGCTCTATTATGCGAACCGAGCGGCTAGATGGCTGGCTTTTTCGCGGGTGATTTTTGGTACGAGTGGTTCTAGCCGCAATACCCGCTTTCCTTGATGGCTATCCAGAGCAGGCCCGCAGGGCGCAGACGGCCAGGATGGAACAGCATCGTCATCGCCAAACGCATGAAGCACGGTTTCCGAGAGAGCCGGAATGATGCTCCATGCCAGCACCGCGGACAAACGCACGAGATTCAATCCTGTCCGTGTCACAAATGCTGCGCGAGCCGGATCGGATTTGATGATTGTCCAAGGCGCCGCATGCTGGAGATAACGATTCGCGGTGCTGAATATTCCGCGCGTTTCAGCGGCTGCGCGGCGGAATTCACATGCCTCATGATGGATCCGAAGTGAGGCCAGGCGACGGTCGAGCTCGGCAGCCAATACTTTTTCCTGTTCGGAAGGCTCGCCGCCCTCCGGAATGCGGCCTTCGAACGCCTGATGCGCGAAGCTGATGATGCGGTTGACGAGATTGCCGAACACGTCGGCGAGGTCCTTGTTCACGTCGCTTACGAATCTGCCGATGTTGAAGTCGGTGTCCGACGTCTCGGGAGCGTTTGCGATCAGCCACCAGCGCCAGAGGTCCGCCGGCAGTTCCTCCAATGCCTGATCGGTGAATATTCCGCGCCCTCGGCTCGTGCTGAATTTGCCTCCGTCATAAGTCAACCAGTGAAATCCCTTGATCACGTCGACGGTCTTCCATGGCTCGCCGGATCCAATCAAGGTTGCGGGAAAGCCTAACGTGTGAAACGGCACGTTATCCTTGCCGAGGAACTGGATGTACCTGACGTTATCGGCCTCCAGCCACCACTGGCGCCAATCGCGACTGGATCGACCGGCTTCGGCCCATTCCTGGGTTGCCGCGATGTAGGCGATCGGCGCATCGAACCAGACGTAAAACACCTTCTGTTCGAACCCCGCGCGCGGCACCGGGATGCCCCAGGCGAGATCGCGCGTGATGCAGCGGTCCTTCAGTTCCAGGGTCAGCCAGCTCTTCGCGAGCGAAACCACGAAGGGCGGCCATCCGCTTCTGCCGTCGACCCATTCATTCAATTCATCCAGCAGAAGGGACTGGCGAAGAAACAAATGCCGGCTGGTCCGGATTTCCAGTGCGGTGTCGCCCGACAGTGCCGATCGAGGGCTGATCAGTTCGGTGGGATCGATCAGGTTGCCACAGCCGTCGCATTGATCGCCCCTGGCCAAATCGAAGCCGCAGTGCGGACAGGTCCCAAGCACATATCGGTCCGGGAGAAAGCGACGATCCAGCGGCGACCATATCTGAGCGAGCTCGCGCTCCTCAATCAGTCCCGCGGCGTTCAGCTTTCGATAGAAGTGTTGCGTCAGCGCGTGGTTTTGCGGGGACGAGGATCGCCCGAAATGGTCGAACGACAGGCCAAACCGCCGATAGATGTCAGCCTGAATCGCGTGCTGTTGGTCGCAGAAGGTACGCGCATCCTGCTCGGCCTGGATTGCCCCGAGCTCGGCGGGCGTTCCATGTTCATCGGTGCCGCAAATAAAAAGGACATCGTCGCCGATTTGTCGCCTGAAACGCGCATGGACATCGGCCGGAAGCAGAGAGCCGGCGAGATTGCCGAGGTGTTTGACGCCGTTCACATAAGGGAGGGCGCTGGTAATAAGAAACCTGGTCATGGCAGCGGTCTTTCGCGCAAGGGGATGCCGAACCCTCAGAAATCAAAAAGCCCTCCCGCGAAATCGGAAAGGCCTGGATTCGGCTCATGCCTGGCGCGAAAAAGCGCGCACTATCCCTTCCGGTCGAACTCCATGCGGTCGGGCCGGGGCATTCGCGTCAGGAATTGCGCGCTACCAAAAATCACTTCGGAATCTCCAGCAACTTGATTTCCAAGAACTTGATTTCCAAGAACTTGCGTAAAATAACACACCACGGCAAAAATGCCAGATCAGGTTGAGCCGTTGATACTCCGCGGTTTAGCGACAGGAGAAACGCATGGCCATCGAGGACGACGACAAGCCGAGGAAGAAAGTCACCCATGAGATCGGGCAGGACCTGTCGCTGCTGTCGGTCGAGGAACTGACCGAGCGCATCGCGTTGATGACGTCAGAAATCGAGCGGCTGCAAGTGGCCATGACCAAGAAGCGCGCCTCCAAGGAAGCCGCCAATAATTTTTTCAAATCCTGAGAGCGTCATGTGTTCGGTAGGCGGTGCAGCATCGACGCCGACGCCGCATCGTCCGGACTCCCTCGGTCAGGCCGCCGCACGCCAACATTGTCGCGTGGTTGGCGACACCCTGGAACAGGTACCAGTCGTTGACCTTCATCGCCTGGTCCATACGCGCGGCGGCCCTGGAGTCGCCGGGGGTAAGGGCCGGCGCCGGCCGCACCCGGTCGAGGTAGCGCAGAATGGCCTGGCTCTCGTACAGGCTGAAGCCGTCGTGCTCCAGCACCGGCACCCGGCCAAACGGATGGCGGGCGAGATGCTCCGGCTATTTCCACGAAAGGGCTACGCGTGGCGCCGCCACGCAGCCGCAAGGGCCGACGCGGCTCTCGCTTCCAACTAAAATATCGAAAACAACCCCATGCAAAGTAGCATGGTGGTC
>Ga0137418_10001695_pt1 | contig 20344 bp, 25 predicted proteins | sample CZODoug3_1_2_16f_FD_122242 | JGI IMG/M metagenome (GOLD analysis project Ga0137418, IMG submission 122242) | Vadose zone soil fungal communities from Angelo Coast Range Reserve, California, USA - CZODoug3_1_2_16fungal (Hybrid Assembly) | ecosystem: Environmental > Terrestrial > Soil > Vadose...
CCGAAGCGCTCCTTCGCGAGCTCATACCCCCACTCGCGGAACCCGCCCTCGGTGAACTTCATGATGTTGCCCTTGTGGACGAGCGTGACCGAGCGGCGACCGGCGCGCAGCGCGTACTCGATGGATTTGGCGACCAGGCGCTGGGAGCCGAACTTGGACATGGGCTTGATGCCGATCGCGCTCCCGGGGCGGATCTTGGCGCCGAACCGCTCGGTGAGGAACCCGATCACCGCATCGGCTTCGGGGCTGGCGGCCCGGTACTCGATCCCGGAGTACACGTCCTCGATGTTCTCGCGGAAGATCACCACGTCGAGCTTCTGCGGGTCGCGCATCGGGCTGGGCACGCCCTCGAAGTAGCGCACCGGCCGGATGCAGGCGTACAGGTCCAGCACCTGGCGCAGGGTGACGTTGAGGGATCGGATCCCCCCTCCGACGGGAGTGGTCAGCGGACCCTTGATGGCCACGCGGTGCGTGCGGATGGCGTCCAGGGTGGCCTCGGGAAGCCAGTTCCCGACCTGCTTGAAGGCCTTCTCTCCGGCCAGGACCTCTAGCCAATCGATCTGCCGGTTACCGCCGGACACCTTCCGGACAATGGCGTCGAACACCCGCCGGGCGGCGCGCCAGATGTCGGGCCCGGTGCCGTCGCCCTCGATAAAAGGAATGATGGGGTGGTTCGGCACCACCCAACGGCCGTCGCGGTACTCGATGCGCTCGCCCATGGCCAGGCAGTCTACACGGCCCGGGCGGGGTTGCGCCAGGCGAAACGTCGCCCGTACACTTGAGGCGATGCGCAGCGCACCACGGCTCATCCTGTTCACGCTCGCGGCGGCCTGCTGGCTCGCCGCGGGGCCGGGCGGCGCGACCACCCGCGCGTTGCTGGCGTGCCGCCACCATGCGACACACCACGCGGCGGGTGGGGGTGGGGGGGGACACCACACGCTCCCATCCGACGGGCCGTGTTTCTGCGGCGAGATGACCGGCAGCGCGGACCTCGCCCTGTCAGTGGCCGCTGCGGCGCCGCTGCCCGCGTCGCCCGCGATCGCGCTACCGGAGCAGGTTCTGGTGTACCGGTCCCTCTTCCCGCTTCCCCCTTCCCCGTCTTTCGCCCCCACCCCTCCGCCTCCGAACAGTCTCGGCTGACCTGACGCGTTAGCCACCCACAACTCGGAGGACATATGCGCAGTGCGCTTGGGAGCGCCCTGCTCTGCGGCGTCGGGATGAGCGCCGCAGCGCAGCAGCGGGCCGTGACATTCGAAGAGCCGTCGCCCGTGAGCATCACGGGCTTTGCGGTCGGACGGGCCGATTACGATCGCGTCATTCGCCGCAACACGTTTACGGCCGGGAAGATCGGCGTGAGCTTCTTCAAACCGGTGGGCGACGCCTACCTGTTTGCCCAGTTGACGACGGCCCTCGAAGACGGCGCCTCGTCCACGGAGATCGACAACTTGCTCGTCAGCTGGACGCCGCATACCGCGAACAAGTGGTCCCTGGCGTTCGGCCGGTTCGACGCCCCTATCGGCTTCGAGCGCGACGACGAGCCCCTCAACCTGATTCCGACCAGTTCGTTCAACTTCACCTATGCCCGGCCCGGCAAGCTCACGGGGGTGCAGGTCCACTACACCGCGTCGTCACGGGTCGACGTGTGGGGGGTGGTCGCCAACGGCTGGGACGTGACGGTGGACAACAATCGCGGCAAGACAGGGCTCGCCAGAATCCAGTGGATCCCGATCCCCTGGGTCACGCTCGGCTTCACCGGCGTGTACGGGCCCGAGCGGGACTCGAGCGACGCAAACCAGCGGTCGCTGTTCTCGAGCGATCTTACCATTGACCGGGGACGCGTGATCGTGGGTGCCGAAGCCAACGTCGGGCGCGAGCAGCAGGGCGGCGGCAATCCCTCGTGGCGCGGAGCCGCGGTCACCGGATTCCTGAAGATGAGCCGCCACGTCGGGCTTACCGCGCGGTACGATCAAATGGAAGACACCGACGGCCTGCTCACGGGGACGCCGCAGATCCTGCGCTCGGTCACCGTCGGCCCGATGTGGTACTTCTCGAGCGCCCGCGAGGGAATCTTCAGCAACATCGAGCACACGCGGTTTCACCTCCCGCAGATCGCGCTGCGCGCCGCCGTCCGTGCCGACTGGTCGTCCACGCCGTTCTTCACCGATGCGACTGGGGCGCTGCAGAGGTCGAACACCAAGGGCGTGCTCGAGCTGGTCTACGTGTTCTAGGGGAGGGGGAAGCCATCCATGCTGTACGACCTGCGACGTGCGGACGTCCGCATCAAGTGGCTCGTGACCGGACTGCTCGCGACGCTGGGGCTGTCTTACGTGTTCGGGGCGGTGATGGTCGCGCTGTACGCGGGGTTCACGCCCCAGAGCGTGGCGGCGACGTACGCCGGTCCGGAGATGTCGATGCCGATGCCGCCCGAGACCACCCTGGTCGTGCAGCGTCCCATGGTGATGACCGACTTCGCCACAGCTCAGGTCCACACGGTCGATACCAACTTGCTGATCCAGGACACCCACGTGCACGTCCCGATGTACGGACTCATCGCGGCCGCCTTGGGCGTCGTGGTCGCCGGGCTCTCGTTGCCGCGTACCTGGGCGCTCGGTCTGATCGTTCTCCTGTTTGCCGCGCCCTGGCTCGACTTCGCCGGCATGTGGCTCACCAAGCTCGCCTCGCCGCGTTTCGCGATCGTGACCCTCGCTGGTGGTTGGGCGATGGGCGTCGCGTATCTCATCGTCGCGGCGTTGGCTGTCCACCAGATGTGGTTGTCACGCGAAAGGGGTTGACCGATGAACTTCCTGATGCGCGCGGCGGTGATCGCTGCGCTGTTGCACATCACTCCCGTGGTCGTGCTGGTCAAGCGTCCCGACGCAGTGCAGACGCTCTTGCCGGGGGCCGATGCCTACGTGGCCAGCGAGGTACACCTGAGTGCCAAGGATGCCCACCGGCTGCACGAGGGCGTCGACTGGAGTCCCGAGGACGGCGTGCTGGTGTTCTATGGGGGCACGGCGGGAACGACGTCGGTGGGCGCGCTCGAGTTCGTGCGCGTGGACACACCCCATGGGCCGATCGAAGTGGCGGTGGGCTTCACGCCGCAGGGCGCCGTGCGTGGCGTGGTAGTCACGAAGGCGACGGTTGAGATGAAGCCGTGGGTGCTCGAGGCCGTCGCTGCCGGGCTCACCGACCACTACCGCGGCCTCAAGCCAGGCGGGGACGCGCCGGGGGGGGCGGCCGGGATCGCCAGCCGGGCCGGGAATCTGGCCGTCTACGTGGCCGGCGAGGTGGACAAGGGAGTCGCACGGGCTCTTGCGGCGTACGGGGCCTTTTACAATCATGTGAGGGCCTGACAGCGGGTGCGTCCTGAAACCGTTCCCCAACGGCAGGGGGTAGGAGCACGTCTAGATGGGCATGAAGCTCTCGTGCGTGACTGTCGCGGTCGCGGCGCTGCTGACGGCCGCCTGCCCGTACGACCATCTGCTCACGAGCAACGGCGGGTTTGCGATCGGGGGCGGCGGAGGCGGCGGGAGCGGTCCCGACGCGCTCGCCTTCACCGTCCAGCCCAGTAACGCCACTGCGGGCAACATCATCACGCCCGCCATTCAGGTCCTGGTGCGGGACAGCCTCGGCCTCCCGGATTCGACCTTCGCGGGCAGCATCACCATGGGGATCAGCGTGAATCCGGTCGGCGGCCGGCTATCCGGCACCTTGAGCGTCGCCCCCGTCAACGGCGTCGCACTGTTCGGCGACCTGGTCATCAACCTGTCCGGCGCGGGTTATGTGCTCCAGGCCACCGCACCGAGTGCGAGCACGGCGTCGAGTAGCTCGTTCACCATCTTCTCTCCGTAACCACGTCACCCCCGTCATGATCGGCTACTTCGCGGCGCGGCTCGACTCGTTCCAGGCGATTTCGAAGGACCCGTTGCAGCGGCGGCAGCGCATGCTGGCGGGGTGGCCTTCGAGCTGCGCGCGGTCGCGACAGTTGGGGCAGACCGCGTAGCTCGGCCCCCAGGTTGCGGGGAAGCGGGCCGTGTGCTTGGGGCTCGGCACCACGGACCAGCGCAGCGCCGGCTCGGACGAGAGCTGCAGCTGTCCCCGCGGCATGGAGAGCGGCTTTCCCCTGACGTCGAGCACGACATCGCTGGACGTCAGCTTCAGGATGCGGTACCAGGCGCCTTTTCGAAGCGCGCTCTTCACGTCCGCTTTCAGACGAGCCCACTGGAACGCTGCTGGCATGGAACACGACCTCGCGCGCGAGGACGCCCATACGCTGGCGCGGGGCGCGCGAGTCGTCAATCCACGCGCTCGACCGCCTCGCCCTTGAGACCGGGCCAGGCCTGGCACGCTCGGACCCAGGCCCGCTTGCTGGGCGCATCCAGCCTGCCGGCGTTCTCCTGCTTCAACCACTCGAGCAACCCGGCCGCTGAGTCGTGCGCGGCTACGCGGTGCTCCTCTCTCAGCCCCTGGCCTTCCCGCAGCGACCAGCGGCACAGGTGCGCCACGAGCCGCAGCCGAATGGTCAGGTAGATGTCGATGTCCACGCCGCGCGTGAGCGCGGGGGAGCCGCCGCGCTCTTCGGCGTGACTCAACAGCCAACCGCGGAACGCGAGGTCCCGGTCACCCGTGCGGGGAATCCGGAAATCGAGGGGCTCGCCGCGGAGGTTCTCCCCGCCCTGGATCATGATCGCCTATAGATCTCGATGCGCACCAACCGGCGCAGCTCGGCGAACCCGGTGGTCGCTTCGCTCCAGGATTTGTGGAGCACCGCTTGCGAGGCTTCCTCGAGTTTCGCCTCGTAGGTGTCGAGCGCCGCCCAATTCGGGAACTCCAGGATCACGAGATTCGTGTTCTCACCGGCGCCCGTGTACTGCGCGAGCTGCACGTGGGAGACCATCAGCTTGCGCCGCACCAGCTCGTCCAAGACCGGATCGGCGATGTCGGTGAGTGCTTTGTTGTACGCCGCCGCCTTGCCGGGCAACGCCTGATAGAAGCCGACCCAATAGACGTGCCCCGGGGCGGTCTGCGCGGTCAGTGAAGCGGCTTGGGCGATCAGCGCACAAGCGGCAAGGAGCAAAGGGAGGCGGGCGCGCATGGACCGGGTCCAATGGTCGTGACGCCTCGAACATGGAGCGCGTTCCGCGCGACGGCAACTATGCCAGAAGGGGCCTCAGGCCTCGCACAAACCCGGCCATCGCTTCCGTTCTACGGCGTCAGGCTGAGGCGACTACCGTCGGCAAAGACCACGTCACTCGTCTCCCAGACCAGCTTCATCTTGTCCAGCGGCGTATCCCGCAGCCGCTGATGCGCGAGCCGGAACGGATTGACCCGAACGATCCGTGCGGGCTCGCGTCGCGTTTGTCCGGGGGTGAGCGGTAAGTCGACCTTGAGGTGCGCGCTGTAGATCGAATCCCCGAACGTATCGAGGAAGGTGGCGTCGCCCTGGAAGGCGCGGATCGCCTTCGCTCCCTTGTTCTGATACGCGAAGCCGAGCGAGATGTAGTCCTCGTACTGTTCCGCGTCGGGATTTCTCGGCAGGTAGGTCTTCTTCACCACCGTGACGGCGACGAGCGGCTCGAGCAGCTTCCGGATGCTGTCCTGGCGCGCCCGCTCCGCCGCCGCCGCCGCCGCGTCCACCTGGGCCTTCCGGGCCTGCTCCGCTCGCGCCCACGCGAGAATGTCTGTCATGGTCATCGTGTCGTGCGGGGCTTTCACGGCAAACCCGCTGTCGGCCGCCACTCCTAAGAGGAGGCGCGCGTCGGCGAGCGGCAGCCGCACGCTGTCGGCGCTCTTGAGAACGGAGTCGAAGCGGGCCACCGGGACACGGGTGGTGCGAAAGGTGTCCTCGCGGGATCGACAGCCCGAGAGCACAGCGCCGAGCAGGCCGGCGCACACGACGTTCGTTGTCCAGCTGAATGCGGGCATCAAGACTCCGATGGGAAGGGCCAGAGAGCGAGTCGGCTCTCAAGGGTTACCCCCTGAGAGCCGTCGGGGTGCCACCCCGGATCAGAGCCGATAGCCGACGAGCGTGCCCGCCGCGGTCCGCAGAAACAGCATGTTGGCGACGTCGTCCACCGCGTACACCGGCTCGCGCTCCTTGCCGAGATCCACGCGCGACCGCGGCTGCGCGCTGTCCTTGTCGAGCTGGAGCAGCACGTTGCCGTTGCCTTCGGGGGCGCGGGTCAACATGAAGACCGACCCCGAGACGGCGAGCGAGGCTTTGAAGCGCTTGCTCGCGAGCGCGGCTGCCTGGTGCGAGTAGCCCGCGAGCTGTGCCCCGCCCTGCGTGTACGCCGTCGCGAGCTGTCCGGTGAGGCGGCGTGCGGTGGAATCCGTGGCGTTGCGCGACGCCTGGGCGAAGGCATCGCCGTACGCCGAGGCGGCGGCGCCGTACAGGCCGGCGCGCACCGCGTTGATCCGGTACAGCGCGCGCAACAGCCCCGGCAGCTGCGGCGCGGGATAATACACCTGCTGCTTCACCTGCCCATCCCGCGCCACGACCACGAGGTTCTGCGGCGCGATGAGCACCAGCCCCGCGGGCCGGATCTCCATATCGACCGGATCCTCGCCGCCCTGCAGCTTGATCTCGTCGCCCAGCGCTTTGAAGGTCCCGGCGGTGCGGTCGACCGCGTACAGCCGGTGGTCGTGGCTTGCAAACACGTAGAGCGTCGAGCCCTCGACGGCATGGTGGAGGGAGTAGCGCGCGGTGTTGTAGTCGCCCGAGCTCAAGGGTTTGCCGCTTTCGATGGCGTCCTTGAACTTCGGTTCCCCCGAGGCAAGGTCGATCACGTTCACTTCGGCGTTGGTCGACGCGTCGGGCCGCGAGATGTAGAGCAGGCCCGCCCCTCCGGGCGTGAGCTCGGCGTAGTCGAGCTGGCCCTTGATCTTCACGTCTTTCTTCAGGCGCACGGTGGCCGTGGCCACGTCCAGCACGTTCACGAAAGTGCGCGACTCGGCGTCCACCGCGAGCACCGCGGAGCCACCGACGATCATCGCGTCCGTGACCGTGCCGCGCATGCGCAGCGGCTTGGGGGCGATCGTCGTTCCATCGTCATAGCGCGCCACGTTCAGGCCCGTCTGCACCACGCCGTTCACAATGCGCACGTTGCCCGTCGCCTGATTGGCGGGCGGTGATTCCGGGAGGATGATGATTCCGTCCGGGTGCTGCACGATGCCGTGCACCCAGCCCTCGATGGTCGGAGGCTTGGACCACAGGGCCTGACCGTCGGCGAGGCGGTACGCCATGAGCCGGTCGTCGAAGCCCACGTAGATCCGGTCGGTCTTGTCGAGCGACGGAAAGAGTCGCACGTGCCGCGCGGGATTTCCGGCGCGGGCGGTCGGCAAGGCGGTGGACCACCGTACCGCGCCGGACCGCGCATCCAGCGCGCGCAGGCCCATCAGCGTATGGACGACGATCATGTCGGGCCCGGCCTGCAGCACCTCGAGCGCGGTGGCCTCGGAGGCCGCGCGCACCAGCCCCTGCATCAGGCCGCCCAACCCCTTTTTCTTGGGCTCCGTCTGCTCGAACAGCGCGTCGTTCACCCAGCGCTGCTCACCCGTCACGAGATCGTACAGCGCCACGACCGACCCCCCAGACGGGCCCCGCCCGTGCACCAGCAGGGTGCCGCTTTGTGGCAGCACGCGTCGCGTGACGATTTGCGTCAGCCCCGGACGCCGGGAATCGAACAGGACCGTGCCGGTCACCGGATCGAAGACCAGGAGCAGGCCCGGGCGGGCCGCTTCCATGAGCAGGGAGCCCTCGACCATGCGCACGCTGTCGGGCGGCAGCCCGCCGAGCTCGGGCTTCTCCCAGGTGATCAGGCCGCGCTCGATATCGATCCCCGCGAGCGCGCCATCGGTCGAGACGAGCAGCGCGCCCGCCGGCGTCACCTGCTGCCACCGGACGTCCCCCTTCAGCTTGAGCGTCCACGCCGCGGTCGCGCCGGAGGCAACGGCCAGGGGGCGCGCGGGAGCAGCGGCGGCCTGCGCCTGAGCGGTCGCGTGGACCACGATGATCAGCACGGGCACGAGCAGCATACGACGAGCGGACACGACGGCCATGGCGATCCCCCTGTGGACGGCGGTGGAAGGGCGGCCCCCATATCCCCCCACCTCACGCCGGAGCGCAAGAGCGGGCAGCACACCGTGTGTGCCCGGATTTGGCACATGTATCGCTGGGGTCGTCAGTTACGCGCGGAGTGGGTGGATCGAGCCCGCACGGCCACACGATTGGTTACGCGGCCGCGGCGGCCGGACCTAGTGCCCAAGGAGGGAGTCGAACCCTCATGAGGTTGCCCTCGGGGGATTTTGAGTCCCCTGCGTCTGCCATTCCGCCACTCGGGCGTGATTGCCGGGCCTCAACTTAGCGCGGGCGCGGACTCCGTAGAAGGGCTCTCCATTGCGCCTCTGCGACGGGATTATCTTGCAAGGCAAGTCGCCACCCGATGTAACCGTGCCGATCACTCGCGCTGCCCTGCTGGAATTCCTGCGGAGCCGTCGATACGCCGTGCAGAGCTCCCTCCACGCGAGCGGCGCGCCGCAGAGCGCGGTCGTCGGGATCGCCGTCTCCGATACCTTCGAAATCGTATTCGACACCCTCGCGACCTCGCGCAAGGGACAGAACCTCCGCGAGCGGGCCGAGATCGCGTTTGTCATTGGAAGCCTCGAGGGGAAGGACGAGCGGACCGTGCAATACGAAGGCCGGGCGGACGAGCCAACGGGTGCCGAACGCGCGCGACTCACGGAGCTCTACCTCGGCGTCTTTCCCGACGGCCGTGAGCGTCAGCAGTGGCCTGGTCTCACGTACATGCGAGCGACGCCGACCTGGCTCAGGTATTCCGACTACAACGTCGACCCGCCCGAGATCGTCGAGTGGGATGGCGAGGCGCTACGTGAGCTTCGGTGACGGCTAGCGGCGCTCCTTCCTGTCGCCCAACCACAATAAGCCATCGATGATGAGTTGATCCTGAATCGGGTTATTGAGGGTATGTGACAACGTTTGGTCGGCGGTTCCGTACTTGTGCTCGTAGTCAATATCATTGTGACCCATGTTGAGGTAGATCATCTTGTAGTGCTTGTTGGTCCACACCACGGGATAGTACCCGCTGTGCCAGATCTCGTGCGGTTTGGGCCCGGTGCCCAGCGGAAAGCTGGTCGAGTCTATCGACAGCAGAATATCGATGTCAGGATTCTGCCGCAGATCTCTCTCCCATCGGTACCACTCACTGGGCGAAGACTTAAAAGTCTCCGGCAGATGGGACGTCGCCGGATGCTTGCGGTCTTCGACGCGGAGAACGGCCGACGTCGGTCTCCAGGTGTTACTGACGTAGGATCCCGAGCCGAGAAATGTGGTGTGATACCAGTCCCAGTTGGCCGGGTACGCTGAAGGTGTCAAAGCAAAACCGGCAAAATGAAAGCCCATCCAGGCTCCGCCATGCTCCATATACGTCTGAAACGCAGCTCGCTGTGCAGGTTCTTCTGGACGCGTATCCAGAAACACCACTACCTCATATCCAGAAAGAAAGTCTGCCTTCAGGTTGTGCCAATTGGATGTGGTGTCATAGCTGAAATTGTATTGCGCCGCCTTTTCCGGAAACCATCGCTCGGCTTCCCGTAGAAAGCTGATATGGGCCTGATCCTCCTTGCCGGTAAAGAACGCGATCACTCGAAACGCGGGCTTGCCCCTACCCTTCCGCAAGATGGCCCTCGCCGGCGCCCCTTCGTGCCCTCCAACCTTGAGCGGTAGCACGATCAGCTCGTAGTCACCCGCCTGCACCGGGCGCAGGTCCAACCCCTCCACGATGGGAATCCCGCGTCCGAGCAGAATCTGGTGCGTCCGCGGCGCCGGAGCGCCGAATTGCTCTGCCGAGATGTAGTCCACGCCGACCAGCAGGACTCCGGCGTCCGCGAGGAGCTGCGCCGCGTCCGGTGCGATGTACGTGAAGTCTTTATGGAACTCGGGTGAGTCCATCCAGCCGCGCAGCGTGCTCCGCGTCCGGAACAGCACGCGCTTCGCGCTCCTCCAGGCGTGCCGGTTCAGTTCGCCCGCGTCGATCGCTCGTACGCTGTCGGGGATGTCGATCACCCGCGCGGCACCGATCAGCGGGTCCAGCGGCACCTGGTCGATCGGTGCGCCGTTGGCGACGAAATGCATCGGGGCGTCGATGTGCGTCCCGCTGTGCGCGCCCAGTGAGTAGACGGACAGCGTCAGGATATCGCCCTTCCGCATGTCTTTGAGAAAATCGAACTTCATGGGCGCGTCGCCCTGGTACACCGGAGTCCTCGCCGGATCGAGCGTCGCCGTCACATCGATCCACCCCTCGCCGCTCAGCTCACGCAGCCCCCCCGTTTCCTGGTCGCGCGGGGCACACGCCACGACGAGGCTGACCAACAGCGTCAACCCCAAGCACGGGACAACCGCAGCATGTTCGCGCACCGCGTTCCTTCCTTCCGTTATGCGCCAGAAGGCGCCGATGTCGGAACCAGGCAGTTTACAAGATACGCGGCAATCGCCTTCTGGCGCCGGTTCTCGAAACGGAGCCCGTGTGATACCTTGGCCGTCGATCCCATGACCTCACCATGCTCGAGAATCCCCGGAGCCGCGCTCGCACTGCTCATGCTCGCCGGCTGCAGCGCGACCCCTCGACTGCGAGCGCCAACGCCTGCTCCATTGAGCGACGCAGTCGAGCCCCAGGCGGTGCTGCGGGCCATGACCACGGTCGCCGACTGGCAGCTGGCGAACCCATCGGCGCACCAGCCGTACGAGTGGCAGCAGGCGCCATTCTGGGCTGGTCTCTACGAGTTGGCCTTGCGGTCGAGCAGTCGCCGGAAATACCTGGACCCGATCCGCCGCAATGGCGAAAGCATCCAGTGGCAGCCGGGGCCGCGACCGTTTCTCGCGGACGACCACGCCGTCACCCAGAGCTACTTTCTCCTCTATAGACTCGGGGCCGACGCCCGCATGATTGAGCCGGCCCTGGCGCGCTTCGCCGAGATGTTACAGGCGCCGTTCGCCGAGTCGCTCGAGTTCAGCAATGAGAAGACCATGCGCGAATGGGTCTGGTGCGACGCGCTGTTCATGTCCCCGCCGGCTCTCACGCTCGCCACGAGCACCACCGGCGACGGTCGGTATGTAGATCTCATGGAGCGGCTCTGGTGGAAGACAACGGAGTACCTGTACGACAAGCAAGAGCGACTGTTCTACCGCGATAGCCGATTCTTCGATCAACGCGAACCCAACGGGAAGAAGGTGTTCTGGAGTCGCGGTAATGGGTGGGTGCTTGCGGGTCTCGCACGCGTGCTGCAGTACTTGCCTCCGGACTATGCCGGGCGAAGCCGTTTCATCGCTCTCTTCCAGGAGATGGCGCCCAGAATCGCCGACTTGCAGGGACCGGATGGTTATTGGCGTGCCAGCTTGCTCGATCCTGACAGCCGCCCGATCCCGGAGACCAGCGGGACAGGCTTCTTCACGTACGCGCTTGCCTGGGGCATGAATGAGGGTCTGCTGGGACGCCAATACGAGCCCACCATCCGCCGGGGATGGTCGGCCATGGTTCGGGCGGTCCAGCCAAGCGGCATGGTCGGCTACGTTCAGCGGGTGGGAGATCAGCCCGGCGACACGGGACCAGAGCAGACGGAGATTTACGGCACGGGGGCGTTTCTCCTCGCAGGCAGTGAGCTGTTTCGATTGGCTGCCCGCGAATAACTCTCGGGAGCATTATCGAGTCATGAGCACATCCATCAGGGTGACCATCCTATCGCTTGGTATCGCGGGCCTCGCCTGTTCGCCGCCACCTCGGCCGTCGGCCGGCGAGGCGACGGCCGGCATCGACTCGCTCAACGCGCGTCTCGTCCAAGCGTACCGGACTCACGACCCTCGGGCGTATGGCGCGCTGTACACCGACACGGCGGTTTTCGAGTGGCCGGCGTTCAACACGGTTCGGGGCCCCGCCGAGCTGGCGGCGATGGCGCGGAGCAACTGGGCGTCTCTGAAAGACATGGATCTCCGTCTGACCGTGTCGACTCGACGCGTCGCGCCGGATCACGCGACGGAGTCTGGCGCCTTCGAACAATCCTGGAGCGACTCGAGCGGCGGGCGCATGACGGAGTTCGGCAGGTACGTCACCGTGCTGGCGCGAAAGACGGACGGGAGTTGGCTGATCGACCGCTTCTTCGGCTTCGAGGACTCGACCCGGCGCGGCCCTGGACACCGCGCCCCGTAGGACGTCTAATCCCTCTCATGCGCAACCGACTGCTTCCTGCACTGACCGCCCTCCTGCTGGCCCCTACGGCCAGGACCGGCGCCGCCCAGACCGCCCTGCAGCTCCGGTGGGCGCTCGTGGGAGACTCTCAGGCGGCCTTCACCCTCACCAACCGTGACACGAAACCACTCCCCCCGAGCGGATGGGCGATCTACTTCAGTGCGCTGCACTCGGCCGATTCGGGCAGCGTGGGGGCCGGGTTCGACATCCAGGACGTATTAGGCGACCTGCACCGGATCGTCCCGGGCGCCGGCTTCGCCGGACTCGCGCCCGGCGCGACGATCAAGATCCCGTACCTCACCGATCCGCTTCTCAATCGCAGCTTCGTTCCCTCGGGTCCCTACATCGTGTTCGACGCCGCGAAGGACGTGGGCGTCCGGTTGAGCGATTACGTCGCGGTTCCGTTCGAGCGCTCGCAGCGCGTGGTGACGCCCGAGGCCCAGTTCACGCTCGACTCCGTGATCGGCGACATCACCGCGAGCGAGCTGCCGGCGGTGTTCCCGACCCCGGTGCAGGTGACAAAGGAGACGGGAGAGCTGCGCCTCACGGCGATGCCGCCAGTCACCGCGCCGGCCGAGCTCGCGAGCGAGGCGACGTTCGCCGCTGAATACCTGCGGCCCTATTTCCGCGCGGGACGGCACGGGGGAGGCCCGCCGCTGCGACTCGAGGTGGGCCCGGTTGCGGGCCAATCGTCGCCCGAGGCGTACGAGTTGGTGGTCGATCCCACGGCGGGGGTCCGGATCATCGGGGTCTCGTCGGCGGGCGTCTTCCACGGTCTCCAGTCACTGCGCAACCTGCTTCCGGCGCCGTCTCCTGGTGGAAGGCTCGTACTGCCGGCGATCCGAATTGTGGACGCCCCGCGCTTCGGCTACCGCGGGTTCATGCTCGACGTTGCGCGCAACTTCCACCCGAAGGCCGCGGTGTTGCGCACGCTCGACCTGCTGGCCCGCTACAAGCTCAACGTCTTCCACATCCACCTCACGGATGACGAGGGTTGGCGGGTCGAGATCCCCAGCCTCCCCGAGCTCACCGCGGTGGGCGCGCGTCGCGGCCACACGCTCGACTCGCGCCGGTTCCTTCAGCCCGCCTTTGGGTCGGGTCCCCAGGTCGACCAGCCGTGGGGCAGCGGGTTCTTTTCCCATGCCGACTACGTCGAGATTGTGCGCTACGCAACGGCACGACACATCGAGATCATCCCGGAGATCGAGATGCCGGGCCACGCGCGCGCCGCGATCATGGCCATGGCGGGCAACCAGCAGTACCGGCTCACCGACCCGGAAGACCGTTCGGTGTACCGGTCGGTCCAAGGCTACCCCGACAACGTGATGAACCCGGCGCTCGAGTCGACGTACGGGTTCATCGAGCGGGTGGTGAGCGATCTCGCAGCGATGCACCGCGAGGCCGGTGCGCCCCTGCGCCATATCCACATGGGTGGTGACGAGGTCCCGGCCGGTGTCTGGGTCGGGTCCCCGGCTGTCCAGGCCTACATGCAGGCGCACGGCCTCTCGAGCGTCGACGATCTCTGGTTCGCCTTCTACGGCCGGGTGGAGCAGATCCTGAAGACTCAGGGGCTCGTCCCTTCAGGCTGGGAAGAGATCGCGGTGCGCAAGACCCGCCGCGACGGGCGCCCCGCGGTCATCGTCAATCCCGGATTCGCCGAGCGCGGCTGGCGCGCCTATGTGTGGAACAACGTCCCCGGCTGGGGCGCCGAGGACCTCGCCTACCGCCTCGCGAACGGCGGGTACGAGGTCGTGCTCAGTCCCGTTACCAACTACTACTTCGATCTCGCGTGGAATCAGAACCCGGAGGAGACCGGGCTCGACTGGGGAGGCTACGTCGACCTGCGCAAGCCGTTCCAGTTCATCCCGTTCGACTACTACCGCAACGCGCGTGTCGACGCTCGTGGCAACCCGCTGGACCCTGCCGTGTTCGTCGGTAAGGAGCGGCTCACCGACTACGGCCGGGCCCACATCGTGGGGATCCAGGGCAACCTGTGGTCCGAGACACTGGGGGGCGATGGACGGCTCGACTATATGATGGTGCCGAAGCTCTTCGGGCTCGCCGAGCGGGCCTGGGCGCCCGACCCGGACTGGGCTAAGGAAGCTGGCCCGGCCCGGTCCGATTCGCTCTACCAAGCAGCGTGGTCCCGTCTGGTGAACGTGCTCGGCAAGCGTGAGCTGCCCCGGCTCGATCGGGAGGTGCCGGGGCTCAATTACCGGATCCCCACACCCGGTCTGAAGGTCGACGGCGGCGTGGTTCGCTGCAGCGTGGAGCTACCCGGGTTCACCCTGCGCTACACGACTGACGGCAGCGAGCCCACCGTGCGCAGCCCCGAAGTCCGCGGTCCGATCCCCTTGCGCGGGACCGTCCGCGTCGCCGCGTTCACCACTACGGGTCGAAAGGGCCACACGGCCTTTAGAGAAGAGACGGTTACCAAAAAATGAGGAGCGCGTGAGGCCTACCCTCGGCTCAGTGCCAATGTCCGTCAGCTCGAGCTTCCGGACGTTGTGAGTTCTTCTTCGCCGTGATCGCCGATGACACACTCTACTTTAAGGTCGATGACTCCAATCGAGGCGACGCGGCGGCGTCGCGGCGGCGCCTAACCAGCGCTCGAACCCGCCGGCGCGCGTAGATTAGGGAATGAATTTCGTGCAAGTCGTAGGCCCAAACTAAGGAAGGCTCCATGGAGCCTGGTGTGTTTCTCGCCGCACTCCTGATATTCGTGGGCATCCCTGCGTTCACGGTGATTAAGGTCGCCCGCCTGCGTGCCGCTCGTCGCGAATCACCATCGGCCGACGTCACGGCGCGGCTCGAGGCGGTGGAGCGTGGGGTTCAGGACCTCCAGCGTGAGCTGGCAGAAACCCAGGAGCGCCTCGATTTCGCCGAGCGTTTACTTAGCAAGACGCGAGAAGAACGGCGGATTGGTAGCTAGCGACAACTCCACCAGCTGAGGTGATGCCCATGGCACGGCAGGCCGACGTCCGCCGCGTGGCCCTCTCGTTGCCCGAGACCGTGGAGGCGGCGAACCACTTTGCCTTCTCCGTTCGCAACAAAGGGAAGCTGAAGGGTTTCGTCTGGGTCTGGATGGAGCGTGTCACGCCCAAGACGCCCCGCGTGCCGCAGCCGGACGTCATCGCGGTGCGGGTCGCGAGCCTCGCCGACAAGGACTTTTTGTTGGCTCTGGACCCGGCCAAGTTCTTCACCGAGCCGCACTACAACGGATTCCCTGCCGTCCTGGTTCGCCTCCCCGCCGTGACCGCCCCAGAGCTGAGGCCGATCATCACGGAGGCGTGGCGTTGCCAAGCCCCGAAGGACTTGGACGCGAAGCACAAGACATCGCGTGGTCGAGCCGTCGGGCGGGCGGGGCGGGCGAAAGGCTGAGCGCGTGGCCGACGAAGCCCGTGGCTACCTGATCCGCCAGTTCGAAACGGCGTGGAAGCTCACTACTCTCCACCTCGACGGACTCGCTACCGAGGAATGTTTGTGGCGCCCCGCTCGTGCGGGATTGCACGTACATCAAGTTCCTGATGGAAGGTGGCGCGCCGATTGGCCGGATGAAGAGGGATATGACGTCGGTCCGGCGAGCATCGCGTGGCTGACATGGCACCTCGGCTTCTGGTGGTCCATGGTGCTCGACCACTCATTCGGCGAGGGGGCTCTCTCACGCGAGAACGTGGTGTGGCCCGGCAATGCCGACGACGTACGCGGGTGGCTCGACCGGCTACAGGGACAGTGGCGAGTGGTCCTCGAGCACGTCACCGACGACGACCTGCGATCGACACAGCGAACACGATGGCCTTTCCAGGGCCGTCCCTTCGGTGACGTCATTGCGTGGGTCAATGTCGAACTCACGAAGAACGCCGCGGAGATCGGCTACGCACGCTTCCTGTATGCGGTGAGCGGGCCGTGACTTTCAAGCCCGCGATTTGGTTCCCGATCGCCGTCGGGCTGAGCGTCCTCAATCTGGTCGGAGTCGGGTTCGCGACCGGACCAGCCCACACCACAATTCACGCTGCGCTCGCGCTGGCGTTCGGGTTATGGGCCGGCCGCCTGCGGTCGCGTCTCGGTGGGAGCGAGCGCCAGGCTCGGCCCGAAGCGCTTGAAGCCCAGGTGAGCGGGCTCGAAACGCTCGAAGCGGAGGTCAGCAGGCTGCGGCAAGAGGTGAGCGAGATGCAGGAGCGGCTCGACTTCGCCGAACGGCTGCTGGCGCAACGACCGGACCCGCGCCGCGTGGGCCCGGAGCGCCAGGGTCCGAAGCAACCATGACGCTCTTCAGATCGCGCGATCGCTGATGGGCTCCCCTCGGACCACACTCGCCACGCTCGCTCGTGCCGGCCTACTCACCGCCCTGACGGACGGAGCCTTTGCGATCGTCCTCAGCGTCGCCGTCTACCACTCGACCGTCACGCGTCTGTTTCAGGGAGTGGCCTCGACCTTGCTAGGTGCTGAGGCCCTCACGGGAGGAACGCGCACCGCCGTGATCGGCGTGCTCATGCACATCGGCGTTGCGTTCGGCTGGTCCGCGGTCTTTCTCTTCTTCGTCGTGCCGGTTTCGTGGGTCCGGGCCCTCATGGAGTCGCGATACGGTGTGCTGAAGGTCGCAGCTCTCTTCGGACCGATGGTGTGGGCGACCATGTCGCTTGTGGTGATACCGCTGCTCGTGCACCGTCCGCCGGTAATCGGGCTTCGGTGGTGGATCCAGTTCGTCGGGCATGCGTTCTTTGTCGGCCTGCCGATTGTCGCCACGGTCCGCGCAGGCAGACGAGGGTCGCCCGAGTCGCCGGTGTGGCCTGACGAGCGCTTGCAGCCCTGACCCGACTCCTCAGTGGGGCGCCTTTCTAGCTCTTCGGCGGTGCGATCCGCTCGGCGTCCCGCTGCTTAGCGAGTATCCGCTCCGCGAAGTCCAGCCGCTCTTCGACATCGGTGAGCCGTCGCTGCACGTCCTCGAGCGCGTCGAGTCGGCTCTGAACGTCTTCACTCCCCCCGACCCGCTTCTGCAGGTCGTCGATCGCCTGCGCAATGTCGCGCCGCGACCCCCGCGGTCTGCCCAACCGGTCGGGCGGTCCGAGCCGCCCGGCGAGCGCCTTGGCGATCGACACGGCCACCAGGATGAACCCTACGCCGAGGGCCCAATCGGGGATACCGAACATGCTTTCCTCCGGTCAGCCCCTAACTTAGCCACCCGGCCGGATGGGTGGGACCCTCGTCCTCCGGCGGCGTTTCGGCATGTGAACGGCCGGCCCTGTGTCCGATGTCACAGTCCCGATCCCCCGCCAGCCGACATGATTGGGACCCGCGATTGGCACGTCGAACCGTCGCTCGGGAGTGCGCGCATGCCGGAAGTGCAATACTGGGCCCGAGTGCGGGCCGGGATGGACTGTCCGCTGCGGCGCGGCGCATGGTACCGCGTGGTGGAGCTCACCGCCGGCGAGACGGTGCTCGAGGTCAACAGTCGTCTGGTCCGCGTCCCGCGGGCCTTCCTGCAGATCCTGCCGCTCCGCCCGCCCATGTGGTCGCTGGTCCGGCGCAGGCCCGACGACGCGGCTCCCACCGCGGAGGATGGGAAGTACGCCGTCTGCCCGAGTTGCTGCGAGCGCAGCCCTTTGATCGACTCCGCGCCCACCCTGCGCTGCCGGCGATGCGGCGCGGTGTTCGCGATCGCATGGTCGGACTCACCCTGGCGCGCCTTCGAAGTGCTCACGAGCCGGCCCAGGGCCGGCGCTCTGGCGCGCGCGCGCGCGACCGCGTTGCGCGCCCTCGCGGCGGCCTTCGGCCTCCGAGCGTGAGGTGGGGGTGAGGTTGGGGTGTCTTAACGCTTCCTACGGCCTGGGCGGCTTGCGACCGTGTGGCCCCCGCCCCCGCCCCGGCATCTGCCGCCGGGCTTCGCGACGCTGTCGCACGACCTCCGCCACCCGCTCCTGAAACCGGCGGCGCTCCTCCTGATACCGCGCATGCTGCACCGGTGTCAGATACCCCTGCATCTCACGAGCCTCGTCGCGATTCACCTGCTGCAACTTCAGCTGGTTGTCCTGTCGCTCGTTGACGAGCTGTTTCACCCGGTCTTGGTTGGGCGTGCCCGAAGTCAGCTCGGCGTTCAGCGTTTGATTGATCTCCCGCTGGCGCGCCCGGATCGGCTGGCGCCGACCCTCGAAGCGCTGCTCGGTCGCCTGCAGCTTGGTGGTCTGGTCGTCGCTCAGCGCGAGGGTCGAACGCACGTGCTCGTTCCAGCGCTGGCGGATCTGCGTCCGGAGTCGCTGCGCCTCGGCGCCGTTCGGCGGCGCCGCGGCCGTGTCCGCGGGCTCCTGAGCGACGAGCGGAAGCGTGGTCGCGAGCATCAAGACCCATACGAGTGACTTCATTAACCCTCCAGCGACTCGAGTAAGGCACGCAGCTGGGGCGCGCTCAAGTCTTCGAGACTCAGATCCTGCGGGGACACCTCTTGCTGCTCGCCACCCGGCTGCCCCACCGCTTCGAGCACCGCCCTGAGCTCGTCCCCCGAAAGCTCGCTCAGTTCTCCACTAGCGGTTGCGGGTGGGACGGGTGTCGTAAGCAGCGGGACCCGCACACTGAGCGCCACCACTCCGGCGCCGACGACCATCACGAGCGCCGCGGCGATTCGCAGCCACGCCGGCCGTATGCTTCCCAACACGCGGATGTCGGCGCGTGGCTCGGTCCGCAGGCGTGTCACCACGGCCTGCGCCGTGCGCTCGACGTCGAGCCGATCCGCCGCGCGCGCCCCCAGGCGTCGCGCCACCTCCTGTAGCTTGCCGTCGTCCAACGTGGCGTCGTCGTTCATTTCACATACTCCTTCAATCGCTTCACCGCATGGTGGTAGTGCACGCGCGCCGCGCCGGGAGTCGTCCCGAGGGCGGCCGCAATCTCCTCGTACTCGAGCCCCTGCTGCGCCCGCAGCAGGAACACCTCGCGCTGCATGCGGGGCAGCTGCTCCAGCCCCGCCGCGAGCCGCCGCTCCGCCTCGCCGGCGACCGCGCGCTCGTGCGGGTCGCCATCCGTGGCTCGCACGTCGTCGTCCAGCGGCACCACGCGCGCCCGCCGGGAGCGGCGGTGCGCGTCCTTCAGGACGTTACCGCCGATCGTCATCAGCCAGGTGCGAAACTGGCACTGCCCGCGGAACCGCCCGAGCGCGCGGAACGCGCGGATGAAGGTCTCCTGCACCAGGTCGTCCACGTCCGCCGCGAGGGCTCCCGCGCCGGCCAGGAAGCGGGCGAGCGCGCGCGCGTGACGGCGGACCAGTTGGGCCGCCGCCGGCTCGTCGCCAGCGTGCCAGGCGGCGATCAGCGCCGCATCGGTCGGATCCGCGGCGACGGGCTCGGCGGGAGTCATGCGCTCGGGACGGTGGACGTTGGGATGGCGTGAATATTAAGGCGGCAAGGGCCCTTGAAATCCTGGGAGCCCGCTCATAGCTTCGATATTCGAACAAGCGTTCGAACCCATGCGCCCCTACGACGAGCGGCTCGACCACTTCCTCTTCAGGGCGGCGAAGGTCTTCGCCGACCAGGGCTACCACTCGACCACAATGCGCGATCTCGCCGCGGCGACCGATATGTCGCTCGCCGGCATGTACTACTACGTGCGCGGCAAGGAGGAGCTGCTCTTCCGCATTCAGGAGCGCTGCTTCATGCGGGTGCTCGCGGGCGCGGAGCGCGCGCTCCAGGGGCTGGGGGACGCCGAGCCGGGCGAGCGGCTGCAGGCATTCATCCGCCACCACGTGACCTTCTTCGCCGCCCATATGGCCGAAATGAAGGTGCTGTCGCACGAAGCGAATTCCCTCACCGGCGACCGCCAGCGCAAGGTCAACGCGATCAAGCGCCGCTACGTGGACCTGCTCGAGCGGCTGCTCAAAGATGTCGCGCCGGACGAGTCGGCGGTGGAGCGGAGCGCCGCCACCTACACACTCTTTGGCATGATGAACTGGATCTACAACTGGTACGACCCGGCGGGCGAGATCGATCCCGAGCGCCTGGCGGAGCTCATCGCGCGCACGTTCATCGGCGGGTTCGCCGAGGCGCGTTCCACGGTTCACGGAGGCTGACGGCTCATGGCTACGATGACGGAACCCAAGG
>Ga0137418_10001208_pt1 | contig 20339 bp, 18 predicted proteins | sample CZODoug3_1_2_16f_FD_122242 | JGI IMG/M metagenome (GOLD analysis project Ga0137418, IMG submission 122242) | Vadose zone soil fungal communities from Angelo Coast Range Reserve, California, USA - CZODoug3_1_2_16fungal (Hybrid Assembly) | ecosystem: Environmental > Terrestrial > Soil > Vadose...
CTGCTCGTTCTGAAAACCTCCGTAGGCAGCGCCCAGCCCGTTGCGGCTGCGCTCGACGCCCAAAAGTGGCCCGAGCAAATCGGCAGCATTGGCGGCGACGACACCATCCTCATCGTCTGCGTTGACACGAAAAGCGCCAACAGCCTGGCCAGGAAAATCCGCGGGATGCTCAACTAGTGTCCTCCCAACTCAAAATCGCGGTCGCAGGCGCGACCGGCTACTCCGGGTTTGAACTCACGCGCCTACTCCTGCGCCATCCGGGAGTGCAGGCGCCTGTCTTGTTCCGGCGCGAAGCGGAAGGCTCTGTTGAAACGAAAACGCAGGATCTTGCAACGCTGTTTCCCGCACTCGCCGGGAACGGTTCGCTTCCCGTCAAGCCGTTCTCCTGGGACGCGCTCGAACAAAACGGCATCGAACTCTTGCTCCTGGCCACGCCGCACGAGACCTCTCGCGCTCTGGTTCCAGAAGCGATCGCGCGGGGCCTGCGTGTGATCGATCTCAGTGGCGCCTGGCGCCTGCGCCGGCCGGAGCATCGCGAGGTTTACGGCTTCCACGACGCCGATCCCGCGCGCGCCGCGGTGCTCACGGAAAAAGCCGTCTACGGCTTGCCCGAACTCCACAGCGACTGCATCCGCAAGGCCAAGCTCGTTGCGAACCCTGGCTGCTACGCGACGTCGGTGATCCTCGCCCTGGCGCCGCTATTGCAGGCCGAACTCATCGACCGCGAACGCGGGATTATCTCCGATTCCAAATCCGGCGTCAGCGGAGCAGGGAAGGAAGCGACCTCGAAAACGCACTTCGTCTCCGCCGCCGACAACCTCTCCGTCTACGCGCCCTTTCGCCACCGCCACGTCGGCGAAATCGTGGAGCAGCTGGGTTTGCAGACTGAAGACCTGACATTCACGCCGCACCTGCTCCCCATCCCGCGCGGCATTCTCTCCACGGTTTACGTTCATCTCACCCATCCCGCGAAAAGCGCGGACATCGCCTCCTGCTTCACCGCGTTCTACAAAGGCAAGCCTTGGGTCCGGATCTTCGCCGCGCCCACGCTTCCGCAAATTCAATTCTCGCTGCACACCAACTATTGCGACCTCGGCTTCTGTCTCGACGAATCGACGCAGCGCTTGATCGTCGTCTCCTGCCTCGACAACCTGCTCAAAGGCGCAGCCGGACAGGCCGTGCAAAACATGAACCTGATGTACGGATGGCCGGAAGAGGAGGGCCTGCTGTGAAGGTCGTGGTCAAAATCGGTGGCGTCGCGCTCGACGATCCCATTGTCCGCAGGAAGTGCGCCACTGCCGTTGCCCATCTTGTCGAAGATGGCCACAAGGTCGCCGTAGTCCACGGCGGCGGTATCACGCTCACGCGCATGATGGAACGTCTCGGCAGAAAGACAGAATTCATCGATGGCTTCCGCGTTACCGACGCCGAGACGCGAGACGTCGCCGTGATGGTTCTCGCCGGCATGGTGAACAAGAAGCTCGTGGCCACAATCGCCGCGGCCGGGCTCGCCGCCGTCGGCCTCTGCGGTGGCGACGGCAAGGCGTTTCGAGCCCGGAAGAAATTCGTCAACGGCCGCGATCTTGGTTTCGTCGGCGAAATTGCCTCTGCCGACTCGCGCTGGGTCGAGGCCATCTGGTCGCAGGGCGGCGTGCCCGTGATGGCGCCGGTCACGCTCGGCGCCGATGGCGAATACTACAACGTCAACGCCGACGAAATGGCTTCGGCCTGCGCCATCGCGTGCAGGGCCAACGCCCTGATTTTCCTCACCGACGTCCCCGGTGTGAAGAATGCCGAGGGCTCCGTCATTCCTTGGCTCAACACCACGCAGATCGACGAACTCATCAGTTCCACGGTCATCAGCGGAGGCATGTTGCCCAAGCTCGAGGCCTGCCGCCGCGCCCTGCAACGCGGCGTCGGACGCGTCCGCATTCTACCGGCCGCGCAGGTCGAAGTCTTGCCTGAGTTCTATTTCACGAAAGTCGAGCACGGCACCGAGGTCTTAGTCGCATGACCCTGGCCGCCACAGCCAAAGCGGAAGCGTCACTCCTGCTCCAGACCTACGATCGTCACCCCGTGCTTTTCACGCACGGGAAGGGTGTTCACCTGTGGGACGACAAAGGCAAACGCTACCTCGACTTCCTCAGCGGCATCGGTGTCAATTCACTCGGGCACGCGCATCCGGCAGTGCTCAAGGCGATGCAAAGGCAGTCGCGCCGCATGATTCACATCTCGAACCTGTACTACCACGAGTACCAGTCACAGTTAGCCAAAGTCCTTACCGAAGCCTCAGGCCTCGACCGCGCCTTCTTCTGCAACAGCGGCACCGAAGCCTGGGAGGGCGCGTTGAAGATCGCCCGCGCCTACGGTCAAACCAAAGCCGCAGGTACGAACGGCTCTGCGAAAAGCGGAAAGACTCGCATTCTCGCGCTCGACGGCTCGTTCCACGGACGCACCTTCGGTTCTCTGTCCACCACCGGGCAAGCCAAGTATCGCGATCCCTTCGAGCCGCTTGTTCCAAGCGTGTCGTTTGTTGCCTTCAACGACGTGGAAGATCTGGAACGCCAATTTGACCCTACCGTCTGCGCCGTCTGCGTCGAGACGATTCAGGGCGAAGGAGGCATTCGCCCGGTCAGCAAGGAATTTCTAGTCCGCGCCCGCCAGCTTACCCAGCAGCACGGTGCTCTCCTCGTCCTTGACGAAATTCAGTGTGGCCTCGGCCGCACCGGACATTTTTTCGCTTACCAGCACTACGGGGTGAAGCCCGATCTGGTCACGGTCGCGAAGCCGCTCGCTGCAGGCCTTCCTCTCGGAGCGATTCTGCTCACCAGCGAAGCCGCCTCCTGCATCCATCCCGGCATGCACGGTACCACCTTTGGTGGTGGCCCGCTCACTTGCTCCGTTGCGCTGGAAGTCATGCGCGTGACCAAGTCGCGCCTGGGGCACGTGCGCGAGGTCGGCAAATATTTCCGCAAGCAGCTCGAGGGTCTAGCCAAGAAGCACAGTTCCATTCGCGAGGCTCGCGGCCTCGGCCTCATGCTCGCCCTCAACCTGGACGAGCCCGCCAAAGCGAAAGCCATCGCACAACAGTTACTTCAGGAAGGCATTCTCATCAACCGCACGCACGAAACCGTCCTCCGTTTCCTGCCACCATTCATCATCGAGAAAAAGCACGTGGATCAAGTGATCCGGGCTCTCGATGCCGCCTTGGGTGCAACCGAATCTGCACCCAGCGCTTCAAATTCACAGATCGAACCAAGTCGTTCCACCCAGTCCAAGTCAAGGAGAACAAGGAGTCAAAAGTGAACACACAACTGATCAACCACCCGCAGGCCGTACCCGTGCCGGCGCCGAAGTTTGCGCCCAAGGATCTCATTTCGACGCGCGATCTCAGCCCCAAAGACGCTGAGGGTTTGCTTCACCTCGCTGGCCTCATGAAGGCCCGACCCGCGGATTTCCGCGACGCGCTGAGCGGGAAGCAGTTGGTCATGTTCTTTGAAAAGCAATCTTTGCGCACGCGCCTCACTTTTGAAGCCGGGATGGCCAGCATGGGCGGCGTCTCGTTCTTCTTCGACCAGACGCAAGGCCGCCTCGACGCTCGCGAAAAGCTTAGCGATATCGCGCACAACCTCGAGCGCTGGATCGACGTGATCGTCCTCCGTACCTACGACCAGAGCACCATCGAGGGCATGGCCGAGCACGCCGGCGTCCCCGTCATCAACGCGCTCAGCGGTCTCGAGCATCCTTGCCAAGCGCTGGCCGACTACATGACGCTGCAAGAACGTTACGGCGATCTAACGAACGTTACGTTGGCCTACGTGGGCGACGGCAACAACGTAGCCAACTCGCTCCTGCTAACCTGCGCCGTTCTAGGTTCGCAAATCCGTATTGCCACTCCAGCCGACTACGGCGTCGACAAGCAAATCCTCGCCGACGCCAAGAAGATCGCCCGCAAGACGGGCGCCAAGCTGGAAATCCTCACCGACCCTCACGCTGCGGTCGCTGGAGCCGACGCCGTCTACACCGACCAATGGACCAGCATGGGCTGGGAAAACGAGCAGGAAGCCCGCGCCGCCAAGTTTCCTCCCTACCAAGTGAACGAGGCTCTCATGGCGGAAGCTGCGGCCAGCGCGCTCTTCATGCACTGCCTCCCTGCGCATCGAGGCGAGGAGGTCACCGACGCAGTCATCGATTCGGAAACAAGCGTTGTCTTCGATCAAGCCGAAAACCGCATGCACGTCCAGAAAGCCATTCTCTACCAACTGCTGGGCGGCGGCATCAGCCGTTTTCCCGTTAGGAGTGCCCATGTCTAAGGAAACGCGTGAAAAAGTCGTACTCGCCTATTCCGGAGGCCTCGATACCTCCATCATCATTCCGTGGCTCAAGGAAAACCATTCCTGCGAAGTCATCGCCATGGTGGCCGACGTGGGCCAGGGCGATGACATCGAAGCTGTCATCAAAAAGGCCTACGACACGGGCGCCAGCAAGGTCGTAGTCGAAGACCTGCGCGAAGAATTCCTGCGCGGCTACGTGTTTCCCGCGGTGCAGGCCGGCGCTGTTTACGAACACAAGTATCTGCTCGGGACTTCGCTCGCCCGCCCAGTCATTGCCAAGCATCAGGTGGAAGTGGCGCTACGCGAGGGCGCCACCGCCGTCTCCCATGGCTGCACCGGCAAGGGCAATGATCAGGTCCGCTTCGAGCACGCCTACCAAGCGCTCGCTCCGGAATTGAAAGTCATAGCCCCTTGGCGCGAATGGACTCTCAAATCCCGCGAGGACTGCCTCGACTACGCCGCGGCCCGCGGCATCGAAGTCACGGCCAGCCGTACGAAAATCCATAGCCGCGACCGCAACCTCTGGCACATCAGCCACGAGGGCGGGGAATTAGAAGATGCAGGCAACGCGCCTCTCGACACCACTTGGCAGATCTCGCGTTCGCCCCAAGACGCCCCTGACCGTGAGGAGCAAGTCGCCATCGGCTTCGAGCATGGAATTCCCGTCTCCGTGAACGGAATGAAGCTCGATCCCGTAGCTCTGGTCGAACTTCTGAACGAAATCGGTGGCCGCAACGCCATCGGACGTTGCGATATCGTCGAAAACCGCTTCGTCGGTATCAAGTCCCGCGGTTGCTATGAAACGCCCGGCGGCACACAATTAATCGCTGCCCACCGCGAACTCGAATCGCTCGTCCTCGATCGCGACCTCATGCACTTCAAGCAGCACATCTCGCTCAAGTACGCCGAGCTTACCTACTTCGGTTTGTGGTTCACTCCCTTACGCGAATCGCTCGACGCCTTCGTAGCCAGCACCCAAGCCGACATCACCGGCACGGTCACGTTGTCGCTCTACAAAGGTAACGTTTCTATCGTGAGCCGGCATTCCGAGTTCTCGCAGTACCGTACGGACCTGGCCGCCTTCACCATGGGCGACAGCTACGATCAGAAAGATGCCGCCGGATTCATCCGCATCCTTGGCCTCCCAGCCCGTTCCCGCGCCGCCGCCTTGGCGAAAACCAAAGTCGAGGTGGCGCAATGAAGATGTGGTCAGGCCGCTTCCGCCAGCCGCTCGACCCCGAGTTCGAACGCTGGCAACGGTCATTCCCGTACGATCAACGCCTGCTGCCCTGCGAGCTGGCGGCCAGCCGCACCCACGCCCAGGCCCTCAAGGGCGCAGGCGTTCTGTCTTCGGAAGAACTGATATCCATCCTCCAAGGCCTCGACCAAATCGCAGCCCAGGCGGCCAACCCAAAATTCCTCGAAGACAGCGAAGCCGAGGACATCCATCATTTCGTGGAAAAGCAACTCGTCGCCCTAATCGGAGACACCGGCTTCAAGCTTCACAGCGGCCGCAGCCGCAACGAACAAATCGCCACCGACCTCCGCCTCTACGTTCGCGCCAACATCGACCAGCTGCGCTCGTTCCTTGCCGACTGGATCGACGCGCTGCTCGACCGCTCGGACGCCGCCGGCAAAGCCGTAATGCCGTCCTACACGCATCTGCAACGCGCTGAGCCCGTTCTCGTGGCTCACTGGCTGCTCAGCTACGTAGAAATGTTTCTCCGCGATGCTCAGCGCCTCGAAGACTGCCGCGAGCACGGCAACCTCTGCCCCCTCGGCTCCGGCCCGGTAGCAGGCACCACGCTCCCGCTGGACCGCGCAGCCATGGCCGCCGCCCTCGACTTCGACGCCCCCACGGCCAACAGCATCGACGCCACCAGCGACCGCGACTTCGTCCTCGAGTTCGTCAACGCGCTCGCCGTGCTGGCCCTGCACTGGAGCCGCTTCGCCGAAGAGATGATCCTGTTCTCCACCCAGGAATTCGGCTTCGTGCAACTTCCCGAAGCCTACAGCACGGGTAGCAGCGCCATGCCGCAAAAGAAAAATCCCGACCTTCTCGAACTCATGCGCGGCAAAGCGGCCCGCATCGCCGGCCAAGCCAACGCCCTGATGATCGCGGTCAAAGGCCTGCCATTGGCCTACAACAAAGACCTGCAGGAAACGCAAGAGCCCCTGTTCGACGCCACCGAAACCGCGCTCGCCGTGTTGCCGATGGCCGCAGGGTTCACGCGCGGTGTCGAATTTGATTTCGCGCGGATGGAACAAGCCGCGAAAACCGGTTTTCTCAACGCCTGGGCGGCCGCCACCTATCTAGTCCGCCAAGGCGTCCCTTTTCGCCTGGCCCACGAGCAAACCGGCAAAGCCGTCCAACTCTGTCTCGAGAAGGGCTGCGAAATTGAGAACTTATCCGTCGCCGAACTCCAGAGCATCAGCCCCGCCTTCGGCCCCGATTTCCAAGCTGCGCTCAGCCTCGAAGCCGTCCTCGATGTCCACGACGTCCTCGGTGGCACAGCTCCCATACGCGTCCGTCAAGCCATTGCTGCCGGGCGCACAAAATCCGCCGCATTGAGGGAGGGCGTCCATGCACACGCGTGAAGCTCTCCTCCCGGACGCTGAGCACATCTATCGCCTCATCTCCAACTATTCCGGAGACGGAACTCTCCTCCCGCGCACCTTTCCCGAAATCTGCGAAAACGTGCGCGACTTCGTCGTTCTCGAACGCAATCGAAAAGACCGCCGCGGTGCGCGCGGCGACGCCGAAATCATCGGCTGCGGCGCGCTCCATCTTTACGGCCCCCACCTCGCCGAAATCCGTTCCATCACCGTCGATCCCGAGCACCAACACTCCGGCTGCGGACGCCTTCTCGTCGAAGCCGTGCTCGCGCAGGCGGAGCGTCACCAAGTCGGCTGCATTTGCCTGTTCACGCGCACCCCGGAGTTCTTCGCCCGCCTCGGCTTCCACGTCGCCCAGCGCGAAGACCTCCCCGACAAAATTAACAAAGACTGCGTCAATTGCCCGCGTTTTCACAGATGCGACGAAGTCGCCATGGTCCGCGGAGAGATCCCCAGCTACAGCGCCGCGAGCTTCTCCGGCCCCCAGCTTGTGAGCCTCGAGGCATGAAGCTAGTCTTCCGGCCAGTCCGCCGTACGCCGGAAGAAATCCGCGTGCCCCATGGCTTCACATTCGCAACAGTCATCGCCGGCATCAAGCCTAGCGGCCGCCCCGACCTGACCTTCGCCGAAGTCGGCCAAGGTGCCACTGCCGCCGCCGTCTTCACCAGAAATCGTGTTGCCGCCGCTCCCGTCGAAGTTGGCCGCGCCAACCTTAAAAGCTCGAAAGGCCGCATCCGTGCCGTCCTCATCAATTCCGGCAATGCCAACTGTGCCACCGGCCCAGCGGGGAAGACTGCCTGCGAACTGGTTTGCAAAGAAGCCGCCCGAGCTTTGGGATTCCGGGCGAAAGAAGTGTTTCCCTCCTCCACCGGCATCATCGGCGTCCCGCTTCCCACTCAGAAAATCGTCGCCAAGCTTCCCGAACTCTTAGCCGCCCGCAGTTCTTCAGAAGCTTCGGCCCGCGCCTTCGCGAACGCCATCCTCACCACCGACACCCGCTCCAAAGCTGCCTCCGTCCAAGTCAAAATCTCCGGCCAGCTCACCACCATCCTCGGCATAGCCAAAGGCTCCGGCATGATCCATCCTAAAATGGCCACCATGCTCGCTTACATCTTCACCGACATCGCCGCGTCCGCTGCTGATCTCCAGCGCCTACTCCGCACCACGACCGACTCCACTTTCAACTGCATCTCCGTCGACGGCGACACTTCTACCAACGACACGGTCCTCATAATCGCCAGCGGAAAGAGTGACGCAACGCTCAACGCCAGCACCCGTCCTAGATTCTCCGAAGCGCTCCACGCAGTCTGTGCGTCATTGGCAGAACAAGTCGTCAGCGACGGCGAAGGCGCAACTCACGTCATCCATCTCGACATCGAGCAAGCCCGCAACCGCGAAGAGGCGCTTCAAATCGCTCGCGCCATTTCCCACTCCCCGCTCGTAAAAACCGCATGGGCCGGCGCCGATCCCAACTGGGGCCGCATTCTAGCCGCCGTCGGTAACAGCGGAGTCCCAGTTGACCCCGCTCGCGTCAAGATTCATATCGGTGACCAGGAAGTCTGCCGCAACGGCGCTTTCCATCCTTTCGACGAAGCCCGAGCCCACCAATCTCTGTCGCAACCCGACTGCTCTATCCGCGTCCAACTCCGCCGCGGCAAAACCAACCTGCAATTTCTGACCACCGACCTAACCACCGAGTACGTCCACATCAACGCCGACTACTCCACGTAGAATGGATCGACCCTTACAGGGCTGTAGCGGCGCAGTGAGATTCGTATCAGGGCGCGGCTTCAGCCGTGCCGTAAAGGAGTTTTGAAGAAGGCGCCTTGAGGGCGCTGGAGGCCATGAAGAAGGTCATTCCAATCCGCGAAGCCGAAGCCGCCGTTTCTCCTCTCTGGGCCACCGCCAACCAGGCCGAGCGGCTCGCCGAACTGACCGCCAAAACCAACGATCCCGCCAAAGATCTCCCTCTCCGCCGCGACGTTCGCTTCCTAGGCATGCTCCTAGGAAAAGTATTAGTCGAGCAAGAAGGCGAACGCCTCTTCAAGATCGTCGAACAACTGCGGCGCCTATTCATTCAATATCGCGAACAACCCGGCCATCAGGGCCTCAGCGAAGCCCACAAAATCATCTCTGCCCTAACCGTCGACGACGCCTACCGCGTCACCAAAGCCTTCGCCATTTATTTCGAACTCACCAACCTTGCCGAGACCAACCACCGCAAACGCCGTCGCCGCGCCGCCACCTCGCGGGCAGACGGCCCCCCGCAGGCAGGTTCTTTTCGTGGGACCCTAGTTCGCCTCAAAGAATCCGGCCTAACCCCCGACGCCCTAACCAAGGCCCTCCACCAAGTCCAAGTCACGCCCGTCTTCACTGCGCATCCTACCGAAGTCACGCGCCGCACTGTCCTGCTCAAACGCCGCCGCATCGCCCGCTGCCTCGAACTTCTCGACAACCTCCCCCTCTCCGCCGCCGACGCCGAGGACTACGAGCAGCAAATCCTCACTGAAATTACCGCTCTCTGGCAAACCGACGAAGTTCGTCTAAAACGCCCCACGGTCAACGACGAAATCCACATGGGCCTCGATTATTTCCCCATGATCCTGTTCGACACCGTGCCGCGGCTGTATGCCGAGCTCGAAGACTCGATCCGTGAAGTCTATCCGGCGAGCGCGAAGAATTTGCCGGACTTGTTGCGTTTCGGGTCCTGGATTGGGGGAGACCGGGACGGCAATCCCTTCGTCACCGCCGAAAGTACGCGCCTGGCTTTGCAACGCGCCCGCGCCCTCGTCCTCGATCACTACATCGCAGAGGTGTTTCGCTTATCCGATCAGCTCAGCCCCTCTGTCCGCCGGGTTGGCGCCTCGGAGCGCCTGCTAGTCCGCCTCCAGGAATACACTGCCACACTGGGCCAGGAATACTCCCGCTGGCTCCGGATTTCGGGGGCTGAAATCTACCGTTGCTTCCTTGATTTCGTCGCCGCCAGGCTGCGTTTCGCCCGCGAAGCACATGATCACGAACATGCCTACACTTCCGCCGCCGAATTTGAAAGCGACCTGGCCCTCATTCATACCAGCCTTGCCGACAACCGCGCCCCGCGCATGGCAACGCGCCTAGTCGAGCCGCTCCTGCGCAAGGTCCGCACCTTCCAGTTCCACCTCAGCGCCCTCGACATCCGGCAAAACTCCCGCATCCATTCGCAAGCGCTCGAAGAACTCAAGACCTCGGTCTCCCCAATCACCGTCCAGCCGCTCAAGGAAAGGGAACTGTCCCCCCAATCCGTCGAGCTCATCGACACCCTGCGCACCGTCGCCGACCTCAAGAAAACCCACGCCCCGCAAGCCCTGCAAAACTTCGTCATCAGCAACGCTCAATCGGAGCAGGATATCTTCGCCGTCGTCCAGTTGGCCCAACTCTGCCGCGTCCACGTCGGCGGGTCCGCACATGATCCTGGCGTCAAACCGGTTCCTCTGTTTGAATCCATCGACGCCCTGCGCTCGTCCGCCGCCACCATGCGTACGGTCTGGACCTCTCCGGCCTTCCAGCCTTTGCTCGATTCCTGGCAGCGCCAGCAGGAAGTCATGCTCGGCTATTCCGATTCCAACAAGGACGGGGGCATGTTGACCAGCACCTGGGAACTCTACAAAGCCCAGCAGAATCTCCACCAAACCGCCCGAGAGTGTAACGTTAAGCTCCGCCTCTTCCACGGACGCGGGGGCACCGTTGGGCGCGGAGGCGGTCCCACCCACGCCGCCATCATCGGACAGCCGCCAGGCGATTTCACCGGAGAAATCCGCATCACCGAACAAGGTGAGGTTTTGAATTGGAAGTATTCAGACCAGGTTCTGGCCGAGTGGAATCTGGAACTGATGATCGCCGCCAGCCTCGAAGCGGTCACGCTGGGCAGCCGCCCTGCTCCCGCAGCCCAATCGCAATGGGCCGCGGCCATGGACACGATGTCCGCTCAATCCTTCGCCTTCTACCGGCAACACATTGCCGACAATCCCGATACGCTGATCTATTTCGAGCAAGCCACGCCCGTGAACGAAATGGAGCACGCCCAAATTGGCTCTCGTCCCGCCCGCCGCTCAAACAGTCGCAGCCTCGACGACCTTCGCGCCATCCCCTGGGTCTTCGGCTGGATGCAAAGCCGCCATGCCGTTCCAGCCTGGTTCGGCGTGGGTCACGCCCTCGAGCAATTCCTGCAAGCCAGCCCAAACAGCGACGCACTCCTCAAAGCCATGCTCCGCGACTTTCCACTGTTCTCCAACATGATCCGCAACGTCGAGCTCGCCATGGCCAAGGCCGATCTCACCATCGCCCGTCTCTACGCCAACCTGGTCACCGACGCCGGAATCCGCGAGCGCACCTTCACCATGTTGCAAGAAGAATTCGAACGCACTCGCCGGGTCATCCTTGCCATCAGCGGCCAAAAGGAACTCATCGAAGGCAACGCAGTTCTCTCCCGCTCCATCCGCTTGCGCAATCCCTACGTCGACCCCATGAGCCTCGTGCAAGTCGACCTTCTCCGCCGTAAGCGCACCGGCACGTCCGAAGAAAGTCTCAACTACGCTCTAGCCGCGACCATCAACGGCATCGCTGCCGGCCTCCACAACACCGGCTAGATCGCATGCTAGACTCGCGCATGCCCAGCGACCCGCTCTCGGCAGCCGGAGCTGATGTTCAAAGGCAAAGCTCCGCTCTGCGCAAGGAGCTAACCCTTTTTGACTTAGTCCTAGCCCAGCTCCTGGTTGTACTCGTAGCCGACTACATGGGCACGGCCGTAAAAGCCGGCGCCTCGCACGTGGTGTTCTGGATGTGCGGCATACTGTTCTTCTTCCTCCCGCTTTCCGCCGTCGTCATCCATCTCAACCGCTTCATCCCGCTCGAAGGCGGCCTCTACGAGTGGGCCCGCATCGCCTTCAACGACAGAGTCGGATTCCTCGTCGCCTGGAATCTTTGGCTCTACGCCATTCTCTACGTCGGCATCGCCGGCTTCCTCACCGTCTCCTTCGCCGCCTACGCCATCCCCGGAGCCGCGTGGATGGCCGCGAGCAAGCCCATGCTCATCGTTGCCTCCTGCACCGTAATCGCCACCACCATGTTCATCGCCGGTCTCGGACTCAGCGCCGGCAAATGGGTCAGCAACATTGCCAGCATCGCTTTCCTGATCGCCATCGCAATGTTGATCGTCAGCCCGTTCCTCAATCTCTGGCGCGGAACGCTAACCGAATATCACCCTCTCGCCTTCGTCGCCCCGCCCCTCACCCTCTTCAGCCTCAGCGTCTTCAGCAAAATGACCTTCGGAGCCCTCACCGGCTTCGAATACGTCGCCACCCTGGCCGGAGAGTGTCGCAATCCTCAACGTGACCTCCCGCGTTCCGTCCTCTTAACGGCTCCCCTCATCGCGTTGATCTATATCTTCGCCACCAGTGCCATCCTGGCCTTCGTCAACCCCGCCGCCGAAGACGTAGTTGCCCCAGTCGTGCAAGCCCTAAGCCGCGCCACGCAAGCGTTTGGCATAGCAGGCATCGTCATCCCAGTCACGGTAGTCTTGCTCCTCATCTACTACGTCGCCACCTTCTGCATTTTCTTCGGAGTCAGCACCCGTCTCCCCATGGTCGCCGGATGGGACAACCTAGTCCCAGCATGGTTCTCCCGTCTCCACCCGCGCTACAAAACACCCATCAATTCGATTCTGTTTTTGGGAGTCGCAACTCTGGCGGTCGGCCTGGGCTCCTCCATCGGCGTGGGCCATCAGGAAGCCTTCGAACTCCTGATTACCTGGAGCTTCACCTTCTACGGCCTTGCCTACATCGCCCTGTTTTCCATCCCCCTGTTTTCCCCAAAATCCCGCGGCCTCCGCCCCGCCCTCTGGCTCCGCATCACCGCTCTGTCAGGGCTGCTAGCCACGCTCCTGTTTGTAGTTCTGTCCGTGTTCCCTGTAGTGGCTCTAGAAAACTCGTCACGCTACTCCTTGAAGATCGCTTCCGTTGTGATTGGAGCCAATCTGCTCGGTGTGGTTGCTTACCTAGCCGGCCAGCGCCGCGCCACAAAATAACGGTCGACCCGTTCTGGTCGCTTCAGCGGCAGGGCGGGAGCGCGGTTACCGCGTCATTCCAAGCACGATAGCCTGTCGATTGTGACCAGACTCGACATTGGTATCCGCATGGTTTTGTTGCGAGGAAGATGTCGCGTTAGGCTTGGATTCGCATTTCCGGCAACGAGCGTTGCCAGGGGTAGGCGAGAAACATGATGAACGCTTCCTTACTCCGTAACCACCGCCTTCACCAAATTCCGCGGACTATCCACATTGGCCCCGTTCAACACCGCAAAGTGATAGGAAAACAGCTGCAGCGGCACCGTCTCTAACACCGGCAACAACAGTTCCACCGCCGGAGGCACGGTAATCACATGCTCCGCCAATTCCGCAATCTCCCGATCCCCGTCCGAAGCCACCACCACCGGCTGCCCGCCGCGCCCATTCACGTACTCCAGCACCGCCAACGTCTTCTGATAGCGCAGTACCGAATCCGGATCCCGCAAGTCGCGCGTTGCCAGTATCACCACCGGCAACTGCTCGTCTACCAACGCCAGCGGACCATGCCTGAGCTCCCCAGTCGGCATCCCTTCAGCATGAACATACGAAGCCTCTTTTAGCTTCAAAGCACCCTCGCGAGCAATCGCATAGTGCACGCCGCGCCCGAGAAACAAAAATGCCTTCGCGTTCTTATGCACCTTGGCAATCGCCAACGCCTGCGCATCCCACGCCAGCAACGACTTCTCGATAATTCCCGGAATCTCCGCCAGCCGGTTCAAATGCACGCGCGTCACTTCCGATGTCATTCGCCCGCGCTTCCGTGCGAGGAACAGCGCAAAGAGGTACAACACAGTCAGTTGCGCAGTAAAACTCTTCGTCGCCGGCACCGCTTTTTCCAGTCCAGCGTGCGTCTGCAAGGCCGCGCTCGCTTCGCGCACAATCGTTGCGTCAGCCACATTCGAAATTGCCACGGTCTTCGCGCCGCGGTATGCAGCCTCTCGCTGCGCCGCAAGGGTATCCGCCGTCTCGCCCGACTGCGTAATCACCATCACAATCGGATCCGCCCCAGCATGCGTCGAGCGATAGCAATATTCGCTCGAATACTCCACGTCTACCGCGACGCCTGCCAGATCTTCCATCATGATCTCGCCCACCAACCCGGCATGGCGGCTGGACCCGCTGGCGGCAATAATGATCTTCTTAAATGCCAGCAGCGCATTCTCAATCGGGTTCAGCATCTCGGGAAAGAGCACATCACCCTCGACATTCAGCCGAATGGTTTCCCGAATCGTCCCCGGCTGCTGATAAATCTCGCGCAGCATCTGATGCGGAAACGAGCGCACATCCCCGGGTTGGGCAGACAACGGAGTCTCAGCCATAGTTCAGCAATTTACCTCTCTGGGAGTGTACGTTGCCCCGGAATCCCACGCAATAGTCGTAGTGAAACGTTTCAATACGCCATCGTAGTGACGGTCGAACTACGGCCGCCTACACTACGCTCCTTCGGTTTCGCAACCTTCCGCAACCGTGTTACGCTCACCGGGAGTCCCTTGCTCATGTCCCTGGTTCTGCGCTCAATCCTGGCTGTCGCGCTCTGGCCTTGGCTTCCACTGCCATCTTTCGCTCAGGACCGGCAGCCTGCGGATGCTCAGCCCCCCGCCCCCAGTCCCGACCTGGCTGCCGCCGACCAGCTCTGGCAGTCGGGCAAATTTTCCGAGGCCGAAGCCGGTTATGCCGCGCTCGTCAAAACCAATCCCAATCTAATCCCAGCACAAACCGGCTTGGTCCGCGCCTTGCTCCGGGAAGATAAAGTCGATGAGGCGCTGGATGCGGTTACCGCCGCGCTGAAGTCGTTCGGCGAGTTACCCGCCCTCCTCGCCGCACGAGGCGATGTCCAGTATCGTCTTGCGCAAATGGACGCCGCCGAATCCTCGTATACCGACGCCAAAGCGCTCGACCGCAAGCTGGTGCGCGCCTTTCTCGGCCTCGCCCGCGTGTACCGCAGTCAGTCGCTCTACGGCAAAGCCTATGAAGAACTCCGGCATGCTCACGACCTCGCCCCCAACGATGTTGAGGTGGAGCGGGCGTGGCTCAGCGTCCTGCCGCGCCGACAGCAGCTCGCCGCCATGCAAGCCTATCTCGTCGCACCGCATCCGGATGACGAAGAGCAAGTGCAGTGGATGACTGATAATGTTGAGTTTCTGAAACAGACAGCCGATCAGCCCGCTCGCGCATGCATGCTCGTCAGCAAGGTGGAGCGCACCGAGACGCCGCTGTTCATTGTCCGCGATGCCGGTGCCAATCGCAGTGGTATTGGCCTCACAACCAGGATCAACGATCAACGTTTCAATCTTCAACTTGATACCGGCGCGGGCGGCATCATGGTGAGCCACAAAGTGGGCGAACGGGCCAAGTTGACCCGCGTTTCCTCCGGGCACTTCGGAGGCCTTGGCGACAAGGGCGCGCAAACCGGCTACTTTGCCGTGGCCGACCGCATCCAGATTGGCGAGCTAGCGTTCCAGGATTGCGTCGTCTTCGTCAGCGACAAGAACTCAGTGGGTAGCCAAGACGGACTGATCGGCGCCGATGTATTCGCCAGCTATCTAGTCGACATCGACCTGCCCGGAATGCGGCTCGTGCTTTCTCCGTTGCCGGCGCGCCCCGACGACACGCCGGCCCCCGCGTCGCTCAACAGCGAGGGCGAAAGCGAACTGGGAAGTGCTGTGAAGGGTGAGCCTGCCGAGGCAAAATCAACAACCGATGCAGCATCGCCGGCGCCCAGTTCCACCAGTGCAAGCCAGTTGCCGGCAAGCCACCCGTCCGCAAACTACCTGCCCAAAGACCGCTACATCGCCCCAGAAATGTCCAGATGGACTGAGATTTACCGCGTCGGACACGACATTCTCGTGCCGACGACCGTCAACGATTCTCCGTCAACGCTTTTTCTTCTCGACACGGGCGCATTCGACAACGTCGTCTCCGTCCGCGCCGGGCAGCAGGCCGCCAAAGTCAAGTCCAGCTTCGGCATGAAAGTCGCCGGTATCAGTGGCGATGTGAAGAAGGTCTACCACGCCAAAGTTACCTTGCGCTTCGGCCACTTGCAGCAGTCCAACGTTGACACCATCACGCTGGACCTTGCCAAAATCAGTCGCCAAGCCGGCACCGAGATTTCCGGACTTCTCGGTTTCACCATGCTCCAGATGCTCGACCTGAAAATCGATTACCGCGATGGCCTCGTCAACCTGGAGTTCGACCCCAAGCGCGTCCAGCGGCTGCTGAAGCCGTGAAGCCTCACGAACGTAAACCGCAAGAAAAGCGGTGGTTGAAAGGGCAAGGCCGTCTGGCCTGCTCCTGCTCACAACACTCTTCAGTAAGCTGTTCGCCGCACGTTTGTTTACTATAGTGGCGCAGTGTCCGATCCAAAAAGTCCGCCCCGCCCAAGCTACGACGCCTACTACAAGGCTTTCGATTCACGCCTAATGCAGCAGCTCCGTCACGAAGCCTATGGCAAAGACATTGGCCAGCACTCTTGGGCCACTGCCGACGAATTGGAAGAGGACATCTCCCGCCTCAAGCTGACGCCCGCAAGCCGCCTACTCGATCTCGGCTGTGGCCCCTGCGGTCCGCTCACATTCATCGTCGCTCAAGTGGGTTGCCGCGGATTCGGAGCCGACTCCAGCGCCGAGGCCATCGCCTCCGGCCGCGCCCGCACCGCAGCCATGAATCTCGAAGGACTGCTCACCCTCCAGCAAGCCGATCTTAACAATCCTCTCCCATCCGCCAACGCCGCCTTCGACGCCGTTCTGTCCGTCGACGTCCTCCTTCATCTCCGCAACCGCGAGTCAGTTTTCCGGGAAGTTGCTCGCGTCCTAACTCCGGGAGGTAGGTTCCTATTTACCGACGCCGGAGTTCTTACCGGTCCCATTACCGACGAGGAAGTCCGTCTCCGGTCCCTTCACGGATACACCCAATTCGTTCCCCCGGGCGTGAACGAAGCCGCACTCGAGGGCTCGGGTTTTCGACTGCTTGAACGGCAGGACCGAACCGCAAGCTTGTTGAAGAACGCCAGCGGCAGACTCGCTACCAGACTCGCCCACCGACCCGAACTGGAGAAGCTGGAAGGCACCGCTAACTTCGAGCGTCAAGTACGCTACCTCGAAACCGCAGTAACTCTCTCGCAACGCCGCGGGTTGTCCAGAATCATGTATCTGGCCGAGTCGATGTAACTTCCGCCAGCAAATCTATGAATCTGCTAGTGTTCCAACAACCCAAATGCCTCACATCGTTTTACTCGGGGATTCCATCTTCGATAACGCCTCCTATACCCGGGGTGGTCCCGACATTATCTCTCAGCTCCGCCAACTTCTGCGTGCCGAGTGGCGCGCATCCCTGCTTGCGAAAGATGGCGCGACAACCGACGATGTTTCCTCTCAGTTGCAGTGGATGCCGTCCGACGCCTCACACCTGGTGCTGAGCGTGGGAGGCAATAATGCCCTCATGAATTCCAGTGTTCTCCATACACCCACCGATTCGACGACGCAGGCACTCACAGAGCTCTCGAAAGTCTCGCGAAGCTTCGAGGAGAAGTATCGCCGTGTGGTGGAACTGTGCCGGCAACCACGTTTACCCCTGACTCTATGCACTATCTACAACGGCTCGTTTCCCGACCCCGACTTCCAGCAGATAATCTCCACGGCCCTGATGGTTTTCAACGATGTCATCTTGCGGGTCGCAATCGAGTTCGGTATTCCGGTGATCGACCTGCGGTTTGTTTGTTCCTCGCCTGCTGATTATGCCAACCCAATAGAACCTTCTTCCGCAGGAGGTGCAAAGATCGCACGGGCCATCGTCAGTTTAGTGTCAGCCAGGCACGGTGAGAGCGCCGGTACCCTGGTGGCCATCGTCTAGCCTGCGGTTGTAGAGAACTATCGCCAAACCTTCAATGAATTGCGGCACGCAGTCGAATCTTAGGATAGTATTGCCCCCGCCGAATCGCCGGCGGCGGGTCCGCCCCGTCAAAGGAGATCACATCGATGGGCATCTCATACACACATCCCCAGGAGCGAAGCGCTCAACCTCATCCTCTGGACCGGCCGCTAGGGAATCACAAGCAGATGGAAGTAATTTCACACCGGGCCGCGAGACCAGAACGCCGTGCTGCGAATCAAAACCAAATATGTCGCCGCCTCGGTCATAGAACAGTTCGCGAAGGGTGAGATTGCCGACGCCGGCGCCGGCGCCGAAGGCGTGCCCGGACAGATTCTGGTATCCCAACGGAGGCGGCTTGGTCCTAATTTAAGCAAGGATTTCTTGCCGCATACGCCCCCGTACCCCGATGCAACGACCGGTGTAGAACTCCAACTCGGCAAAGACTGGCAAGTTTACCCAGCCGCGTAGTACCCGAGCTGCGAGGGACAGGAAGCGAGCTTACGACTCAGTCGGCCCCAGTTACAACCATTCCGCTGGTGTTGAAAGGACAAAAAAGATCCGGTCATGGGGCGAACCCGGAAAGGAACGGTCGAGAAGGACGGATCGCAGTGGCTCCCCTTGCAGTTGGCCACATCCCCGACGCCTCCATTCCCCGATTCTGTCTCCGGCCACAGCGCCTACAGCGCCGCCGCCGCGAGGATTCTGGAATTGTGGACACGAAGTGATAACTTCGCCCAGTTCGTGATGCTAGCCGCAAGCAGTTCGAAGATCGAACCAGGAATCACTCCGAACCATCCAATCACTCTCCAATGGGACACCTTCACCGAGGCCGCAGATGAGGCAGGCATCTCGCGGCGCTACGGAGACATCCACTTCCGCGCAGCCGATCTCGCCGGACGCCTGTTGGGACGTTGAGTAGCAGGGGAATGTGGACCAAAGCCCGAAGCTATTTCAGAAGCCATTTCAATGGGACAGCGAGCATCGACTCCCGGGCTCATGCGCCATCAAAATCATCTGTTTCTACGCAATCAATCTGCGGCTCACGACCCCGCCCCAAACCCCGCCGGCGCGACATTCGCCTTTCCCTGCACCCGTGCAATCTGCGTCAGGTGAATCAGGTCATGCGCCACCTGATCTGTTGCATGCCGCGCCTTGTCGTCGTCCACTAGGTAGTCCCCCAGAATCGGCTGCACGCCCAGCGACCGAACGGCATCTAGATCCGCCACAATTTGAGTGGCACCTTCCAGCGCATATCGAGCCCGTACTGCGTTGGTCACCGATTTCCGGTTGATCAGGGCAAAATCGAAAATCCGCATCTCCGCATGCTCATGCAGCGCGTGAATATGATCCGCCGCCGTCAGCCCCAGGCTCTCGTTCGCCTGCGTCATCAAATTGCAGATGTAGACTTTGATCGCCGGAGAGGTGACGATCGCTTCGGGAATTCCGCGCACCAGCAGATTTGGAATGAGGCTGGTGAACAGCGACCCCGGACCCATCGTGATCAAGTCGGCCTGAGCAATCGCCTCTAACGTCTGCGGCAAAGGTTCCACATCCGCCGGCACCAGCACCAGCCGAACAATGCGCCCGCTGCTGGCGGTAATGTTGGTCTCACCGCGCACGTGCGTCCCGTCCGCCATCTCCGCTTCGAGTTCAATGTGTGAAGTGGTGGCAGGGAAGATGCGTCCCCGAGAAGCCAGAATCTCCGACGACTGCTGCACCGCGTCCGTGAAGTCTCCCGTCACCGCGGTGAGAGCCGCGAGAAACAGGTTCCCGAAGCTATGCCCTTCCAGTTCCGAACCCTTGCTGAAACGGTGCTGAAACAGGCGCGAGAGCAGGGCCTCATCCTCAGACAGGGCCACAAGACAATTTCGTATGTCGCCGGGCGGCGGCATATTGAGCTCTTTGCGGAGTCGCCCACTCGACCCGCCATCATCGCTGACGGTAACAATGGCGGAGAGTTCCGAAATGCAAGGCCGCGTGTCGGCAAACGCAGTGGGAGTCGCCGCCGGCCGAGCCGTAAAATGCTTCAGCCCGCGCAGGATGGCCGAAAGGCCCGTACCTCCTCCAATTGCCACCACCCGCAGCGGGCTTGCTCCCGGCGACGTACCCGGTCCCTGCTGATTTGCTGGCATGGGAGCTAGGTGTTACTGCTCGTATCCGCCGTGGCCCATCTCCGCGCCCGGATCCGGATACAACAGCTCGGTAAAGCGAGGATCTTCCGCCAGGTTGTGGAAGTCGCCGTCATTGCGCGCCTGAAAACGCAACTGCGCATTCGACGAAATCGCGTCGCCCAACCGCCGCAGCGCATCTTCCAAATGCCCGGTCAGACAATCCAGCGCCGCCAACCCATACGTCACGTAATCGCGCTGCGCTGGATTCTTCTGCAGCTTCTCGAAATGCTCCCGCGCCCCGACGTAGTC
>Ga0137418_10001696_pt1 | contig 20339 bp, 16 predicted proteins | sample CZODoug3_1_2_16f_FD_122242 | JGI IMG/M metagenome (GOLD analysis project Ga0137418, IMG submission 122242) | Vadose zone soil fungal communities from Angelo Coast Range Reserve, California, USA - CZODoug3_1_2_16fungal (Hybrid Assembly) | ecosystem: Environmental > Terrestrial > Soil > Vadose...
GCGGTCGTGGGCCACGGCGCGAGCGGCAAGACCTCCCTGGTCGACGCCCTGGCGTTCGTGGCCGGCACGAGCAAGCGCCACGGATCCGTCAAGGACGGCACCGCCCTCACCGACTACACCGCCGACGAAATCGAACGCAAGTACTCGATCAACCTGGCCCTCGCCGTCGCCGAATGGATGGAGACGAAGGTCAACCTGATCGACACCCCGGGCTACCTCGACTTCACGGGCGACGCGCTGGCGGGAGTCTACGCCGCGGACGCCGCGGTCGTGGTGCTGGCGGGAACGGCGGGCGTCGAGGTCGGGACCGAGAAGGTGTGGGACTACTGCGAGCGCCGCGAGCTGCCGCGCCTGTTCTTCGTTTCCCTGATGGACAAGGAGCACGCCGACTTCGAGCGCGTCTTCAATCAGATCAAGGAGCGGCTGACCGCGAAGGTGATCCCGGTGGAGATTCCGGTCGGTGAAGGACCGGACTTCCACGGGATCATCAATCTCTTCTCGAAGAAGTGCCACCTCTACAAGAAGGGCACCAAGGCCGGCGAGTACGACGAAGTCGACGTGCCGCCCGAGTACCAGGCCCGTTTCGAGAAATACTCGCAGGAGCTGATCGAAAGCATCGCCGCGACGGACGACACGCTGTTGGAGCGCTATCTGGGGGGCGAAGAAATCGGCCGCGACGAGGCGATCGCGGCGCTCAAGGTCGGAATGCAGAAAGGGGAGATCTTCCCGCTCTTCTGCGGCGCCGCCGAGCTGACCTACGGGACGCGGGCGCTGCTCACGAAGATCGTCGAGCTGTGCCCGGCGCCGCACGAACGCGCGCCGATCGAAGCGCAGAAATGGGGCACGGCGGAGAAGGTGGCGCTGAAGGCCGATGACGCCGGCCCGCTCGCCGCGCAGGTTTTCAAGACCGTGTCCGAGCCGCACGTCGGAGACGTAACGCTGTTCCGGATCTTCTCGGGGAAGGTCAAGAACGGCCAGGACGTCTGGAATGCGCCGCGAGAAGCGTCCGAGAAGCTGAACCACTTGTGCAACGCGTTGGGCAAAGAGCGGATCGAGATCGGCGAGCTGCACGCCGGGGACATCGGCGCGGTGGCGAAGCTGCGCGACACGCACACGAACGACACCCTGTCGAGCAAAGAGGTGGGCTTGGTCCTCCCCAAGATCCCGTTCCCGGAGCCGGTGATCACGCTGGCGGTCGAAGTGAAGCAGCGCGGCGAGGAAGACAAGCTCTCGACGGCACTGCACAAACTGCACGAAGAGGACCCGACCTTCCATCACGAGTTCAACTCGGAGCTGGGCCAGACCCTGATCCGCGGCCTGGGCGAGCGCCACCTCGAGATCGTGGTGGGACGGCTGGCGCGGAAGTACGGCGTGCACGCGCAGACCACGAAGCCGCGCATCGCGTATCGCGAGACGTTCCGCGGCAAGGCCGAGGGTCAGGGGAAGCACAAGAAGCAGACGGGAGGCCGCGGCCAGTACGGCGATTGCTGGATCCGCATCGCCCCCCTGCCGCGCGGTTCGGGCTTCAAGTTCGAGGATGAAATCGTGGGGGGCGTGATCCCGCGACAGTACGTCCCGGCGGTGGAACGGGGCGTCATCGAAGCGGCGCAGAAAGGCCCGATCGCCGGATACCCCGTCGTGGATTTCAAGGTCGAGGTGTACGACGGCTCCTACCACGACGTGGATTCGAACGAAATGTCGTTCAAGATGGCAGGCATCATGGCCTTCCGAAACGTGAGCGCGAACTGCCGGCCGGTGCTCCTCGAGCCGATCATGGAGGTCGAGGTGTGGACGCCCGACGACTACCAAGGCGCCGTGATGGGTGACATCTCTTCGCGCCGCGGCCACATCCTCGGCACCGAAAAGGACGGCCGTCTCACCAAGGTCAAGGCGCTCGTGCCGGAAGCGGAGCTCGATCGATACGCCACGACGCTGCACTCGATCACGCACGGCCGCGGGACGTACCGCATGAAATTCCACGTCTACCAGGACGCCCCACCCGACGTGACCGCCAAAGTCACGGAGGGGCGGAAGAAGGAGCTGGAGGAAGCAAAGGCCTAGGTGCGGTGTACTTCCGTGCGACCCGAAGAGGAAGACTCTCGATGAAATCGATCGCGATCTACGCGACTTTCGTCCTTGCGGTGGCGTGCGTGCCTGTCGACAAGAAACCCGCCGCCTCCGATGTAGCCGACACGGCCGTGGCGACCGACACCACGGCCGCCGCGCCCGCTACAACCCCGCCTCCCCCGGTGCCGTCGCCCGGCGCGACCAAGGCGTTGACCATCGCCGGGTTTTCGACGCCCGAATCGGTGCTGCACGATTCGGCCCAGGATATCTACTTCGTCTCGAACATCAACGGCTCTCCGACGGCGAAAGACAACAACGGGTTCATCAGTCGCGTCCGGCCCGACGGCGCGATCGAGAATCTCAAGTTCATCGACGGGGGCCGGGCTGGCGTGACGCTCAACGCTCCCAAGGGCATGGCCGTGCTGGGTGACACCCTGTGGGTCGCCGACATCGACGTGGCGCGCGCCTTCAATGCCCGGACCGGCGCGCTGCTCGACAGCGTCAAGCTCGACAGCGCGGTCTTTCTCAACGACGTCGCCGTCGCCGGGACGGGCGCGATCTACATCACGGATACCGGCATCCGCTTCGACGACGTGGCGAACGTGCTGCACCCCGGCCCAGACCGCGTCTTTCGCATTGGGCCCGATCGCAAGGTGACGGTCGCCGTTCGTAGCGACAGCCTCGGCTGGCCCAATGGGATCACGGTGGACGCCGCTGGCCGCCGTTTCATCATCGTAGCGTTCGGGGCGGCCAAGACGGTGCTTTCGTGGAAGCCGGGGGACCGGACGCCCCACGCGATCGCCAAGGGCCCCGGCGGGTTCGACGGCGTCGAGGTCGTCGGCGGCCGGATTCTCGTGTCGAGTTGGACGGATTCGACGGTGTCCGCGTACGAGACGGGGCAGGAAGTGAAGGTGATCACCGGCGTGCCGAGCCCGGCCGACATCGGTTACGACGCGAAGCGCAACCGCGTGTTGGTCCCGCTGTTCCAGGCGAACCGGGTGGAGGTGTGGCAGCTGCAGTGATGGGGACGACCTTCAGGCTGCTCGCAGTCCTGATCCTCGTAACCGGCTGCGAGCGAGACCCATCCGTGACGCTCGTGGACCGCCGCGAGCCGCGTCCGGGCTTGGTGCCGGAGCGGGTCGAGTGGCGCGTTGTGGTGCGCCGCGGCGAGGGCCCTCCTGATACGATCCCCAAGATTCGCGTGAAGTTCGCGCCCGCCGTGCGGGGTGACTCTGTCGTGGGTGTCTCGACGCAAGACGGCCTCGCCAACGCTGCGTTCGCTTACAACGTTCGGACCCATGCGCTCAAGCGCTCGATCCTGCCGGAGTGGTACGGCGAGACGGTCGAGCAATCGAAAGCCGCATTCTCTCCCGACGGCCAGTATCTCGCCATGGTCACAACCGACCAGCAAGGCGGGGTAACTGTCGTCGTGCGGTCCTGGGCGACCGGCATCGTGCAGGCGCGAGGTCTGCCCCAGCGGGGGCTCACGGTCAATACGCCACCGACCGTCGAATGGTCGGATGGCAGCGCGTTTGTCGCGCAGTATTCGCTCGGAGAGCCACCCAACTCCATCCGTGTCGAAGCGCGCGGCCGCGTCGGGCAAGCCTCGGTGCTGCTCGATACAATCGCCATGATCGCCGCCGCGTCGGTCGCGACCCCCCCCGCCGACACGGGGCCTCCCCCTGAAACCGTGTGGACCATCGCCGCTCGTCAGATTCGGCGGCTTCCTCCCACGTCGTTCCCGGAGCTACCCCCGCGCTTCATCATGGAGCTGGAGCGGCTCGGGTGTACCGTGCCGCAATCCGACTTCAGCGGAGGGCGCACGAACGTCATCCAGGGAAGCTTCGGCGCCCCCGGGCAGCGGGACTGGGCCGTGCTGTGCTCGCGCGGTGGGGAGTCGGTGATCCTCGTGTATTGGGGAGGACCCGCGCAATGTCCGCGCGAGTTCCGTCCGGAAAGCGACGCCGGCTACCTGCAAACACTCGGCGAGGGGCGCATCGGCTTCTCGCGCGGCATCAACCCGACCAAGTCGTACCACGAGTATCCGGATGAGACTGATACGGCCAGCGTTGATCGGGAGGTGCAGCTCGACCACGACGCGATCGACGATGCGTTTGAGGGCAAGGCTTCCAGTATGTACTTCTGCCGGAAGGGGACATGGGTCGTTTTCAGCGGCGCGGACTGATCTTCGCGGCGGCGATCCTCGCCGCGGGTTGCGGTCACAACCCCGACTTGGTGACGGTGCGGCTCGTCGATCCTCAGGAATCCCAGGCGTGGCCAGAGGCGCGCTTGTACCTCGTCGCCGTGCACCAGACGCCGCTGGCTCCATTTCCAGGCATCGATCGATTGTGGCAGCGGTTGCGACACGAGCGCGTCGATACCGTCCCCGGGGTCCGGGCCGTTGGGCCCGTGACGGTAGTCGGCGACAACCAAGTCATGGGTTTCCACGGTCAGGCCGATGGCGGCGCCACCGTCTTCCAGTACGATGCGTTCTCGCGCACCCTGAGGCAGTTACCGTTGCCGCCCTGGTTCCGCGACGCGGTTTTCGACCCACCCCCCCAATTCGCACCGGGGGGCCGGCACGTTCTTTTTCTCGCGCGCAGTTCCGATGGGATGTTGCGGGCGGAGGTGCACTCCTGGCCTGACGGTGCCCCGGTGGTAGTCGGACTGCCGGTTCGCCCCAATTTACGGGCATCGCATGCGCCACGAACAACGTGGTTCAACGCCACCGACTTCCTTGTCAGTCTGCCGGTCGTGAGCGACACCGGCCCGATCTGGCTCCTCTCCACCGGACGCGTGATCGGCGCGTCGGGACAGATCGATTCAGCGACTCGCTACCTCGATTTCAAGCCGTCCTCCGCTCCGATTCCGACTCCCTGAAGACTCGAAACACAACGCACCGCAGATAAGGGCCCCTGTGCAGTTCGTGTAGTTATGGTTAGCGCGTCAGATTCCGCACGGAGAACCCCCAGTCGTCGTCGACCATCAGCCTGTCGAGGTCGGCGGCGGCTGAGGTGGGATAGCCCAGCCGGGGGTCGTAGGTCACCCACATGCGGTAGGGCCTGCCCGCGATCGTTTGCGCGACTGCGTCGAACAGGCCGTCGATCGTGTACCGAAAGGCGGGGGCCGGGACGGTATCGCCCGTCAATACGTTCACTACGGCGACCACCTGCCCTTGGGCTACCGTGATGCGGACTGGCTGCAGCGCTTCGGGAGTGCACTCACAACCCGCGCGCCGATACTCGAAGCTGTAGGAGTCCGGTCCGCGGGCGTTCCACTTGGCGCGGTTCAGGGCGAAGTCCACCAGGCTCGGCCCGGTCACCTCGCCGCAGGCGACGACGGCTCCCAGCGCGGCGCAGAGCAGGACGGGACGGCGTTTCGTCCGCATGGGGAATACCTACACCAGGGCGCGACTCCGTGTCAAACCCCCCCGCGCGCCGGCTCCTGCTGTGTCAGGCAGTGCAGCGTGCCGAGGCCCCACACCAGGTCGCCCGAGTGGATTCCGATTACCCGACGGTCGGGGAAACACTCCGCCAGAATGCCGAGCGCCACGCGATCCTGAGGATCGTTGAACGTGGGGACGAGCACGGCAGCGTTGGCGATGTAAAAGTTGGCGTAGCTCGCGGGCAGCCGCAGTCCATCGAACACGAGCGGCGCCGGCATCGGCAGATCGAGGATTTCGAGTGCGGAGCCGTCGTCGAGCCGCATCCCCTGCAGGCGCTCCCGATTCTCGGCGAGGGGCCGGTGGTTCACGTCGCTGGGATTGTCCTCACGGCACAGCACCACGGTGCGCGGGCCCACGAACCGGCACAGGTCGTCCACGTGGCCGTGGGTGTCGTCGCCCGCGATTCCCTCACCCAGCCAGAGCACCTTGCTGGCTCCCAGCGAGTCGCGCAGTACTCCCTCGATGTGCGCACGATGCAGGTGCGGGTTGCGCGCCTGGACGGTGGGGTGGAGCAGACACTCTTCGGTCGTGAGTAACGCGCCGCGACCGTTCACGTCGATGCTCCCGCCCTCCAGGACGACGGGCTCACCGTTCGCCTGCACGTCGATCAACGGGAGCTTCAGCCGGCGCGCCGCACGCTCGGGGATCTTGTCGTCCTTCTGCCAGTTGCGGTACTTGGCCCAGGCGTTGAAGCGGAAGCGGGCGATGCCGAGTCCGGCGCCCTGGCGCACGAAGATCGGACCGAAGTCGCGCGTCCAACCGCGATTGGTGGGGAAGCGGAGAAAGTCGACGCGCTTCAAGTCCACGCCGCACTTGGCCAACACCCTGCGCGCCTGCGCTTCGTGCGTGGCCGACTGCACGAGGATCCTGACGATCTCTCCCGGCGTGAGCTTCCGGACGATCTCGCCGTACACCCACGGGATCGGGCCGAACTTCCCGGGCCAGTCGCTCGTGTTGTGAGGCCAGCCGATCCAGGTCGCCGCGTGTGGCTCCCACTCGGCGGGCATGCGAACGCCGGGCGCGGACACCGGGCTAATCGGTCAGGAAGCGGCGCTCGATGCCGCCGTACGCGTCGACGCGCCGGTCCCGGAGGAACGGCCAATTGCGGCGCACTTCCTCCACGCGTGCGAAGTCCACGTCGGCGACGATGAGGGCCTCCTTGTCGGCGGGCGCCTCCGCGACGACGACGCCAAACGGATCAGCGAGGAAGGAGTGTCCCCAGAACTCGATGCCGGCGCCTTGCCCGTCGAGCTGTTCGAAGCCCACGCGATTCACCGCCGCGACCCAGCACCCGTTCGCGATGGCGTGGCTCCGTTGGATCGTCCGCCAGGCATCGACCTGCGCCGCGCCGTGTTGAGCCTTCTCGCCCGGGTGCCAGCCGATCGCCGTGGGATAGCACAGCAGGTTCGCGCCCTGCAGCGCGGTGAGCCGGGCGGCCTCCGGATACCATTGGTCCCAGCACACGAGCGTCCCGATCGCTCCCACGCGGGTGTCGAAGGCGCGGAAGCCCAGATCGCCCGGCGTGAAATAGAACTTCTCGTAATAGGCCGGGTCGTCGGGGATGTGCATCTTGCGGTAGATCCCCTTCAACGTGCCGTCGGCCTCGATGACCGCCGCCGTGTTGTGGTACAGCCCCGCCGCGCGACGCTCGAACAGCGACGCGATCACCACGACGCCCGTCGCGCGCGCGACCTTGCCGAGCGCTTCGGTACTGGGGCCGGGGATTGGCTCGGCCAGATCGAAGAGCGCGTGATCTTCGCGTTGGCCGATGTACAGCGTGCGGAACAGCTCGGGGAGGCAAACCAGCGCTGCGCCTTGCGCGGCGGCGGCCTTCACCTGGGCGATCGCCTTGGCGAGGTTCGCCGCCGGCTCGGCGGTCATGCTCATCTGTACGAGGGCGACCTTGAACGTCGTCATGCGGTGAAGAATAGGACGCCCGGCCCTTCCGTGCTACGTCAGCGCGCGCATCATGCGGGAGGAGGACAGGGCAGCTTTCGTCATGCGGCCCCCCCCATACCGGCTGCGTTGATGGCCGCGCGTTGGACCTGGGTGGCGTTGACGGCGGTCAAGGCGGCGTTGTCCGCCTCGCCCGTGCGGATGCGGATCACCCGCTCGATTGGCTGCACGAAGATCTTGCCGTCGCCCACTTCGCCGGTGCGGGCCGACGAGAGAATGGCCTGCACGCACGGCTCGACGAACGGCTCGGAGCAGACCATTTCGATCTTCACCTTCTCGTGGAACTCCATGACGAGCGCCGTGCCGCGATACTGCTCGACGAGCTCGTGCTCGCCGCCATGTCCGCTGACGCGGCTCAGCGTGATGCCGGTGATCCCGGCGCGGAACAGCGCCGCCTTGACCTCGGGAAGGCGCTCGGGGCGTACGACCGTCGTGATGAGCTTCATGCGGGGCTCCCAGTCGATGCAAGGTGGTCCACAGGTTCGACCGCCGCGGCCACAGCAACGGGCGCCGGCGGGGGGGGCGACACCTTCTTGAAGAAGGCGCGATAGACTGCCCATCCATTCAGGATGGCCCGGGCGCGCCGGCTCCCGGTTTTCTGGTAATGCTGTCGGATCAGCGTCTGCAGCCGCCGCTCGTCCGCCGCGTCAAGATCGGCCACGACGACCATGTCCGCGTTGCAGCGAGCCGCGAGCGGCACCTTGCCCTCGTCCAGCACGTAGGCGACGCCGTTCGACATGCCGGCCCCGAGATTGCGGCCCACGGGACCGAGCACTACCACGACGCCGCCGGTCATGTACTCGCAGCAGTGGTCGCCCGCGCCCTCGATGACGGCGACGGCTCCGGAATTCCGCACGGCGAACCGGTCCCCCGCGCTGCCCGCGGCGAACAACCGGCCACTGGTCGCGCCGTACAGCGCCGTATTCCCGAGGATCACGGGCGACTGACCGTCGCCGGTGTACGCCGCCGTCCGGAAGGGCCGAATGACGATGTCGCCCCCGCAGAGACCTTTGCCCACGTGGTCGTTGGCTTCGCCTTCGAGCCGCAGCTGCATGCGCGGCAGCGCGAACGCGCCAAAGCTCTGGCCGGCGCTGCCGGTGAAGTGGAGACGGACGGGGGCCGGAGGCCCCCCCCCCGCCGCGCCGGAGCGTTGTGCGATGTATCCCGCAATTCGTGCGCCAACGGTGAGGTGATGATTGCCGATGCGATACGCGCCGGCGAACGGCGCGCCGCGATCGAGCGCCGGAGCGAGTGCGGTGAGGATCTCGGCGTCGAGCGACACGACACCGGGACGGTCATTTCGCGGAACGCCGCGTCGCTGCGGCGCAACGCCCAACGAGCGATCGAGCAGCAAGGAGAGATCGAGCAGCGCCGCGCGCGGCGTTTCGGGCCGGTCGACGCGCTCGAGCAGGTCCACGCGGCCGATGATGTCGTCCAGACGCCGCTGGCCCAGCCCCGCGAGAATGCGCCGCACGTCTTCGGCGATCAGCGTGAAGTACGCGACGACCTGCTCCGGCGTCCCGCGGAACTTGCGCCGCAAGTCGGGACGCTGCGTGGCGATGCCGGTGGGGCAGGTGTTGAGGTGGCAATGGCGCGCCATGGCGCACCCGAGGGCCACGACGGCCGCCGTCCCGAACCCGTACGCCTCGGCGCCGAGCAGAGCGGCGACCACGACGTCACGCCCCGTCCGCAGGCCGCCGTCGACACGGACTTCGATCCGCTCGCGCAATCCGTTCCGCAGCAACACGGCCTGCGTCTCGGCCAACCCCAGCTCCCACGGCGAGCCGGCGTGCTTGATGGACGACAGGGGCGACGCCCCCGTGCCGCCGTTGTGGCCCGAGACGAGCACGTAATCGGCGTAGGCCTTGGCGACGCCCGCGGCCACCGTGCCGACGCCTGCTTCAGCGACGAGTTTCACACCGACGCGCGCCCGCGGATTCACCTGCTTCAGGTCGTGGATCAGCTGCGCGAGATCCTCGATCGAGTAGATGTCGTGGTGCGGCGGCGGCGAGATCAGCGGGATCCCGGGCACCGCATGGCGCAGCCGCGCGATGAAGTCGGTGACCTTGTGGCCGGGGAGCTGGCCGCCCTCTCCCGGCTTCGAACCTTGCGCGATCTTGATCTCCAGCTCGTCGGCACGCACGAGGTACTCGGTCGTCACCCCAAAACGTCCGGACGCCACCTGCTTGATGCGATTGTCGGCGCGGTCGCCGTTGGGCAGGGGCGCGTACGACGCCGGGTCCTCGCCGCCCTCTCCCGTGTTCGACCGCGCGCCCATGCGGTTCATGCCGATCGCGAGGGTCGCGTGCGCTTCAGGCGACAGCGCGCCAAGAGACATGGCGCTGGAGATGAACCGCCGGCGAATGTCTTCGACGGGCTCGACCTCTTCGAGCGGGATCGGTTGCGCGGCGCGGAAGTCGAGCAGGTCGCGTGGCCCAGCGGGCGCGCGCGCTTCGGCGCGCGCGCGGAACGTGTCGTAGCCCTTCCCGGGCTGTCCCTGGACGGCGTCCTGTAGCGCGCGCACGAGTGGCGGGGACCAGCCGTGGTCCTCGCCGTCCTTGCGGTAGCGGACGCGGCCCTTGTCCGGCAGGTCTCCGCCGCCCTGACGGGCGAGCACATCCTCGGCGAGCTCCGCGAACCCGATGCCGCCGATCGCCGACACGGTGCCCGTGAGACAACGGTCCACGACTTCGGCGCCGAGCCCCACCGCTTCGAAGAGCTGGGCCCCGGCGTAGGAGCGCAGCGTGCAGATCCCCATCTTGGAGAGGATCTTGAGGAGCCCCTTTTCGGCGGCGGCTCGGAACGTCACCTCGCCGTCCGGCACGCCGCGCGCCGACTGCAAGGCAAGCCAGGGGTGCACCGCCTCGGCCCCGTACCCGAAGAGGGCCGCCAGGTGGTGGATGTCCCACGCGTCTCCCGCTTCAGCCACGAGCGCGACGCGCGTGCGCAGTCCCGTCGCGAGCAGCCGCTGGTGCACGGCGCCGATCGCCAGCAGCAACGGGATCGGCGCGCGGCGCACGTCGGCGTCGCGATCGCTGATCACGAGGGCCGCCGCGCCGCGGCGTGCATCGCGGATCGCCTCGCGGCACAGGCGATCGAGCGCCGGGGCGAGTCCTCGAGGTCCCGTACTCGCGTCCCAGGTGGCGCTGAGCGTCGCCGCGAGGAATCCAGGGGTGCGGCGCAGCGCCGCCATCTCGCGGCGCAGCAGGACCGGATGCTGGAGGCGCACGACCGGGTGTGCCGGCACGCGCGGGGTCAGGAGCGAGCCGCGGCGGCCGAGGTACATCGTCAACGACATCACGCCCGCTTCGCGCAACGGATCGATCGCGGGGTTCGTGACCTGGGCGAACCGCTGGCGCAGATAGGCGTAGAGGCTTGGCGCCGTGCGGGACAGCGGCGGAATCGGCGTGTCGTCGCCCATGCTCCAGATCGCGTCGGCCCCCGAGGACGCCATCGGCTCGAGTACGTGGCGCAGGTCCTCGAAGCTGTAGCCGAAGGCGCGCTGGCGGGGCACGAGATCGTCCGGCGCGAGCGCGGGTGCCGCGTCCGATCGGCTGGCGACGAGGTCCGTGGCCACGCGGGTCGCCCACTGCTCATAGGGGGAGCGCGCGGCCACCTCGCGCTTCGCCTCGGCGCTGCGCAGCACGGCATTACGCGTCGTGTCGACCACGAGCAGCTCGCCGGGGCCGAGGCGGCCGCTCTCGACGACCTCCGCCGGATCGAGATCGGCGATCCCGACCTCGGAGCACGCGATGACGAGACGACTCTTCGTCACCTTGTAGCGGCAGGGGCGGAGGCCATTGCGGTCGACGGCGGCGCCCGCGATCACGCCGTCCGAGAAGGCCAACGCCGCGGGGCCATCCCACGGCTCCATCAACGGCGCGTGGAACTCGTAGAAGCCGCGGAGCGCGGGATCCAGGTCGGGCGCGCCCTCCCAGGCTTCCGGGACGAGCATCATCAACGCGTGCACGGGGTCGCGGCCGGAGCGGACCAAGAGCTCGAGGGCGTTGTCGAGGCTGGCTGAGTCGCTGCCGCCTTCCCAAATCACGGGACGGAGAGCGGCCGGAAGCTTGGCCTCGCGCGCCCGCATCGCGTTGCGGTTGCCCCAGAGCGTGTTGATCTCGCCGTTGTGCGCCAACAAGTGGAACGGTTGGGCGAGCGGCCAGCTGGGCAGCGTATTGGTCGAGTAGCGCTGATGGAAGACGGCGATCGCCGTCTCGAACCAGGGCTCGCGCAAATCCGGATAGAACGTCGGCAGCTCGGTCCCGGTGAGCAGCGCTTTGTACACGACGCTGCGGCACGAGAGCGAGCACACGTACACCTGAGCCGGGCCGGCGCGGCGCTCGATGGCGCGTCGAGCGACGTAGAGGCGGCGCTCCCACGCGTCGTCGCTCCCGCGATTCGACGGCGCGGCGATGAAGGCCTGGCGGATCGTGGGGCAGCTGGCGCGCGCCAGCGGTCCGAGCGCGACGGGATCGATGGGGACGTCCCGCCAGTGGACGACGGGTTGCTCCATCTCCGCGAGCACGTCTTCGATGAGTTCGACGGCGCGTTCGAGGTCGGGGCCCGCCTGCGGCAGGAAGAACATGCCGACGGCCAGCGGGCCCGTCGCGCCGGACTGGGCGAGCAGACGCTCCGGAATCTGCGTGAGCACACCGGCGCCGTCGCCCGAGTGATCGTTCGACGCGGCGCCGCGGTGGGCGAGACGCGCGACGGCCGTCAACGCCATTTGCAACACGGCGTGCGACCGCTCGCCGCCGGCATGCGCGACGAAGCCTACGCCGCAGGCATCGTGCTCGCGGCCCGGGTCGAGGGCCGGAGTTGCCTGACAACGAAAAGCCCGCTCGGTGTTGGGAGCGGGCTCGGGGGATCGGGTGTCTGGTCTCGACACGCTATATCGCCCCGGCGCTCCCATGGGAGGCCGGCAGGTGATTAACGGTCAGATTAATTGAGGTTGTCGACAAGCAGGGCACCTCGAACAGGGTCGTATTTCTATGCGCGCAACGTTATAAATATGCACCGGCTCGTCACGCCGTCAACCCCTGTTCGTCACCCCACCAAGATGGGCTCGAGGGTCTCCTTGGAGCCCTGTTTGTAGCGGTAAACCTTGCCGGCGTAATTGCGGAGGATGACTTCCTTGTCGGTCAGCTTCACGACGTACTCGGGCAACAGGGGGATCTTGCCGCCCCCGCCCGGGGCGTCGATCACGAAGTGCGGGACCGCCAGGCCCGACGTCCAGCCCCGCAGCCCCTTGATGATCTCGAGGCCCTTCTCGACGGCCGTGCGGAAGTGCTCGGCGCCCGCAACCTGGTCGCACATATAGATGTAGTAGGGTCGCACCCGTGCGGTGAGGAGCTTCTGCATCAGGTCCTTCATGACCTCGATGTCGTCGTTCACGCCCTTCAGGAGCACCGTCTGGCAGCCGAGGGGGATTCCCGCGTCCGCCAGCATCCCGAGCGCTGTCACGGCGGCGGGGGTCAGCTCGTCGGGGTGGTTGAAGTGCGTGTTGATGTACAAGGGGTGGTACTTCTTGAGGATCGCGCACAGCTCGGGCGTGATCCGCTCGGGCAGGTGACAGGGCACCCGGCTCCCGATGCGCAGCACCTCGAGGTGCGGGATCGCCCGCAGGCGCCGGCAAATGTCGTCGATGCGCCGGTCGGAGAGGAGCAGCGGGTCCCCCCCCGACATGATGACGTCGCGAATCTCCTTGTGCTCCTCGAGGTAGCGGAACGCCGACTCGAGCTGCGCCATCGGGATCTTCTCGGGATCTCCCACCTTCCGGCGCCTGGTGCAGAAGCGGCAGTACGAGGCGCAGACGGGCGACACGAGGAACAGCGCCCGGTCGGGGTAGCGGTGCGTGATGTTGGGGACCGGCGAGTTCGCGTCTTCGTCGAGCGAATCGACGATTCCGTCGCGGATCTCGAGCTCCTGCACCGTCGGCACGTACTGCCGCCAGATCGGGTCGCCGGGAGACTTGATCAGGTCCACCATGGCGGGGGAGATGCGGAACTCGAAGTTCTCGGCTGCCTGGCGGAGGCGCGCGATGTCGCCGACGTGCTCGGGACCGAACCGCGCGGCGAGCGCCTCGAGCGACGCGATGCTCTTCTTACGAAGGAGCTCTTGCCAGCTTTCCATCAGTGAGATCCTTGGTGTAGATCACCAGATCGTCACCGGGCGCGTAGTAGGCCGGGATGGTTGCGGCTCTGGTGAAGCCGCGTTTCTCGTAAAAGGCCCGTGTGGGCGCGTAGTCGCCGCGCGAACTCGTCTCGACCACCACGAGCCGTTGGCCGTTCGCCCTGAGACCGTGCTCGATCTCCACGAGCAGCTGGGTCCCGATGCCGGCGCCCTGCCGGCGTTCGTCGACCACGATCCAATACAGGTCGTGCGTGCCCGCGGTTCCGGGGGTGGGCCCCCAGCAGGCGTAGCCCACGAGTTGCTCTGCATCGAATGCCCCGACGAAACGATAGTCGTCGTCGCCGGCCAGGCTCTCCTCGAGCAGCTCGACTGCGGTGGCGACCTCTTCCTCACGGAAGCGGCCCGTCGCCCGCGTCAGCTCCTCAAGTCGGGCGCGTTGCGCGGGCCCGACGGGGCGCAGCGAGCAGCTCACGGGCGGCCTTGGCGCCTTGCGCCTCGCGCAGCGCCACCTCGGCGATGCGCCGTACGAGCTCCGGATAGTCCCAACCGGTGGCCTTCGCCATGCGGGACAGGCCCGCTTCGTCGGTCAGGTCCGGGTTGGGGTTGACCTCGAGCACCCAGGGTCTCCCCGTGTCGTCCACGCGCAGGTCGACGCGGCCGTAGCCCGTCCCTTCCATCGTGCGCCACGCGGTCTCGGCGGCCCGCGTGAGGCGGTCGGCGAGGCGCTGAGAGATCTGCGCCGGGCACACCGGCCGGCTGCCGATGTCCTCGGGCGAACCGGTATCCCACTTGGCGGCATAGGTCAGGATCGGCCAGCTGCCCTCCGGCATCCCGGTGTAGTCGATCTCGGCCACGGGGAGGGCGCGATCGCCCACGAATCCGACATTGAACTCGCGGCCGGCGATGTATTGCTGGACCAGCACCTCGTCGAACTGCTCCGTCATCGCGGCGACGCGCGTCTTGAGGCCCTTGCGGTCGGTCACGACCGAAAACTTGTCGAGACCGGCGCTGGCATCCTCGGCGGCGGGTTTGACGATGGCGGGGAGCGGGAAGTCGTCCTCGATCCGGCCGTGCGCGATCGTCCAGCGCGGAACCGAGAGGCCGGCGCGCGCGAGCAGCGTGTTGGCGACCGCCTTGCGGCGGCACGCCGAGACGGTCCAGAGCCCGCAGCCGGTGTGGGGGATCGCGGCGAACTCCAGGGCGGCGACGACGTGGTCTTCCCACTGGGCGACGCCCAGCACGCCTTCGCAGAGGTTGAAGACCAGATCGGCACGCCGGCAGGCCCCGAACCAGCGCATGTCGTGGCGCACAGGCACGCGCTGTACCTGGTGGCCCAGTTGCCCGAAGATGGCGGCGATGTCGTTCACCGCCAGCATCACGCCGGCGACGTCCTCCGCGGTCCAGTCGTCGGCCCCGGGGTCGTAGAGGACGACCACTCTCAAGCTGACACCGTCGCCTGGACCGGGACGCGCAGGGCGCGCCCGGTGATCCGCCGCCAGGCGATCTGCATCACCTCGTGGATCAGCTCGTCGTATCCGATGCCGGCGACTCGCGCCGCCTTGGGGAAGCAGGAGTTCATCGCCGGGTCGGGGATGATGCCGGGGAGCGGATTCAGCTCGATCACGTTGGGGACCCCGAAACGATCGACGCGTACATCCACACGACACCAGTCACGGCAACCGACGGCGCGGTAGGCGTCGAGCGCGACCTGTTCGATCTCGCGATAGAGCGCGGGCGACACATCGGCGGGGCACTGGAAGATGTCGAGGGGTTTGTCGGGCGTGTCCCAGACCCACTTCGCTTCGTACCCGTAGACGGGCGCGGCACCGGCGGGGAGCGAGTCGAAGTCGAACCCGACCACCGGCAGGCAGCGCACATCGTCGCCGTTGCCGAGGATCGCCACGGTGAATTCGGGACCGGGGAGATAGGTCTCGACGAGGACCGGCTGCGCGTAGCGCTCCAAGAGGAAGAGCACTCGCTCGGCGAGGATCGCGGGCGAGTCGCATAAGTTGTTGACAAATATGCCCTTACCAGACCCCTCCGCGACCGGCTTCACGAACAGCGGGAAGGGCAGGGGCATGCGCTCCAGGTCGGCGGCTCGCTCGATCACGCGGAACGGCGCGGTGGGTACGCCGCGATACGCGAGGATCTCTTTGGTGCGTCCCTTGTGCAGCGACAGCGCGAGCGTGAGCGGGTCCGAACCCGTGTACGGGACGTTCAGATACTCGCAGATCGCCGGGACGTGCGACTCGCGCGCGAGCCCGCTCTTGCCCTCGGCCATGTTGAAGACGAGGTCGGGACGGGCGAGCGACAGTTTTTGGGGGAAGAGCGCGTCGGCTTCGAGCCGGATGACACTCCCGAAGAGACCAAGGGCCTGCTCCACCGCGGTGATGGTGGATGCGTCGTCCCACTCGGCGTACTCATCGGACGCGGGGGCGGAGTCGGGTTTCTCGTTGTAAGCGAGACCGATTCGCATGTGGTCTCGGAATACCTCCTACAAAAAAGGCCGCTCTAGTCGTGCGGTCTGAGCAGCGGCAACGCGTTGTCAATATCAGAATAGGCATTGCGCGCGGGATGCGCAATAGGGAAGTGCGGATTTTTTTCTCGTCAGACTTTGTGGTACTCGACGCGCGCGGCCTCCTGTTTGTCGTCGGCGACGTAAATCGCGAAATCCGAAAACAGCGAACGACCTTCGCGCTGCAACAAGCGCAGACACCCGACCGCCATGCGACGGATCTCGAGCTCCGCGCCTTCGCCGCAGCGCAGCTCGAGCATCGTGCGCCAGGCGCGCGCGTTGCCGGAGACGACGATCTTCACCTCGGTCGCGTTGGGCAGCACGCTGCGCGCCGCTTCGCGGGACAACTTGCGGCGATGCACCTTGTCCGTCACCCACTCGTAGCGGTTCATCAGGCCCTCGACGGCGCCCACGTACGCCGCCTGCGCCTCGGTCACCTGACGCTCCCACGCCTGTTCGAGCGCCGCGTCGCCGATGATCGCGGGCGGCATCACGAACGCGGCGTGCGACTCGTCGACGTAGCGCTGCGAGATCTGCGAGTAGCCGAACCCGGCGCGATGACGCACCAGCTCGTGCGAGCAGGAACGGGAGATGCCTTCGATGAGCAGCACGTAGACGGCGTGCTCCAGCACCGAGCCGTGTCCCTGCTTCTTGATGTTCTCCAGATACTCGGCGGTCGTACGGTGAATGGGATTGTGCTGACTCATGTAGCAGAGACGGCCGGCGTACTCGGCGAGCCGCTCACCGCCCGTCGCGTCACCCATCCACTGGACCTTGAGGTGCTCGGGCTCGACGAACTCCGGGCGGGCGATGAGCGTGACTCTGGGTTCGCGAAAGATTTCCATTCAGCGAGCGAGCTCGAGTTTGGGGGTACCCCAGCCCGCCGCGCGCTCCATCTCGCGCAACCGGGCGGCGATGTCATCGGGAATCGCGGCGGCGTCCTCGCCCACTTTCAAGCCGGCGAGCGGCGTCCAATCGGCCGCGGGAATAATAACACCGGGATTCAGAATGGAGAGCGGGTCGTAGGCGCGCTTGACGTCGCGGAACGCCTCCATCCCTGTGGCTCCGTAGAAGCGCTCGAGCACCCCCGCCCGCAGCCGGCCGACGCCGTGTTCGCCGGATGGAACACCGTCAAGCCGAATTAGACATTCGATAACATCGTTGAACAGATGCGTTAAGGACTGCGTCCAGCTGGACTGCGTGAGGTCGGGCAGCGCGTTCACGTGCACGTGCCCGTCGCCCGCGTGTCCGAAGATCGCCACCGGTACGCGGTGCCGCTCGGCCGCGGCGCGGAGCCCCACGACGTACTCGCCCAGCTGCTCCACGGGGACGCAGCCGTCCTCAATTACCTGAAGCGATCGCTGCGAGGCAGGAAGCCGGGCCAGCGCCGGTGACGCCAGCCGCCGCACCTCCCACAGCTTCTCGAGGCCGGCGCGGTCGACGGCGGTCTCGACGTGGGCTACGTGATGCTTCAGCCCGCGCACGGCGTCTCCGACGACTCCTCGCGCCGCAGCGGCGGTCTCACGTTCGAACTCGACCAACAACAAAACGGCCGAAGGAGGAGCGTCGGGAATGAGCCGTAAGAGCGAGGCGTCCAGCAACTCCACAGCGGACGGATTCAGGGAGAGCAGGAACGGCACGGCTTCGGCGAGCGCGCCGAGCTCGTCGAAGCCCAGCGCTACGCCGGCCTGATCGGGGGGGATTGGATCGAGACGCCAGTGGACGGCCGTCACGAGCGCGAGCGTGCCCTCGGAGCCGATCAAGAGGTCCAGCTCGTCTCCCGATTCCGCGAAGCGGTCGAGGGCGTAGCCGCTCGAGCTCTTCCGGGTCCGCGGGAACTTGGGAAGGAGCCGCAGGTCGATTCCCGGGAGTCGGCTCCCGGTCCCGCGCCGCACCGTTCGCGGCTCGCCATCGACGCCGACAATCTCGAGCGCCTCGACCCACTGCCGCACGCTGCCGTACCGCACGGAGCGCGGGCCGGCGGCGTTGGTCGCGACCATCCCACCCGACGTGGCGAAGGCCCCGGACGATGGATCGGGAGGGAGGCGGAGGCCGTGGACCCGCGCGGCCTCGGTGACCTGGGCCCAGGTGACCGACGCGCCGCAACGTGCGACTCGGCGCTTGGCGTCGATCGTGAGATCGGTGAAGCCGCGGGTGAGGTCTACGATGACGCCTGTGCCCACGTTGCCGCCCGGCATCCCGCTGCCCGCGCCGCGCGGGATCAGCGGCGTCCGCGTCTGGCTGGCCCAACGCACCAGCTCCGCCAGCTCCCCGACGTTGGTGGGAATCGCGACGCCCGCGGGCACGATCCGATAGATGCCCGCGCCTTCGGCATAGGCGGCGCGGGTGCGCGAGTCGGTGAGGAGCTTCGGGGCGTTCAACAGGTGTCAGGTGTCTGGTGTCAGCAAGTTCGCGGCACTAGCTTCCATCCGCTATGGCGACCGCGACATCCACGCCTCCGGCTCAGCCCCGCGCGCAGCTCATTCACATCGAGGTGGACCGGCGGCTGGGACACGAGTGGGACGAGTGGAATGGCAAGCCGCTGCCCGCGGGGGGCGACTTCTCAGCGCCGCCGGGCCTGTTCTTCCGCTATGCGGCCCTGACGATTGCGCTCGCCTCCGGGCTCGTCGCCCTTCTTCTATATCTCGTCGGCCCCCGCCTCGCCGCGCTGTCGCCTGCCGTGCCCCGGGCGCTCTGGAGCGTGCTTGGCGCCGCGGTGGTGCTCACATGGGCCTGGCTGGGCCTCGCGGCCGGCTCGTTCTACAGCGGCAGGAACTTGCTCCCCGAGCGCCTGCTCGAACGGGGGCCCTTCCTTCAGGTGATGAACTACACCTCGCTCGTGGCCCGTCTCTTCGGGCGCCGCGATTGGGTCGAGCATGCCGCGATCGACATCTACAACACGCTGTTCATTCGGCGGGGCCGGAAGGTCGGGAAGGGCGAGCTGCTCGTCCTCATCCCGCGCTGCCTCTCCAAGCAGGCGCTCGACGGCGTGCTCGAGATCGCGGGGCGCTACGAAGTCCCGGTGTTCGTCGCGACGCGAGGCCAGCTCGCTCGGCGAGTGATCCGCGAGCGCCGTCCCCGGGCGGTGATGGCGGTCGCGTGCGAGCGCGACATGATGACGGGTCTGCGGGATGTGGCCGGCAAGCTTCCGGTGCTCGGCCTCACGATGCAGCTGCCTAACGGACCCTGCCGGGATGCCACGATCGACCTAAGTCAGATGGAATCGTGGGTGCAGGGGCTGGTGGGGGCGAGTCGCTCTCCGAAGTAGATCCTCAGCGTTGGTACACGCGGACGTAGTCCACGCGCATCACCTGCGGGAACGTCGTCGTGCCGTCCGGGTTGCCAGGCCAATACCCACCGATGGCAACATTGAGAATGATGAAGAACCCGTGGTCGAATACCCACGTTCCGGGCAGAGACAACGGCGCGACCGTCATGTACCGCGTGCCGTCCACGTAAAACTTGATCAACCCCAGCTCCCACTCGATGGCATAGACGTGAAAGTCGTCGGCGAAGGCGCCGGAGGGGGAATCGTACGCGGTCCCGACGCCGTTCGCCCCAGAGTACCCGGGGCCGTGCACCGTGCCATGCACGCGGTTAGGCTCGCGACCGATGTTCTCCATGATGTCGATTTCACCGCACCCCGGCCACCCCACCGTGGTGATGTTGTCCCCCAACATCCAAAAGGCCGGCCAGATCCCTTGCCCGCGCGGGATCTGGATGCGCGCCTCGACGCGTGCGTAGGTCCATGACGCCTTCCCCTGCGTCTTCAGGCGGGCCGACGTGTACATCGTCGAATCGTGCCGGGCTTCGATGACGAGGTTGCCGTTCTCGACGCGCACATTCGCGGGTGGGGCTGTGTAGTGCTCGAGCTCTGCGTTGCCCCAGCCGCCGCCTCCGATGTCGGCCACCCACTTCGTTGTGTCGAGCGCCGTACCGTCGAACTCGTCCTGCCACACGAGTGCCCATGGCGGGGGTGGGGGCGGGGGTGGTGGGGGCGGCGGCGGGGGATTGGACCCTGCCGGGGAAGAGGAGCACGCGGCCAAACACGCGGCGACGCAGACGGCACCGAGGCTACGAATCATGTCCTAGCTTCTCGCTAAGGGCCTTCAGCAGCCGCTCCGCCAGCCGCTGACCTGCCGAATCCTTCGGCCCCGCGAGCTCCAGGTCCCGTGGCGTGCGCGAAGGATCCTCCGTCGGCCGAAACACCGCTTCCACCGT